>Ga0181539_1000042_pt1 | contig 125156 bp, 88 predicted proteins | sample PEATcosm2014_Bin_46_FD_119767 | JGI IMG/M metagenome (GOLD analysis project Ga0181539, IMG submission 119767) | Peatland microbial communities from MTU Mesocosm Facility, Houghton, MI, USA - PEATcosm2014_Bin23_60_metaG | ecosystem: Environmental > Terrestrial > Soil > Wetlands > Peat | place...
AGCTTCGCCTTGGCCTCATACATGTTCACAGTTGGCATAAATCCACCTCTATCTGACTAGGTCCAGACTAGGTCAACTCCGCGTAATTATCTGCAAATTTTGCCGGATTATTTTCCTTAACCTATACATAAAAAACAGGATGGACTATTGTAGGCGAAACCATGGCGAAATACTGCATTTTACGCAGAAATGTATGCCCAAAAAGCAGAATAACGTGCACTTATATGCGCACGTTTCTTGCTCACAAAAGCCCAAAAAAGTGAACTTCCAGCGTCATTTTCTGGCCGGTGGCCGGGCACTGCCCCCTACTCCCTACTCCCTACTCCCTACTCCCTATTCCCTATTCCCTGCCGGGGTCCCCGGCGCACGATCTTTGTGCGCTGGGGTGGCTAGTCCCTGTTTCTTTCCCCTTTTCCCCCAATTTCGCTTATTCTGTTAAGAATCCATCTTGCGGTGGCAAGCCTCCGACAACCTTATGAATCCAGTCGCTTTGGCGGTTGACGATCTTCGGGAGCAGTATACGCGGGAGATGGCGCTCGTCCGCCAGACCTACGAACGCACCGGAGACGGCGCTGCCGCCATCCGCCGCCGCACCTCCGTGGTCGACCGCACCCTCATTGAAATGTGGCGTCGCGTTTTTCCCGGCCAGCCGCCTCCTCACGTCGCCCTCTTGGCCCTGGGCGGATACGGCCGCAAGGATCTCTTCCCCTACTCCGACATCGACGTGCTCTTCGTCTTTGCCGACGACAAAACCGAGGCGCACGCCAAGGACCAGGTCCGCTCTATCATTCAGGGAATGTGGGAGATAGGCCTGCGCGCCAGCCCCAGTTCCCGCACCTTGAAGGAAGCGGGCCGCTTCGATCCCGGCAATCTCGAATTCACCCTGGCCACACTCGACCGCCGCTTCCTCGCCGGCCATTTCCCCCTCTACCAGCAGCTCCACCAGACCATCCTGCCCGGCCTGGTCCTCAGCGAGTGGAACACCATCACCCAGAAGCTCGGCGAGGTGGCCCGCGTCCGCCACGCCAAATTCGGCAACACCATCTTCCACCTCGAGCCCAACCTCAAGGACTGCCCCGGTGGCCTGCGCGACTACAACCTCGCCGTCTGGTTCGCCATGCTCTTCCACCTCAAGGAAACCAAGGAGTGGCCCCGCCACCGCGGGAGTGTCTTTCAAAGCGCGCGCGGCGATGCCGAGGCCGCCTTCGACTTCCTCGCCGCCTCCCGATGTTTTCTCCACTTCCGCCACGGCCGCGACGACAACACCCTCGACTGGCAGTCCCAGGACGAAGCCGCCGCCAACTCCATCGGCCTGGAGACGCGTGGCACCGCCGATCCCGCCTACTGGATGCGCACCTACTATCGTCATGCCCGCGTCGTCTATCGCCGCGCCGCCCTGCTCATGGAACACGTGCCCGCGCCGGTCAGCTTCTACCGCCAGTTCCGCCGCCGCCGCGTCACCATCCCCGGCACCGCCTTCCTCCTCGACCAGGGCCGCCTCGACATCGCTCCCGGAGCGCAGTTCAATGACACCGGCGCCATCCTGCGCATCTTCGCTCTCATGGCCGCGCACGGCTACGCGCTCTCGCAAGCCGCTGAAGACCGCATCTCCGACGCCCTGCCCGCGCTCGCCATCCACATTCCTGAAGGCCCTTATCTGTGGAACGCGCTGCGCGGAGTCCTGCTCGGGCCTCACGCCGCTCACGCCCTCCGCACCATGCACGCCCTCGGCGTTCTGGAGATGCTCATCCCCGAGTTTCACGGCATCGACGCCCTGGTCATCCGCGACAGTTATCACCGCTACACAGTCGATGAACATACCTTCCTCGTCATCGACAATATCCACGGCCTGCGTCAGCCCGCCCATGAATACGATCAGCGCCTCGCCCAGCTTCTGCCTGAAATCGATCGCCTCGACCTCTTCCTCCTCACTCTGCTGCTCCACGACACCGGCAAGGCCCGGCGCACCGACGACCACATCACCCCCAGCATCGAACTGGCCGACGCCCTCCTCGCCCGCCTGGACTTCGACGCCGAAGAACGCGATACCGTCCTCCAGCTCATTCGCCTTCACATCGAAATGTCCAACGCTTTGCGCCGCGACATCTTCGACCCGGAAAACATCCGCGCCTTCGCTGAAAAAATCGGCAGTCCGCAGATGCTCAAGATGCTTACCCTGCTCACCTACGCTGACATCAAGGCCGTCAACCCCGAAGCCCTTACTCCCTGGAAGGCCGAAAACCTCTGGCAGCTTTACATCTCCACCGCCAACTTCATGGACCGCTCCGTTGACGAGGTTCGCTATCATGCCAGCCTCGACCCCGGTTTGCTCCTGCGCATCCACTCCATGGTTCCCGCCGCCCAGTACGATGAGCTCCAGAACTTCCTCGAAGGCCTGCCCCGCCGCTATCTGCAAACCCGTCTGCCCGAGCAGGTCCGCGACCATTTCCTGTTAGCCGCCCGCCTCGGCGACGATCCCGTCCAGCTTGACCTGCGCCCTCACCGCCAGCTCTTCGACCTCACCGTCATCACCCGCGACCGCGCACGCCTCTTTGCCGACGTGGCCGGCGCCCTGGCCGCCTGGGGCATGAACATCGTCAAGGCCGGAGCCTTCTCCAACGATGCCGGCGTTATCGTTGATAACTTCCAGTTCACTGACGTCTTCCGCACCATCGAACTCAACCCCGGCGAGCGCGATCGCTTCCTCGCCTATCTCCACGACGTCATCGCGCGCAAGATTCCCGTCGAGCCCATGCTCGAAGCCCGCCGCCATCTCAACCACCCTGCCAATCTCAAGGTCAATGTCGCCACTCGCCTGGAGTTCGACTCCGAATCCTCCACCCACTCCACCATCCTGCAAGTCGTCGCCCAGGACCTGCCCGGACTCCTTCGCCAGATCGCGCTAACTCTCAGCACTCACCAATGCGACATCAAGGTAGCTCTCATCGACACCGAAGGCGAAACCGCCATCGACGTCTTCTACATCACCAGCCAGTCCGCCAAACTAACTCACCAGGCCCAGCAAATCCTCTCCGCCGATCTCATCGCCGCCATCGCCTCCATGCGCGCGCCCGCCAGCGTATGAACCTGCACCACCTTCAACCTTCCTCAACATCATGTTGACATCCCCAAAAACTTATCGTTTTGAAATCCTAAATTCGGTCTCATCCGTACCCAGCGTCTCTCGTAGAGTCAGCGACTATCGCGACTTCACGAATTCTATTGACAAATTACTGATGTTCTCCTAAATTACTCGTATCCATTTCTTGGGAGTTTGAAATGTGCTGGAAATTTGCGTTAGTTTGTCTTTCGCCATCAATTTCCGCTGCATCCACAAGACGCATACGCATGAGAGCCAATTCATCAATCTGGCCATTACGTCATCGAATGATTTTGCTGGTTTCGCTCGGAATGCTTTGTCTCGGTACGCTGGGTAGAGCTGCTACTAACCGTTCAGCCTATATCCCATACAATCTAGGCGGCGGTTACGGTATGAGCGTTATGGCGCTTGATACGGCCCACCAACAGATTTTTACTGCCTGGCAGTTTTTGGACCGCGTGGACGTCCTCTCCACGGTGGATTATCACCTGATTCGCTCCATTCCGGTCCCATCGCCGGACACGCTAGACATCTCGCCTGACAGCTCCACGATTGCTGTGGGAAACTCCGTAGCCACAATTCTGTTCTTCAGCACTACCACATACGCCAAGACCGGCGAGTACGTGCTGCCGGGGATGGGGTACGGAATTAATTCGCTAGTCTATACCGCAACCGGCGATCTAATCGTAACGGCCTCGAATGGAACAACGTCTGCTGGTATCACAATATACTGGAATCACATCACTAATTCAGAACAGACCACAACCCAAAACGGAGGATATTTATCTGGCGCACTGGCGCAACTTTCGCGCAGTAGTGACTATATTCGTATCATTATTGGTTCAATCGATGAGGGAGGTGTGCAGATTGTGGATGGAACAACCGGGCTTCCCATCTACATCTACCTCGCAAGTGGCATGGTTAGTGCCGTTGCGGTGAATAAAGGCGGAAGCCGTTACGCTATCTGCGCGTCAAGCGACTCCGGCTACACTCCATCGCTGATAATTCTTGATGCAAACTTCGATGTTATTTATCAGCGAGTAATTTATGTTAATAATGGGACTAACGTGAGCGACTATGCTTGCAGTGGAATAACTTTTAGCGCGGATGGCAATACACTCTATGGCGATACTTACTCAAACAATACTCTATATACGCAAGCTATCGATATGAATACATTTGAATCAACGTATGTGGCAGATTATTTTACCGGCTTGTCGCCAACGCCCACTACATTCACAAACTGGCAAGCAGCCGATACCACGGGAATGGTTTACGGGATTGGAGCTGGCGTGTCATCAGATGGACCAGTTTGGCTGGCTCAGGACATGACAGCTACTGCGCCGCCAACCGCTCCACTTAAGCCATACCAGTATCCAGTGCAGTTAATTAGAGTAATTGACAGTATTGGATCTCCACAAGGAGGGGACTCCATCGATTTGCTATGTACTGGTTTATCCAATGAGCCGGTAAGTAGTATACAGGTTACAATTGGAGGAAAGCCAGCCACCGTCGTTGCAAACCCTCTGCAAACCAACTATCCTCCTTATCAGACAATTACTGTAACAACACCGCCGGGAACGCCGGGCGTGGTAGATGTTACCTTACAATTTCAGGGAACTACTTCCATTGCCTCCAAAGCCTTTCAGTATGCGCAGAGCAGGACAATTTATCCATTTGCCACCAGCCCGACGTTTCTGGTCTATGACGCTGTGCGTAATCTGCTCTATGCCGCGCACGGAAACCAGGTGGAGGTTATCGATGCGATCAACCAGAAGGTTCTCACTCCGCTGATTCCTGTCTCTGGAAAGTCAACGAATTCACAATTTGCGGGGATTTCGCTTTCGCCGGACAGCAACCGGTTGTGGATTGCCGATGCCGGAGCGAACCTGATCCATATGATTAACCTTGCTAACCCAGGAACTGGCTATGATATCAATCCAGCTCAGGTGATTGGTTCTTCCATACCAATTGCTCCGGGGCGGGTCTTCGAACTCTCAAACGGGCAGTTGCTGGGCAGCAACGGAACCCTGTTCGTGATCAATCCGAGCACAATGAGTGGGGATTGGGCCCGGGATTCATCAGGAATTCCTGTCACCGGTTATGCATGGAATTCAACTAATGCTGGAGAGAACGTTCTTCTAACAAAAGTCTCTGATGGAGTTATTGGCCCTGATAATGCATCATTCGGCCTATGGAACGTTAATAATGGAATTTCTGTTCCAACAGATAGCAGGAATTCTATTCCTGTATCTGGGTGGGAGACAGCCTTTATCAGTTTTGAAGCTTCAGCAAACGAAGACGGCATAGTGATCGGTTCCTCCTTGTCAGTCGAAGGTACGATACCTATTGAGCAATTCGCAGATTTTAGCCTTAATGCAATTGGAACCCTTTATGAAGAGACTTCCGATCCCATAACTGCTACAGGAGGAACAAGCTTTGGAGAGGAAAGCTCTGTGCTGCATCCGAGCGGCGCGCTTTTCTACCAGGCGGGAAACCATAACTCTGGCATCGTGGATATTGCGGATGTGCAACATATGCAATCGATAGGAATCATTGCATTCCCTGAACAATTTCCTTATCTCGATGAATCTCTACCAAATAATATTTATTATAATCACATCCTGACAATTGATCCAACAGGGCAATACTTGTTTAGTGTAACAAAATCGGGTATTACTGAGATGGTACTCAATACCGTCCCTCTCTCCATCGGAAATGTTCAGCCGGCGTTCGTTCCGGCGCTAGCAAATCAGACGATCACCATTCGCGGCAGCGGATTTCAAAAGGGCGCGGAGGTCAGTTTTGGTGGAGTACAAGTGGAAACGACTTATGTGGATGTAAACACGTTAACTGCAACGCCACCGGCTCTGGCAGCTGGTTGGACCGACATTACGGTAACGCTACCCAGTGGCGCCACCTACACCGCCCCTGGATTGCTGCACGTTATAGGGCAGGAAACAGCGCCGGTACTCACAGGTTTTTTCCCAGCTGCCATTATATATGGAAATTTGGGTACAATAACCGTCACACTGCTCGGTTCAGGCTTTGATATCTCTGATATGGTCGAAGTCAATGGACTGCCTGTCCCTAGTGCATTCATTGATTCCTCGCATATGCAGGCAACTATCAATATCAGTCTTTTGAATCAAGCCATAGCAGTTGAAGTGGTGTCGCCCTATGCAGGAGCATCGAATACTCTTTCATTGCCAATCGTTAACCCTGTCCCTTCCATTCAAAGCACATATCCAGTGTCGCTTCCCGCTGGGGGCGTCGATATGGGCTTGATTGTTCTTGGAAGCAACTTTGTTCCGTTTTCTGTAGTTCAATTTAACGGACAGAATCTCAGTACGCAAAACGATGGCGGAATTCCAAATGTTGGTGAAACGCTTTGGGCCACAGTACCTGCAAATCTGATTCAGAATGCCGGAACTGCGACAATCACAGTGGAGAATCCAGCGCCTGGAGGCGGGTTATCAAACTCGCTCAGTATCAATATATCCACAGCACAGGCGCAAGTGAATCTGCCGGCAAGCATCGACTTTGGAGAGGTCCCGCCAAATACTACATCAACTCTTTATCCATTCCTGACGAGTGTTGGTTCGGCCAGCTATACAGTCACTTCCGTAACCGTGACTCCCGGGCCTTTCACAGCGCAAGCGCTGAATTGCACGGGACTTTTAGCCGGTAAGGCTTGTTCACTGGTAGTAACCTTTACTCCGACAAGCGCTACGCCATATACCGGCAACTTGACAATCAACGACAATACAGAGGGTAGTCCACATACCATCCCGTTGACTGGTACAGGCATCATTTCGACAGCGCCCACAGTGACGCTGACTTCCATTGACGATGTTTGGCCAAGCACTTCTGTTTTTGTGACCGGAAATGCTTATAGCAGTGGTATTAGCAGTGGTATCAGTGTTGGATTTCCAGCTACGGCGTGGATGGAATATGGCACCGATCCGACTCTGTCCACATTCACTGCGTCAAGCTCATGGTCTACCACCATCGGTGGTGACCAGAATCTAGCCACACCTGTAACGGGCGTTTTGCCCCTATCTATTTTGCAACCAGCAACGACATATGCGATGCGATTGGCTGTGCAAACGGCTGGAGGTACGGGAAGATCTGCCATTCATCAGTTTGCGACCTATCAAAATCTTACGACTCCAGGCTTCTCAGTCAGCGGAACACCTGTTACTGTCGCTCCGGGCGCAACTTCAGGAAATACATCGACCATCACCGTCACGCCCGGCGGAGGCTTCACCGGGAGTGTTATCCTTTCGACCACTTGCTCCGGCCCGAATGTGGCCCAGTTCCAAGACCCGCCCACATTTAGTTTTAACTCGACCAGCCCTGTAAATATTACCGGCACAACTGCTGTAACGGCCACCCTCACCGTCTACACCACAGCGCCATCTACAGCCACGCTGTCTTATCCCGCACGCCCCGGAACCCCTTGGTATGTAACTGGCGGCGCTGCGCTGGCCTGCATTCTGCTCTTCGGCATTCCGGTGCGGCGCCGTAGCTGGCGCACCATGCTTGGAATGTTGGCGCTTCTCGTGGTTCTCTCTGGAAGTGTCTTTGCATGTGGCGGCGGTAGCAACGCAGGTGGTGGAGGCGGAGGAGGCAACAACAATTCAGGTACCACGGCCGGAACCTACATCATTACCCTAACCGGCACCTCAGGTACGACCACGGCAACAAGTATCGTTATCCTCACCGTGCAATAGCGCCAACCAACCAAACGCATCGCCGCTCAGCATTCGCGCTGGCGGCGATGCGCTCCCACTCTCCGCCCTCACGGCTCCATGTGCAGCGGCATAGGGCGTTTCTCAGCTCTTGCTTTTGGTTCCCGGCTTCGGCAAGGGCTCTTCCATCGCATCGAGCCTGTCCGTGCGAACGGGAATTCCGCTGATAAGGCCTTGATAGTTTGTGAGGCGGTTGCCGAGAATCACCACTCCCTTGGACGTGATCTCATACTCGCGAATATCCTTGGCATGATTCCCGCCCCGCATCTTGATCACCACCATGATCTTGCGAAGCTGGCCCTCGATGGATACGTACCGCAGCCGGATGATGTCATCGGTGAGGAAAGAGATTGAATAGGTGCTGAACGGGAATTCAGTAAAGGACTCATCCACCTCAACGGTGCTTAGAATCGTCACCCCGATTCCCGTCAAGGCGAAGATCATCCGATAGAGTGATTCGCGAAAGTCAGCGCGGAATCCAGGCGACAGAGCCATTTCAAAGCCCGCCAGGGAATCGATCACCAGGCGTTTGGCGCCAATCCTCTGCACTGCGTCGAGAATCGAATGCATGGTTTCATCCACCGAGAGATCCAGGGGGCGGAGATAGAGGATTTCGAGTTTCCCGTCTTTCTGCGGCGTTTCCAGATCCAGACCTAAACTGGTGGCCCGCTCCGCGTACGCTTGCGGGCGTTCTTCAAAGACCGCGATGATTCCCGGCTCCCCGTGGCGTATGCCTTCGGCAATGAATTGGGTTGCCAGGACCGATTTCCCGGTTCCTGAAGACCCTGCTACCAGGACACTATCGCCTTCGCGAACGCCCCCGCCCAGCATCTTATCCAGATCCGGAATTCCGAAGGTAAGGCGCCGATGGGTGGGTGGATTTTTCAGGTGTCCGATCAACCCAAACGTGCGCGAGAAGGCTTGCACTCCGGCATTGGTGATGCGGAATGTGTGCAGCCCCGGCACGGAATTTTGACCACGCAGTTTGATAACCTGCAACTTCCTCACGATGGAATTCCGCTCCGCCGTTTGGCGCAGCCAGATCAGCCCATCGGCAACGGTAAAGATGGGATTGTCGCGTAGCTCGTCCTCCGCATATTCGCCGATCAGGAAAGTCGTAGCCTGCCAACTGGCCAGAAACAAGGCCAGCCGTTGAATGAAGGATTGCAGGTCCATGTCGCTTTGCGGCTTCCGCACCATGGTGCGGAAGGAGTCGACAACCACGACGGCGGGGTTGGCCTTTTCAACTTCCTTGGTAATCTGCTCCAGGACCGCGCCCAGGTCATTCTCCAACACGACCTGGCTCAGGTTGATAAAGCGGATGGAGCCGGGCAGCTTGGCCGGATCGAAGAACGTGTACTGTTGCTGGTAGCGCAGCATTTTTATAGAGGATTCGCCCAGCACGGTGAAGTAGAGCGCAGGACGCTCCGGGGTGGCGTTGGCAAACACAAACTGGTGCGCCAGTGTGGTCTTGCCGCTGCCGGGTTCGCCCGCGATGATGTTGAACGAATATTCGGGGAGACCACCGCCTACAATCTCGTCTAGGCCCGGAACTCCGGTGGGTAGTTGGTGTATCGCTACTTTGTCTCGTGTGCTCAAGCTTTTCTCCCGTTTGCCGAACTTTGATCGTCAAAGACTTCGCCTGGCCACGCATTCCGCAGCAGGCTAAACGTTAAAGCTTCGCCAAGGAAGAGACGAAGCAGTCCGAGTATGCGTGCGATGAGAATAATTCCGCCCTCGGAAGACGGATATTCGCCAGCCCGTTCCCTGTCAATGTCCAATTGCGGTTCACGCTCGCCCAGGCCCTGCAAAGTTCCATCCGCGGTGATCCGCGCCGTGCCAAGGCTGGGAGCTTCTCTTTTGGCCAACGCCAGGGCGCGAGTGGCAAGCGATAGAAAACCGGCTACTCCAACAAATTCATTAAGACTCTGGCGCATCTTTTCATAGACGCGAAGGGTCGGGGAATCCATTGGCTCGGAGGCCTTGCCCGCATCGGCTTCATAAGTAAGAAGACGATGGGCAAAATCTCGCATTTCTGGGGTAGCCGTCATGTTCAACCCTGCAACGTTTAAAGTAGCAGATTCCAATTGCCGTTACACGCTTTGAGAACGTGTTTCATAAATCCGCATTGTGTTAGTCGTCCACCGGCTTCGCCGACCCGCGGAACATGAAACTGTAGCGCCGGCCTCATAAAATTGTAGCGCCGGCCTCATGAAACTGTAGCGCCGGCCTCATGAAACTGTAGCGCCGGCCTCATGAAACTGTAGCGCCGGCCTCATGAAACTGTAGCGCCGACCTCATGAAATTGTAGCGCCGGCCTCATGAAACTGTAGCGCCGGCCTCATGAAACTGTAGCGCCGGCTTCATGAAATTGTAGCGCCGGCCTCCCGGCCGGCTGTAGCGTGGACCTCCCGGTCCACGCTTGTTTCATGTTAGGATCAGGGCGGCAAAATTGTCCTTTCTTGTTGCGCCCCTGCGATCTTCGACATCCCGGTTAGCGCTGGCGGAACTCAATTCACATAGCCATTCGTTTGCGGGTTGGTCGCATCTTCTTGCGGGCCGCCAGCCTTGCTCCGGATGAGTGTATAAATGTCCAATACCGTGGCAATACTGCGAATGTTCCCCGCAACACTCGTGAGTCCCTCTTCCATGCCGGGATGTTTGCCCGCCAGGGTTTCAATACGTTCGCTCACGCTCCTCAGCCGGTCAATTTCTAACAGAAGGTCCCCGAAAATCGCGGCGACGACCAATCGATCGGTCTCTGAGTCTGTCGTGTCCGCTGTGATCGTGGCCGGCTCTGTACTGGGCTCAACCTGATGGCTTAAATCCTCTATCAAACGCAACGTTGTTGCCTCGCCAAGGAAGGTAAGAAACTGCCCCAGCAGTTGCGCAATCAAAATGATCCCTGCCTCGCCATCTTCATCCGTGCCCGATTGGAATTCAGCTTCGCCAAGACCGCGCAAGACTCCATTCGCCGATACCTGCACCGCGCCGAGCTGGGGAGATTCCGACTTGGCCAAAGCTAATGCGCGAGAAGCGAGCGCCTGAAAACCATCAGCTCCCACGGGTGCGCTGAGTTGCCTGCGCAGCCTCTCATAAACGCGCACGGTTGCAGGTTGGGTTTGCAGGGAGGTCGTACTTGCTTCGGCCTCGCAATCAACCAGGCTGCGGGCCAAATCACGCGTCTTTTGTGGAGGAAGCATCGGTTATGCTCCTTTGATATGCTTCGCCTCTCACCTTAAGTGGGAGGAGTCTACCACATAGTACATTATGCCGATTGCCTGGTTGACTGCACTTCCGGCATACTTACTCAGACTCCATTTTGGCGTCACGCATTCCAGAGTATTTGAAATATTTCAGGAAAGGTGTGCAATATCGAACAAAATTGGCGTTTGGCCCACATCTCAATCTTCCACTAGGATTGGATGCCTGGTTCCGGGATCCCCGTCGAGCCCATGCTCGAAGCCCGCCGCCATCTCAACCACCCCGCCAATCTCAAGGTCAATGTCGCCACTCGCCTGGAGTTCGACTCCGAATCCTCCACCCACTCCTCCATCCTGCAAGTCGTCGCCCAGGACCTGCCCGGCCTCCTCCGCCAGATCGCGCTCACTCTCAGCACTCATCAGTGCGACATCAAAGTAGCTCTCATCGACACCGAAGGCGAAACCGCCATCGATGTCTTCTACATCACCAGCCAGTCCGCTAAACTAACTCCCCAAGCCCAGCAGATCCTCTCCGCCGACCTCACCGCCGCCATCGCCTCCACGCGCGCACCCGCCAGCGCATGAGCCTCTTCGCCAAGCATATTAAGATTCTTTATTTCCCTAACTAAATTCAAAAAAATCTGTTAATATAGTCAGTTTCCTAGCAAAAGGTGCGACTTCCATGGCTAAATGTGCCTTCACAGTCCTTTTCTTTTCGCTTGTTCTCCATCCATTGCCAATTCTGGCGCAGAACAACGATGCCCTCCCCGCCAGCGTACAGGATTTACCTCATTCATTCTCGCAACCGCGCATCGCCAAGGCCATCGACGAGTCGTCGCTGGTCACCCTCCACGGTAACGTGCACCCGCTGGCGCAGCCCAGGTTCGACCAGGGCCCGGCTCCGGTCTCCATGCCGGCCAATCGCTTGCTCATGGTCCTTGCGCGCAGCACGCAGCAGGAGGCCGATCTCCAGACCTGGCTTCAGTCGGTACAGGACGCGAACTCCCCGTACTTCCACAAATTTCTCAGCCCCGATGAGTTCGGCAAGCGCTTTGGCGTGAGCGACACTGATCTCCAGTCGGTCCAAAATTGGCTCACGGGTCGCGGATTCACTGTGAGCAATGTTGCCAAAGGCCGCATGGCCATTGAGTTTTCAGGCTCGGTTGACCAGGTACAGACCGCCTTTCACACCTCGCTTCACAGCTACCTCGTCAATGGTGAACAACACTGGGCCAACGCCACCGATCCGCAAATACCCAGCGCCCTGGCTCCTGTCGTCGCCGGCCTTGCCTCTCTCAACAGCTTCAAGCCCAAGGCGCATTACATTCTGGGGCCAAGGGGCGTTATGGATGCCCAGAGACAGACCGTGGTCCCCGCTCTTACAAACGTGGACCAATACGGTAACTACTACCTCTACCTGAGCCCTGCGGATGCAGCCACGATTTACGACACGCCCACCACTCTCAACGCAAATCTCTCCGGCACGGCGTATGACGGGACCGGTGTGACGATCGGAGTCGCCGGCGATTCGAACATCGATGTAACTCTGAACGCGAAATACCGATCCACCTTTGGGCTTGCGCCAAATCCTACGACCGTTGTGGTTGATGGCGGCGATCCCGGTGAAAATGATGATGCCATCGAGGCCTACCTTGACACCCAGGTTTCGGGAGGGATCGCTCCGAATGCCAGCGTTATCCTCTACACCGCTGCCGGCACCGCATTGCAGCAGGGTTTATTCCTTGCCATCCAGCGGGCCATAGACGACAATCAGGCAGATATTCTGAATGTCAGTTTCGGCGAATGCGAAAAGGCGCTGGGCGCCTCCGGCAACCAGCACATTCAGAATCTGTGGGAGCAGGCGGCCGCACAAGGCATTTCGGTCATAGTCTCCTCGGGCGATAGCGGGCCGGCCGGATGCGACGATCCTGATACCGAGGATCAGGCTTACCTGGGTCTGGCTGTGAATGGTCTTGCATCCACGTCCTACAACGTTGCAGTAGGCGGCACAGATTTTGATGTCTTGTACAGCAACTTCCCCGGCAGTTTCACCGAGTACGTGAATACCACCAATGCTCTGCCCAACCATCGCAGTGCGCTCAAGTACATTCCCGAGGAGCCCTGGAACGATTCCACCTATCCAAATACTGATATTTCCGCCAATGTTGCTCTCAACCACGACTTATCAAGCCCGAACGGTGACAATATCATTGCCGGCGGCGGGGGGATGAGCGCACTCTATGCTGTTCCTTCCTGGCAGTCTGGTTTTGCTTCGGGAGGTAATCGCAATTTACCCGATGTTTCGATCCTGGCGGGCAACGGATTCTACGGAGCGCTGTGGAGCATCTGCACAGACCAAACGGTGAACGGATTCGCGGACTGCGCGGCGGGCAACACGGGGACGCAGTTATATCTGACGGGCATCGGAGGCACTTCGGCATCGGCGCCTGCGTTTGCGGGAATGCTGGCCTTGGCCAAGCAGAAGACCGGGTCACGACTTGGCCAGGCGGACTATTTGCTTTATGACCTGGCCAAGACTTCCTACTCATCTGTTTTTCACGACGTAACGGTCGGCGACAACTCGGTCAGCTGTGAGATTACCAATGGCGGATGCAGTGAAGTTTACGCGGGCTATTACTTTATGAACGGATACAACGCAGCCGCCGGTTATGACATGGCCAGCGGTCTGGGAAGCGTAGATGCCAGCCAGATGGTCAGCCACTGGCCAAGCCCGGGGTTGATTGCTTCCACTTCGACCCTCCAGCTCAACGGCGCGACCACCCCCATTAGCATCACTCACGGACAGAGCGTTCAAGTGAATGCAACCGTGACCAGTGGCAGCACTACTCCCACCGGCGAGATCTCCTTGGTTGACAACCTCAGCCCAGCGCTCCTGCCCAATCGCGAAGGGATCGCCGACTTTACACTGGCCAACGGGGCAGTCTCGGGCACAACCAATTTCTTGCCCGGTGGGTCGTATGCCGTCTCTGCTCATTACGGTGGCAGCAGCACCATTGCCGAAAGCGACTCCAGCGCCATCTCGGTGACCGTCGCTCCTGAGACCAGTACCACGGCCATCACCAGCGTCACCTTCACAGACCCGGCAACAGGAAAGCCCGCGACAATGGCCTACTACGGCTTCAACGCATTCATTGATGCGCAACCCTACGGCAACAGTGCTTCGGCGGCAAAGCCGAACGGGGCAGCGACCGGTACCCTTACATTCGTGAACGGTTCGACATCTCTTGGAACGGCCACACTGAATGCCCAGGGGACAGCTGAACTACAGACTCCCCTGCTTCCCGCGGGTACCAATAATCTCACCGCATCCTTTCCCGGAGACGCCAGTTTTAAAGCAAGTAATAGTATTCCTTATCCCATCACAATCGTACCGGCGATTACAAGCATTGCTGCGTCTCTCAACTACTTAACCTCTCCGATCTCTGTGTTAGTCAATCTCACAACAGACAGCGCCGGCGTTGCCCCGACCGGCACAGTGACCATCATGAATGGGACAACTGCTGTGGGAACTGCGCCGATGATAGGAACAGCAGGCACTACCTCGTCTCTTGCCGGCGGAGCGGCGAATTGTACCTCTCCGTCGCTGCCAGCTGGGTCTTATAACTTGATTGCGGATTATGGAGGTGACAGTAACTATGCCCCGTCTACCTCGTCGCCGGTTTCTTTGATCATAAGGTCGATTCCGGTCTCGATGATCATCATTACGCCGAACGGCCTCACTCCAATCAATCAACCGGTACAAGTGACGGTTGAACTAACTCCTGGGGAATCGAGCAGTCTATCCCCTTCGGGAATGATAACGCTCTCCTTTAACGGCCAGACCATGCCCGCTGCGAAGGTTTCCAACAGCTCAGCGAGTTTCACAATTCCAGCGAACACATTGCCAGTTGGAACAACAATTGTGACAGCGAGCTACAGCGGCGATCAATATTTCTCGTCCGTTTCCGACATCGGTTTTATCAATATGAGGAACATTGGCACGATTCCGCCAACGATAGTTGTTTCCGCGCCTAGCGGGACCGTTTATTACCCGGTTTCGGTGTTTGTGAACATCAGCGGACCGAGCGGAAGCCCCATCCCGACGGGCTCAGTGCAACTCACCGGATTCGATTATGGGGGTTCGGCGCCGCTCGTGAACGGCACAGCATCTTTCACGATTCTAAACAACCTGGGAGCCGGCCCGACCACGCTCACTGCCAGCTACCTTGGTGACTCGAACTACACCATTGGAACCGGCGCGACTACAGTGAGCATCTTTGCAGTGCCGAGTATCCTGTTCAATCCCTATCTCCCAACGATTGTTGTCAACCAGGCTCTCAATTTGACAGTCACGATCATCAACACTCCCGTTGGAACGCCGACTGGCACAGTCACCCTTTCGAGTGGAGCGTACACGTCGTCGCCAGTGAAATTAAGCGGCGGAGCTGCCAGCTTTACCATTCCAGCGAACACGCTTGCGATTGGGAACGACACTGTGACTGCCTCATACAGCGGCGACACGCAGTACCTAGCCGTCAGCAATACAGAGCAGGTGACTGTGACCGCGATTCCCCCACCGAGCTTTGCTATCGTTGGATCCGCAGTGACTGTGGCTCCTGGTGCGGCGACTGGAAACACATCCACTATTACCGTGACACCAAGCGGAGGCTTCACCGGCAGTGTAGCTCTGACGGCCTCCGTCACCTCCAGCCCGGCTGGCGCGCAGTATCCACCCACCTTGAGCTTCGGCTCAACCACCCCAGTCAGTATTACCGGCATTTCCGCTGGAACGGCTACCCTCACCATTACCACCACTGCGGCAACCAGCGCGGCGCTCATTCACCCCGCGCGCCCCGGAACCCCATGGTATGTGATGGGCGGTGCAACTTTAGCTTGTATTTTGCTCTTCGGCATTCCGGCGCGGCGGCGTAGCTGGCGAACTATGCTCGGAATGTTGGCGCTCCTCGTGATCCTCACTGGCGGTGTCCTTGCCTGTGGTGGCGGAGGAGTTGGAGGTGGAGGAGGTGGTGGGGGTGGCGGAGGCGGCGGCGGCACTTCAGGCACCACTGCAGGAAACTACACCATCACCGTGACCGGCACGTCGGGAACACTTGTGGAGACGGGAACCGTTACCCTCACCGTGCAATAGCGCCAACCAACCAAACGCATCGCCGCTCTACCTCCGCACCGGCGGCGATGCGTCTTGCTCTCCGCCCTCACGGCTCCACGTGCAGCGGCTTTTCGCCATCGGCCCGGGCCTTTCTATTCCCTGTTCCCTATTCCCTATTCCCTATTCCCTATTCCCTGTTCCCTATTCCCTGTTCCCTGGCCACTGTCACAAAGTTCCCCTAAAACTCCCCCTGACCAGGTTGGTCAGGATTATTCGCTCTTCCTTCTATCACTCCCCAAAATCACTACTGAGCGCATTGCAGCTATCGTTCCGATTTCCGGTGAGCCGCGCCTATTCGGTGTTTCGTAGGCCGGAAGGCATGAGCGCACCACTTTCGCCAAACCGGTGCGCTATAGCTTCACATTTCTCAAAAACCGACAACCTATAGCGCACCATTTTTCAACCGCCTGTTCACTGTCCACTGTTCCCTGTTCCCTGTCCTATTTCAGGTAAGCGCGCACCAGATCGATCAGGTCCTCGGCCAGTTCGGGGGCGATCTGCTCCTTGACGCCGTCCACCAGGTGGAAGCGGATGTGGGTCTCCAGGACCTCGCCCATCAGGCCGTTGATGCCGCCGCGGACGGCTGCCAGCAGCATCAGTTGCCCGCCGCAGTCCTCATCAGCAGCGAGCGAGCGCTCGACGGCGTCCAGTTGACCGCGCAGTTTCTTCAATCGTTGCAACAACTTGACCTTTTCCCGATCATGAGTGGGCATGGAAAGTCTCCTTCGCTTGACAATACCTACCCCCGGTATGGTATCTACGGAGTGGGGGTATGGTTACGTCTTCATTTTATCCCTATCTTCAACTACCTGCGCTACGATTGGAGTGCCTCCGCATGTTCCCCGCCCGCCGCACACGCGCGACGCTCTTCCGCTCACGGCAGGGGCTCGTCTGCTGGCTGGCTGGCCTGGCGCTCGTATGGACCGCCGCATCCGCCCGGGCCCAGGTTCCCGCTGCGCCGCCATCGGCTCCTCAGCCGCAACCCATGGCTTTGCAACAACTTGCGGCAGACTTTTCCATACTCCATTCGCCCAGCGCGCTCGCTCTAGACGGCCAGCACGGCAGCGTTGAACGCCCGTCCGGTGCGTCGACTCCTCCCCCTCCTGCCACGCAGGAGGAGCCCATCGTCACCATGGCCCCGTTCCATAGCAATGGCCGCTACTGGCTCTCAGGACAGGCCAACATCATCTTCCAGGGCAATCTGCCTTTTCATTCCCCGTACGAAGGCACGAACAGTTTGCAAAGCGGCGCAGAGTACAAGACCTCCCTGCTGGGCACGCTCTACACCGTGCTAAGGCCAACGCGTTCTATCCGATACAACACGGATCTTATCTTCGACATGGAGAGCGCCGGGGGGCGCGGGCTGAGCCAGGCGCTGGGATTGGCCGGCTTCACCAATCTGGATGTGGTGCGGAACCCCACCTTGAGCACCCTGCCTTATGCGGCTCGCTACCAAATCCACCAGGTCATTGGATTAACCCAGAAAACCGCCACCCAGGAACCCGGCTTCTTCGCCCTGGCCCCCAGTGTGCCCGTCCGCCGCTTCGAGTTCCGGTTCGGCAAGATGACCCTGCCCGACTTTTTCGACGCCAACGGCCCCGGCTCCGACAGTCACCTGCAGTTCATGAACTGGACGGTGGACAACAACGGCGCATGGGATTACGCCGCCAACACGCGCGGCTACACGGTGGGCGGCATGGCGGAGTACGACGACCGCAAGTGGAGCCTGCGTTACGGCCTCTTCGCCATGCCCACGGTGGCCAACGGAATGGATCTGGACTGGGACTGGCGCCGCTCCCACGGACACAACGGCGAGTTTGAGCTGCGCCACAGCTTCATTGCCCATCGCAAAGGCGCTGAGCGCCTGCTTTTCTTCGCCAATCGCGCCCACATGGGCACTTACCGCGAGGCGGTCGCAGCGTACCTGGCCGGAGCCGATACGAAGCCCAACATCCTGCTTCATGAGCATTACGGCGCGCTCAAGTACGGCTTCGGCTACAACACGGAGCAGGAGCTGACGGAGAATCTGCGCGTCTTTGGCCGCTTCGGGTGGAACGAGGGCCAGCACGAGTCCTACGTATACACCGAGGTGGACCAGACGGTTGAGGCAGGCGGCGATTACGCCGGCGCGCGCTGGCATCGGCCGGCAGACAAGATTGGCCTGGCCGTGGTCACGAACGCCATCAAGCGCGATCATCAAGAGTACCTGAAATTGGGCGGATTAGGATTTCTTCTGGGTGATGGAAAGCTGAACTACGGCCGCGAGAACATCGTCGAGAGCTACTACAACTGGCACGCGTGGCGGGGATTGTTCTACGCCGTCGATGTGCAGCACATCAACAATCCCGGTTACAACCGCGATCGCGGTCCGGTCTGGGTAGGCTCAGTGCGGGCGCACGTGGATTTTTAGAGCGGTTCTCCAATTCACGTGCTCCAGTAAGCCAGGTGAAAGGTGGCTTTTTCTTGAGGAAAAAGCCACTCAGCGCCGTGCTTCCAGAGTATAGCTATTGGAGAACCGCTTTGAGGCAGGAGCATGTTACCTGGCCGTCTCCGCAGGCTGGGCTGGCGTTTTCTGCTTGGGAGGCAGCTTGACGATCACCTCATTCGGCTTGGCATAGTGCAGCTTGCCCCGCGCCACGATGCCAATGGCCTCCGGATTGGAGTTGAGTTCAACGATTTGCTCGCGCAGGCGCGCATTCTCCTGCTTGAGGTCGTCGATCTCCTTGCGCAACTCGCTGTCCACCACGCTCTTCTGTTGCCAGTCCAACAAGCCATTCTTTCCATTGATCCAGTGCCAGAGGATCAGCAGCGCCAGCGCTACGGCCAACGCAGAGGCCACGGGACGCCACACACGCCACGCATACTCCCGCATACGCTTGAGCAGAGAGCGGGGAACCGCGTCCTGCCGGCTCTCCGCGACTCTTGTCTTGGCTTGCATTGTATGGTCCGGCATAGAATTCAATCCGTTTATTCTCCAGCGCGGTTTATCGGCTTCAACATCCTGCTGATCGAGTCAGCCAAACTGGACGAGCAGCAGCTACGTTGTACACACAGGTTATCAGAAAAGAATTTCTACTTCCGGAAGAGTATCCAGATAGATAATTGGTTCCATAACCGATTTCCCTGAGGAAACCCCATGCCAGAGTCCATGATGTCAGCCTGCCCAATTCGTCTCGTCCTGACCACTACGGCCAACCCGGAGGAGGCTGCTCGTCTGGGCGGCGCGCTGGTTGAGGAGCGGCTGGCCGCCTGTGCCACTCTGATTCCCGGCGCTCAGTCCATCTACCGCTGGCAAGGCAAGATCGAGTCCGCAACCGAGACGCTGCTGCTCATCAAGACCGGCCCCGAGCAACTCACGGCTTTAGAAGCCCGGCTGCACGAATTGCACAGTTACCAGACGCCGGAGTTTCTGGTTCTGGAGGTTGATGCCGCCAGCAAGCCTTACCTCGACTGGCTGCAAGAAAGCTTGCGCCAAATCTAGAACCGGTCTCATAAACCATCTGTATTGAATCGCAGAACGCATGAGACCCGCCTTGTTGGCGGGTCTCACAGCCGACATAATGGAATCTAAGCAATTTATGAGACCGATTGTAGCCGTTCAAGAGGAATCATGAACCGACTGAGGATTTATCTCACTACTACGTTTTGCATCACCTGGACTTGCTGGTGGGTCTTGGTACTGCTGACGCGCACCGGAACGATGGCCTATGGTTATAACCAGCCGCTCTTCCTGATTATTTACTTGATCGGCGGACTGGGACCGACCATAGCCGCCTATGCTGCCGTGCTTGCCACGCCGGTGCAATCACCCCTCAGGGAGTTCCATGTGCGGCTCTTCCGTTGGCGTGTGGCCTGGTGGTGGTATGTTCTTGTCCTGGCCCTCCCTGTGGCCCTTGCTTTGGCCTCGTTAGCTCTTGCCTCTCTGGTAGAAGTGGACCCTCGATTGTCAAGTGGAATGCCGGCTCTCCACTGGTACATGTATTTTCCCTTGTTTCCCGTCATGATTCTTGGCGGAGGCTTGGAAGAACTCGGCTGGCGGGGAGTCGCGCAGCCAGAGATGGAGCGGTTTTTGGGTCGTCCGGCAACGGCATTGCTGGTCGGCTTGATCTGGGCCGTCTGGCACCTGCCGTTGTTCTTCCTGCCCGGCTCTGGTCAATACGGAACCAATTTCTTGATGTTTCTGATTGGAGTTGTTGGAAACGCCATGATCCTGGCTTGGATTTATGGCCGCACCAGCAGCATCCTGCTCTGCATTTTCTTCCATGCGAGCTTCAACGCCACCGCATCCCTTGGACTGGGGATTCCGGGTGGCAAGGGCTGGCTATCAACGCTCAATGTGTGCTTGGGCATGCTGACCGGCGCGCTACTGCTGGCCTCTGCTTCGGTCAAGTCATACAACGCAGCCCGGATCAATTCTTGAGTCCAAGGGTGTGCCCGTCTGATATTCTGAGCCTGGTTTATTCTCATGCGCTGGTTACTGATTGTATTTCTTGTATCTCTCGCGGCTCTGCTGATTGCGGCTGCCGGGCTGACGTTTCACATATTAGCCCAGCGCAGGCGAAGCCGCTCCAGGCCTTCAGCGGGGACCGATGCGGCGCCCGGCACGGCGGAGGAAACCGACGTCGAAACAGAACTTTAGGGCCTCAGGCCAATCTTCCATCCAGGCTTCATTGAAAGGACGTTTGTCCCCCATGAGCAACCAGAATTCCGCAGTCGCCAGCCCGGCCGAGACACTGGAAATCTCCATCGCCCACAGTCCCGACTCCGATGACGCTTTCATGTTCTATGGTCTGGCCACCAACAAGATCCGCGTTCCCGGTTACCGGTTCACTCACACCTTGTGCGACATTGAGACTCTAAACCGCCGCGCCCTGGATGAAGCTTTCTTCGACGTAACCGCCATCAGTTTCCACGCCTACCCCTACCTGCAGAAGAACTACACGCTGATGGGCTGCGGCGGCAGCGTGGGCGAGGACTACGGCCCCATGGTTGTCTCCAGCCGGCCGCTCGAGTCCGGAGAGCTGGGCAGCATTAAGATCGCCGTACCCGGCACGCTGACCACTGCTTATCTGGCGCTGAAGATCTTCAATCCGGCCATCCAGACCGAGATCGTGCCCTTCGACCAGATCATCCCGGCGATTCAGGCCGGAACCTACGACGCCGGGCTCATCATCCACGAAGGACAGCTCACCTACTCAGCCAGCGGATTGAATAAAATTCTCGACTTGGGCGTTTGGTGGCGCGAGCAGACCGGTCTGATGCTGCCGCTGGGCGGCAACGCCATCCGCCGCTCGCTGGGCGCGGAATCCCACAAGATCATCTCCAAGGCCCTGCGCGAGAGCATCCAGCATGCACTGGACCATCGCGAGCAGGCGCTGGAATACGCCATGCAGTTTGCCCGCGATCTGGATGTGCGCCTGGCCAGCCGTTTTGTCAGCATGTATGTGAACCAGCGCACGCTGGACTACGGCGCTGACGGCCGCGAGGCTATCCGCAAGCTGCTCAGGATGGGCCACGAGCGCGGCATCATCTCCATCGAGCCGCAAGTTGACTTCGTTGATTAGATCGGCGTGACTGGCGCTGCCCAGTAAACTCTTTGGCAATCTCCGTCATTGCAACCCATCGATCAATGCGGAATGCGGCAAATATCCCATCCTGACACATTCACATGTAGTAATAATCACTTCAATGACTTTTGGCACCAACATTTCTGCCCATACGTTATTGAAGGCACCAAAGAATCTTTGCCTTTCTCTAAATAAATCCTAATAATCGCCGATGCATTCATTATTGAGGTATTTAAGGATGCTCGCCAATTCCAATCCCGTCTATCTTCTGGCATCGCATGATCCTAAGTTGCTAGCCAAACTTGAACCTGTGCTTGCGGCCAACGGAGCACGCGTGGAAGTCCACCTCACCGCTGAAACAGCTCTGCCCGCGTTGACCGCAGCCCATGCGCCTACCCTAGCCTTGATCGACGTCAACCTGCCTGACATGAATATGGGTCAGTTGCTGGCCGTGGCGCGCGCTGAAACAACAGGCCGCCGTTACCCGATAGTATTGATTTCGGACACGATTACTCAGGAGTGGACTGACCGTCTGGCCGAGGATGTCATTGACGACGTGCTGCCCAGTTCGACAGAGCCTGCCTTTGTGCGGCTGCGGGTTGAAGCCGTGCTGCGCAATCATCACAGGGCGCGCGAGTTGGATCTGCTGCGCGAGGCCGCCGCGCTCAACGCGCAGATGGACCATCTGACTGGAGTCTACAACCGCGAAACCATGCTCTCTATGATCTTTCGCGAGACCGATCGCGTACAACGCATGAAAAGTTCGCTGTGCATGATACTGTTCGATATCGACGACTTCGGCCACTGGAACACGCGGCTGGGATCGGAGACTTGCGATGAGCTGCTCTACCAGGTGGCGACTCGCACCGCGCGCCTTCTGCGCAGCTACGACCTGTTGGGCCGCGCCGGCAAAGACGAGTTCCTGATCGCCCTTCCCGGCTGCTCCAGCGTCAACGCGGTCATGATGGCCGAGCGCCTGCGCATGGATGTTTTCTCGGCGCCCTTCCGCATCCATGGCGAGGCCATCCGCCTCTCCGCCTGTTTTGGCATCGCCGCCAGCATTGGCCGCTCCCCGGTGGTGGTACTGCGCGAGGCCGAACAGGCGCTGCTGGTGGCCAAGACCTCCGGACCCGAGTCCATCCAGTGCGCCGGCGACTTTCCCGAACCCAACGCCGCGCCGGTGGCTTTCCTCTCATCAAACTCCGAGGACGAACTGCTGGCCTGGTAATCCGAGGACCGATCAATGAAACTACACACGTTTCGATATAAGCTGGCGGTGGATGACTGGAGCCGTCCCCCAAAGGCCGAAGCTGAGGCCAGTAGCGTCCGGCTAGATCAGAGGATATTACATTGAATGGAGGCAAGAGGAGCTCAGCGATCGGAGTCTCATTGGAATGCCGGCTGATCCCCATTCTTCGAAAGCGGAAAAAATGACCCCTGACGGGAAGTGGTCCTGGGAAGGCGATCTTCGGCCGCACGCAAAAGTAATCTCCGGATTGACGATGCGCCCGGAACCGTAAAGCTGGATACAGTGGTGGCTGGAAACGCGACTTGGGCAGTTGCCGTAAACGGAGAATTACGCGCAGGCCCATCGGCGAACGCTGGCCGACTCCTAAGGAACATACTTGTTCCTTTTCATACTGTCTGGCCAAGGCCAGTTACACGCTTTCGAGGACCCATTAGCCGGATCGGCGCTCATACTATTGAATTCAAGGTATTTGCACCAGGTATCCAGCGAATTGTGTTCCAACAAGTTTTCATGAAAATGGAAGGCTCGCATCCTGTACTGTGCGTTAGGATGTGAGCATCCCTTGAGGAAGCCTTTCGTGAACGCTTTTTCCCGGCGGTTGTTAGCAGCGTCGCTTGTTTTGCTGGCCATATTGCTTCTGCTTCTGAGCAGCTCAGGCTTTGTGCGGCATCTGGCCTGGCGTACGAGGGTTCATACGCCAAGCAGTTCGTTGTCAGTTGCGGCCGGCGCGGCGAGTCCGGCGCGGGGCTGGAGTGACAGCTTTGGCGATGGAACTCCGGATTTTCTGCGGCTCACCGATCCGGCTGATCAGGCAGCCTTCCGCCGCTGGTTCACGCTGATCGCCGAATATCAAGCAATACGTCCCAGGGCGGAACTGCCGGCGGAGATCACCGATTGCGCCAGTCTGCTGCGTTATTCCTATCGCGAGGCCCTCAAGCGCCACAATGAGTCATGGTTCCTGGCCACCGGCATCGAGACGCTGGCGCCGCCGGGCGAGATTCGCGCCTGGCGCTATCCCGATACGCCGCTGGGCGCGGCGCTCTTCCGGGTCAAGCCGGGAGCCTTCGAAGCTGCCGACCTGGCCAATGGCGCCTTTGCGCAGTTTGCCGACGCCAGGACGCTGGTGGAGCGCAATGCGTACCTTGTCAGCCGCAACGTACAGGAGGCCCAGCCTGGCGACCTGCTTTTTTTTCGCCAGTTCGGACAATCGTCACCCTGGCATTCTATGATTGTTGCCGAATCCGGAAAGCAGGCGCGGGCGGTCTATCATACTGGACCTGACCACGGGGCCCCCGGGGAGCTTCGCCGCGTCTTGCTTTCCGAGTTGCTCGATCATCCTCAGCCGCAATGGCGGCCGGTTGACCAAAACCCTAACTTTCTCGGCGTTTATCGCTGGAACATATTGCGAGGAAACCTATGAGGTTCCGTAAGTCGCTGTTAACCGTTTCATTGACCCTGCTTCTGGCCTCCGCCACGGCGTGCGCTACTGAAGAGGACGCTCCGCGCTCCTTCTCGCTCTCTACAACGCGTACCTTTGCGCCCGGCGAAAGCGTGAAGATTCAATTGAACGCCAGAAATACTCCGGCGCTGGAGTTTCGCGTCTACCAGGTGCGCGATCCGCAGAAGTTCTTTGCTGGGCTCAACGACCTGCATAGCTTCGGCGTAAGGAGCTACTCGCCGAGCGAGCAGGTCGACCAACGAAGCTTTCTGGAGTGGCTGCACGACTTCAAGGATCATCTCTGGAACCGGGTACGGCGCTTCTTCCGCGGCCAGTTCACCGATGAAGTGAGAGACAGCTTCCGCGAGGGACAAGGCAAGTTGGGCAAGAAGAGCCATGTGGTCGGGGCGACTGGCTTTGCGCGGATTCCTCTGCTGAACTCAGATCAACTAGTCGCGCGCTGGAAGCTGGTCACACCGCCCACCATCGTCAGCGAGACGCAGCAGTTGCCGGTGGATGGTCTGGGCGCGGGCGTCTATCTGATCGAAGCCACCGACGGCGTCTATAAGGCCTATACCGTGGCCATCGTTACAAGCATTGCCGTGGTGGAGCGGGCGAGCAACAGGCGGACCGATCTGTACGTGGCCGACCGAAAGACCGGTGCGCCCATTGAGAAGGCCAACGTGGCTCTGTGGGCTGACGGGCGTCAGCAATCGACGGGCGAGACCGGCGCGGATGGCATGGCTTCGCTGACCATGAATGTGCGCGGCGGGGCACAGGGAGCCATGCCGGAGAAGGTCTGGATCATGGCGCGGCACGGTGCCGATGCAGCCATCATCACGCCCTATGGCTATGCCTTCGGATCTGACCGTTCCGCCGCAATAACCTCCTATATCTATACAGACCGTCCTGTTTATAGGCCGGGGCACACGGTTCACATCAAGGCCGTGGTTCGCCGCCTGAAGGACGATGCACTGCTTCTGCCTGAAGACCGTACGCTCGAAATGACGGTCAAAGACGCGGATGGGAAGACGATACTCAAGCAGACTGCGCCGGTTTCTGCGCATGGAACGGTGACGGCCGACTTGACTCTGGAAGCCGATGCGGCACTGGGATACTACAGCATCGAGTTCACGCGCAGCGATGTGAGAGGCGCGGGCAACTTCTACGTCGAGGAGTACAAAAAGCCTGAGTACCAGGTGACAGTGAAGCCGGCTGTACAACGCGTGATTCAGGGCAATTCCATTCAGGCAACCATCGAGGCGCGTTACTTCTTCGGTGAACCGGTGGCCAACACCAAGGTCAAGTACGTGGTGCATACCTCTACGCATTATTGGTGGCGCGAGGATGAAGCCGAGGGAGATGATGTGGAAGGCGGGGAAGGTGAGGGCGAGGATTCCGGCGAAACGGATTACTCGTGGGGCCGGACCGAGCAGCAGGAGCAGGAGGGCGTACTCGACGCCAATGGACGGCTCACGGTCACGCTGCCTACAGCCCTCGACCCCAAGCACAACGATCAGGACTACCGCATTGAAGCACGGGTGACCGATGCGGCCAATCGCGAGGTCGCCGGACATGCGACGGTGCTGGCGACTTACGGTTCATTCCGGGTTAGCGTAGAGCCGACCAGTTATCTTTTCTCATCTGGCCAGACGCCCAGGGTTAAGGTGACTGCGCAGGACTACGACGGCAAGCCGGTGCAGAAGCCGGTGCATCTTGCTGTCCGCCTGACAAAGTGGGATTCCACTACTTTTCAGCGGAGTTATACGGAGGTAACCAGCCGCGATGCCACGACAGGCGCGGACGGCACGGTGCTGGTAGAGCTTTCCGCCATTAACGGAAGCGGCAGCTTTGAGATTACCGCCAGCGCCCAGACGCCGGAGAACCGCACCGTCGAAGGCAAGACCTGGGTGTGGATATGGAGCGGCGCGGGAGAGTGGTACCGCCAGAACACGCGGGCCCAGATTGTGGCCGACAAGAAGAGCTATCAGGTGGGAGATGTGGCGCACTTGTTGCTGGTCACCGGTCTCAAGGAGTCGTGGGCGGTGGTGACAGCCGAAGGCAACAGCGTGCAATCGCGGCAGTTGATTCATGCTACTGGCGAGAGCTTTGCCTTCGATGTGCCGATTACCAAATTGGCGCAACCCAACCTGATTGTGAATGCGGTCATTGTTCACGAAGACCAGTTGATGACCGCGCAAAAAAGCCTGAAAGTGCCGCTGGTGGAGCGAACGCTAACCATCACGGCCACTCCCAGCAAGCAGCGCTTCCTTCCCGGCGAAACGGGCAGCTTCGACGTGCTTGCGGTCGATTCGGCCGGCAAGCCGGTGGAGGCCGACCTGAGCTTTGGCGAGGTCGATGAGGCGCTCTACTCGGTGCGCCCCGACGAGAGCGGGAATATTGTGAACGCCTTTTATCCCAGGCGCTCGGTTTATCTCCAGCCGGAGACCTCTTTTACGTATTACTTCTACGGCGAGGCGGGAACTAAGTCTCCGCTGTTGGCGCGTTTAAACGATAGGCTCTTTCATCCGCGCATGGCAGAAGTGAAGCCGGGCTCAGACCTGGTGGTGCCAAAGGTCCGAAAAGCCTTTCCCGATACGGCCTACTGGAATCCCAGTGTGCATACTGGCCCAGACGGCCATGCTCGTGTCGAGTTTACTTTCCCGGATTCACTCACGACATGGCGGACGACGATTCGCGCGATGACCGACGACGGCAAGGCCGGCGGAGTGGTGACACGGGTATTAGTGCGCAAGAATCTGATTGTGCGCCTTGCCGCGCCGCGCTTTTTCCGACAGGGCGACGAGACTGTGCTGCGGGTGATCGCGCACAACTATCTGGAGACGATCAAGGATGTGACCTTTGCGTTGGATGTCAGCGGGGTCGAGGTCATCGGCGGCCAATCTCAGAAAATCAGCATCCCCGCCAAGGGTGAGAGTTATGTGGAATGGCGGGTCCGTGCGCGTGCGACCGGCAACGCGGTACTGACGGCCAAAGCGCTCACCAACGAAGAGTCCGACGCGCTGGAAATGACATTGCCCGTGCTCCCCTTTGGCGTAAAGCAGCGGTTAGCCGGCTCGGGAGTCGTCTTCAGCGGCGATGGACAGAACCAATGGAGTTACAGTTACCCGGCTAACTCGGATGCGGGAGCGCGCGGCATTACAATTACCGTTGCGCCCAGCGTGGCCGGCACGGTCTTCGATGCGCTCGACTATCTGACGAGTTATCCGTGGGGATGCACCGAGCAGACCATGTCCAGCTTCCTGCCCGATTTAATTGTGGAGCAGGCGGTAGACAAGCTGCACATCAAATCGCCTATCGACCCCGCCACGCTGAACGATATGGTGCGCGCGGGCCTTGAGCGGCTGTACAGCTTCCAGCACGATGATGGCGGCTGGGGCTGGTGGCAGGATGATCCCAGCCGTGTCTTCATGACCGCCTATGTGGTCAGCGGGCTGGGTCAGGCCAGAGCGGCTGGTTACAAGATTGACGATAATCGGTTCAACAAAGGCCGCAACTGGTTGCAATCCACGCTGGCCATGCACCCGGAGATGATTCCCGACCTGCGCGCATATGTGGTCTATGCGCTGGCCACCACCGGCGGCGCACCCAAAGAGGCGCTCGACAAGGCATGGGATGACCGCGACAAGTTGAGCGACGAGGGGCTTGCCCTGGTTGGGCTGGCTTTAGATGCGGCCGGAGATTCCCGAGCGCACTACGCAGCGGAGTTGTTGGAAAAGAAGGCGAAAACCAACGATACCGATGCTTATTGGACGGGAACCTACGATGGTTTGCTCGAATACTGGGACGATACTTCCGCCGAGACCACGGCCTTTGCGCTCAAACTGCTGGCGCGGCAGGATCGCAGCAGCAACTATCTGCCCAAGGCAGCACAGTGGCTCGCCAAACATCGTGACGGCGATTACTGGTACTCGACCAAGCAGACTGCGATGGTCATTCAGGGACTGACCGATTACCTGATGCTGAGCGGCGAACTGAGTAACAGCTCCGACGTTGAGGTGCTGGTCAACGGCGTGAGCACCGGCAAACGCCACTTCGGCCCCGGCGACGGCTTCGCTCTGCCCTGGAAGATCAAGGTCTCCGCCGCGCAGGTGGGCAACGGCGGCCAGATGACCGTCCGCAAGAGCGGCAACGGCATCACCTACTGGTCTGCAGAAAACAGTTGGTATTCCACGGATCGCCGGTCCTTCCAGCAAGGCCAGCTGACGCTCAACATCACGCGCGACTACTACCTGCTCCAAAAGAATCAGCCCAAATCGTCCGACCCGATCACCTACGATCTCCTGCCTCTCAAGGGCGCGGTCCATGTAGGCGATATTGTTGCCGTCCGCCTGGCGCTGAATGGATCAAGTTGGAAGTACCTGCTGGCCGAGGACCCGATTCCCGCGGGCACGGAATTCCTGCCAAACACCGGACTCTACACGCTCAACAGCAAACCCTCCTGGTGGTACGACTGGTTCACGCGCAAGGAGTTCCACGACGACCGGGCGGCCTTCTTCAACACCGACTTCGGCAACCGCCGCGAATACGTCTACCTGCTCAAGGTTGTTAATCTGGGCAAGTTCGTCATCAGCCCGGCGCAGGCTGGACCTATGTATCAATCGAATGTGCAAACCACTACCGATCCCGCAACCCTGGAGGTGCAGCCGTGACCTATTTCAAAGACCTGTTTGGCCGTCTGTGCCTGAGCCGCCGCTGGGTGGCGGCGCAGTTCGTTGTAACGCCGCTGTTGATTTTGATCGGAATCGCATGGACACGCCTGCCGGAGAAGCACCTCTGGCAGGTGGCGCTCACGCTGCTCGTGCCATTGTTGTTGGCAATTTCGGTTCTGGAGTTGCAGGCCGGGGCGATGCGCAGCCTTGCCGGCGACGATGGCAAGCGCGTCAAAATGGTCTGGGGCGCGGTCTCGCTGCTGCTTTGGTTTGCCGTCGTATGGGTTTTCTGGGCGTTGCTGGATTGGTGCGACGACCAGATTCCGCAGTGGGCGGGTTACCTGAACTCGCAGGCTCCGGCGCACGCGCGCGCCCGGCTCTTCACCTATGACCACTACGTTCTGTGGATGACGATTCTGGAGTGGGTGCTGCGCTGGATTGTGGTTCCAGCCAAGGTGATTCCCTACGCCGCGGCCTCGGCGCAATGCGGCTTGCGGCTGCCGGTGCGCAGAGCGCTGCAACTGCTGTGGGATTGGCGCTGGTGGTTAGGTGTAGCGATTGCGGCTTTGGTCGCCGTGTGGCTTCCGGGCCGGTTCTTTGTCGCAACGCCGCATGGAACAGTCCTCGCGCAGGAAGTGCGCGTGGTGCTAAAGCTGTCCGCGGCCTATCTGATGGCCGTGACCAGTTGGACTTTACTGTTGGCCTGGGCCGCTGTGCTCTTCGGGCGGCAAGAGCCATTGCCGGAAAGCGATGCCGGTACAGAATTGTTCAAGCGCCTGTATGAAAGCCGCCGGTGGGTTGGGGCGCAATTCGGCTGGGTACTTGTGTGGATATGGGTGAACTTAGCAAGGTTGTATCTCTCAAGCGTTCTACGATGGCCGGAGTGGTTCTCCAATGGATTGACCGCCTCCTATAGCATTTTGATCATGATTGTAGCGTTGGTTGTGCAAGCAGGAATGATGCGCAATCTGATAAGTGTTCCCTTGAAACGCGTGAAGCTTGTCTGGGGCACACTTGCGATGCTGTTGTGGAGTGTGTTGTTTATTGTTGCTGATTCAGTGCAAGATTCATTGCATGGTAAGTTCCTGAATTGGGCGCTGGTCTGGGTGATTGCACCAGTTATTTATATTCCGTTTGCTTCGGCCTCGGCAATATGGGGACTGCGCCTGCCATGGCGTAGAGTTCTTCGTCTCGTTTATGCTTGGCGCTGGTGGCTTGCAGTTTTTATTGCAGGGGCGATTGGGGCGTTGTTGGAGAATTGCTTCGATGGTTTGAGAGCCTGGCCGTATGTGTGGGATGTAGGTCTAATAACAGGCTTGAAGATGGGTGCAGTAGATATGTTGGAGATGGGAGTATGGGTTTTACTCCTGTGCTGGTTTGCCGTGCTCTTCGACCGTCAACTGCCACTCAAAGAAGATCAATTGCTGAGTCTTGGGATCGCTGGGACAGAGGATAAGAACAAGTAGGCTTCGGTCAAGCTGCCGTTACCGGAGAGCCGTTAGCGCGTTCTCCGGAACGCCGTCGCGCAGCCACTCCAACACCTGCGCGCGGCCATAGCGCTCAAGAAGCTGTCGTGCGTACCAACCGGCGGCGCGGTGCGCAGCCTCCGACTCCGCTTCATTCGCCGCGCGGGCCAGCTTATCGTTGATCTGCTCTGGAGTTAGCGTAGGCCTCGGCCATTGGCGCGCAGCGTCAGACGGGGTTGAAAGTGACCAGGCTTCTACCAGACCTTCGCGCAGCCAGAGCGGCGTGTGAACCGTAGCCTGTTCCTCCACGAGCGCGTGCAGAAACTCGTGGCGGGCGACGCTCGCCAGCAGTTTGCGCGCTGCCAGAATGCGCAGCGGCTGGAGGGCAATCAGGTCGCCTTCGGTAAAAGCCGCTACCCATCCGGGAGCCAGCGTTGCATCGCGAAAAGCCGGCGTGGAGTGGTAAGTTCGGACCGCGATTGCGCCGCGTGGAGCAAGCCCGCTGCGGTTCTCAGCCTCGGCCAGCGCGCGCGCCAGATCAGGAACGTAAGCCGCGTCTGCCGCCTCGCTCGTTTTCAAAGTGAAGTCCTGGCCAGCGAGCGTCTCCCAGGCTGCGCCGGTGGCCTCGTCCGCAACAGTTGTGCCTGGAAAATACTGGGTGAGAATCTCATGGTAGCCGCGTCCCTCCCGCGCCATCTCCGCCGCGCCAGCCTGGCACAGACCCACGCCATGGCCGGAGCCGCGGCCATGAAAGAGATAACTGTCGCCCTGCGCGGCAATCTCAAACCAATTGCTGCGTATACGGTTCCATCCCAGTGCACGGCCCACGGCCAGGCGAAAATCTTCCGCCGGAATCTTCGTTGATCCAACCAGCAGCATGGTAGCGCGACCGGAGTCGCCGCGTTGAACGACGTTCAGGTTCTCCCATCCAGGCGCCGCCAGCCCCGCTGCTGCCAGCGCCTGAGTCAGCTCCGCGCGCGTGAGCGTCGCCGTCCACTCGCTCGACCCCACACGCTGGCAATAAGGGTCGGTACGAGAGACCAGCGAGCCTCGCGCCGCATGGCTCGATGCTCCGCCTCCTGGCCATACCTCCTCTGCGGACGCCGTTCGCCCGCCGCAGTTCTGATGAAAGTACGCTTCGGCACGGCTTCCGTTGCGCCATAAACTTTCTCCCGCGGTAGCTAGTGTGGCCTCGTGAGCTTCGGGTGTGGCGCGCCAATGCACCCACTGGCAATGAGTCGAATCGCAAACGTCGAATGCGGTGTGCCCGTGGGCGGGAGCAAGCGCGAAGCTGCGCGCCGCCACCGCCAGCGCTTTGCGGGATTCAGGCGAATCCGCTGCGCCGCTCTCGGCGGCTACCACAAGCTCCACGTAGCGCTCCACCGGCAGTGATGCAACCATCACCAGCCTGCCCGCCCGTGCCGTGATTCTCAGCGAATAAGCCAGCGTCAGCGATTGCCCGTGAGCCGCGATCCGATAGTTGCCGGCTAGCAGCAGCACAGTTGCGGAATGTGCGCGGCCGCTTTCATCTATCCACGTCAGACCGGCATCGTGAACCCGGAGCGCAATGGCTTCGAGCGGCAGAACGATGCAGCTCTCGCAAAGACGTAGCGTCGCTCGGGAAACCGGCGTGATGGTGGCTTCCTTATCGCGCCACAGCGTCCATACTTCTACACGTATCGTGGAGCGCGGAGCCGCGTTTTCCAGCGCTGTCGCACTAGCAGTCAACAATGCCATCAAGACCAAGACCGCGGCGCGTTTCATGGCTTCCTCAGCGGCGAATGTGCCAGCAGATTTGCCGCCACCTGAGCCGCATCTGAGCCGCGCCCTGTGGGCAGGTAAACGGCCACCACCACCTGCGGCGACTCGGCCGGCGCAAGGCCCACGAACCAGCCATGCGTTGCGCCGCCGCCCTCTGCGCTGGCGGTTCCAGTCTTGCCGGCAATCGGTATGCCTCCCAGTGACGCGGCTCCTGCCATGCCAAAGCTGGCCGAGTCCGTCAGACCCGCAGCCACGGTCTTTGCCGCAATCGTCTCCTGGTGTGCCGCCAGTTCAATAGCCAGGGACCGGTACGCCTCCGCCAGCTCCGGCAGCGTCACGCGAATCCCCTCCACGCCCAGCGCCGCAAGCTGAACCTGCTCGCGGGTGCGCGGCTCGCGAAACTCGGCCACGCTCTCCTGAGGCGTCAGTCCCGTAGCAGCCAGCAAGCCCCGCGCGCTGAGAGCGTGGCGAAGTTCATCCGGCGCAAGCCTACCAGCCAACTCCGCAAAATACGCGTTGCACGACCACGTGAGCGCCTGAGCCGCATTCATCGGATCCATCGGCGGGTGGGAGCAGTTAAGCTGGTGACGGCCGAGATGCATCTTGCCGTTGCATGCAACCCTGTGCTCCGGATCCCAATGGCCGGAGGCCAGAGCGAAGTAAAGAATCAATGGTTTTAGCGTAGACCCTGGCGTCGCCAGGGTGCGGCCCGCTTCGGCCAGGTGGGCTGAGGCCAACAAGCGCCCCGAGCCGATCTCCAACACCAGCATCCGCGCATCGGGAGTCCTGCTTGCTGCCTGTCCGGCTGCGTTCTGCCAATGCGCGGACTCTCGTGCTTGGCTCTCTGTGACGCGACTGGACTGCGCCCCGTCGGGCGTAACCACAATGGCCAGCATCGCCAGCAAAATTCCTGCGCATTGACCCATTAGCCGCATCTCTAAAGTATGAACTATGAAAGACAAGGCGTGTGTTTCGATATGAAGGGGCAGTTGCTATGGGAACGAAAAGGCGCTGAATCTTCTGAGCTGCCGGAAATGTCTTTCGGTAGGTAAGTTAGGCTTTCGCCTGTTGCAACATTTGCGCCTGAGGGCATCCTGGAGGCTTCCTGAGCCAACCGGCGATGGTTCACATTCGGGCTTGCAAAACAAGAGTTTGTCTGTAAGAATTGCCGTTACTTCAACAAACATACAGGCAGCGAATGGAACGTATTGTCATCAGTTCCGAGGAGATTGCGCAAACGGCTCAAACTGCAGACGAACCGCGCGGTCCGTCTGCCAAGTTGCCTCCGCCCATTCCATGGTGGGCAAGATTAAGCCTTTCACCGTTTGTTCTAGTTTTGCCTCTTTTATGCCTGGTTACGATCTTGCTGCGTGTTGCCATGCGCGGCTTTCCTCCGCGTAGCCGGTACGCATGGGTTTCTTTCTTTTCCACGCTTTTGGCCATCAGCGGAATCCTGACCTCGATTGCGGGGGTTCTCGCTTTTACGCTGACGCCGACACCTTCCGTGGTCAGCCAGGGACTAAGCGAATTGGATAGCCGGACTGCCTTTCCGGTCTTGCCCGCGGAGAGGGAGCTGACCGCCGAAGAGGTCTCCGAAGAATTGAACCCTCTGGTCACAGTGATCACTCCGGTACGGCGAAACTGGTTTTCTCACACAGACGGGCCTTCGTCTGTATTAGGGGCAGGAATCCTGTTGCAGGCGAATGAGAAAGGCTATTTGATCGCAACTGCGCGCCATGTGATTGATGGCGAGGCGGGGAAAGCAAACGGACGGCACACGCTGGTGGCTTCAGCCTCGGGAACCTGGGCAATAGCGGAGGTGGTGGCTCGCCACCAGAATCTGGATTTGCTGCTGCTCTGGCTTCCGCGCAGGGCGGGAAAGGCGAGTTTTACTCTGCCGGTGGCCAGGGCCGCGCAGATCAAAAGCGGAGAGTCGATTTTTGTGATCGGCCATCCTCAGGACCTACGCTTTACCTTGAGCACGGGCATCATCTCCCGCAAGGATCAGAATCTGTTGCAAATTTCTGCTCCCGTTAGCCCTGGCAACAGTGGCGGACCACTGTTGAGCACCCGCGGCCAGCTGGATGGAATTGTGACTTCTATGGTGGATAAGAACCTCAGTCCCAATGCTGAAAACCTGAACTTTGCGGTTCGAGCCGATGCTCTGCTGGAGGTCGCCGGATGGACTTTTTCCGGCGACGGCCGCCGTTATTTGGCCGCCTTTGAGCAGTCTCAACACTCAGAACCTCGCTAAGGAAGAGACGCATATGCCCACAATCAATGTAACCGTATACGATTCGACAGAAAACAAGCGGGTGCCGGTGGAGCTGCCCGATGACGCACCATGCAACAAGATCATCGCGGTACTGGTGGAGAAACTGAGGCTGCCAACCAACGGCCCGGATGGCGCGCCGCTTAGTTACAAATTTCATCATAAGAATTCGGGGCGGCAGGTGCAGGATACACAGACCCTGGCCCAGGCGCAGGTTGTCGACGGAGACATTCTGCGGCTGCAACCGGAGATCACGGCCGGCAACCGTTAAGAGGACGGGATGGAAGCTCTCTTTATGAGCGAGATACGCGAGGACCGGTTTAGCCGATTGCGGCTGATTCCGTGGTGGGATCAGGCGCGCATCAAGGCGTGCCGAGTTCTGGTCATCGGCGCCGGAGCACTGGGAAACGAGATTTTGAAAAATCTGGCACTGCTGGGATTTCGGCGCGTCGTCGTGGTCGATATGGACCGGATCGAGTTGTCAAACCTCTCGCGCACCGTGCTATATAGTGCTGAGGATGTAGGAGAGCAGAAGGCCGTGACAGCGGCACGAGCCTATCGGTCGCTTGCCGAAGATGCGCTGGTGCAGCCGATTGTGGCTCACGTCGTGCATGATTGCGGGCTTGGTATCTTCGAATGGGCGGATGTGATCCTGGCCGGCCTGGACAATCGCGAGGCGCGGTTGTGGATCAACCGCGCGGCATGGAAGGTGGGGCGGCCTTGGGTGGATGGCGCAATCGAGGGCATCAACGGTGTGGCGCGGGTCTTTTTGCCCGGACGGCCTCCCTGCTATGAATGCACGCTGGGTGAAGTGGATTGGGCGATTCTGGAGCAGCGCATGTCGTGCAATCTGCTGGCGCATCGCTCCGATAACGAAGGCAAGGTGCCGACCACGCCGACAATCTCGTCAATCATCGCAGGCGTTCAGGTGCAGGAGGCGGTAAAGCTGCTGCATGGCTTGCCCACTCTGGCCAGCCGCGGTTTTGTTTTTGAAGGATTGAACCACACCTCCTATGTTGTGGAGTACACGGAAAACCCGGATTGCATGAGCCACTACACGATACCCGAGCTGGTGCGGTTGCCGGAGAGTTCGATCGAGTGGACGGTCGAGCAGCTCTGGCATCGCGCACAGCGCGACCTGGGAAGCGCGAAGGTGGCGCTGGAGTTCAGCCGGGATGTGATTTGGCGGCTGATCTGCCCGCTCTGCGGCGTAGTTGAAGAACGCTTTGCCGCCGTGGGCAGCGTGCTCTATGAAGAGGGTGCCTGCTCCTGCGACGGTCGGCAACGCGTGGTGGAAACCATCCATGGGTATTCCGGCAGCGAAGCATGGGGAAACCGCAAACTCACAGAGCTTGGTCTGCCCCTGTTGGATATTTATATGGCACGCAGCGCTGAGCGGGAGATCGGGTATCTGCCCGAGGGAGACCGTGCGGCAGTACTGGGCGTGGTTGTAATGGAAGGGAGCACACCGGCATGAAGGCAAATTCTGAGCGAGTAAAAGGCTTCGATTTGCGCATTAGCTGCGATGCCGCCAGACAGATCCGGCAACATGCGCGCGCCTCCAGTAAGGCCGAGGTCTGCGGCGTTCTGATTGGCTCGGAGGAGGGGAGCGTGACCTCCGTGCAAGCCAGCATTCCCGGAGCAAATGCCGTTCAGGGAGGTTCTCACGTCACCTTTACTCAAGATACGTGGGAGCACATCTACCGCATCAAGGATAGTGATTATCCCGAGGCGCGCATTGTGGGGTGGTACCACTCGCATCCCGGCTTTGGGGTTTTTCTCTCCGATCACGACGCCTTCATCCACAAAAACTTCTTCTCCGCGCCTCGGCAGGTGGCCTGGGTCTATGACCCGCACTCCGATGAAGAAGGCTGCTTTGGCTGGATGGGAACCAAGCTGGAGAGGCTTCCCCGCATCGTATTGGTCGATGCGAAGGGCGGCGAAGGCGCGGGCGAGACAGGAAAACCTGAACCGCTACTGCTGGGGAGCGACGACAGCGATGCGGATGCAAAGATCGAGTTGGGATCCTCGCCCAGCGAGGCGCGGGCGATGCTCAGCGCGGGGATTACCGTACTGAGCTATCTCTGCATTATGGTTCTTGGCTTTTTTCTATGCTGGTATTTCTATCCGCGTTACGTTCTGGTGCCGGTGGACCCGCGCACGGGACAGATTTTGCTGAATGCGCCGCCTGAACTTTACAACGAAGGCTCGAACGGGATGGATGGGGGTAACCCGAACAATCCAAATAAGCCGGGCAATCCTGCTTTACCGCTCGCCAACCCAACGCCAGCTCCGCATGGCTTGAAAGGGAAACCATGAGCACGGGCAATCCGCAACCAGGAATCAAGATTACGCTGGACGACCTGGCCAAAGTTCAAATTTCAGAGAGTATTGCTACGCCGATTGCACAGCCGGTGCCAGGCAGCCGATCCTATGGGACGATCACGGAAGCCTCCGGACAGGCTCCGGCGGCGGAGGGTGAGCGCGGCAACATTCTTTTGCAGGGATGGTTTTACCTGGGCGCTGCCGGGCTCATCGGCGCTCTGCTGGGATGGGCGATTTGCGAGCCGGGATTTGTAGACGACGTAAGAGTCAATCACTGGGGCAACATGCTGCTGATGCCCTTGCTGGTAGCCATGATGACGCTGGGTTTCGGCATTGCGGAGAGCCTGGTGGAGAGGTCGGCGAAAAAGGCGCTGATCCGCAGCGCACTGGCGCTTCCTTTGGGCGCGATCCTCGGACTTGTCTTCTATTTCATGGCTAATATCGTCTTCAACGTCGGATTGGGACTGTGTGCGGAGATGGGTGTGCGGTCTTTCCGCAGCCCGGCCTTCTGGATTGCGCGCGCCATTGCCTGGACGGTTTTTGGCGTGGCAGGTGGTATAGTCTACGGAATTGTCGGGCAGTCCTACAAGAAGGGCAAGTTCGGCGTGCTGGGAGGCGTTATAGGGGCTGGAATCGGCGGACTGCTCTTCGACCCGATCGTGATGTGGACCGGAGGCGCGAGTGCGGCGCTGAGCAGGGCCGTGGGCTTTGCCATCTTCGGTATGGCCACCGGCGCGATGATGGGCGTGGTGGAGAGCGCTCTCAAGGATCGCTGGTTCTATGTCACTTCTGGCCCCTTGGCCGGCAAGCAATTCATTCTCTACAAGCCGCGGACCTCGATCGGCAGCGATCAGCAATCCGACATTTACCTCTTCAAAGACCCGTCCATCCTGCCAACGCACGCAGCTCTGGAAGCCAACGGCGCCCGTATGATCCTGCGCGCCAATGGGCCGGTCTTCGTCTCCGGAAGCCCTATTTCGAATAAGGTCCTGCTGGATGGCGACTTGGTGCAGATCGGACGGTACACCTTCCGCTATAAGGAGAGGGCTCGCTCATGAGCGCCGCTGTCTGTCCCTATTGTCGAACTGAGATCGAGCCGGAGCCAGCGCAAGCCGTCCATTGCCCCGGATGCGGTACACCGCATCATACCGACTGTTTTAAAGAGAACGAAGGCTGTACCATCTTCGGCTGCAGCGCAGCTCCCCCCGCGGAACCGAAGCTGAGCATTGGCTCGCCCGATCTGTATCAAGCCGGGATTGCCGCCGCTCCGCCGCCGGCTCCATTCAGTCCAGTTCCTCCTCCGCCATTGCCTGGGTCCACCGGCGCACCGCCGCCCCCGATGCCGGAGCAGACGCCTCTTCAGGCAACAACTCCGTCTTGGGCTACACCTGGGTACAACCTCGCGGGCGTTCCTTTTCTGACTCATCCCCTCCCTAATCAGGAGCCAGCGGCTGCGCCGCTCTTCAATTCGCTGGGCTATGGTCCTCCCCGAGCCATTCCCTCTCCCGCGCCGCGGCCCGTGTACATTCCGGCTGACTTGGCCGTTGATCCCTCGCTGCCCAGAAAGAATCGCATCACCTATATACTGCTGGGCGTGTTGTTGGGCGCGCTGGGAGCTCACAGCTTTTACGCTGGCTCCATGAAAAAAGGCTATGTGCAACTTGGAATTACTTTATTAAGTTTTGGTTTTGCGGGGTTGATGGTCTGGATCTGGGCCATCATCGACATTTGCACCATCACCACGGACAACGACGGAATTCCATTCAGAAACTAGAAAGGGGAAGTGATGAACTATCGCATCAAACGCGGCGACTCGGAGTTTGGTCCGTACAGCCTGGCGGACCTTCAACGTTATCTGCAAAGCGGCCACGTCCTTTCGGGCGATTTGGCGCAGAGCGAAGGAATGAGCGAGTGGGTGCCCGTTTCCCAGATTATGGGAGACGTCCCCGTTCCTGCTGCGCCCCAGTTTGGCGCCTATGGGAGCGTGGACCCGAACACCCAACAGGCTCAACAAATAGTGCCCTTGCCTCCAAACCTGCCCTGGCAGGTATTGCTGATCAATTACCTGTATTGGATTCCCGGGATCGGATTTCTGATTTCCGTCTTCGTGATTGTCTGGAGTTTCATCCAGGCTAATTGGGCCCGCAAACTCTCGGGCAAGAACACGGCGCTGGTGCTGATGGCCATGCTCCCGGTCGGCGCGGTCTCGGGAGGCATTGTCATTGGCATTGGAAAGGCCAGTGGAAATGAGGGTTTTGCCGCTATGGGTGGGTTTCTGTTGATCGCCGGGGCCATCTGTATGATCGTTGCTAACTTCAAAATCCGCGATGCCATGGAGGAGTACTACAACTCTGTGGAGATTATCGGCCTCAGCATGAGTGGGGTGATGGTCTTCTTCTTCGGCCTCATCTACATCCAGTACCACATCAATCGTATTGCCCGCTGGAAGAAGACCGGCGTGCTCTCCTGATTCTGAATGGAAAGGCTGAGGCTTATGGCTTCTCCGCGCACTCGCAGGCTCATGATCGATGCGGAGTCAATCCGCAAACGACTGGCTGGCTGGCCGCTGATCGAGATCAGCGGCACAGCCGGCATTCCACCTGAGATTTATCGGTTTACTTATCGAATAAAAGGGCTCTTTGTCGACCCAACCGGCAACATCCTGGAACGCGATACACATTTACTGGAAGTGAATCTCTCCCTCGGCTACCCGCGGCGAGCGCCTCAGTGCCGTATGCTGACACCGGTCTTCCATCCCAATTTCGACGACTCCACCGTTTGCATCGGCGATTTCTGGGCGGCGTCGGAAGGGCTTGACGATCTGGTGATTCGCATTGGGCAGATGATTGCCTATCAGGAGTACAACACCAAGAGTCCGCTGAATGGGTTGGCCGCGAAGTGGGCTGCGCAAAATGCCAATCTTCTCCCCATCGATGCCCGTACAATCGCTCCTCCAGTCCAGGACTCTTCGGAAGCAGTTCTATCTAAAGTAAAAAATGTCGCACCACCACCTTCTGTGGCTAAAACTCCCTTGCATACTGCTCCAGAGCAGGCACCCGAGGACGTTAAAACTGATCCCCGTATAGACCCATGGAGCGAAAAGATCGTGATTCATTCGTGAAGCTTAGTAAGGGAACTTCACAGGGGCAAAGGTATTAAGCATCCAGGCGAGTAAAGGCATGTATTGTTACGTATGGTCTAGCTTTATTTGGCGTGCTTCCGTTTAATGGCGCACAGAAAGTTTGAAGTGTTGATTGACAAGGTTAGCTGGCGAAAGCCAGTTGATGTATGGCGCTAACAACCTAACTAGCTTATTGCCAGGTCTTCGCCGAGAATTTTGGCTTCCACCAGATTAGTATCAGGAAACGCCCATGGCACCACCTATCTGCCAATCGCCGTCGACCCCAGCCAAGTAGCCAGCCTCCGAGCCACCGGCGCCACATGGAAGGTCATCTCGCAGCGTCTAGGCGTTGGCGTAGGCACCTCCTGCCGGGCGCTCCAGCCCCCTTCCAAAAATCCTCCAGAATCCACCCTCATAAACACCTGATTCCACAGCGCCGAAGCCGGCCGGTTTCACCCTTCCAGAAACAGGCGTTTCTGATGGTCATGCGATTTTTCAACAATATACGTGTTTTCAATACGGCAGGTTGGTTCGACTCCCGCCGCCCCCACTAATACATCGTTTATTGTCACAACATCGGGCAGACCAGCAACCAAGCCGGGTACGCCAAGCTTAAATAGCCGTCATGGATAATCCTATGCAGTAAATGCGCGGGATGCTACACTGTTTTAATTGGACATATGACTTTACATTCCGTTGAACATAAAACAATCCTGGAGGTCGTCTTACCCGGCCGCCCGCATCAGTCTGTTTCTGTAACCCATTCACCGTTCTTGATTGGCAGCCGAGGCGGTAATGGCAACCATCTGCAGCTTGAGCGGAGTTGCGTCTCGCGCCGATGCGCCGCGATTGTGGCGGGCAGAGGCGGTTATCATCTGGAAGATCGCGGCAACCGGACGGGTGTTTTTGTCAACGGGCACAAGGTGACAAGGAAGATCTTGCATGATGGGGACACAATCACCTTCTCTCCCCACGACAGTTTCAAGATCATCTATCGTTCCACCTTAGGAGCGGCAACCGTTGCACATATGTTGGCGCGAATGGGAAGCAACCATGGTGACGCGGGCGCACATGCACACGGCGGGATGAACAAGCTGAATCTGCTGCTAGAGGCCACCTCGCTGCTTCATTCGCACTTGCCGCTGGACTCGATATTGAACTCCATGCTCGATCACGCGATTGCCATCACCAAGGCGGATCGCGGCTTGTTGCTGGAAGCGGACTCCCGCGGCGCATTGAAGGCGCGGCTGGCGCGCGACAGCAGCGGTGAAAGTCTGCCGCCTGACAGCATTACGCCCAGCCGGACGGTGCTGGATCGGGTGTTGGCGCTGCAGACCGGCATTTTGGCCTGTGACGTGGAACATGGGACTGGTGATGAGGAGAGCGCTCGCCAGCATGCACATTCCTTTATTGCGACGCCTCTTTACAACTTGCCGAGCGACTATTCAGCGGAGTCTGAAGCAGCGCAGCGTGGCGAGCTTCTGGGCATCCTCTATCTTGACTCCAGGCATCACGTGGCTTACTTCGATCACGTTCACCAGATATTTGATGCGCTTGCAGTGGAGGCAGCCAGCATTCTGGACAACGCCCACCATATGGAGCGCGAGCGCGAGCGTAGGCTCATGGAGCATGAGATGGGACTGGCCCGCGCCATCCAGCAGGCACTGCTTCCGCAGGGCGACCTCGACTTTCCTCACCTTGCCGTAACCGGCGTAAACCATCCCTGCATCGCCGTGGGCGGCGATTACTACGATGCATTTTCCGTTAGCGAGGAGCAGACAATTGTTCTGATAGCAGACGTTTCCGGCCACGGCCTGAGCGCCGCGTTGCTCACTACCATGCTGCAGGGAGCGCTTTCCGGAATGACCCTGGGCGGCGATCCGGTGAGAGTTTTCAAGCAAATCAATCAATTCCTCTGCGAACACTCTGAGGTGGGCCACTATGCAACCATGTTCTTCAGCCTGATTGATCGCGACGGCATGCTTAACTACGTCAAGGCAGGTCATCCGTCGCCATTGCTGCTGCGGCGCGGCAAGGTCAGCGAACTGTACACGGAAGGCTCTTTTCCAGTGGGACTGATCAAGGAAGCCAGCTTTACCGCAGATAGAGTGCAACTTGAGCCAGGAGACACTCTCATCCTTTTCAGCGATGGCGTCACCGAAGCTGAGGACCCGGACCATAACCAGTTCGGCATTTCCCGGTTTTGCGAACTTCTGGCCGGCCAGCAGAACACTTCACTGGACGATTTGAAAACGATGATTCTGGATGCAGTTGACAACTTTAGCCGAGGCGCTACCCAGTTGGACGACATCACGGTGGTTCTTGCGCGCTATCAAGTATCTGTTTGAAGAAACTCACTTGCAGGGCTATCTTGTCAGACTGAATATTGCCTGGCGTCAGGATTTCAGATAGCTCACCAGCGCATAAAGCAATCTGGCTTATTTCGAAGAACGATTCGCATGGCGTTGTAAATGCAGTTCGCGACGTCTTTCGTTGCGTCGCTTCACGTGCTTCTTCAGATGATTTTGCATCGGTTCGAGCGCCAGGGCCAGCGCTGCGCTCATCAGCACTTTGACGAACACCACCTCGCTGGAATAGTAGTGCTGAACGAATCCGTTGAGCGCATCACCCAGGTAGACGAACGGCACGATTACCGCAAAAGTGGTGAGAACCTCCTGCAAGCCCTTGATTTGGTGAAGGTGGCCGGGGAGGATAAGAATGATGAGGACGAAAAGTACCTGGAGGCCCGCAAACCACCAGGTGGCGTACCACGCTGGGCGGATCTTCAGCTCATACACGCCTTCACCGGAGAGTTCACCGTCGAATTTGCGCGCGCGAACTCTGAAAATCCATTTGCCGGCGTTCAGTTGCGTGAACTCGCGCTGAGTGCGGTTGGACCAGCCAGACCAGCCATTGTCAACGCCTTCCATGTAGGTCTGGAATTCCATTTCGTTCAAGGCCTGTAACCCGTTGGCCGAATATTCGAACCGGAAAGCGTTGTAGTTGTAAGGGAATTTGAGCATCTGCGCGGGCCCCTGCGCCAGTTGCTGGACGCCTCCCGGGCTCGCAAAATAAGTTCCGCCAAACAGCAGGCGTTCATCGCGGGTTCCGTAGACGCCGCGCGCCCAGGCATTGAACGGCGCTGCGGAAGAGTCTATTGGCAGCGTGAGGCTGACCAGCGACAAACCGTTATTCAAGGCCAGCCACAACCCGCCGCGGTGGTCATATGCAACGCTGTAGACGTGGAGATCGGCCAGTCCCTCGGCAGCGCCCAGACGCTGCAGCCCACCGCCGTGGAGATCGATCAGCTCTATGCCATGTTTGGCGGTGCCCAGAGCAAACAGGCTCTGAGTGAGAGCCACGGCTGAGGTTACACCCGTATTGTCTTCCTCGCTCCAGCCGTTCACATGCTGCGTCTGCCAGGGATTCGCTGATCCGGGCGCGTAGAGCACCATTCCTTCGTTGTAGCTGGGAATCAACAGGCCTGCGCCGGTAACCAGCATCGTGAGTCCACGAATGTGCGCGCCACCCGCAACATCCTGCAAGGCATTGCCGTCCAGACGCGTGAGACCACGTGCGCTGTCGAGCACGTACAGCGCGTCATTAAACCATGCAGCCTGCATGAAGTGGTCGCCGGAGCGCAATATCCTCAGCGCGCCGTTGGCAGGTCTGATGAAGAGCCAATGGTCGGAGAGAAAGACCTGTCCGATCGGTGTATCCAGAATCTGGATTACGGGATCACGAGTGGAGCGGAAGGCATCCGGCAGATCAGCCGCTTTGGACACATAGACCATTGAGCCGGCCTGGTCAGGAGCAAGCCATCCGATCTCCCCCTGGCTTCCCACCAGAATTCGTCCGTCCGCGGATTTGCCGAGCGCAAAGGCGCCGCGTCCGCCGGGAAGGTCAATACGCCGCCATCTTGTGCCGTCAAATTCCAGTACGCCGGAAGTATTGCCGAAATACAGGATGCCGCGATTGTCTACGGCAATCGCCCAATTCTGCCGGTCCGCATGATAAGCGGACGGCAAGTAATTTCGCACCCCTGTGCCGACGACAAATGGCGCCGAAGGCGCCGCCTGAGCCGGGGCTGCGGGCGACATGCCCACAATCACTACAACTGCGGCCAATGCGAGTCGTTGCGCCAGCCGGGTCATTGAGCTTTCTCCTTAACCACCAGATGCACCACCTTCTCTGACCGGTTTTGGAGCAGGTCCTCGGCTACGATGGTGATGGTATGCGTCTTGCCCGGAGCGAATCCGGACAAAGGGGTACGGTAGATAAGCGCCGGTTGATTGTCGAGCTTGTAGGTGATCTTCTCCAGGCCGGCCGGCGAGTCCTCAGCTGAAATAAACATTAAAGTCCCGGTATCCAGTTGAAGCGGATCGGCACTGGTATTCACCGGCGTGCTGTAGCTGACGTCAATAACCGGACCACGGGAAACGACGACCAGTCGCTGCTTCTGCGCTGGTTCAACGGTCGCAAGCGAATTACGCGCGCGGTAGGCCAATTCGATGGCGCCGGAGGACTTGATCGTAAACGGGGCCGTATAGGGCTGCCAGTGGCCGCCGCCCAGGCTGTACTCCAGTGCGGCTCCGCCAACCGCTCCGGCATTGGCCTGAAGAACGATCCGGGTCTCGTTGCTGATTAGAATCGCAGACTCCCGCGCGAGTTGCGGACCCTCAAAGCGCAGAGAGCTGTTGGGAGCAGTGCGATCTGCTACCAGGTTCACGGCGCGGCTGGCGCCGGCATTGCCAAGCGCATCCACTGCATGGAAACTCAGCCGGTGGCTGCCTGATCCAGGCGCCGGGATCGGCGTCGAATACGTCTTAGGCGCGTCGCCATCGAGCGCATAGACGACCGTTTCTCCCATCGCTGCTTTGAGCAGGATGATGCTGCCGGAGCCAAGGAAAAGGGTTCCCCCTCGCTCCACAGATTTCCCCTTAACCTCAAGCGAAGCAGCGCTCACCGTGCTCTTGACGGTAAAAAGCCACTGGTGCTCTTCCTCGCGATTACCGACCGCATCAACTGCGAAGTACTGCAGCCGGTGCGGGCCTTCTTTGATTGCGCCGATAGCGAAGGAACCGCTGTATGTCAGCAGCTTGCCATCGTCGATCTGGTACTGGATCTGGGCCACGCCGGAGAGGTTGTCAGTTGCCGTGAGCGTCACCCGCGTAACCGGCGACACGGTGCTGGCGTAATGCGGCCCTTGCAGCGCCATTTGTGTCTGCGGTGGAATGGTGTCAACGGTGAACTCAAATGTGTGCTGGCTCTCGGCGTTTCCTACATTGTCAAGCGCATAGTAGCGCAGCGTGTAAGCGCCTTCACGGGAGAAAGCCTCGAGCGGAGTAGCGTAGGTGATAAAAGCTGAATTGTCCAGCGAATAGAGCGTCTTCCACACTCCCGAGACCACTCCGGCCGGGTCATCTTCTGAAGCCAGCGAGATTTTCAGTCCCGGACCAAAGTAGGTTACTCCGCCCACTTCCGCGCGGCGCGCGCTGGTAGCTGAGAGCTGGGTCTTCGGCGGGGCTGCATCAATGGCTATCGCAAACCCTTCCACCTTTTTTGAAAAAGCAACATTCAGCGCAGTACGCCCTGAATCTGTGAACGTAAGCGGTTCCGCTGTCCCGGCCAGCTCAGGGCCAGGGCTGAGCATATAGTTTTCCGCGCCCTCGTCCGGCGAGGCGGCGATGCGCACCACAAACGGCAGGCCGGGCGGTGCGAGCAAGCCAAGCTTGGGATGCTGGTAAAAGCGCTTGGCATCCAGGACGTGTGGAACTGTCTGGCCGGTGCCGGGCTGCTGTACACGCAGCCGCAATTGTTGCGTCGGTTCCCGGTTGCCGATGCGGTCGATGGCAGTGACCGTCAAGCTATGCTCGCCTTCGGCAGTCACTGAAAACGGCTGGCTATACTTTTGCTCAGGCCCGCCATCGAGAGTATAGGACACCGACTCCACGCCGGACTCAGAATCGCTGGCGTTGAGCGCGATCTGACTGTGCGGGTTCAGGATTACGTCGCCGTCGCGCACGAAGAATGGGCGCGAGAATTGGATCTCCGTCCTCGGCGGCGCTGGATCTACGTAAATATCGTTGACATTTACCAGTGCGCGATTGTGTATAGAATCTTCGGATTCGATGCGCAGAGAATGAATTCCGGCGTTCTCAGGCAGGTGAAACGGCGCGGTGTAAACAGTAGCCGCCGGTGCGCCATCGATTTTGTAGCGGATGGGCGATGGCCCGGCAACCGCATCGCGGCTGGTAAGTTCGATCTCCGCCTGCGGCGAAACGTAACGCACGCCCTTGTCCGAAAACTGCGGGCCATGGATAGATAACGTAATCTCCGGAGGCTGGCGATCCACAATAAACATAAAGCTCTGCGGCGCTTCTCTGTTGCCAACGCGATCCTCCGCGTAGAACTGGAGATGGTGAGAGCCTTCCGGCAACTCATCAAGCAGCAGCGTCTTTTCGTAAGTCCGCTCGGCGGTTTCATCGAGTTGATACCGGATTCGCTCGACGCCCGCATCCGCGTCGTCGGCTGACAGGGAAAGACTCGCTCCGGCGCCCACTACCGTATCCGCGCGCGGCCCGGAGAGATCCACTCGGGTCCGAGGCGGCGTGGAGTCCAGCCGGAACCTGAATTCCTGAATCTTTTCGGCATTACCGACATGATCGACGGAGAAGTACCGTAAACTGTGCTCTCCCTCGCCAGTCACTACGGGGCCATCCGCGGGCAAGGTCACAAACGGGGCGCCATCGAGCGAAATCAGAGTTCTGTCTACCCCGGAAAGGGCATCGCTTGCACTCAGGCGCAGCTTCGGAGAAGGCCCCAGCGTGCGTAGCCCGTCGTGTTCGACCTGAGTCGTATCGCCAACCTCCAGTATTGTTTTCGGTGGCGTGCCATCGGCAATCACCGGCACGCGCGTTTCGCCGAACTGCAAGCTGGTCGGCCCCTCCTTCAGAATCACCGAAGATTGATTCGATTCTTCTGCCGTGCTCTGAGCGCTTCCCTCGGTTCCGGCGGAGGTTGAAAGCGAAATGCCCAGGCTGACCGGAGCGCCGGCCGGAACATAGAGCTTCCCGTCCGGCCCGCGATGGAACTGCTTGGGAAAGACCGGCGGCGCGGAATCGCTTGCCGGCTTGTTGGCGGCGGGGCGAACCTGCGCCGGCGCGCAAACAGCCACAAGCGCCGCCAGCACTACGACAGCGCCACGAATCAGCACCATCCTGATTATTCGAACTCCCGTGAGCATCAAATTGGACCTAGCCCTTGATTACGAACCGCAGATGTTTGCTGGCTTGGTTGCCGAGGTTGTCGTCAACGCGAATCTCCAGATCGAAGGTGCCTTCGCGATCCAGCACCAGTGGCGTTGAATATTCCATCTCCTTGCCGCCGTCGAAGCTGTAGTAAATCTTATGTACGCCGGATGCATTGTCGGTAGCGCCAAGGAACAGGCTCGTCTGGCGCCGGTAAACAGGCAAACCATCCGCATCTGTAGTGGCGTTCTTAGATAGGCTGAAATTGGCAAAGATCTGCGGCGGCGTGTTGTCGGTGATCAAAACCAGCGCGCGAACCTGCTCGCGGTTGTTCACCCGGTCCGTGCTCCAATAGCGCACCAGGCGCCGTCCTTCGTCGGGATAAACCAACGGCGCGGTATAGTCATGCGGCTGCAGCTCGCCTTCTTCCTGGAACTGCGTCCGCTGAACGCCGGAAGCGTCGTCGGTGGAGGACAATTCGATGCGCGTTGCGCTGGTAATGTAGATGTCCGACCGCACCTGGTAATACGGTCCCACGATCTTGTAGGTGCTTTGCGGCGGAGTCAGGTCCAGCGCATACGGCAAGTTCGCCACCGCGCTGGTGTTGCCCAGCCTGTCAGACGCTCGATAGGAAACCTTTCCGCTTCCAGCGCGCGCGGGCAGTGTAAATGGCTCCGCATAAGGCAGGAATTTGCCTTCGTCGAAAGCATAGGTAATCTTGTCTACTCCGCTCTTGTTGTCTTCCGCGCTTAGCTTGATATGGCTGCGCGAGGAGACGTAACGGGTGCCATTGGGCGCAACATAAAGATCTCCCTCCACCTGCGCCTCCACCGTCGGCGGCAGCCGGTCAAGGTAGAACGGAATGTTGTGCTCGGCTTCGCGGTTGCCCACGCGGTCAACAGCATAGTAGCTCAGCGTGTGTTCGCCATCGCCCAGACTCTCGACTCCAAGTTCACCCTCCTTGACTGGCTTGAAGTCCTGCTTGTCAAACCGCGCTTGAATGCCGGCCACGCCCGACAGCGTGTCTTCGCTGGCGATATGGAACTTCGCCTGCGGCGAAAGCACAGTGCCTAACGCATTTCCTACGATGGCATGGGTGGTGGTGGGCGGGCTTAGATCCACCGTGAACCGGAGCGCCGAGGGTGTCTCAGTCCAGCCCACATGATCCACGGCATAGTAACGAAGAGTGACAGCCCCTTCCTTGTCCAGCATCAGCTCTTTCGTATAGGGCTTGTAAGGCTCATCATTGAGCGACACAAACGTAGTATCGACGCCGGAGAGTTCGTCCTGAGAGGTAAGGGAGCAGTGCAGCCCGCCGCCGTAATAGGTTGTTTGCGCAACTACGGCCGAGAGCGCGCCCGAACACGCCGCTTTGGTCACCGGCGGGTCGCCGTCGGTGTAGAACTCAAGGTAGACGGTCTCCTTGGTGATGTAGTTGAACCAGCGAATGAACTGTCTGCCGCGGATTTCCAGCTCAATGCCCTCTTTTTTGTACTGCTCGGTCGTAATATCGGATTTCATATCGGGTTCTGGCGCAACGCGCTGCAGCAAATAGGATGGCGCGTTGGCGTCAGGGGAAGCAGCAAGGCGTACCCAGAAAGGCATATCCATCGGCCAGAACAACTTGTTTTGCGCTGTATCAACGAATATCTTATGCGGATGCGCTACCACCGGCGGGCCATCGGCAACTGCAGGCTTTGGCGCATCGGCAACGATAGCTTTTTGCCCGTTCGCGGCAACTGCCAAAGGACCGGCAGTGAAGAGAAAGAGCACGAGTGAACCCATGAGCAAAGACAATGACTTGACCATAAACCTCACCTGAGCTCGGCGGCGTCTGCGGCATACTCGCACAGAGCCGTCAGCTCCGCTAAAGCCGATATCGACTGGTTGTTCAGATGATTGACTACCTTGACAGGTAACCGACAAAATGCACCTTGCCAGCTTAGGAAGTTGACCCCAGGTTGTCATAACAATTCGAACTAGATTAAACGCAACTGTGGACCAATGCAAGCAATTTCTTTTGTGACAGGCCATTTTATGTTTATTGTTTGTGAAAACAGTCTTAGGTCGCCATTCTATTGAATCTGGCGCGTGGACGAACATGGGATAGGGGTGGGCGTGCTGGGTTGGCAGGCACAACAATCAACGAAGAGGGGACCCCACAAGGCACTGCACGTGTCGTGATAATGACAGTGCCTTTGGGGACGTTGCGAGCGGGCGACGTGCGCATACAGGGACATGAAAAATCTACTTTCAGGGTAGTTATTCTCCATATCTTCGCCTATAATGCTTTATCCTGTTTATTATGTAGATGTTAAGACAAATATTCTGACAAAATGAGCAGGCAATTTCGGGGAGTTGACCTAGTCTTGACCTAGTCTAATCAGTTGCCAGGGGTCGGAGGGCAGGGAAATCCTCGATCAGAGCATGAACCGAGGCTTCAATGTATTTTTTTCAGAGCGCGTGCTTTGATTTTGGCATGGACGTTCGAACAGCAGTGTGGCATGAGACTTTTCGAGTGCTCCTGAGGCGAGGACGGTTTGAGTGGGCACGGCTATAAATTGAGGCGAGAAATGCCGCAGCCGGATGGGACTCTGCGCGAATGAATGTCAGGGCGTTCACCGGAAAATGGTCTCGGCGGGCGCCACGCCCCTGTTCAGGAACCCTGGCATGCAGCGACGGCGTCCGCTACGGACTCAAAGACGCTGAACAGCCCGAGGATGCCCACCATGTTGAGAGTCTTTGAGACCAAAGAGGCGGGTTTCACAAGCTTGGTGTTCCCGCCCAGCTTGGTTGACATCCTCAACGAATTAACGATGGAGCCGATGCCGGATGAGTCGAGGAAGGAAACGTCCTCAAGATCGAGGATCAGAAAAATATGCCCGCTGGCGAGCGTAGACTGAAACGCAGCCTCAAATTGGCTGACCGGTTCTCCGCTCACAAATCGCCCCTTCAGTTTCAGCGTGCAGATGTTGCCGCTTTCCTTGATATCCAGATCCATGCGTTCCCCTATCGTTAATGAATATTTTGCTTTACATCGTTTTGCCGGCTTGCTAGGCTCCTACTATCACAGAATCAATACTGTGAGTTCCGTTGTCAAGCAGGTTTATGCGGTAACATCCAAATAGCTAATGATCTTTGCTCTCAACGACGTTACGATTGAAGCCGCCGTGTTGCTTCTGGCAGAGCCGGGCGCTTCCACGCGTGCCTCCCTCGTTGCCTCCGTTATCGTTGATCTGCTTCCAGACTCCGCTTGCGTGGTTCACCGCTTCTCATCAGCGGATGGCGACGCGGCCTGGACCACCCTGGGCATAGCAGGAGACATCTCCGCCCAGGAGGGCGCCCTGCAGCCCGGCAGCCGGCTTATTCTTCCCTTGCTTTCCGAGCCGCCGCAAACGGTCATTTATCCGGGCGCGAAGGTCCGGCGCGAGGATTATGCCCACCTGGGCGTCTCGCGCTCCGTTGCTTCACTGGCGTATGTCCCCCTGCTGAGTGAAGACCTGCTGGTGGGCGCAATCGAGATACTCACATTTTCCGCCGTCCTCGAACCTCGCCAGATCGAGCAAATCGCTCCCATCGTCCAACTGGCTTCGCCCGCGATTCTGGCGGCTGAGAACGCCGAGCAGAATCGCCAGGCACTGCTCGATTCCATTCATCGCATGTCGCAGTTGTACGATCTTGAAAAATCGCTCAATTCGACTCTCGAATTCGATGCTGTGACGGAGATGATTCCAGACAAGGCAAAGGCCATGCTGGCCTGTCAGGCCGTCCATCTCTGGCTCTTCGAGGGAGAACAACTGCGCCTGGTTGCAAGCCACGGTGACGACGCTACCGTAAAGGTTGGCATTACTCAATCTGCCGGTGAGGGATATGTCGCGGATATGGCGGAGGAGGGTGAACCTCTGCTGATCGACAATCCGGACGATGAACGATTGACGCTCCGCAATGCCGCCTGGAATGAGGACAGCGGCATTCCGCCCGTCGTCAATGTGCTGGTGGTTCCGCTGCTGCAGGATGAAGCCGAGATCGGGGTGCTGGAAGCCGTCAACAAGGAAGGCCATCCCTTCGATGAAGACGACCAATTTTTCTTTACCTCCATGGCGGAGACGGTCAGCAGCGCGCTGAAGAACGCGAGCTTGCTGATCTCTGAGCGCAAGCTGGAAATTCTCGAAGGCCTGGTCCGCGTCAGTTCGGAGATCACCTCCACGTTGCGCCTCGACCGCCTGTTGCAAATCATCGTCAACAGCCCGCAAAACGTGCTGCCTTACGAACTTTGCGCCGTCGCGCTCGACCACCGCGGACGCCTTCAGTTGAAGGCCGTCTCCGGCATGTCCAGCCTTCCCCTTGGCGATACGCAAGTGGAGCGGTTGCATGAACTGGTGCGCTGGCTCTCTTCGCAGCCCGATCCACTGAATCTTCAACAGCACGATGAATCCGCAGAGGAGAATTCCGAGCTGCCGGCCGCTGTCGCGCGCCATTTCGCCGAGACAGGCTATCGGGCGCTCTACTCCCTGCCGCTCAACGACGACCAGGGTCGCGTCGGGTTACTGCTCTACGAGAGCAGCGATCCTGATTTCCTCGCTCCTCAGCACACTGAAATGATCAAGGTGCTTGCGGCGCAGACCACGGTGGCCATCCGCAACGCGATGCTCTACAGGGAAGTGCCGCTCATAAGCCTGATTGAGCCGCTGGTGCAGAAGAGGGCGGCCCTGCTGCGGACCAGCCGCAGCCGAAGCCTGACTTATGCCTTGGTGGCGGCCGCAGTGGCGCTCATCCTTATCTTCTGCCCGCTCCCCATGCGCGTCACCGGCGATGCGGTCATCGCTCCGCAGCACCTGGTCACCATTGCCGCGCCTGTTGACGGCAATGTCGAGGCAGTCTATGCCCACGAAGGGCAGCGCGTGGCTGCCGGCGATGTGTTGGGCACCTTGAACGACTGGCAGTGGCGCACTGATCTTGCGGCCGCCGAGGCCAGGTATCATGTGGCGGAGCTGGTGATGGAGGGCGATCTGGCTCACTCTGCCTCTCAAGCCGGAGCAGACCGCGCCCAGGCAGAGTATCTCCGCTCGGTAGCGGATAACGCGCGGGCTCGGCTGGAGAGCGCCAGCTTGCGCTCGCCCATTGCGGGCATTGTGATTACACCCAACCTGCAGAATGCCGCAGGCCAGCACTTCGACGCCGGTGCGACCTTTGCGCAGGTTCTTGATATCAACTCCGCCATCGTGCAAATCGCCATACCAGAGCAAAATGCCTCTCTGTTGAGCGCTGGCCAGTCTGCGGCCATCAAGCTAGACAGCTATCCGCAGCGGACCTGGCGGGCCCCGGTTTCCGTTGTCAGCCCCCAGGCGCATGCGGGCGAGGGCGAGCGCACCTTTACCGTGGAGGTTCCGATTCAAAACACCGACGCGGCACTACGCGCCGGCATGACCGGCCGGGCAAAGGTCTTTATTGGCTGGCGCCCGGCGGGGTATGTCCTGCTGCGCGGACCCGCGCTCTGGACGTGGCAGACTCTGTGGAACTGGATTGGCTGGTGACACATATGAATCCTCACTCGATCCGCCGGGAACTTGCGATTGCCGCGCTATTGGCGGCTGGCGTGGCTCTGCTTGCAAGCTCCGGCTGCGACTCCCGTACCAAAGCCACCGGTGTTGTCCCGCCCGAGACGCCGGTCGCTTCCGTCACTCCTCCGGCTGTCATGCCGCCGCAGCAACCAGTCATGCCGGGCCCGGAGTCCTTTACCACCATGGGGCCGCTGGTGGCTGAGCAGCAGGCCGACATCGCCGCGGAGCGAAGTGGCCGGGTGGCAAGTATCGCGGTGCAGATTGGCGATCATGTAAAAGCCGGCCAGTTACTGGCTCAGTTCGACGACCGCTCCATGCGCGCGGCTTGCGATGCGAAGAAGGCGCGCGTGGCCGCGGCCCAGGCGCAGGTCCGCAACTGGGAGGCCGAGGAACTGAGCGTGAAGGCCGATCTTCGCCGCGCAGATGTGTTGCGCGACGGCAAAATCATCTCCGAGGATGTTTGGGAACACGCCAAATACAAACTCGATGAGACAACCCAGTTGCTGGCCCAGGCCCGCGGCGATGAGCAGGCCGCGGAGGCGGACCTGTCCACTGCCAATCTGCAACTGGAGCAAATGCGGGTGGTCGCACCGTTTAGCGGAATTGTGGGGCGCAGCGCGGTGCGTCCGGCGCAGGAGGTGAAGGAAGGCGACGTTCTTTTCTGGATTACCGCCGAAGCGCCGCTGCATGTCCTGTTCACCATTCCTGAATCGGTGATGGGAGCCTTTACTGCCGGAAAGGCGCTTGAGCTGACAACCGCGGATTACCCCGGCCTTCGCCAGGCCGGCCGTATCGTGCGCGTTAGCCCGGTGGTCGATCCGGCCAGCGGCAGCGTTCAGGTGATTGGCGAGGCGGTTCATCCCTCGCCGCTGCTCAAGCCCGGAATGTCGATGCAGGTCCGACTCGCGCCATGAATCTCAGCGAAGCTCTCGATGCTGCTCTTCCCGAAATGCCCCGGACGCGGCTGGCGCGCGGCCGGCCTCCGTGCCTTGATCCGGGTCTGGTGGTGCGCGAGGATGTGCTCGACGGGGAACCGGTCATCGGCGTGCTGCAGCGCGATAAGGGCAACTTCTTCCGCCTCTCCCCCACCCAGTGGCAGCTTGCGCAGTTGTTTGACGGCGTTCGCTCCTACCAGGAAATTGCCGAATTGTTTACTGCGGAAACCGGCGCGCCCCTCGACGAAGCCGACGTGCGGCTCTTTGCCAGCAACATGGAAGAATCCGATTTCTGGTTCAAGACGCCGCAGGAGAAGAACCTGGCCCTCAGCCAGAAGCTGATGGAGCAGCGCAGCCGCCGCGCCCAGCGCAAATCAAAGATCAACCTGGCCCATATCAGCCTCTCGGCATGGGATCCCGACCGCTATTTCGATTGGCTCGACCGCACCATCGGCAATTTCGTCTATAGCCGGTGGTGTGTGCTGGCCGTGGTCCTGCTTTTCCTGTTCGAGGCCACCGTCTTCATCGCTAAGTGGAACTTGATAGGCCCAGACATCCCGCTCTACTACAACTTCACCCACAAAAGCTTTCTGGACCTGGTGCAGTTCTGGTTGATATTCCTGTTTCTCGGCTTCATTCACGAGTCGGCCCACGGGCTGACCTGCAAGCATTACGGCGGACAGGTTCACAGCATGGGCTTCATGTTCCTCTATCTCATGCCCGCCTTTTATGTCGATGTGACCGAGGTCTGGGTCTCCGCCAGCAAGGTGCAGCGCTTGGCTACCATCATTGCCGGCATCTGGGTCGAAATGACCGTCTGCGGCCTGGCCATGATCGTCTGGTCAAACACCATGGCAGGCCAGTGGCTTCATGATTTCGCGTACCAGCTCATCCTCATTACCGGCCTGGCCGTGATCGTCGTCAATCTCAATCCCCTCATCAAGCTGGACGGCTATTACTTCCTGACGGAGATGATTGGCATCCCCGACCTCAAAGAGCGGTCCACGGCATTTCTCTCCGGATGGTTTCAGAGCCGCGTATTGCGCCTCCCGGTTGAAATGCCCGTGGTGCCCCGCAAACGCGCGCCTTTCTACATCCTCTACGCAATTGCCTCCGGAGCCTACAGCTATACGCTGCTCTTCTTCGTGATTCGTCTCTCTTACAACATAGCTTCGAAATGGATGGCCGAATTCGCTCTGATCCCCGCCGGCGCGCTGGCGCTTTTGATGTTCCGTTCACGCCTGCGCGCGCTGGGCAATGTGGTTGCACGGCTTTGGGAACAGAACTTCGGCTCCGGCCACCCCCGGCGTTCGCGGCGTATCCTCGTAGCCGCCTTGCTCGCTGCAATGTTCTTCCTGCCGCTCTGGCGCGACCGCGAAGACGCATGGTTTGTCGTCGAGCCTGCGTCCTTCGCCTCCGTTCATGCTGCTGTGCGTGGACGCGTGAATGCCGTATGGGCTCATCAGGGCGAGACCGTGCGCGCCGGGCAGCCACTGCTCAGCATGAGCAGCCCGACAGCCGCCACGATGCATTCTTCTGCTGCCGCGCAGGCCAGCAATGCCCGCTTCCAGGTCTTCACCAGGGAGATAGGGGGAGACAGCATCGGCACCGCTGCCGCGCAACAAACCGCCGCGGTAGGCTCCACGCGCCTTGCGCGCCAGGTTCAATCCTCTCTGGTAATTGTCGCGCCGGTCAACGGGACTGTTCTCACCCAGGATCCGAATGCACTGCTCGACCAGGATGTCGCTTCCGGCCAGCTGTTGCTGGACCTGGCGGAAACCGGGCCCCGCGTCGCTAGAATTTATATTCCAGTCTCCGCGCTTGACCGGATTCCCCCAGGCGCTGAAGTCGCTCTTGCCTTGCCAGACAGATTTTCGATTGTGCGCATGACCCTGACGCCTCCAGGAGGAGACGCAGTCACCCTGCCGCCGGGCCTGGTCGCCAAGCAGGATTACAAGGGCATCAAACTCCCCGTCTTCTACAGCGCCCGCGTGACTTTGCCTGCTTCGGCCGGTAATCCGCTGTTCGGCGTCTCAGGTAAGGCCAGGATCTTTGGCGTTCGGCGCAGCCTTGCAGGGCGATTCCTCGAAATGCTGCTCAACTTGATTAAGGCCCATTTGTGGTGAGACAAGAACGGCAGCCGCTTGAACGGCTGCCGTATTTGGATAACAGAGGTACAGGTCGAATCTGAGCTTTGTTCGGACGCGCAATGCGTCTTGATCCGCCTGTCACTTCCTGGACGCTTGCTGCTCTCAGGCTGCTTAGCTGCCAGCCTGTTAAGAAGACATAGCTTTAGAAGTGGCCACCTTTGGCGGTGGCCAGCTTGGCGGTAGCCAGTTTGGCAGTGGCCAGCTTGGCGGTAGCTAGCTTGGCAGTAGCCAGCTTGGCGGTGGCCAGCTTGGCGGTAGCCAGCTTGGCAGTGGCCAGCTTGGCAGTAGCCAGCTTGGCGGTAGCCAGCTTGGCAGTAGCCAGCTTGGCGGTAGCCAGCTTGGCGGTAGCCAGCTTGGCAGTGGTCATCTTGGCAGAGACCGGATTGGTGGTGGCCTGCTTTGTGGTGGTGGACCTTGCAGCCGGGCTGCTGCTGATCAGTGACTTCTTCGTGATTGCCATCGACGTATTCCTCCAAAAAGATTTTTGATTTTGATACTATGCCGTAACTTAATGCATCCCACATGCCAAACTCGCGCAAGCTCAGAATTATTTCTTAACGCAATGAATTATATGGATTTACTTGAAACAGTGAAATTCGCCGCCCATGCGGGTTGCCCGGCTTAGGTGAAAAATTTACCCCTAATAGGTTAATTATTCACCTGTGCCGCGCCTAGATCGAGTACTTGCGGCAAAGGTACTTCATTCGCTGGCCATCGACCTTCAGAAGCCTGGCGGCTGCAGTCTTGCTTCCCTGCGCCCGGCTGAGCGCCGCGGTCAGCAGGGCAATTTCAAGGCGGCGAATCTCCTCGTCATAATCCGTGCCTTCGGGGGGCAGCAGAATAACCTCCTGCGCGGCAAAGCTTTGAGCCAGCAGGCGAGGCGGCATATCGACCGCCCTTATCTCATCTCCGCGAACCGTCACCGCGAGCCGCTGAATGAGATTTTCAAGTTCGCGGACATTGCCCGGCCAGGCATGCTCCTCAAGGATTGAAAGCGCATCATCGCTGAGCCGTTTGACCGGCAGGCCGTTGGCCACGCAGTGCATATGAAGAAAATACTTGCAGAGCAGGGAAATGTCTCCGTTCCGCTCCCTCAGTGGAGGCAGAACGATGGGAATAACATGAATTCGGTAGTAAAGGTCCTCGCGAAACCGTCCGTTGTGGGCCATCTCCTCCAGCGGCGCATTGGTGGCGCAGATAAGCCGGAAATCGATCTTGCGCATCGTATGCCCGCCTAGACGCTGCACTTTGTGATCTTCCAGTACGCGCAGCAGCTTGGTTTGCAGAGGCACGGAAAGCGTGGCGATTTCGTCGAGGAAGAGCGTGCCGCCGTCGGCCAGCTCAATCAGTCCGGGCCGCGACTCGGTGGCCCCGGTAAACGCGCCGCGCTCGCTCCCGAACAGTTCCGACTCGATCAGGCTCTCGGGCAGGGCAGCACAGTTCAGGCTGATATACGGTTTGTCGGCGCGCGGGCTCAGCGCCACAATGGCGCGTGCCGCCAGTTCCTTGCCGGTGCCGCTCTCGCCCCGGATAAGCACACTGATGTTGTTGCCTGCAACTTGCTGTATCGTGTCATACACCAGCCGCATGGGCTCGCTGGCGCCCACAAAGTCCTGGAAGCGGCTGGATTCGAGCGATCTTTGCAGCAACCGGCTGCGCTCAGCCTCTTCGCTGTGCCGGCGCAGGGTCTCCGTCAGCATCATGCGCAATTCAGCCACGTCGACTGGATTGCGGAAGTGTGCGTCGGCCCCGGCACTCAGCGCCTGTTTTTCAACCGAGCGAGCCCGCGCGCGGCTCATGGAGATCAGCGTGAAGTTCTCGTTGAGCCTGCGCAGTTCGTTCAGAACCGGCAGCCCCCCGTAAGGATCTTCTCCTTCTGTGTCAATGTCGAGCAGGACCGCCGTGACGCCCGCTTCCCGTGTCCAGCGCGCCAAGCCGTCGTAGCTGTTGCGGATAATCACCTTGAACCACGGTGTGATCTCCGGCGTCAGCACATCCAGAAACCCCTTGTCCACCGTAACAATGCACACGGCCGGCAGGGTGGTTTGCCCAGGCGTGGACGCGTCGATCGTTTTGGAATTTCGCCGCAAGGTTATATCAGATTCTACTCTTGTAACAGGCGGATCTTCGAAAGAGTTTTCTGATTGCCAATATTCGAGTCCCGCCATTGCCCAGACCGGACTTTGGCGCTTGGTTGCGCTCCCCCGTTTACATCCCGAATTTGGCTTGGCCGGGCTGCCTCATCCGCCAAGGGAAGATGCCGAGGATTCGCGCGGCGGAGGCCGGTTCGGACTTCCATATCATAGGCCGAGATCGAGGATATCGCCAAGGCCAACAATCTGTGGAAGCGCAGCGACTTTGTCGCCAAAGCTCCTGGTCTCGACTGGAACGCCTACTTTGAAGGCGCGTGACTGGCCAGGCAGCAGGTGTTCATGGTGTGGACACCAACGGCTATCACCGGCGAGGCCGCCCTTGTCGCCTCGGTGCCGGTCGAAACCTGGAAGGACTGGCTCGCCTATCATCTCGTTTAGGACTACGCGAGCTTCCTGCTCAAGGCGCTGGCTGCTGCTTCCCGGCCATGCTCCACCCCTCGAATACAACAAGTATCACTACTAGTATCACAAGGGGTCAATAGCAAACCACCGAAAGAATGCACAACTGCGTAATAATTCCTCTAAGTCAATTATAATCAACATTATAAATGGTGCCCGGAGGGGGATTTGAACCCCCATGGCCTTGCGGCCTGCGGATTTTAAGTCCGCTGCGTCTGCCAATTTCGCCATCCGGGCGAGAGCACAGCTGCATTCCTGCATTTATCATGGGCCTCGGATTTACTGTGCCTGTATATTTCCGGACCCCCTCTTTGAATTCTAACTGCAGATTGCATCAGACCAGAAAATGAAATTAATTTTAAACCGGATAAAGATGCGCTGGCCTGTAATCTGCTTGCCGGCAGGCGCGCCAACAAATCGCCTTTAACTTCGAGTATCGATGCCAGCTAACAACCGCAGGCAGTCACAATGCGGCGCGCCGGGTGCTGGCCAGGGCGCGTATAAACTCCGGTGTGGTGCCGCAGCAGCCGCCCAGAAATGCGGCGCCCGCGTCACGCAGTGCCGCGTAGTGTGAAGCGAAGAACTCCGCCGACGTGCTATAGCGAATTGTCGTTCCATCTATCGTAGGCAGTCCCGCATTCGGCTTGATCCAGATGGGCAGATCGCAGGCCGCGTGCAACCGCCGGCAGATGGGCACAACCTGTTCCACGCCAACGCCGCAGTTGGCGCCGACCGCGTCTGCTCCCGCCTCTACCATCGCTTCGGCCACGCTCTCCGGAGACGCGCCCATCATGGTGCGGTCCTTATTCTTGCCGGAGTCGAAGGCGAAGGAAACAATGACCGGCAACCCGGTGCGCCGGGCCGCGTCCACTGCCAAACGCGCCTCCTCGATGTCGCTCATCGTCTCCACTAGTAATGCATCCGCGCCCGCCGCGGCGAGCGAGCGAGTCTGGGCGACAAAGGCCGCGGTAACCTGCTCGCTGTCGATCTCGCCTGAAAGCAGCATCTTGCCCGTAGGGCCGATAGAGGCAAAGACCAGCGTCTCGCCTGCTGCCTGCCTGGAGAGCGCGACGCCAGCACGATTGATTGCGTCCAAATCGTCCTCGGGGCAGCCGTGCATGGCAATGGCGTTGGCGCGAAAGGTGTTGGTGAGGATAACCTGGCTGCCCGCTTCCACATAGGCGCGTGCCACTGCTTCCACGCGCTCGGGATGGGCCAGGTTCCAGGTGTCGGGCATCGCGCCCGGGGGCAGACCACGCGCCTGTAACTCCGTTCCCCAGGCGCCATCGGTGATCAGCAGGCCATTCGCCAGCCACTTGTGCAGACTGCTCATGCCATCCCCCATTTGTGCTTCGGCGGCCCAGCAGCTTTTCCGCCGCCCTCGATCGTGGTTTCATTCACTATGCACAGATTAAGAATGCGAATCTCCGTTGCATCTGTGAATGGAACTCAGCATACCAAATATTTTACGTGTTGGTGAAACCTTTCGTAATTTGCACTTCTGATATTAAACAAGTCTACGACATCATCATGATTTTAGTGCAGATTTGTTTCCGGAAAGGCAATGCAATCGGCGAACTCATCCTGAAATGCCGGGTCGGCGGCCAGGCTTACATGCTCGATTTTTGGCAGGGCAGGCTCGCCATAGGATAAAAGCAGAATCTTAGCGCCGCGCAGAGCGGTGTTGCCGCTGGCATGAATGCGCTCGATGGGCGCTTCGATGAGCCCGATTCTGATGGCGCTTTCGGCCTGCACATAGTTGCCAAAGGCGCCGGCAAGATAAATATTTCTGATACTGCCAGCGCTCGCTCCCACTCGCTTCAGCAATAGCCTGAATCCGGAGGCGATGGCGGCCTTGGCCAGTTGCAGTTCGCGAACATCAGCCTGGTAAAGAACGACCGGTGCCTTGACCGAAAATAGTTTTGTGCCGTTGGCGATGCGTCCGGACGGCAGAATCGCCCCGCTTTCCAGGCCCGCAGCCACCGCATCCACAAGGCCACTGCCGCAGATGCCCCGGGCCTCCACGTCTCCGATCACGGTGGCGTGCATCTCGCCGTTCGAAAGCGAGACGCGCGAGATAGCGCCCGTAGACGCTCGCATTCCCATGCGGATGGAGCCTGCTTCAAATGCAGGTCCCGCCGCCGTGGAGGCGCAGACAATGCCGTCGCGATTGCCAATGGCAATCTCGCCGTTTGTGCCTAAATCCACCAAGGCATGCAGATTCTCGCCGCTTGAGATGCCGGTGGCAAGGATACCGGCAAGAATGTCCGACCCCACAAAACCACCCAGGCAGCGCTCAAAGCGAATGCCGCAATCCGGTGGCAGCGCCCAGCCCAGCTCTTGTGGCCGGAAACATTGCGCGCCCAGATTGGGTGAATGAAACGGCACGTGCGAAAGCGGTTCCACATTGAGCCCGCAAAACAGGTGGTGCATCACCGTGTTGCCGACCAGAACAACTTCGACAATCTCGTCTTCGCGGCCGTGTGCCAGCCTGTCGATCATCTGCCGCAGAGCAAGGCGCGCGACTGTGGTCAGATCGGCTCCCTGCATTGCCGCGTGGATTCTGCTCATCACATCCGACCCGAACGATGCCTGTGGATTGAGAGCGGTCTCCACGCCCACTACGTTGCCCGTTGCCAAATTAATCATCTGCGCGGCGATAGTTGTCGTGCCCAGATCGATGGCAATTCCCAGGCCTCGCTTGCCCGCGCCATAGAGGTTGGAGTTATCCGTAAGCACATCCATACGCCATTGGCCGCATTCAAGAACCAGCGGCGTCTCCGCGCGCGCCTGGCAGGCGAGACGCCATCCATCGGTGAGTTCACCGGTGGAGAATACTGATCGGTCTGATTCTGTAATCGAGAGCGATCCCTCGAGAACGCGAACGCGGCAAGCGCCGCAGAGAGCAGTTCCGCCGCAGGGAAATTCAACGCCCGCATCCGCCAGCACGGATAGGAGCGCGGCGCCGCGCGGAACTTCCACCACCGCCGAAGATGGCTCCAGTTGAACTCGTACTATTTCACTGTTCATATGGCTTCCACAATGGTTTCGCCCAGAGTGCCTTGCACGGCCGCGCCCGGGGGTACAACCAGAAACTCCGCTGCATCCCACGCCCCGCTCACGAGATGCTCCAGCAGCGCGAGTGACCCCGGAACTTCTTCAAAGCTCCATCCCTCCTTCTCCGCTTCAGCGCGCGCTTGAACACGGAAGGCATCCTCGGATGCAACCCCGGTGGAGATATAGGTCAGCCCGGAGTAGTTGCGGCGAAAGGCCTGGAATTGCTGGTAGAGATAGTTACCGTTCTCCTCTCCATACTGGGCGATCAGTTCCTCGCGGCTGCGCTGTTCGCCAATCTTGTTTTTTGTTGAGGCATAAGCCGGTTGGAGAGCCTGCGCCGGCGTTTGAAACTCAACCCAGCCAGGAGAGCGAAAATAAACTCCGGGATGGGCGTCGAAGTACTCCTGATAACGATGGCGGTCGCCCATCAGCAGGCCGATGCAGTCGTGCGCGCGTGGCAGAACGAGTTGCGTTTTTCCCGCGCGCAAACCTTCGCTCCCCCTGCCGCAGAGCGCATAACCCAGAAGGATAGCGTCATACCCGTTCCTGTCTGCCGCATCGATCCGCGCCTGCAAGTGCGGGCGCATCGATGCCCCCAGATCGTGCAGGCCCATCGGCAATATCTCCAGCTCGACCGCGTGCGGAGACCGGGAGATCGCGCTGTTTATCTCTCGTGTGAGTACCTGACAACAGATCGCCTTCAAGCGCATCGCTCACCCCGAAAAGATCTCCGATGTCGCGTAGCTTGGAGATCAAGAGACTCTCATGTAAGAAGCCTAAAACAATTTTCTAAATACTTTATACTATAAACAGAAAAACACGCTGAACACATGAATCTCTTTCCTGAAGCCGGTCTCAAGATGGAAGAGTTACAAGTCGATCCGAAAGAAGTCGCGCAATTCGGCAGGTACCAGTTCTCGCTCCACGACGCAAACACATTCAGCGTCACCTGGGAACTTGTTCCCGGACGAGGAGCCTTCGAGAAGGCGCAGCAGGAGATGATCGACGCCGCGGCTAAAGCTGCCGCCAGCGGCCGGATTCATGCGCTAACCATCACAGACAATCCCGGCGGCAACCCCGCGATCTCGGCCGAGATGCTAGGCGCCGAGATCCGCCGTCTGGGCATGGAGCCGCTCGTTCACCTGACCTGTAAAGACAAAAATCGCAACCAGTTGGAAAGTTTGATCTATGGACTCGAGCGGGCGGATGTTCGCAATCTACTGGTCATGAGCGGCGATTACCCCAAGGACGGGTATGGCGGCGCACCTAAGCCGGTCTTCGACCTGGACCCAATCACTCTGCTTGGTCTAATCTCCGAACTCAACAATGGAAGAGAGCTCCCCAAGCCGGGAGGCAAGACGACGCTCAAGACGGCAAGATTCTTTGCCGGAGTGGCGGCAAGCCCCTTCAAAGCGCTGGAAGCAGAGCAGATGGGGCAATACTACAAGCTGAGAAAGAAGCTTGCTGCAGGCGCGAGGTTCGTAGTTTCTCAGGTGGGCTTCGACGCGCGCAAGATGCACGAACTGCTCCAGGTAGTGAAGCTGCTTGGCTTTGAGAATATACCCGTTGTAGGCAATGTTTACGTGCTTCCTTTGGGAGCGGCAAAGCTGATGAATAGTAACGGCCTGCCCGGCTGCGTGGTTACAGACAAACTGCTGAGGAATGTGCAGGCGGAAGCGGCAGGCCCGGATAAGGGACGAGCGAAACGCCTGGAGCGCGCCGCCAAGATGTACGCCCTCCTCAAGGGAATGGGATATGCCGGCGCGCACATCAGCGGACACGGCATGACTGTTCCTGACCTGCTGGAAGTGATTGAGCGTGGCGAAGAGCTATCGCAGCGCTGGCCGGATTTCGTTCATGAATTCGACTATCCCATGGAGAACGGCTGGTATTACTTCGAGCGCGACGAAAAAACCGGATTGAACACCATGACGCCGGCCTCGCGAGAAGCGCGTTCTTCCGCCGGCATGGGTTATTCCGCAATGCGAATGCTTCATCATCTCGCTTTCATCAAGGAAGGCGCGCTCTTCAGGCCGATGCGCGCGTTCGCCAGGATGGTGGACGGATCCGCGCTCGAGGGCGCATACACGAAATGCGAACAGATCATCAAGGGTCTGACTAACGATTGCCGGCACTGCGGCGATTGCGCCATGCTGGATCTGGCCTATCTCTGCCCCATGAGCAAGTGCCCCAAGAATCAGCGCAATGGTCCGTGCGGCGGAAGCTTCGAAGGCTGGTGCGAATCATATCCCAATCAGCGCAAATGCATCTACGTGCTCGCCTACGAAAGACTCAAGGCGCACGGCGCGGATCAATCGCTTGGGGAGGACCTGGTACCGCCGGTAAACTACGATCTGAGCGAGACCTCTTCCTGGATCAACTTTTACCTCGGGCGCGATCATTCAGCGCCGAAACTCAAGATCGATACGGTTGCTCGAAAGAAAAAGTCGAAGAAGTAGTGGCGCGAAGCAAGAAAGGACTCATCGATGCTGATTATCGGGGAAAAGATCAACGGTACTCGCAAGCTGGTCAATAAAGCTGTGCTGGAGCGCGACGCCGGCCATATTCGCCATCTTGCCGTTTCGCAGGTTGAAGCAGGCGCCGACGCGCTGGACATCAACGCCGGCACCTTGCCCGACCGCGAGCCGGAGGACATGGTTTGGCTGATCAATACCGTGCAGGAAGTCGTCGACAAGCCGCTTTGCCTCGACAGCCCTAACTCTGCGGCGCTGCTCGCGGGTATCTCCGCCACCAGGCAACTGCCCATCATCAATTCCATCAGCATGGAAGAGCAACGCATACGCGAAGTTCTGCCTATCGTTGCCAAGCATGGATGCCGCGTTTTGGCTCTGGCGTTGGATGGAAGCAGTATTTCGCAGAGCTGCGAGGGCCGCATGGCAGTCGTTCACCGTCTTTTCGAAGAGACCAGAAAAGCCGGCGTGAAGGACGAGGACGTCTTCGTGGACGCGCTGGTCATGTCGGTGGGTACAGAGAGCGAAGCATGTCTGACCACCCTGGCAACGATGCGCGCGATTCGGGCTGAATATCCCAACGCCCACCTTACCGCCGGCCTGAGCAACGTCTCCTTCGGCTTGCCCGCGCGCACGCTTCTCAACCGCGCGTTCCTTACTTTAGCGATCGAAGCCGGCCTCGACTCCGCGATCGTGGACCCCACCGATCGCGGATTGATGGAAACCTTGTATGCAACCCATGCGTTGCTTGGACTCGATCCCTATTGCGCGCAGTATAATCGTGCCTTCCGCGCGGGCAAGATCGGGCCCAGGCTGGAAGAAAGAAAACCGAAAAAATGAAGCCGGGCGCTGCTTTATAACTTGCGGAAAAATGCAAAGAATGGAACAAGAAGCGTCAGGGCACGACTTCAGTCGTGCCGTAAATGCAACAAAATGAAAGTGGGCTTTAGCCCCTGAGGGACGCTATGCATGAACGAAATGTCATTTATGAGATGGTTTCTAAACCCCCAGCAGGCTTTTGACCAGGCTTACAGCGCCGCTGGCATTTTCGCTATAGCCATCCGCGCCAATCTCGTTGGCATACTGCATGGTGACGGGAGCGCCGCCAATCAGCACTTTCACCTGCGTGCGCAGCCCCGCGGTCTTCAATGCGTCGATGGTGGTCTTCATGGCCGGCATGGTCACCGTCAGCAGCGCCGACAAACAGACAAACTGAGGCTTCCGTTCCTCCACCGCGGCCACAAACTTCTCCGGTGAAACATCGGCGCCCAGATCGATCACCTCGAATCCGCCGCCTTCCAGCATGGAACCCACAATATTTTTACCGATATCGTGCAGGTCGCCCTTAACCGTCCCGATCACGATCCGTGTTGACAATTTTTCGCCGGAGGCTGTCATCAGCGGGCGAAGCACATCCAGTGCGCTCCGCATGGCGCGGCCCGCCAGCAGAAGTTCGGGGACAAAGTATTCTTCTGCCTCAAACAGCCGGCCAACTTCATCCATTGCCGGTACCATGGTCTCGGAGATCAATTCGAGCGGCGCGGTTCCCGCTGCCAGCGCGGCCTGCGTGGCGGCAAGCGCCTTCTTTGCGTCGCCGTTGAGAATCGCGTCATAAAGCTCATTCGATTGCGCCATGGTTCTTCACCTCAAATTGTCATGAAACCCGAAAGCTGGCATCCTGCCTGCGCCCGGCCAGCATTGCATAAAGTTAATTTACTTTATCCCGTCCAGTCCAATATAAGCCGTAGCATTACCCCATGGCGAGCAAGCGCCGCCCGCCTGGACGGCCTGCCCTGAGCGGAGTCGAAGGGGCCAGTCCTTGCACACCCCATCTCCGCGTGGAACAATGGTTGCGCCGCAAAATTCAAAAGCGTGAACGCATGAAAACCTGCCCGCAATGCGACACTGGCTATCCCGACAGCCACACTACCTGCCCCATTCATGGCCTGCTTCTCAACGAGATTCGTGAACTGCGACCGGGTATGGTAATTCACAAGACCTACCGCATCGTACGCAAGCTCGGCCAGGGTGGCATGGGAGTCGTTTATCTTGCTCAGCATATCCAAATGGGAGAGCAACGCGCGCTCAAGTTTCTCTCTCCAGAGTTAAGCCGTGACGAAGCTCTCACTAGCCGCTTTCTACGCGAGGTGCGGACGCTGCGCCAGGTGCGCAACCGGAACGTAGTAGACTGTGGCGATCTCGAAGCCGCCGAGGACGACAGCCTTTTCTTTTCCATGGAGTTTGTCGACGGCCCCGATCTCCGCGCCTTCCTTAACAACGCACATTTCCACACCGACGAAAGTATTGATGTTTTGAAAGGGTGGGTGCCCCAGGTCCCTCGCAATTGGGGACCTGGGATACCACCCACTGCGGGCGCTCTCCCCGTCCCCCTAGCCCTTTCCATCACTCGCCAAATCGCCGAAGGCCTTGGCGCGGCCCACTCCAAAGGCATGGTCCACCGCGACATCAAGCCGGAAAACATTCTCATGGCTCGCGGCGCCGGCGCATGGCTTCCCAAAATCGCTGACTTCGGCATCGTCGCCACCAAGGAATTCAGCACCGCCTACACCCGCACCGGCGGAACTCTCCTCACCATGGCCTACGCCGCCCCTGAGCAGTGGCGCGGAACCCCCGCCGCCTCGCTCGACGGGCGGACTGATTTATACGCCCTCGGCGGACTCCTCTACGAGATGCTCACCGGCCAGACGCCCTTCCACGCCGAAAACTACGAAGGCTGGGCGCGCCAACACCAAACCACCCCGCCCCAGCCGCCCAGCACTCTTCGCCCAGATCTCGCCAACTGGCAAGGCCTCGACGCGCTCACCCTCCGCCTCCTCGCCAAAGACCGCAACGAACGCCCCAACGACGTTGCCGAACTCCTCGGTCTGCTCGACGCCGTGCAGCGTGAGATTCCTGCGTCCCGCCCGTTCACTATCGTTGAATCGCATCCGAAGCACGTCGCCACTCCGTCACGCTCGGGAATCATGAAGTGGGCTGTGGCCGCAATATTGATCGTGATCGCTCTGGGAATATGGGCTGCAGTGCGGTTCACCCAGTCCACGGCGCCTGCATCGACCGAAGTCACCCAAAATGCGGTTCAACCAGCGACTGTCTCAATCCCAACAGCAACCAAGCCTTCTACGCCTGCGTCAACGGTCTTGTTGCCCGCTCCAAGTGGAGGCAGTAACGCATCCGGCGCAACCTGGACTGACCCGGCCACCGGCCTGATGTGGGCGAAGAAGGATAACGACAGAGAAGTGAACTGGCATCAGGCGACAGATTATTGCCGGAATTTGCATCTGGCCAACTATTCTGATTGGAGATTGCCCTCGATTGACGAGTTGCAGGGAATCTATGACTCAAATTCCGATGTAGGTGGCTATCATGTGAAGGGCAATCTGCGATTGTCGAATTGGTTTCAATGGAGTAGCTCGCTGGGAAAGGCTTCTGGAGAGGTGTGGGGCTTATACTTCACCGATGGATCACGGAGTTCCGACCCTCTCGGCATCAGCACCAATGGGCGTGTGTTGTGTGTGCGTGGCTCCCTGAATCAAAGCGGCAGTTCGGTAGTGAAGCCCGCGCCAGTCGTCCCAGCGACCATCCGAGGAGGTGGTGCCGAAGCTGAGGCCCTGATTTGGACCGATCCGGCAACGAGTCTGATGTGGACAAAGAAGGATAATGGCAGCGATATAATCTGGCAGCAGGCGATGGATTATTGCCAGAATCTGCATTTAGCCGGTCACTCTGACTGGCGTCTACCCTCCATCGACGAATTGGCTGCCATCTATAATCACAGTATTGATACTCCGGCGCATTGGTCTAGCGGAGATGCGGTCACTTGGCATGTAAAGGGCAACTTGAATCTCTCTGGGTTGCAGTGGTCCGGGTCGGCCGGAACCACTTCTGGGTTGGGGTGGTACTTTGACTTCGACGGTGGGAGTCGATTCTCCGGCCCTCTCGGTTTTGGATACGGGAAGCACGCGTTGTGTGTGCGCCGTTCTGATAAATAATATACTTGTTGATAATTTGGTTTTTGAGGTGGGTGGATTGCCCACAAACGGGACCATCTTATTTCCCCGCCCTATAATTTACCCAATGGTAATAGACATGGGGAACGTCATTCAGGGCTGTTGGGCTGCCCCTCTCGGCAATTGCGGAGGGGGTATCAGTCATGAGCATTATGTCTCCGAATGCGTGTTCCCGAACCAATCAATTTTCGTGCAAGGGCTAGACTTTTGCCTGGATAAGCCGAAGGAACTTCGCATTGAGTCCGTCACCGCTAAGATACTTTGCAAGGACCACAACTCAGCCCTGAGCGAATTGGATTCTGCCGCTGGTAGTGCATTCAAAGTAATCCGTGACTACGCGAACATGACCACGGAAAGGGACAAAACGCCTTATATCAATTGGATGCCGATGCAGTTCACTATAGACGGCCCTAGATTGGAAAGATGGTGTTTGAAAACCTTATTGAACTTCAGCTTCAATCGTCAGCTTATAATTGGTCCCGGCACTCACGATGCGGGAACGGTTCCGGGCGAACTTGTGAGAATAGCATTTGGAATTGAAGAGTTCATGAGCGGGCGTGGTCTTTACACTGCGTTTAAGCAGAAAGAGACATTCATTTTTGATGATCACTTTAGATATGTTGCTAAGGCCCAAGGTTCAAACCTTGCAATGGGTCTCTTCAGCCTCGGAGGATTTCGCTTTTACCTGAATCTTCTTCCCGTTGCAAATCGTTATACGAACATTGAGGACTCGCAGGTCTTTTATCGACAGACGCATTTCAAGTATCAACTCGGACAGCGATTCTCTCACGGATTATCCATCACTTGGGGTGTTAACCCTTGAACGAACCACAAAGCCTGGGTGCACCATCCTTCGCTTTACCGGGGTCCCCGGCAACTCGGGGTCCCCAATGAGCGATCTTTGTTCGTCGGGGTGAGGGCTCGGGGTCCCCAACGACCGGGGCCCCCAAGAAGCGGCACTTGCTTCTTGGGGTGGTAGCGAGCGATTTTTGCTCGTTGGAGTGAGGGAAGCGATCTTTGCTCGCAGGGGTGTAGGGACAGCTCTTCGTCCGTGGGGTGGCCGGGCGAAGTCTGTAAAACCGAGACCCTTCGATCTCAGTGCCGAAGGCCGCCCGCCTGGACGGCAAGTCCCCCCACCGCAGGTGGCGCTGGTGGTTATCGGTAGATTTCGCGGCGGTTGCCCAGACGTATAACTTGCACAATCAGCTTTTTATCCTGAATGTCGGCGATGATGCGATAATCGCCCACTCTGTATTTCCAGTAATCTCCCAGTGTAGAACCAGCAAGTGCGTCGCCGATGCTTCGCGGATTCTCCAGGACTGCCACGCGCTCGCGCAGAAACTTTACGATCCGACGCGCGATCTGTCTATCGAGCTTCTTCAGTTCACTCTCGGTCGCTTTTTCAAACTCAATCGACCAGATCATTCAAGCAGGCCAAGCCGCCTCTCCACTTCGTCTAAAGTATAGGTTCTGCTGCGTCCAGCCTTCAGGGCGCGCGTCCGCTCTTCGGCCAGGTACAAATCTTCCAGGTCCGCCAGCTTTTCGCTGATCGCCTCAACCATGTAGTAGGTTTTGCTGCGCCCGGTGCGTTTGGATAGCTTATCCAGTCGGGATTTCAACTTTTCTGGCAAGCGAAGTGAAACAGCGGAACCCATGACAGCCCTCCATAACTATGCAATACAAGTATCGCACAATAATAATTTTGATGATGCTCTTCGTTCTCCCCGCCGAAGGGGCCGCCTGCCTGGTTGGCAATCCCATAGCAGGTGGCCGGGTATTTATAATTGACAACTGACCACTGATCACTGACCACTGTCTCGGCCACCCCCTCCCAAAATAAATCAGATTTTCAGTCCACTTATATCCTCTCCCTAACCACATTTTTTGCTTTTCAAACCTGTTTTTTGCCGCTCAAAATTTATTTCAACAAAAGTTCAAATATTTTGCAGATAATTAAGTAGTAAACTAGTAACTAACCTCAACAGAATGAATATGTTCCACGTGGAACAATTTTGGAAGAATTCGCCACCTTTTAACCCCGAAAAACATCCATTTTCGAGCCTAAAAAAGCAGATTTAAGTGTCCTTATATGCGCGCGTCATTTTCTCCAAAAGCACCAAAATGTGTGCACCCAGCGCCACATCGATACGGGCTGGCCAGTCACGGCTCTACACTAGTAGAGTTCCAGACGTATGCCCGGCTCACATGGAGATTGGGCAGACCCCGGGAGGAAATTAACCATGCCGTCTCGCCGCTGGCTTTCTGCTGTTATCGTTTTCGCCTTCTTCACCCTCTGCGCCTCCGCGCAACACGACGCCTGGCTGAACACCAAACTCTCTCCGGCGGAGCGCGCTCACGATCTGGTTGGCCGCATGACCCTGGATGAAAAGGCCGCCCAACTTGAAGATTGGGCCACGGCGATTCCCCGTCTCGGCATCCCCGACTACCAGACCTGGAATGAGGCCCTGCACGGCGTGGCTCGCGCCGGTTACTCCACCGTATTTCCTCAGGCCATCGGCATGGCCGCTGCCTGGGATCCCGGCATCGTCCGCGAGATGGGACAAACTATCTCCACCGAGGGTCGGGCGAAGTATAACCAGGCCCAGCGGGAGGGCAACCACCGCATTTTCTATGGGTTGACCTTCTGGTCGCCCAACATCAACATCTTCCGCGATCCCCGCTGGGGCCGCGGCCAGGAAACCTACGGCGAAGACCCGTTCCTCACCTCCCGGCTGGGCGTGGCCTTTGTCAACGGCGTACAGGGCGACGACCTCAATCACCTGCGCGCCGTGGCCACCAGCAAGCACTTTGCCGTGCATAGCGGGCCCGAGACGCTGCGCCACAGTTTCAACGTCAACCCCTCGCCGCGCGACCTGGAAGAGACCTACCTGCCCGCCTTTCGCGCCACCGTCATCGAGGGCCGCGTGCAGTCGGTGATGTGCGCCTACAGTTCCATCGACGGATGGCCCGCCTGCACCAACAAGATGCTGCTCAAGGAGCATCTGCGCGACGCCTGGGGCTTCAAGGGCTTCGTCGTCTCCGACTGCGGCGCCATCGTGGACGTGAACCTGGGCCACAAGAAGACCCCGGACATCACCCACGCCGCTGCCATGTCGCTCGAGGCAGGCACCGATCTCTCCTGCAGTATGTGGACCCCCGGCTTCAACACTCTCGCCGATGCGGTCCGCAAGGGGCTGGTCAGCGAAGACCTGGTCACCCAGGCAGCCGAGAGGCTCTACACCGCGCGCTTCCAACTCGGCCTCTTTGACCCGCAAGGCTCCGATTGGCGCGATAAAGTTCCTTTCTCCGAGGACGCGTCACCCGCACATCGCCGGATTGCGCTGAAAGCTGCCGAAGAGAGCATCGTCCTGCTGAAAAATCATGGAGTTCTTCCGTTGAAGAGCGCGCCCGGCCACATTGCGGTCATCGGCCCAACCGCCGATCTGCTGCCCTCAATTCTGGGCAACTACGTGGGTACGCCGGTCAATCCGGTCACGCCGCTGGATGGAATCCTAAGCCAATTCCGCAGCTCGCCTATTCTCTATGCGCAGGGCTCCACGCTGGCTGCCGGCGTAGGCGTACCCGTCCCTCGAACCGCCTTCGGCCTCAACCAGGGCCTGAAAACCGAGTTCTTCGCCACTCCCGACTGGACAGGTCGTCCGGTGGCCACCTTAACCCAACCCGAAGTCCAAACCGACTGGGAGAACGCACTTCCGGTGCCTCAGTTGGCCACCCACGACTACTCCGTCCGCTGGACCGGCACGATCACCGCGCCCGCCCCCGGTCACTACGTCTTTTCCGTCGAGCCCGGCATGAGCCACCCCTATTCGCCGGTCGAGAGCTACCGTTTCATCCTCGACGGCAAGGTGCTGGGCGAGGGCAGTCTGCGCCAGGGTACCGATATTACGGCGTTGGGCAACTTCCAGATCATTCCCGGCGCTTCGCCCACTGCTCCGCCCGTCGAGCAATTCCCTAAAGCTCCCTCCATCGCGGTGGACTTCACCGACGCCAAGCCGCATGATTTCCGTCTGGAGTACTCCCATGCCGGCGACCCATTCGGCGGCGGCATCACCCTCAAGTGGGAAGCCCCCGCCCAAGCGCAGCTTGATGAAGCCGTGGCCCGCGCCAAAGAGTCCGATGTGGTGATCGCCTTCGTGGGCCTCTCGCCGCAGCTTGAAAGCGAGGAGATGCGCATCCAGATCGACGGCTTCTACGGTGGCGACCGTACCAGCATCGACCTGCCCGCGCCCCAGCAAAAACTCCTGGAAGCCGTGGCTGCGACCGGCAAGCCGCTGGTCGTGGTTCTGCAGAGCGGCAGCGCAGTGGCCCTCAACTGGGCCAACCAGCACGCCGATGCCATTCTTGAAGCCTGGTATCCCGGCGTCGAGGGCGGCACGGCCATCGCCCGCACCCTTGCCGGCCTCAGCAACCCTGCTGGCCGTCTGCCCGTTACCTTCTACACCACGCTCGACGACCTGCCCGCCTTCACCGACTACGGGCTCAAGGGCCGAACTTATCGCTATTTCACCGGCAAACCGCTATGGGGCTTTGGTTACGGACTCAGCTACTCCAACTTCAAGTACGGCCCGGTTAAGCTCTCCGCCGGCGCGCTTAAGGCTGGCGACCCCCTTACCGCGACCGTCACCGTCACCAACAGCAGCGCTGTTTCCGGCGACGAAGTCGTTGAAGCCTACCTCAAGACCCCGCAACCCGATGGCCCCATCCACTCTCTGGTGGGCTTTCAGCGGGTTCACCTCGCCGCGGGTACAAGCCGCCAAGTCACTCTCTCCATCGATCCCCGCTCGCTGTCGAGCGTAAGCGACAAGGGCAAGCGCTCCATCCTGCCCGGCAAATACACTCTGAGCCTGGGCGGTGCCCAACCCCAGGACACCGCGTCCAAATCCGAAGCCGGCTTCACCATCACCGGCTCGCTGGATTTGCCTGAATAGCCTGCTCATGCCAGGGACCGATATTGTTTGCAAATCAAAGATAATATTTTGTTTCCACTGAGCGACCCGTTAAGGTCGGCCAGTGAGCTTAGGGTTCTGTTATTTTATATGTTTTCTTTGAAATGCGTAGGGTGTTAATATAATTACTCAATCTTGTGGGCCAAGGATTTTCCAGAAAACGGCAAGCGAACATAGCTGGTTAGAAGATTTCATTCATGAGTCGAATTTATTCAACTTGAGCAGAAAGGTTGCGGTAGTGACCGGGTCGCGAGGGGACCTGGCATGCTAACCGACCGAGACGTTTATGAAAAATGCTTTTGAAGTAGGAAATCCCGACTGGAATCTGAGCCCCATGACCGGGATGACCAGGAAACACTACATCGAATGCGCCAGGTATGTGCTCCAACGGGCATTCCGGCACGTGAAGTCGTTTGACGCGCCCATCGTCTTTCCTCAGGTGCCGGGCAAGTCGTATCCGCAGCCGAATGCTCCGGAATGGCGCCACCGCTCCAACGAGTTCGAAGCGCTGGAGAGGACCTTTAATCTGGCGGCCCCGCTGATCCACGTCGATCCCGAGGTTAGTATCGACGGCATCAAGCTGCGCGATTATTACGCCAATCAGTTTTACAATGCGATGACGCCGGGGCATATGAACAGCCTGCCCATGCCCGAGGACCTGCCGGATGCCACCTATCAGTTCACCTGCGAGTTTGGCGGCCTGACGAAGACGCTGTTGCTGATGCCCGATGTTTTATGGCCATCCCTGACCAAAAAGCAGCGCGATGAAATGACCGTCAGCATTTCCAAGTGGGCCCATCACCGTACCACGCAGAACAATTGGCGGGTATTCAACATCTGCGCGCTCTCGCTCCTTAAGAAACACGGATATGACATTGACGACGATCTGCTGAAAAGCCACCTGCAGTGGGTCGCATCGTATCACGCGGGCAACGGCTGGTATCTGGAGCAGAGCTACAACTACTACACCATCAGCCTCTTCGTCGTTTACGGCACCATCTGGAGCCGTGCCTTCGGCCGCGAGCACTATCCGGAAATCGCCGGCATGCTCGAAACGAGTTTCCAGGAACTATTCAAAACGTATACCAGCTTCTTTGGCCGGGACGGTTTTATCAACATGTGGGCCAGAAGCATCTGCTACCGCACATGGATTTCGGGCGGCTTCCCGGTGTCGTTTCTGCTCGCCTCGGAACCGCCGATCGATCCCGGCTGGGCGAGGCGGCTCTGTTCCGGATCGATTCTGCAATTCACCGGGCGGGAAGATATTTACGAGAACGACATTCCCAGCCTCGGCTTCTATCCTCACCGGGAATTTGCGATTCAGAACTACAGTTGTTCGGCCAGCCCATTCATCATGTTCCTGCCGTTCATCAGCCTGGCGCTGCCGGAAGATTCTCCGTTCTGGACCGCGAAAGAGAACGACGGAATGTGGGAAGAATTAGGAACGCGTTCGAAACGGACCGTGCTCGAAATGCCGGGCATCGTTCTGGTCAATCACGGCAGCAGCGGCGCTTCCGAGATCGTCTCCGGCAAGGTGTACGATGACGATCACAACTACTCCAAGCTGGTCTTCAACACCCATTTCCCGTGGGAAGATCACAACCCCAACGGTGGCACATCCCAGGAGTATAGTTTTCGCAGTCTGGATCCCCGCGATCTGAGGGGTGTGGACATCAATTTCTACCTTACAGGACGCGCGGTAGATAACGCCGCTTCGAAGAGCGCCGCCTTCGTAACCTCGCAAAGCATTCTCTTCAACGGTGTGCGCGACGGCGTGCTCTACCGCCAGTTGATCATGCGCAAACCGCCCAACAACGGTGTTGGATACATCATCGACCTCGCGGAGATCACGGTACCCGGAGGCGTCCTCCGCGTCGACCGCTGCCGGTTGGCCTTCGAGCATGAGCTCACGCTCGGCCATTTCGGCCTGCCGCATTTCGCTGGGAAGAAGGCCGCGTTGCACACTTTCGAGAATGAGATGAAGCAGGGGATCACGGCCTCAATTCCGGGCAGATCGGTGGCGATGATAGCTTACAGCGGCTGGGACACGATTCAGAGCCAGGTTCACCGCGGCTTCAATGCGGAAACAGAGGAGAGCACTGTGCTGTTCGTCCATCGCAAACGCACAGCCAGGAACCCAGCGATGGAATTGATGATTACAGCGATGCTGCACAAGACCGATGACGCCCCATGGACGCCGGAAGAACTGGATCCGGTGAAGGCCATCCGGATTATGGAGGTGACGCCTTCTGGTTCTGTCCTCGGCGCGGAGATCACGCTGGCAGACGACATGACTCACCAGGTCGATTTTAAGAATATCGACGGGCTTAAGAACTGCTGATACAGTAGGGGAGTCTCGGGAGTTGGCCCTTGGAACGCTCCTAATACACGAAAGCAGTGGACTCGCTTACACAATGAGAGCGAAGCCGGACTAGAAAGAAACAAGCGTGGACCGGGAGGTCCACGCTACAGCCGGCCAGGAGGCCGGCGCTACAATTTCATGCCTTCTCGGGTCGGCAACGCTGGTGGAGAGCTAACGAGGAGAGATGGTGATGACTCGAAGAGATTTGCTGGTTGCACTGATCGCCATCGCAGGCACAGTTGGAGCCTTCGCCCTTGCCGGCCAGGCGCCGATGATGGGCTCCGCCGTCTTCGACTGGAATTCAATCCCCGCCAAGCCGACAGAAGTTGGCTCGGTGCGCTCCTTCTTCAAGGCGCGCACCGCTACTCTGGATGAACTGGAGATGCACGTAACCACGCTGCTGCCGGGCAAGGCGTCGCATCCGCCGCACCGGCATCCCAATGAGGAACTGATTATCGTGATGCAGGGCACCGTGGAAACTTTGTCAAACGGCGAGTGGAAGCGGGTCGGACCCGGATCGGTAATCTTCAACGCCTCGAATCAGTTGCACGGGTTGAGAAACGTGGGCGCTGGCGAGGCCGTCTATCATGTCATCAACTGGAAATCCGCCGCAACGCCGGAGGCGCAAAAACAGTGAGCTGGCAAGGTGGCGCACAGAAAGGATTTGGGCTTATGCAATTTGAGGATATTGGCCGACGTAACTTTCTAAAGACCATGGGAGCAGCGGGTATGTTATCGACATTGCCGGAGGCGGCCTTTGGGTTGCACGCGGGCAGCGGGCAAATTGCGCATGAGGCTGCCGCGCCCGGAGCCGATGAGGACGCGAAGCCGAAACACTCCATCAAGTTTGCCGTAATCGGACTCGACCATCCTCACATCATGGGCATCACGGCAGCTGTGATTCGTGGCGGCGGGAAGCTGGCAGCGTTCTATTCAACACTTCCCAGGGAGAGTGCCGGATTTCAGAAACTCTATCCCCAGGCGCGGCTGGCAAAGAGCGAGGACGAGATATTGGATGATCCGTCAATCCAGCTCGTGGCCAGCGCATCCATCCCCAATCTGCGCGCGCCACTCGGCGTCCGCGTCATGAAGCACGGCAAGGACTATCTCAGCGACAAACCGGCCATCACAACATTGCAGCAACTTGTCGAGGTACGCAAAGTTTCTGCCGCTACCGGAAAAATCTTTGCCATCATGTACTCCGAGCGGCTGGAAGTGCGCGCCGCCGTGCAGGCCGGTTATCTGGTTAAGGCCGGGGCAATTGGCAAGGTCGTGCAGACGATCAACATCGCGCCCCACCAGGTAAACGCTCCCAGCCGTCCCGATTGGTTTTGGGATCCGGCGCAGTACGGCGGCATCCTGTGCGACATCGGATCGCATCAGGCGGATCAGTTTGTCTACTACACCGGCTCGACAACGGCTGCCGTGACGGCGTCGCAGATCGCGAATGTGAATCATCGTGATCATCCTGGCTTTCAGGACTTCGGCGACATGATGCTGCAGGGCAACGGCGGCGCGGGCTATGTGCGCGTGGATTGGTTTACTCCCGATGGCCTGGGCGTGTGGGGTGATGGGCGGCTGTTTATCCTGGGAACCGAGGGCTATATCGAACTGCGCAAGTATATCGATATTGCCGGCCGGCCAAGCGGCAATCATCTTTTTATTGCGGATAAAAAGCAGACACGCTACATGGATTGCAGCAACGTGGTGCTGCCCTTCGGGCTGCAGTTTGTTGCCGATATCGTTAACCGCACCCACACGGCGCAAGATCAGCAACAGGCGCTTTTAGCCGCGGAGCTAGTGCTGAAGGCGCAGAAAAACGCCAAGCGTCTCAGTTTTCCCGCGTAGGCCGGCGCAGGAGGGTATGTGATGAAGATCGCGCAGGAGAAGATTATGAGAGCCCATAGTACAGGCACTGAGTACCCGCGCAGGACGTTTCTGAAAATGTCGGCAGGCGTGGTTGCCGCGGCGGGCTTTCCGGCGATTGTACCTGCCAGCGTGATGGGGCAGAAAGCTCCGAGCAACCGCATCAACATCGGAGCAATCGGAGTTGGCCGCATCTCCCGCAGCCATGATATGCCGGGAATCTGGAAGTACGACCAGGCGCGCATCATGGCCGTCTGCGATCTCGACTCCAAGCGCCTGGAAGAGGGCAAGGCGCTGGTCAACGGCTACTATGCCAAGCAGACCGGCAAGGAATACGACGGAGTTACCGGCTATCATGACTACCACGAGCTGCTGGCCAACAAGGATATTGATGCGGTGGTGATCAGCACGCCCGATCATCAGCACGCGATTCTGGCGGTGGATGCAGTGCGCGCCAGCAAGGACGTGTACTTGCAAAAGCCGGCATCGCTGACCATTGCCGAGGGGCGCGCGCTGAGCAACGCGGTGACGGCGTCAGGGCGGATTCTGCAGATTGGATCGCAACAACGGTCGTGGAAGCAGTTTCAACGGGCATGCGAGTTGGTGCGCAATGGCCGCATCGGCGCCATCAAGCACGTGGAAATCGGCTTGCCGGGCGATCCCAGCGGACCGGATGCGCCGCCCATGCCGATTCCTCCCAACCTTGATTACGACGCTTGGCTGGGCTCCACGCCCGAGGTTTACTACACCGAGATGCGCGTGCATCCGCAGCAGGGTTTTGACCGCCCCGGCTGGCTGCGTTGCGAGCAGTTTGGGGCCGGCATGATTACCGGCTGGGGAGCGCATCATGTGGACACCGCCCACTGGGGCATGAATACGGAGTATTCCGGGCCGGTCGAGATTTGGGGCGCGGCGGAGTTTCCGAAGCATGGATTGTGGAATGTTCACGGCAAGTTCCTGACGCATGGCCTCTATGCCAACGGCGTTAGCATGGATATTAGCGGGGACTTTCCTAACGGCATCAAGTTCTACGGCAGCGAGGGATGGATTTTTGTGACCCGCGATGTTGAAGTTACGGCCAGCGATCCGAGCGGCAAACCGCAAACATTGCAGCCATTGATGGCCAGCGACCCAAAGATTCTGGATAGCGTAATCAGGGCGGATGAAGTTCATCTCTATCAGAGCGATGACCAGCATGGCAACTGGCTGGAATGTATTCGCAGCCGGAAGGCTCCCATCGCGCCCGCAGAGATTGGACACCGCGCTTGCTCAACCTGCCTGCTGCACCATATTGCCATGAAGACAGGGCGCAGACTGCACTGGGACCCGGTAAAAGAGCGATTCCACAACGATGATGAGGCGAACAGTATGTTGTCGCGTCCGCAGCGCTTTCCATACATGATGAGCCAGTAGAAAGTAATCAGACATAGCAGGCGGTCAACCAGCCTGCTATGCTGAAAAGTGAGTTTTTTGCAAGCGGAGTTATCAGGCAGGTATGAATTCAACCTCACGATCGGCGCCTGCAACCCGGGGCATCAAGCGCATCGACCTGGCCTATGTTCAGTTAGCGACCAGCGAAAGTGCGCGGGATATCAATCGTGACGTGGTTCTGGAGATCGTCCGTTCGCAGCAACCGGTATCCCGTGCGGACCTTGCGCGGGCCTCCGGCCTGCAACCCAGCACGGTTTCCGCGATTGTCGAGCAACTGATCGCCGAAAAATGGGTAAAGGAAGGCGCCATTGAACGGCGGCCTCGCGGAAGACACCCTACGCTTCTCGCGCTCAATGACAAGTTGGTGATCCTGACCGCCGATATACGGCCGAAGCAGGCCATCGTCGCGCTTCTCGATCTGAATGGGCGATTTCTTGCGCGCGAGGTTGTGCCTCTTGTCTCTGAGCCTGAGAGCGCGATCGGCAAAATCATTGCCTGCATGAAAACCATGCGCGCCAGTTACTCTAATCGCTCCTGTGAGGGTATCGGTATTAGTGTGCCGGGACGTGTTGATTCAGAATCGCAGCGTCTTATACTTGCTCCCAATCTGAAGTGGGGCAGCTACGACATCAAGGGAGACATCGAAATAGAAATGCGGTTGCAGGTGGAGCTGACCAACGCCGCCAATGCCTGCCTACTGGCGGAGCTATGGTCAGGCAAGCTCGACGGCATCCGCAATGCTGTGTTAATCACGGTTTCGGAAGGGGTCGGCGGGGCCATCCTGGCCAACGGGCAGATTGTTACCAGCCGCAGCGGTCTGGCCGGCGAGTTTGGCCACAGTCCGATTGACCCGAGCGGCCCCCTGTGCGGCTGCGGACAGCACGGGTGCTGGGAGGTCTTTGCGTCTTCCAATGCTGCGCTGCGATACTATGCGGAGATTCACCCTGAAATGACTTCAGTCAACATACATGAACTGCTCCACTTGGCCGACGAAGAAGATCCTGACGCCATTGCAGCCCTGACTCGCCAGGCTGCCTGCCTGGGCCGCGGCCTGCGTTTGGTTACCGCCGCGCTCGCTCCGGAAGTGATTCTGATTGCAGGCGATATTACCGCATCCTGGGCTCGCTTCGGCCCCACAATTCAAGCCGAAATGGAAGCCAGCATGCTGGCCGGGAATGCGCCACAGTTGGGGATCACTAACGACGGTGAATTTGCCCGGCTGCGTGGCGCCGCAGCGGTTGTCCTGCAACGCCATTCGGGGTATCATCGTTCGGCATCAAAGTCAGCTAAATCCAAGACTAATCATCCAACAAACACTTAGCGCGACTAACAACAATCATCATGTAGCGATGACCGCACGCTAAGGCCCCGTTGGCGCTGCATTGCGATAACTCTCTGGAGGCCCAAGATAACTGGGCGGCAGAGGATCGGAACTGATGACCAGTTTCTCTAGTACCACGCCGGGGTCAACCATCCGGAATTTCAGCGTATGATAACCCGGTCCATCCAGTTTGAGCGTGGAGTTAATTTTCCGAACGCCGTTGCTGACTGCCTGCTCCCAGTCCTTTGCTGAGTTATGTTCCAAAGCATCGACCACTTGCGGCTGTTGATCATCGAAGAAGAGAGCATACCTCAGTCCGCGGCCGGGAACGAAGTTCAGTGTGGGCGCCAAAATGGCTTCCACATTGAACGTGCCTCCCTCAAATAAGTACATCTTGTATTCGAGAACCGGAGCGGGTTGCAGCAGTTCCACGCTCGGCGCAGTTACCGGGAAAACAGTCATCCCAGAGAGCGTCTCGCCAAAGCCCGGAATCTTATCCCAATGAACTTCGCCTGCGCTTGTTTCGCCGGTAAAGTGTTCCGCCTCAATCGAAACGTAGTGGTTGCCTTCCACAAAACCCTGCAAGGAATCTCTCGCGGGCGCGTGAGGATTTAACGCTCTCACGCGGATATGAAACTCCATGCCGCCCTTCTGAGTGAGCGTAACCGTGCCCTCATTCGCGCCCTCGGAGACTTCGGCCCAGTCGATGCTGACAAGCAGCCTTTCTTCCTTTGCGACGCTTCCATGCGTTTTATTGAGCTTGATCCATGGCCTGTCCGCGCTCGCGGAAAAATCGAAAGGCTCAGTCCCGCGATTGAACACATCGATGAACCGTGTTTGCCGGTTGAAAACATCGAAGTCATGCAGCGTAAAGTGTCCCCAGTCGCGCGAGCTGGCAAACGGCAATCCTTCGATAGCCACGGCCATACTTGGCCCGGAAACTGGTTGAACTTCCGTAACGGCCGGCATGGTATTGAGCGGCGGCTCGTTCCAATAGGTGTACCCGATGTGGGTCTGGTCCATCATGTGATCCCATTTGCCGTGCGCTAACTTATGGTTGTACTCATCGGAGAGCGCGGCGTCCTCCGCAAAAAGAGCCCGCGCCGCGGCGGCAAGGTCGTTTGCGCTAACTCTGCCTTGCGCGGCATATAAGTGGTTCTTGCCGGCTGTAATGTATAACTCGTTCACAATGGCTGAGGCCTTCGTTGGATACAACACTAACTCGAAAAAGGCATCGCGCTTGTCCTCTGGAAGTTGACGATAGACCCGCTCGGCTTTCTCGGTGAGCGACTTCCACTCGGAATAAACGCGGTCTGCTTCCCGGTAATTTACCTGGTTGAAGGTATCCGGCTCCAGTAGCTCCGGCTTGCGCCGCCCATTGTATTGCGTGTACTTAGAGACAATATCCGCAATTTCCGCCGCGTATTCCGGCCCGAATTCGCGCACCGCCCAGAGTTCGGTAAATTCCTGAAGATGATCCTTGCCCCATCGGCTTGGCTCCCTAGCCAGATTGAGGAAGAACTCAATCGGAAACTCCATTGGCTTCAGATCGCCCACATTCACGATCCAGATGCGGTTGGCTCCATAGGCGGAGGCAAGATTCATTTGCTCCCAAACCTTGGCAATGGGATTAGTATTGAGCCACTTGTAGGAGCGCGGATCGCCCACATAGTCGAAGTGATAATATATTCCCGCGCCGCCGCTGCGCTTTTGTTCCTCTGCGGTGGGCAGACGGCGTATATTCCCCCAGTTATCGTCGCACCACAGCAGAGTTATATCATCCGGCACGCGCATGCCTTTTTCGTAGTAACCCTGCACTTCTTTGTACAGAGCCCAAACCTGGGGATCTGATGCAAGCGTGGGAGTCAAGTGGCGGGCGATAATCTCGCGCTGATCCGCCACAATTTTTTCCAGCAGAGCGATGTCGTCTTTCTCGGACATCGGCATATCCCCGTCGCCGCGCATGCCCAGCGTGATCACGCTCTCGTAATTCTTATTCCGCTCGATTCCCTCTTCCCAGAATTCATCGAGCGTCTTCGCATTGGTTGTGTAGTCCCAGGGGCCCTTGCCGTGCCGTTTCCATTCCTGTTGAGCGCGCAGCATCGGCTCATGGTGCGACGTGCCCATCACGATGCCATATTCATCAGCGAGTTTAGGGTTCAAAGGATCGTCTTCGTTGAAAGCATTGCCCCACATTGCCGGCCAAAGGAAGTTAGCCTTCAGGCGAAGCAGAAGTTCAAAGACTTTTTCATAAAACTGGTGGTTGAATCCGCCGAACTTCTCCTTGGCCCAGCCGGCCAGCGAAGGCGCCTCGTCATTGAGAAAGATGCCGCGATACTTGACCGCAGGCTCGCCTTGCACCCAGCGCCCCGCTTTCACATAGAGCGCATCTTTATGCTCCACGGGAACATCAGCCCACCAGTACCAGGGCGAAACTCCTATTTGCTCGGAGAGATCGTAGATTCCGTAAATTGTCCCGCGCTTATCGCTGCCCGCGATTACCAGGCCGCGAGCCACGCCCGGCAGTGGATGTGAAATCACCTGAATCAGCGTCGATTCCCACTTGCCGGCGATCTGACTCACATCGATCTTGTGCTTGCTGATGAGTTGGTCGATGATGCGGCTTTTTCCGATTGTGCCGATGAGAATCACGTCGCCGCTGAGAGACTTCTGGTTATTGATAAGATGCGCCTGGCAGCCGCTTACGCGAAATATGTCACTCTGCAAATCGCGGGCTGCGCGCACCACACCGGCATAGTCGTCCGCATCCACATAGAGCATCGCCGCGCTTCCTTCATGTACCAGCCGTAAGCTGCTGAAAGCCGGAGTGGTCTCCACGTATTTCGGCTGGCCAATGCAAAAGCCGCGAGACGGGAAGATCGCTGCGGCTATCAAAAGAAGCCAGGCAAAGGCAGGCTTCCATACGCGGGGCATCAGGAGATTAAGACGTTGGAGCGGGGCGCGAAAGTGCACACAAGCTGGCATGGGCGTCATTCCTATACATATAATTTGTGGAGTGAAGCATATAATCGGAAAGCGTGAACTGTCAAGCAGGCCGCTTGGATGTGATTCTCTGACTGCTATGATTATCGGCAGACGTGGGTGCTTTGAAAGCGCGGCGGCGTCGAACGATTTGGCATATTGTTTGACAGGAACTAAAAATCGTGAGCTAGTATCCGGAATTGCACGAGGTAATAACAGGCCATGACCGACCAGCAATGGAAGACGCTCGTCTCCATCGTTCGCGGAGAAACGATCCGTCCGCTCCCTACAGCTTTCATCATCGATAGTCCCTGGCTGCCGAATTGGGCGGGCCACACGATTCTGGATTACTTCACTGACGAACGCATTTTTCTGGACGACAATCTCAAAGCCATTCGCGCCTTCCCGGAAGCGATTTTTCTGCCGGGTTTCTGGTCCGAATACGGGATGTGCACGGAACCCTCGGCCTTCGGCTCTATCTCTATCTGGGGGGAGAACGAATTCCCCTTCGCCAAAAAAGTTCTGCACTCTCCATCCGAGGTCGAACGCCTGGAAAAGCCCGATCCGCGCAAACACGGCTTGCTGCCCTTTGTGATCAAGCGGCTCCAGCACTTGCAGCCGGAGATCGAAAAGGCCGGCCACAAAATTCGCTTTGCCGTGGCTCGCGGCCCGCTCAATATCGCCTCGTTCCTGATGGGCACGCCGGAGTTTTTGGAGGCGTTGAAGACGGAACCGGAACTGATGCATCGCCTGCTCGATATCGTCACGGACTTTCTGGTGGAATGGATCGCGGTTCAGCGCGAAGCATTTCCGTCGATTGACGGCATCTTTTTGCTCGACGATATTGTCGGATTTGTGAGCCGCCGCGATTGCGAGAGCTTCGCCCTGCCTTATTTGCAGCGCGTATTCGACGCTGACGTGAGCGTGAAGTTCTTCCACAACGATGCGCCCTGCAAGGCCAGCGCGCCTTTGCTGGAGGCGGCGGGAATCAATTTGCTCAATTTTGGTATTCAACATACGCTGGCGGAGATGAAGACCTGGACGAACAACCGGATTGCGCTGATGGGAAACATCCCTCCGCGCGACGTGCTGGCTGAAGGAACGCCGGCGGAGGTAAAGCGCTCGGTCAGGGAGATGCTGAGCGCTGTCGATGACCGGTCACGATTGATTGTTTCATGCGGCGGAGGTATGCCGCCTCATGCGCCTACGCAGAACATCAAAGCATTGATCGCGGCGGTTGCAGAGGAAACGGCATAGGCGGCGTCCTGACACAGGGCAGGGTTTAGGCGACTATGTTCGCTTCAGTATTCCATAAATCTTAGTCGCGTCCATCCATCATTTATTCAAAGCCTGCACGTTCCCGAGTTATTACTCGGTAATTGTCAAACGAACCGCGAAGGTCTCCGCAGAACTTGAGCCGGGCAAGATGTCTACGGCCCCCGGCTTAACAACTTTCTTCATTTGCACATTCAGATAAGATAATAGGCGGAGGCAGCTTCGATGCTCATTGTCCACGTGCATGTACATGTCAAGCCCGAGTCGGTGGAGGAGTTCAGCCGGGCTACCGTCGAAAACGCCCGCGCAAGTGTTCAGGAGCCTGGCATTGCTCGCTTCGACGTGGTGCGGCAGCAGGATGACGCGACGCGGTTCGTGCTGATCGAAATCTACCGCGATGTGGAGGCGGCGGCCGCGCATAAACAGACCGCTCACTACGCAAAGTGGCGCGACGCGGTTGCGCCCATGATGGCCGAGCCGCGTACGAGCGTGAAGTACAACACCGTTTTCCCTGATTTACAAGACTGAGCAAGACTGAACGAGGCTGAAACTATGCGCTTCGAGTTTGCTACCGCAACACGCATTGTCTTCGGCGAGGGCACAGCCGCCACTCTGCCCGAACTGGTTCGCAGTTTCGGCGCTCGCCCGTTAGTGGTCACTGGCTCTTCACGCGAGCGCGCGGCGTGGCTTGTCTCGGCGCTCTCGGCGGAAACCCTTGCCGTCCCCGGCGAGCCGACGGTCGATCTGGTCCGCGACGGCACCCGGCGCGTGCGGGAAGCTGCCTGCGATGTCGTAGTTGCGCTGGGCGGCGGCAGCGCTATTGACGCCGGAAAAGCGATTGCCTGCATCGCAATCAACGGCGGCGAGCCGCTGGAGTTTCTTGAAGTGGTGGGAAAGGGTCGCGTCCTTGCGGCCGCGCCGCTGCCCTTCATTGCGGTGCCGACCACTGCTGGGACCGGCAGCGAGGTCACGCGCAATGCCGTGCTGGCATCGGTGGAGCATCGCGTGAAGGCGAGTTTGCGGAGCCCCATGATGCTGCCAAAAGTCGCGCTGGTCGATCCCGAGCTGGCCTACACGCTGCCGCCCGCGATCACTGCTTACACCGGACTGGACGCGCTGACGCAGTTGATCGAGCCGTACGTGAGCTCACGCGCCAATCCACTGGCGGATGCGATTTGCGTCGAGGGGATCAAGCGCGCCGCCGGGGCGCTGGGCCGCGTCTATCGCGACGGCGCGGACCGTGAGGCGCGCCGCGATATGGCGCTGGCCAGCCTGTTCGGAGGCTTGGCGCTGGCCAACGCAGGGCTGGGCGTGGTACACGGTCTTGCCGCGCCGCTGGGAGGTGAGTGGAATGCGCCGCATGGAGCGCTCTGCGCGGCGCTGCTGCCGCATGGCATGGCCTCCAACGTAGCCGCTTTGCGGGCACGCGCGCCGCTCCATCCGTCGCTGGAACGCTATGCCGCCATTGCGCGCCTGCTGACTGGCCGCAAGGAAGCTACCGCGGAGGACGGCGTCGAATGGGTGCGCGCGCTTTGCACCGCTCTCAACGTTCCTAAGATGCGCGCCTGGGGAATCGCGCCATCCGATCTGCCCGCCGTGGTGGAGAAGGCAGCCCGCGCTAGCAGCATGCAGGCCAATCCGCTTCCGCTAACGGGCGAGGAGCTACTAGCCGTGGTCTCGGCCGCGTGGTAGGCGCCGGACCAGGCGAACAACGGCTATATGCATGAGAGAGCACAGAAGCAAATAGCTGTTACTGTGCACGGACGCGTACATCCCGCCGGCTATCGAAGCTGGCCAAACCAAGGATCAGGTGACGGTTGCCTTCGGCAATCGCTTTTATATATTAGCTATTTGCTTCCATGCCCAGAAATTGCTGAAAAACCTCGTTCGACAGCAGCCGTCCCCGCGCGGTCAGTTGTATTGTTTTGCCTTCGGAGACCAGCAAACCTGCTTCAACCAGCCGCGCAACAACTTTGAGCGCCGGGGAGACCATGGCCGCGCCAAACTCGCGCTGCATGGCAGCGATATCAACTCCATCATTGAGCCGCAGGCCGAGAAACCATGCCTCCTCGTGCTGTTGCGCGGGAGTGAGCCACGTGGTCTCGACCGGCGCTGAACCAGCGAGATAGGCTGCTATGTCGTCGGTGGTGGTGGAGCGCAGGACAGATTCTTCCCAGTTCCCCAAATGCGAGGGACCTGGGGCACCCGGTAGCATGGAGGAGGCGTCGAGGCCCAGGCCGAGGTAAGGCCGCCGCTGCCAGTAGCGCAGGTTATGGCGCGAGTGGAATCCGGAACTGCAGAAGTTGGATATCTCGTATTGCTCCAGGCCGGCCTGGCCCAGAGTTTCGATGGCCTGCTCATACATTTGCGCAACGACGTCGTCGCCGGGAACCAGATCGGCGTGATAGCGCGCGCCGTGAGCCAGCACCTCGCGGCCCAGACGGGAATCCTGGTCCACCTCGAACATATAGACGCTGGCGTGGGGAACGCCCGCTTCCGCCAGCGACGCCATCACCATCAGCGACTCCTGCCATGAAGCGAAGGTCTGGCCGGGAAGACCGGCGATCAAGTCAACATTCAGGTTGCAGATGCGCGCGGAACGCAACCGCATTACATCTGCAAGCGCTACCGCGCGATTGTGCAGCCGCCCGCACAGGGCCGCTTCGCGGTCGATGAACGACTGCACGCCCAGGCTGACGCGATTGACGCCGGCCGCTACGAGGGCCTCCAGCATCTCGTCGGCAAGCTGGCCAGGCGCGCATTCGACGGTGATCTCGGCCTCCGAATCGAGGTCGAACTCCCAGCGTATGGCGGCGAAGAGCCGGGTTATCAGCCCGGGCGCAAGCAGGCTGGGTGTTCCGCCGCCTATGTAGACTGTGTCCACGTGTCGCGGTAGTTGCACTCCCATTTGCTCGGCCCATGCAGGGGCCACAGCCAGATCCTCAACAATCCGGTCCACATAGCGCTTGTGCTCGCTGGCCGGATGGACTCCCGAGGCAAAGTTACAGTAGGTGCACTTTGACCGGCAGAAGGGGATCGAGATGTAGAGTCCAAGCGCGCCGCCCGCGGAAATAACCATAATGGGATTGTTTCATGGGCTGGCAACGCTCCTGTTACTGTTCCTTATTGCTGCTCATGTAAGAATTGAAGACAAGGAGACCCCGGTTTGAGAGCCTGGCCTGTGGTGGGCATCGCGCTGATGCAAGTTTTTTTGCTTGCTGCTCATTGGTTCATCTATTACACCTGTATCTCTTTCTGGCAGACCCTCAGCCCGATGGACGTGCTCTTGCTGCGGACCTCGCTGTTGCTGCTGGCCTTTACTTTTGTTCCCGCCGCATTGCTTGCGTTCTTCCACGCCAACCGCCTGATAACACTGTTCTACAGGATTGCCTTGGTCTGGCTGGGGTTTCTCAATTACTTCTTTTGGGCGGCCTGCCTCTCGTGGCTGGCCGGCTTTGCGCTGGCTGCCTTTCATTTGCACGTGGACAAGCCGTTCATCGCCGCCGTTTTCTTCAGCCTGGCGCTGGTGGCCAGCCTCTACGGCCTGGTGAATGCGCGCATCCTTCGCATCAAGCGCATTTCTATCCAACTGCCCGGCTTGCCCGATACCTGGCGCGGCCGCACTGCCCTGATGCTCAGCGACCTGCACCTGGGCCACATGAACGGGTGCGGCTTCAGCCGCCGCATCGTGGTGTTGGCGATGCGCTTGAACCCGGAGATTATCTTCTTCCCCGGCGATCTTTTCGATGGCATCAGGGCCAACTCCGCTATGCTGGTGGAACCCTTCAGCCGGCTTGCGCCGCCCCTGGGCAGCTACTTCTCCACCGGCAACCACGACGAGTTCGGCAACGCCGCGCATTATGCCGAGCTTCTCAGCCGCATCGGCATCCGCACCCTCTCCAATGAAACGGTCACCATCGATGGCCTGCAAATTGCCGGCGTCTCCTACAGCGACTCCGGCTCTCCCATCCGCCTTCGCGCCATTCTGGAGAGCCTCCATTTGAACCCCGGCAAGGCGAGTATTCTGCTCAATCACGTGCCCAGCCGCTTGCCCATTGTCGAACAGGCCGGCATCAGCCTGCAGATTTCCGGCCACACCCACAGCGGACAGCTCTTCCCGTTCACCTTTTTCACGCGTTGCGCCTTCGGTAACTTCACTTACGGTTTGCAACGCTTTGGCAAATTGCAAGTGTACACATCGAGCGGCGCCGGAAGCTGGGGTCCACCGATGCGCGTTGGCACTCGTCCGGAGGTTGTGCTGTTCACATTCGAATGAGCGTAAGCAAGCCGGCAACCAAACCTCCACAGATGTGATGCACACTACTGAAAATCGCCGCCGTCGATCGGTAGCATAGAGTTCTCCACTTGACGGTGGCCAGAGTACTGGCATCCTACCGGCTTCCAGGAGAAACGGCAATGAATGAGGAAAGCGATACAAACAAAGCAAATAATGCACCTCAGGACGTGGTCCGGACCAGTCTTCATGGCTTCGAGTTGCTGCATGATGCCCGGCTCAACAAGGGAACAGCTTTTACCGAAGAGGAGCGCGACACCTTTGCGCTGCATGGGTTGCTGCCGCCTCACATTGGAAGCCTGCAAGATCAGCGGGAACGCCGCCTGAGAGTCCTGGCCAGCCGCGATACAGCCTTTGGCAAGTACAGCAACATGCGCGACCTGCAAGACAATTGCGAGACGCTTTTCTATTCGCTGATCGCGCACCACACGGAAGAGCTGCTGCCCATTGTGTATACCCCCGCCGTGGGCGAGGGATGCCAGCGCTTCAGCGAGATCTGGCGCCGGCCCCGCGGTCTTTTCCTCAGTTATGCGCATAAGCACCGCTTCGACCAGATTCTTGCTGACCCGCGCTTTGACGAGGTGCGCTGCATCGTTGTCTCGGACGGCGAGCGCATTCTCGGCCTCGGTGACCAGGGCGCAGGCGGCATGGGCATTCCCATCGGCAAGATGGCTCTCTACACCGCGCTGGGCGGCATCCCGCCTGAGCACTGCCTGCCGATTCTGCTCGACGTGGGCACGGACAACGAAGCGCTCCTGCATGAACCCATCTACATCGGCTGGCAACACAAGCGCATCCGCGGCTACCAGTACGATGAGTTCATCGAGAAATTTGTTTGCGCCGTAGAGCGCCGCTGGCCGAACATTCTCTTGCAGTGGGAAGACTTTGCCGGGGTCAATGCGGCCATCCTGCTGAAGCGTTACCGCGACCGGCTCTGCACCTTCAACGACGACATTCAGGGAACCGCCGCCGTCGTCACCGGAGCGTTGCTGGCCGCCGTCCGCGCCACAGGAGTTCCGCTCAAAGAGCAAACCATTGCCATGTTCGGCTCCGGCTCGGCGGGCCTGGGCATCAGCGATCTGCTGATAGACGAAATGAAACATGAGGGGCTGAGCGAGGAGCAGGCCCGCAAACGCATCTACGCCTTCAATCGCCATGGACTTCTGGTGGAGGGATGCGAGGGCATCCGCCCCGGCCAGGAGAAACTGGTACGCAGTAGAGCCGACGTCGCGGGATGGAAGCTGACCGGCACGGGCGCCATCTCGCTGATGGATGTAGTGCGCAACGCCAGGGTGACCATTCTGGTGGGCACCTCCGCCCAGACCGGCGCGTTTACCGAAGAAATTGTGCGCGAGATGGCCAGCCACACCGCTCGCCCCATCATCTTCCCGCTCTCAAACCCCACCTCCAAGGCCGAAGCCACGCCGGCTGACCTGCTGCGCTGGACCGCGGGCCGCGTTCTGGTGGGCACGGGCAGCCCATTTGGTCCGGTCGAGGTGAACGGCAAGCCGGTGCGCATTTCGCAGGTCAACAACTCGTTTATCTTTCCCGGCCTGGCGCTTGGCATTCTGGTTTCGCGCTCGACACGAGTTTCGGATGCCATGATCATGGCCTCCGCCAAGGCGCTGGCCAGCCTGTCGCCCACCGTCGCTGACCCGGACGCGCCGTTGCTGCCACCCATCGCCGACTGCCGCAAGGTGAGCCTGGTGGTGGCTGAAGCAGTGGCCAAGCAAGCCATGGCCGATGGAACAGCCGAAGAAGTGGACGACAAAACCCTGCGTGAAAACCTCCGCGCCTACGTCTGGGAGCCCGTCTACCATCCGTACGAGCGGATTCCGTAATCATGCAGGGGTGACATCACGGAAGGAACGCACCGCCGCCATTTACACTGGAATCCCATGATTCCCACGCTTGCCTGGACCCCGGAAGGCGTCCGCTTTATCGATCAGACGAAGCTCCCCCTTGAGGAGAGCTACGTACTCGCCGCCGACTATGAGCAGGTGGCCGACGCCATCGTCACCATGGTGGTGCGCGGCGCTCCGGCTATCGGCGTCTCGGCCGCTTACGGCGTTGCGCTAGGCGCTCTGCGAACGAAAGCCGTCACCGCCGCCGAGTTTACGCCCGAGTTCGACCGCATCTGCGCGCGTCTGGCCGCAACCCGGCCCACGGCGGTGAATCTCTTCTGGGCCATCGACCGCATGAAGCGGATCTTCGCGGCACTGCGTGCGGCGGACTCTCCGATCGCCACAGTCAGTGAAAGACTGCTGACCGAGGCGCACGCCATGTACGAGGAAGACATTGCCGCCTGCAAGGCCATGGGCAGATTCGGCGCGGCGCTGATGCCGGAAAAAGGCGGTGTTCTGACCCACTGCAACGCCGGGGCTCTGGCGACCTGCGGCTATGGAACCGCCTTGGGCGTGATCCGCTCGGCAGTGGAGCAGGGCAAGCAAATTCACGTGTACGCCGACGAGACGCGGCCCTTTCTGCAAGGCGCGCGGCTAACGGCATGGGAGTTGATGGCCGACCACATTCCCACTACGGTCATCTGCGACAACATGGCCGCCAGCCTGATGCGCGCCGGGCACATTCAAGCCGTGGTCGTCGGCGCGGATCGCATCGCGGCCAACGGCGACGCCGCCAACAAGATCGGCACATACAACGTGGCCATTCTCGCCAAAGAGCACGGCATCCCGTTCTATGTCGCCGCGCCCTGGTCCACCATCGACCTGGCCACGGCCACCGCCGACTCCATTCCTATCGAGGAGCGGCCAGCTATCGAAGTCACCCACCACGGTGGCAAGCAGCTTACCCCCAACGGCGTGGGCATTCGCAACCCGGCATTCGACGTGACCCCGGCAAAATACATCGCCGCCATCATCACCGAACGCGGCGTACTGCGCGCGCCGTTTGGCAAGTCACTGAAGGCGATGGGGCCGGTAGCCGGGTAAGCGGAACCGTGAACAGCACAATTTCCAGATCCCAAAAACTGGATATCGGGCGCCCGGCTTTATCAACTCAGGCCTGGGCACATGTCAAGATACTTACCCAGCGAGGCATCAGGGAGTATATTGGTTCATAACCGGAGAAAACACGATGGAAGTCGGCTGATTTCCGCCTGTTCTCTCCATATGCCTGAAGCATGGGCAACCACAATCCAGTAACGCTACTCCTCGTCCCCAAAAGGAGGGATCATGTCCGATAAGAATCAGTCAGGCCTCTCAGACAATTCTCTTGGCGCAATCGCCTACATCACCGTTGTCCCTGCGCTGTTTTTCCTGGCCATTGCACCCTACAACAAGAAGGCCTACGTGCGCTTCCACGCCTGGCAGTCCACCATACTCTTCTCGATGGTGTTCATCGTCAGCGTCGCGCTGAGCTATATCCCGATTTTTTCGCTCTACCTGGGGTTTGTTTATATGGGTCTGAGCGCACTGGTCTGGCTTGCCTGGGGCCTCATTTCGCTCTTGTGCGCGGTCTACGCGTTGAACGGCAAGCGGTTCAAGCTCCCTTTGATCGGCGCCTGGGCTGAGCAGCAGGCCAACAAGTAAGCCACCGGCACGGCCCTACAATCCTGCAACGGCCTCTGTTCTGTACAGAGTCTGTTTTCGCTCACCCCTCCTGGCCATGGTCAGCCAGGCGCATGGTTTTGCGCGCGCCGTTCGGCAAGTCGCTGAAGGCGATGGAGAAGCCTAGGTGAGAATCCCGCGCCTTGGTTTCGCCCTTTGTTTGCCTATGGACCTTGGTTAAATTGTTGAAAATAGACTAGTTCTCTGATTCTCCCAGGCTTATTTCCGGGCGATTTGGGGAAAACTTTTGTTGCATTTTTCGCAAACTGATGCGCTAACTCATGAATTTTGAGTGGCTTGCGGATCCGGTGGCGGCGATTCGAGAGTGTTTTGCGCAGTCGCGGGCGAGGCCGGTGCGGAGCGGGAAGGGCGGATGCCAGAGGAGGGTTTCCGGATGGGTGCGGAGCGGGCGGTGTGCAGTAGACGGGCGGTGCGGGCGATGCTGAGCAGGTGATCGGCATCCGAGTCGTAGAGCAGGCCGCGCAGGTTGGCATAGGCGACACAGGCGATGTAATCGGAGATGTTCTGGCGGCTGATGAGGGCAGGCATAGCCGCCTTATAGGCGGCCAGCGCCTCCTTACTGGACTCGTATTCGCTTTTGTGGCGGCTACAGGCGGAGATACGAGCACGCTCGTATGCGGCCATGCAGAGGGCGATGGCGGGGTGGTCGAGGGGCGAGGGACCGGGAGAGGCGTCGATGACGGGATCGGCGCGGCGCTCGGCGGAGGGCTGGGTGAGAGCCGTCACGACGGCCATGCGAAGTTGAGTGATGCCTGGACTACTCATAGGAATAGAGTGGCAGAAATGTAGATAATTATCTGCAAATTGTCGGAGAAAATTTAGAAATAAGTTATACTCCCACCCTTGGCAAGATATGAAACCTCAGATCCTTCGATTTCGCTCAGGACGCGAAGGATGGGGCAACCGGCACCCGTGATACGTGCTTTCCCACCCATTTCACACAGAACGTGAAATGGATGGGGAACAGAGCAAGTAATTGAAAAATAAGTACCGTGCGTGGATGAGAAGCGTGGGTCTGGAGACCCACGCTACAGCCGGCCGGGAAGCCGGCGCTACAGTTCAAGAAGATGTTCTCTAACGCCTGGAGGGGGGCTGTTTCGTATCCGGAAAGGCAACTTCAGGCGGGTCGGCGAGGGTAACGGCAGCCTGGACTGGCGTAATACGAGCTCCACGCTTGACTTGATTGTTTTTCAGAGTAAGAGCGCCGTTGGCAATCTCGACGTCGGCGGTCCAGCGGTCGAAGCGAGCCAGAGCCGGAGGAACGAAGCCTGAGGCTGCGGCGACAGCCCCATGCTGCCAATCGAAGTGGAGTGCGCCTTTGGCTGAGGCAGCCAGGTCAGCGGCGGCGAAGCCCGTGAGCTCAATTTTGCCATTGGCATCGAATGAGCCGCCGGAGAAGTGCAACCCAAGTAATTGACCGATGGCTGGCGGGCTGAGCTTGTCAAGCTGGGCTTCCATGGCGTAGGAGGGCTTGTCGCTGACTGAGGCGGCTGCATGGTATGTGCCGGTTCCTTGAATGCGGCCGCCGAGCAGTGCGGCGTCGAAGGCAGTGATTTCAGCTCCGTTGGCAAGCGTGTGCAGGATGGCCTCAGGCTGGTGGAACGTGACCGGGCCGAGAATCAGGGAATCCGCCTTGACTGTGCCTTCCAGAATGGGCCAGGCCGGAGTGGCCCTGGAACGAAGGCGATGGATCAGAGTGGAGAGCAAGGTTCCTCGCTCCTGCGCGCCGAGGAATGCGGCCTGGATGACACCTGCGTCGAGTTCGCTGAACTGAAGCTGGAAGCGTGGTGGACAGGGCTGGGACCCGATGCAGGCAGAAGGCAAAGTGAGAGTTGCTGTTCCGTTTACCGGGCCATAGGAGAAGACAACCGGATCCCAGCGAAGCTCGCTGTAGGCCAGGTGAAGCGTGGCATGGGAGATTTCGACGGGGTTGACGAGGTAATCAGCCTTCCAGGTGGCGTTGTGCAGGATGACGGTTCCAGTGAGGCTGTCTGCCGGGGCTTCGGACGGGAGCTCGTCGGCAGGCGAAAGACCACCCAGGGAAAGCGGCTGAACTGGCAGCGTCTGGACTGGCAGCATCCAGGGGCCGCTGGCGGTCAGGTCTACCGAGGCGGGGTCGCCGGCAAGTGCGTCCAGGGCCGCAAAATTCCTGAAGCCTGCCACGCGCGCCAATTCCCTGCCCCGGCTGATGGTGGCCTGTCCGCGCACCGTGATCTGATAGCCGGAGAGCAGGAGGCGCGTGGAAACCGTAAGCGGAGCGGCTGCGCCGGCGGGAATGGCTACGGTGGCCACCAACGCCTGGCCGGCGCCGGAGGGCTGGTTTGCGGGCGCCAAAAGAATTTTTGGAACACGAATGGGCTGACTGAGGCCGCTGCTGCTGAGTTGAAGGCCCTGGACCGTGAGGCTGCCGGTGAGAGGCCCTTGAAGCGCCGGATGAGCCTTGTAGGAACGGGCCTGGCCATTGGACGCCGGCATCTGTGGCGCTGTGCCGCCGGGGGCGTAGGTGATTTTGCCGCTTACCGATCCAGCGACTTCCAGGCCGGAAGCCAGATCACTGCGCACGGTACGCAGCGCATCCAGGCCGGCGGCAAGGGAGATGCGGTCCAGCTCGACGGAGATGCGGGGCTGGCCGGTTGCTCCGGCCAGGTTGCTAGTGAGACGAATGCGGCCCGAGCCGAGCGGTGAGTCGCAGACCAGGTTGTCGATGGCGCGGACAGTGAAATGGGCTAAAAACGCGCAGTTGGCGTCGAAGTCCATGGGCGCGGTTGGAACAAACTCAGCGCGATGGACGCCGGTGGCGCGCAGCCGGGTTTTGACCTGGGCCGCTTCGGGCGTGCCGTCGAGATGCAATTCGCCAGTGAGATCGCCTCGCCAGCCAGCGTCGGCACCGAGAAGCAGGCGGGTGAGCTGGCCGAGCTGGGCCTGACGCCATTCCAGATCCATGTGCAACGGCATCTCTCGCAGTTCAGGAGCATGGCGCAGGTTTGCCTCCAGGCGGACAATGCCTGTGTCGGCCTGCTGAATGCTGAGGTCGGTGCGGGCTGGCTGACCGCGCAGCCGGACGCGCCAGTTGCCGGGACTCTGCTGTTCCAGCGACATCTCTGCGTCGAGCAGGGAAAAGGGGAGCTTTTCCGCGCCGTTTTTGATGTTGATGCGGGAGTGTGTGGCCTTGAGGTAGGGTAGATGGACGGGCCTGCTCATATTGCCAGGCACGGCGCTGCCCGCATCGGATTGAGCCTGGGAAGTGGCCGTTCTCAGGAGCGAGTCGAGGTTCCAGCGGCCGGGGGCAGCGCGCACCAAGTTCAGGCTGGCCTCATCCACGCGGATCGTGTCCAGTTCCAACCGCCCGCGCCACAACGAGAGAAGGCGGATTGAGGCGGTCACCGTGTTGGCGTGGAGCACAGGCTCGGCTCCATAAGAGGGATCCTCCTCGACGGTGAGGTCGGAGAGGAGAAAGCCTGGCGCAGGCAACAGGCGCACCTCGACCGAGGAGAGGCGCACGGGGCGGCCCAGTGAAGCGGAAATCAGCTGTGTGATGCGGCTCTTGTAGCCGCTCACGCTCAGAAAGGGGGGCACAACCAGGATTGCCAGGAGGGCCGCCAGCGCTGCCAGAGCAAGCCAAAGCCGCTTGCGCTTTTGTTGCCGGAGTTGTGCGTCTTCGGTCATATCAGTTGTCAGCAATCAGCCATCAGCTATCAGTTTACAGTTGTCTTGGCTTCTTACCTGACTACTGATCACTGAAAACTGTTCGCTGTCATCTCACCAAATGGAGGGTCCGGCTCCAGCGGGTTTCGGTGAAGAAGTGCAGCGCGACATGGCCTATCCAGGCCAGCTGGTTGCCGATTCCGGGCTGTTCGTACTGGTCTTCCGGGGTTACAAACGACCAGTAGTTGAAGATCGGCCTGCCCACGATGTTCTCCCTGGGCACAAAGCCCCAATAGCGCGAGTCGAGACTGTTGTGGCGATGGTCGCCCATCATGAAGTACTTGCCGGGTGGAACTACCAGATCGCCGTTCTCGAAGTGGTTGGGAAAATCGACCGCCCAGGCTTCGGTGGCGTCGTGTTCCGTGCTGGGCGGAATGGAGGGAAACTCATCCAGAAAAACCGAATCGCGCAGATTGTGGAGGTTGGGAGAGTTGTCCGCATCCTTTGGCAATTGCTGAGCAGCACCCTTTATGTACACGACGCCATTGCGCAGGTGGATGTGGTCGCCGGGCACGCCGATCAGCCGCTTCACCAGAATCAGGTACTGAGGATTTCCCTCCGCATCCGGGTCCGTGACGGGCTTGATGAAGACCACGACATCGCCGCGCTTTGGCTCGCGATAATGAACCAGCGGCATCCATTTGGCGGGCGGAGCGAGGGTGATGCGGTCCACCAGCAAGTGATCGCCCACCAGCAGCGTCTGCTCCATGGAACCGGAGGGAATGACGAAGTTCTGCCCGAGGAAGGTGAGGATGAACAGGCCGATGACCAGAATGGAGCAGATACTAGCCACCGCTTCGGGGAATGTCTCTTCTACACGCTCTTCAACAGGCTGGGCCTCGGGCGGCGTCTTGGGGGCGAGTGTTTTTTTCTTGGTCATTCTCAGTTCTCAGTTTTCAGTTCTCAGTTTTCAGTAGTCAGTTGTCAGTGGCCGGGATTTTTACTGATAACTGACAACTGTTTTACCGCACCACGCGGAAAATGCGCTTCCAGCGGGCAAAGCCTGTCAGCCAGGCAGAAAGTTGTCTGTCGTGTCCGAGTCTATCATCCGCGGCCAGCAGCGCGGCCTGTTGAACATCAGTGGTAGAGGGCCGGGAGAGGGAGAAGTAGATGACCAGGGGTCGGGCCACGATCTGCTGCCGCGCAACAAAGCCCCAGTAGCGGGAATCCAAACTGTGATTGCGGTTGTCTCCGAGCACAAAGTACTCGCCCTGGGGTACCGCCAGCTCGCCTTCGCGGGTGAGGCTCTGCATCTGCGTACACCAGTCGGGGTCAACCTGGGGATCGATACATAACCTGGCAGGAAAGTCGTCGTGGAAATTGTAGCCGATAACAGGCTCAAATGCGGCATAGGGTTCGTTGAGGACAATGCCATTGACGCTGACCCGGCCATCATGGATGCGCAGCCGGTCGCTGGGAAGGCCAACCACGCGCTTGACGAGATACGGGTGCTGGGGGTGGTGGAAGACAACAATATCGCCGCGTGCAATCTCGCGATAGGGCAGCAGATGCCGGGTGAAGCTGCCGTACGGAGCATAGACCTGTTTATTGACCAGCAGAAAATCGCCCACCAGCAGGGTACGCTCCATGCTTTCAGAAGGAATGAGGTAAGGTTGAAGCACAAAAGTATTCAGAAACAGCGCCAAAACCACAAGTAATATCAGCCTGGCGAATACTTCGGGGACGGTAGGCAAATGACGCCGCGTCTCAGCAAACCAATGCGAGGATGGAGCCGGCCCCTGGGCAGTGGTGCTCATAATGCTGCCGCCTCCTCCTTGTTGGCTCCCGGCCTGACTTCGTCCGCATTGCCGGCTTTTTTCCCGGCTGCCTTCAGCCGCTCCAACGCGCGCCGCGCCGCATCCTGCTCAGCGTGTTTCTTGGTGCTGCCCATGCCGCGCGCCAGTTGCTTCCCGGGCAGAGCATCGGCGGTCTTCAGCCGGACCTCGACCAGAAAGCGCTTACGGTGGTCCGGGCCGCTTTCGCTCTTGACCCGGTAGACCGGAGCACCGGCATGGGTGGCCTGCAAGTGTTCCTGCAACGCCGATTTATAGTTGCCCAAGGCGGCTCCGGAGCGCAACTGCTCGGCCAGCTGCTCGGCGGCCTCGCCCATCACCCAGCGACGGGCAAATGCGGAGACCGGCTCCAATCCGCCGTCCAGGAAGAGCGCGCCCAGCACTGCCTCCATGGCATTGGAAAGCACGGTGCTCTTGCGCCTGAGTCTGCCGCCCTTGTCCTCTCCGCGACCAAGACGCAGATGATTGCCCAGGCCGATGGCCGCGGCTACCTCGGCCAGATGCTGCCTGCTGACCAACTGGGCGCGGACCCTGGTCAGCTCGCCCTCCTGCCACTCCGGGTGAAGCTGAAAAAGGGCTTCGGCGACCACCAGTCCCAGCACGGCATCGCCCAGAAACTCCAGGCGCTCATTATCGCCCACACCAGCAGCTTCGGCCTTGCCGCCGGCGTGGGCCTGCTCGCCGGGGGCTTGCCCTTTGGCCGCTCGCTCATTGGCTAAAGAGCGATGGGTCAGCGCGCGCACCAGCAGCCCGGTGTGTGCAAAGCAATGTCCCAATGCGGCTTCCAGCTCGGCAGAAACGGCTTCCACATGCGCCTCGATCCGATGGACCTTGATCTGATTTTGGTGAAAGGGAACGGATTTTATCCTCTGCCCTTCTACCCCAGTTTCGAACATTTCCGGAGACGCCCCTGGAACCGGTTCCAATCCGGGAGAATCCCCCTTCCCATTATTAAACGATCTGTGCTCTCCCGGCGGACGCCTGCTAGCTTATTGGGGCTTTTCCGTGCCATTTGGCCATGCAGACTCGGGCTTGTCCGGCTGAGGGCTGGCTGTCGGGGGCTTGGCCGGTGCGGGACCAGGGGAGCCGGTGTCTTCGGCATCGTCCTCGCAACTGTGTCCCTTCACGGCGTAGGCTGTTTTGACGCCCCGTTCAGCAGATAGCCGGGTATCCAGCTGTCCGTCGCGCGTCTTCAATGCTTCTTGGTACTCGGCCAGGGCCTCATCGCGCTTGCAGTCCAGATCGAGCATGCGGCCCAGGTAGATGTGCGACCAGGCAAGCAGGCGGGGATCCTTGCTGGCGGCCAGCGTCTTCTGGAATCCATCGATGGCCTGATCAGGATGGCCGGTAAGAATGGCCGCCCTGGCCAGGATGAACTCCGCGCGGGCATTCACGGCGGCTTCGTCTGGAGACAAGCTGGAAGAATCAGCGTGCGTGACGAGGGCTTTGCGGGCCATAGCGCTGGCCGCGGCCACATCGCCGGCAGCGAGGCGCGCCTCGGCCAGGTCAAGTCCGGTCAATTTGCGCGGCGTACTGCGCGAGAGCACATCCTCGTCGCCTTCCTTGTCGAAGTCGAGAGCTCTGGCGCGGTGCACCTGCTGGTCAATGTCCATGCTGTAGACCATCTCGCCCATGGTGTCCTTCAGGCTGACAGGTTCCTTCTCAAACTTGATCATCTCCGCGTAGAAATACTGGGTGAGCACGAATCCCTGCGTCATGTCGTGATGCATAGCTGCGAGGCGTACGGCGTCCACCTTCTGCTGGTAGGCTTGCCGCTCGCGCTCATAGCGCGGCAGCTCGGAGCGGTCTACATTGGTAGGAATCTTGTACTCGGGAATGCCGGTGTCCATGATGCGCGCCTCGATGGCCTTGATAAGGCACTCGACGGTCAGGGCCACGGTGTCAGAGCGATAGCGGAACTCCAGCGGAGCTTCGCGAATCTCCTTGAGGATGGGCTGCGTGCGGCTCAGGGCGTTGGTCCTGAGGTAAAGCAGCGGCTCGATCATGTAGTGCAGGTAGGTGTGGCGCACGTCGCTCATGCGGATCGTTCCATTCACCGGCGAAACCACCACCACATAATCGGTGCCATAGATGCGGGCGTTGATGGTGCGGGGCGAGAGCATGGGCTCGATGACCACCACAAACCGCCTTCCGTTGTAGGTTTCGGCGGGCATTTTAAGGTACAGGTTGGTGGAGACGATCATTTTGGAGAGCGGATCGTGCAATTGGTCGGCCTCTTTATCGTAGATGGGATGCACAACCAGCCAGATGCCACGCAGGTCCACGGCGGCGACAAAATCGCGCAGCAGGGGGACAACCTCAACTACCTGGGTCGAATCAGGGGGCATCTCGGCCAACTCGACCGCGGTTTCCAGCTCCGGGGGCGGGGTCAGATAGAGAGCCAGCGAGATGTACTGCGCAATGTCGCGCACGCCGCCGGTCATGCGGTGCTGGGCGATATAGAGACAGAGCTTGTCGCGCTTGTTGCGGGCGTCTTCGCTCTTGGCGAGCGCCAGGTTCATCTCCTCGCGGACGCGCTTACGGACCGGGGCGCTCTCGTCCAGACCGTCATCGTAGCCGCAGGCATTCAGCGCCGCGGCCATGTCGAAGACCGGCTCGGCACTGACCAGCGAGATGGTGGGACCAGCGGGATCAACCAGAGAAGGAGCCTTTTCCCGCACAAAATCCGTCGTGGAAGACGATGTCTGCTCCCCGGCAGACGAACTGGTGGGGCTGCTGGAGGCTTGTGCGAGAACCGTGGCAGGCGCAAGACCTGCCCAAAGGCAAAAAACAGCAGCCGATAAAGCGAAACCAGAGTAGCTGGGCCCGGAAGCAATCCCGCCAAGTGGCTTTTTCCTTAAGAAAAAGCCACATCGAATACTCTTGGCAAGAGCACGTTTACTCTGGTTTCGATTTAATACGACGGTAGATACAAATGCTCTGGATGTCATGAAGAACCCTGTTTCATTCTAGACGTAATGGCAGGATGAAAGGGAGCGGGGCGGCGGCAGGGCGGCTGGCGATGCAGGAATTGTCTTATGTCCTTACTTACAAGGCGGCTGCCAGCGTGGGATAGCGGCTCACGTGGCTGGTTTCATAAAGGGCTAGGAGGCGCTGGCGCATCAGGTAGTAGGCCGAAGACGCCTCCTGCGCATGGAGGGGGAGGGTAAGGCGGAAACGCAAAAACAACCTGGCTGGAATCATGCCGATTTCCACACGACGGACGGCGCGGCGCAAAGAAGCAGCATCCAGCCTCATCCGCTCGGTGACAATCACCGCTTCCTCGAAGTTCCAGCGCTGTGCGTAGGCGGCCAAGGCAAGCATGATCTCCGCATTCTCGCGCATCCGCCTCAAACCTTCGTAACCTCCGAGGGATTCCCAGATCTCCTTCGGCTCCATATCGATCTGGCCACGGCGCGGAGTAAGGTAATCTATCGCCACTGCGGACAACTCCTCCACGTCCAGCCGACTGATTCCGGCAATCAGCTCATCCCATTCCAGCAGCGCTATCTTGCAGGATGAGCGCCGGTCAGCGATCACCGCTACAGTGAAGCCGCACAGTATGGCGCCAAATACGAGATAGGGAAGCGCAAAGGTCATCGTGAAAATGTTACCTTTGTGCGCTCACCGTGTCAAGATCATTCTTAATATTTTGATGTAAAGCCAGGATATAAGCGCGTAATTGGGGAGAAATCGGACGCCGGGCCGGTTCTTCGAGCCAGAATTGAACCGTCCAGTAGCCGAGAGCCGCAAGGTAGACAAACATCCTCAGGTGCTCCAATTCCCTGAAGTAGCGCTCCGCGCCGAAGTAACTATGCAGCCCGTCTACCAGAATGGCCACCACGGCCCAGGCCGTCCATCCATTGCCCAGAGCCATCACATGGTTGCGCCAACCCAGGCCCAGACTCTTCGCGGTCCGGGTTACTACGGCGATCAGCTCACAAACCACCAGGCTGGTGAAGAGGTTTCCCCGCACCTCCCAGCGATGCAGCAAAGAAGCGGCTGGAGGAGTAACCAGCCAGGGAAGCGCGGCGGCCAGCAGAATTCCTGCCGCGCCCCAAAGAATGAACTGCTTTCTGGCATCCCGGACCCAGCTTCCCGTAGGCCGCATGACAACCCGCGCAATCTCCCAGATCACCCCCAGTTGCAGGAGGAAATCGAGTAAAGCGTAACTCCAGTAGATCCGTTCATACCAGGCACTGGAACAATACAAATAGATCAGATATAGCGCAGACGGAAGAACCGTTCCGTAGCCGATGAGTGTGGTGAAGACAGGGAATCCCTTCCATCTGCGCCGATAGATGAGGATAGAGAACAGGGTGGCACTTCCGAGAAAATTGGCCACCCACAAAGCAAAATCAAGCGCCGACAGGTCCATTCCGCCTCACGGCTTCTATTCTCTCCGTTTCTAGAGGCCTAGCCAAGAGAGAATTGCGGCAAGGATAAGGCTCCATGAGGTCGAGTCGACAACCTTAGGTTGTGGAACGCCTCCGGTTGGGGCGGCCATGGCGATGGGAACAAGAGCGGCTAGAACTGCAATGGCAAGGGCAATACGCAGGGACTTTTTCACGGGGGGTCTCCTATCTCTGGCGCAAGACTGCGCATAATTAGCGTAGTCTCATTTTATATTCCCGTGAAAGGGGAATAAATAGCGAACAAGAGTGTTTAAGAACAAAGAGAGACAAGGTCGCCATTTCTCCTCCCTTTCTGGCCCGTGACCACGTATCTATAAAAAGCTAACCTCATCCACCACAGTTCGTACCAAGGGACGCGCTTTCGGTCCACCGCTTAACTCCACTAGCCAGAAATCAAATTTTTGGTTTGACGGGGTGTAGCATGGATAGGACGTTCAACAGCGCGACACTGCTCTGTCGTGGCGGAGATTGCGTCCTCTCTATGTTCTATGTGAAACAGCGAAAAGTATCCGCAGCCTGCCCGGCCCCACCTCCCATAAGCCGGGCGCAACGGGCTGTGGAAAACTCATCTGGATTACCCGCGCACGGAGACGCCATAGAAGGAAAGTACCGCCAGTCCGTTGACCGGCTGACCAAAGCGGCGTGCGGGTTCAAAACGGCTCCATAAAAGTATGTTCTCCACCTGCGCGCGGGTCGCCTTGTCGGTGGGTCCGGAGACGATGCGATAGTCGTAGACCTGGCCCTCTCCGTTGACATGGGCCTCGATCACAACCGGGGTGGAGACGTCGCCGATGGGGTTTCCGCCCACCTCGCTCGCTAGATAGAGGAAACGCGGGGCGGTGGCCGCGCCCAACGGCTCATCCGTGGTAGCCTGCGCGCTCTCCGGCTGGGTAAACATTCCGGCCAGCACGATGATCGTGCCCAACAACAGCACGGTAGAGGCAAAACCCGCAGCTGCCTGCAGCAGGAAGGGTCCCACGGTGTTTCTCCAGGCCAGATTCAAGGAATGGAAGGCGCTTTGACGGTGGCGGGCTCGTTCGTGGCTAATTGCAATACGAATGCGCAACAACAGATCCTTGGGCTCAGGCACCGGGCCCAGCGTGGCCAGCAAGGACTGCATCTCCTCAAGAGACTTCCAGTCGCCGGCACACTTACTGCAACTCTCCACATGGGCGGCGACGCACTGCATCTCGCGTCCGCTCAGACGACCGTCCAGGTACTCGGTAAATTTTGTTTGCATCGCATCGCAGCCGTTCATCGCGCCTCCTCTCCCAGGGGCATTTCAAATCCCTCGTGCGCGGGAATACGCGCGCTTTGCGCCGGAGCCGTCAGAATCGCTTTCAAGGCCGCGCGCCCACGCACCAGCCGCGATTTGACCGTCCCCAGATTCACACCCTGCATCTCCGCCACGTCCTCGTAAACATAACCTTCGATGTCGCGCAAAATCAGCGTAGTCCGGAATGGTTCCGGCACCTGGCTCAAGGCCGCCTCAACGCGCGCCCTGTTCTCCTCGTGCAACGCCTGATCGTAGGGCGACTCGGCCGTGTCGACCAACAGCTCCTTCATCAGCACCGGCTTGCCACTTTCGCTCTCGCCCGTCTCCTGCTCGATGGGAATCTCGCGCTGCCTGTGCCGCATCCACCAGCGTCTATGGTTAGAGGCCTCGCGCAGGGCAATCCGGAAAATCCATGTCCGCAACGTCGACTCGCCGTGAAAGCTGCCCACCCCCCGGAAGACCTTCACAAAAACCTCCTGGGTGAGGTCAGCGGCTGCGTCGCGATCTTGGACGGCGCGCGCCAGCAACGAGTAGATCGGTTGATGGTAGCGCGCGATCAACCACGCAAAAGCCTCCTCGGAACCGGATTGCAGCTCCGCGATCAGAGCCGTCTCTTCGGATTCAAAGGTCAGCGCAGTAGCCAAATTGCCCATGGTGAGGTCCGCCTGCATATCAGAGTCCTCCCACCTTACCGCAGCAGAAGCACATTTGGATGCTACCAAATATGCGCCGGAAAAGCCGGTTTCAGGTTGCGGCCACTCGCTCCAACGGCTGAAAAAGCGCCGTCGTAAATCCGATGCTGCCTCAGAGTGCGCGGGAGACGGACAATGGCTTCCCAGCCAAATGTCCCACGCTCTCTATTGTCTTAGACACCGGAAGACCCCTAAAGTGTTCCCGGTCACGCTAGATTTTCTCTCTGGAGAGGTTGCAGGTGCAAGGGCGGAGAGGACCGGGGGCGAGTTTTAGGGCCGGGAGCAGGCGGGGTTTGACGAATTGCGTCCCAACGGAGACAATAGAAAAGTTGCATCCTTCGAGCGTGTGGGCCTGTGGCGCAGTTTGGGAGCGCGCTTCCATGGCATGGAAGAGGTCGTCGGTTCGATCCCGACCAGGTCCACCAATAAAATCAACAATTTAGCGGATTCTTCAGTTTCGCCTACTTCCCTCTCCAACTTGTCTCCCCAGCGAGGTAAAATCCAGCGATCAAGGAGGCTCTCGTTGACTACAGAAGTCTCGTGAGCTTGCATCCCAATCCCCAAGCTCAAGTTCCCGAAAGTGTTCCGCCAATTCCCGGAATGTTGGTTTGTATCCCGAGTCCTGGTTAATGTTGATGTCAAGGCCGAGGCGTCCCACTTCCTTCCACGCTGCGGCATTCGAGCCGCCGATGTCCTCCACCAATCCAATCGTCTTGGTGTTCTCCACCCGCAATCGGACAGTCTTTTGGCTACGTCAACTTTCAAGGTTGTAGTGTCTACGGTGTCAGCGCAGGTAATTGACCGAGACGCCTTCTTCTGAGATCCGTACAGGTGGTAAAGCGAAAAACATCGCTCAGAAATGCCCTATGATGCATTCGTTTACCCCTCCACATAGATCAGCATCACCCTATTTTGTGTTACACGAGTCCAATAGTTCATTACAATCGGAAGCGACTGTCAAAACCCGATGTCATGCAGGCGTCCCGTTGTCATGCAAAACAGTGGAACAGGAACGTATTGAGGCAACTATGGCGACTAAGGCGACGAAACACGCCTGAGTGAAGTCGATTGTTTTTGTGAATTATCTTTAAGTAACTACATGGCAAAATATGGCGGAGGACACAGTCCTGAGAGAAGTTCTCTCCAAGCAAATTCCCGTTAACAGGGAAATTTGCAGGGAATCTTCGCAATTCAGATCTTGGATTCCGGCTTGCTGGTCATCGATCCTACTGAATATTAACCAGTTATGCCCATCCGCTTCTTATCCCAGCATACAAGAAACAGGGAATTATAATCGTCTTATCAGGGAAACAAATTCCCTGATAAGACGATTCAGATCGGCGAAAGCGGCCGTATCCATGATTTCGGAGTCTGCATTCCCGTTTCCGCCGCAAAGCCTGCCACCGGTCTGTCTGTTCTCGCCGCGGCCTTCTCATGGAAAACCTCGCACTGTGGCAACAACTCGCTGTTTTGAAACAGAGGCATTCTCAACTGCGCTTTACCGCGCTCGACAAATATTTTACGCTATCATCACAGTTATAAGACAACGGCAATATACGTCCTCCACATTTTGCTAAACAGTTCATACTAACGCCAAGCGGCGGAGCCGTGAAGCCCCGCCGCTTTTTGCATCATCTACTGCCTGATGCAACATCTATAGGTTACCGATGACCACCGCCACCTACATGTCCACCACCACCGCTGGGATGTCCGCCACCGCCACGCGCAGGCGCTGCGTGAGAGGCACCGCCACGCGAAGCTGATGCATGACCAGCGCTGGGACGCGCGCCGCCTGAATGGTTAGCAGCTGCGTTGCCGCGAACCTGTCTACCGCCGCTGGCGCGCGCTTCCCCGCCGCCGCGCGCATAACTGCTACGGCCGGCCGCCTCGCCGCCGCCGCCACGATAGCTTCCGCCGCCACCGTTGCTAAAGCGATGGCTACCCCAGCCGTGGCCGTAGCCCCAGCCAGCCCAGGGACCCATGCCCAGGAAGACGCCGCCATAGAAGTACCCCGGTCCGTAAAAACCATAGGGCGCGCAGGCGTAAGGCGCGTAGTCGTAATAGCCGTACGAACATACGGGTGGAGCGCCGCCGATGTCAACGACGACTTGAGCCTGAGCCGCTGGCGCCAGGGCCAGGCCCGCCAGTAATGCTGTCATTCCGAGAAGAGTTTTGAGTGCTCGCATATGAGACCCCCCTTTGAGGTGTCTGTGTGACCGGTGTTATGTGGGATGCTCTGCTGCCTTTAAGAACAGCTTGTCAACAGCAGACACCATAAGGGGTTAAGTCTGTATAAGAAGGTCCGAAACATGATCGGACCAACGTCTATCTACCCTTACATTGCTGACTCTAACCTCTGGGAACGTCAAAGTCTGAGCAAAAGGAAGCACGCGATAACTACTCATTGTGTTTCAGGGATTATTCGCATCCGGTCAATATTGGGCAGCTATTGAATGATCGACAGGAAATACTGACATATAGTACACGCCACGGGATAGAAGGCTGCCGGAGTCTCCGGCATGCGAACTCTTATGAACCCGACAACATACAGAGGCCGCATTTTAACCGCCGTGCAAGTGGGTCGGAGGAAGTAATGGAAAAACAATGACACTGCTCAAAGGCTTAGGAACAGGACTGTGCCTTACCGTGCTCTGCTTGCTCGTCGCGCCGAAAGCGAAGGCCGATGATGAAAACAGAAAGTCTATCGTCACATTTAGCGCACCAATCGAAGTTGGGGGCACTGGCGCCCAGATATTGCCCGCGGGGACCTATGTTTTCCAGGTCATCCATCCAGGAGCGTACAGCCATATCGTCCAGATCTCGAACCAGGACGAAACCCATGTCTTCACCCTCATCGTCGCAATGCCCAACTATCGTCTGAAGTCCACCAACAAAACGGTCATAACCTTTAGCGAGCGGCCTGCCGGACAGCCTGAGGCTCTAAAGGCTTGGTTCTATCCAGGCCGTGAATGGGGCGAGCAATTTGTTTATGACAAGCCCAAAGCCATCCAACTGGCCCAGGAAACCAATGAGACTGTGCTATCAACCCCCATCGCATTAACGGCCGCGCCCGTCGAGGTTTTAAAGACGGCGCCCGTCGAGGCAGTCACCCCGGCCGGCGAAACAGTTGAAACCGCGCAGGTCGTTGAACCGCCTCCTGCGCCTGTCGTAGCGGCTGCTGCTGCGCCAGCACCCGTGGAAGTCGCATCTTTGCCGGCAACCGCCAGCGATCTTGGCTTGATTGGACTGTCTGGACTGATGTTATTGGGCGCCGGCTTTCTGGTCACCGGCCTTCTCAAGAAGTCTGTCTAATTCTGGAGCGCGACTCAGTATATGAGGCGGTGCGAGAGCATCGCCTCACTTTTTCCTTGGAGCACGCTTGTAGATTGATTGCGGAATTGCGTTAGGCCAAGATAAAGGACAAGACAGATGACGGAGATGACCACTTTCAAGAGACAACTAGAGAAAAGCGCCGGCTTGTCTACTCAGGGGAAATTCTGGACAGGTATGTGCATTGTATTGACAGGGAATTATTTGCTTTTGTGCCTGATTGCTCTTGCTGTATTAATTGCATTACCTAATAGTGTGTGGTCCCAAGTTTTATCTTCTTATTCACAGAGTCCGTCAAGCGACGGCTACAGACTCAGAGTGAACACAAATCTGGTTATCTTGAGCGCGACGGTCGTGGACCGTCACTACGCGCTTGTTTCCGGGCTCGATAAAGAAGATTTTCAGGTCTATGAGGATCACGTACTTCAACATATCAAGGATTTCAGCCATGAAGATCTCCCGGTTACAGCTGGCCTGGTGATCGATAATAGCGGAAGCATGGCATCGAAGCGCACGGATGTGATAGCCGCGGCAATGTTGTTTGCTCATTCAAGCAATTCGCGGGACCAGATGTTTGTGGTCAATTTTAATGAGCATGTGTCATACGGCCTGCCAGCCGGGATTCTGTTCACAGACAAACCGGATCAGTTGCAGCTCGGGCTTTCTGATGTTAAGGCAATTGGGGAAACCGCTCTTTACGATGCGATAGCCACGGCACTCGATCATCTTCAACAAGGCAGTTGCGACAAGAAAGTTCTTATCCTAATCAGCGATGGCGGCGATAACGCTAGTAAGCATAATCTTGCCCAGGTTATTGAAATGGCCAGGCATTCCGGCGCAATCATCTACGCGATCGGCATCTTCGATGAAATGGACGGCGATCAAAACCCAGGCGTGCTTAAACGATTTGCAAAAGAAACAGGCGGCGAGGCATTTTTTCCAGAATCATCGAAGGAACTAGCCTTAATCTGCGAAGGGATTGCACGCGATATACGTAATCAGTATACGTTGGCCTACGTTCCCACGAATCATAAGCAGGATGGCGAATATCGGGTTATTGACGTGAAGGTTAGTTCGCCGGAGCGTGGTCACTTATCGGCTCGCACACGAGCTGGTTACTTCGTACCATCGATACTTCCAGTACCTGGATTTGGGATGGCCGGCCATGATCCCCATAACTAAGCATAATAATGTCACAACGCGAAACCAGCGATTCCTACGCTGGACGCGGCTCATAATGCTAATCACCGGCATACTTGCACTATTATATGTTGCGATTACTATGATCAGCGCAAGAATATATCAAATAAACGCCTTGTCGATCCTGGATAAACAGATTCAAGTGGAAGAACAGCACAATGTAGAGCAAACCACACCTTCTGTCAGAGAAGGAGATGTATTGGGGCGAATTGATATTCCAAGGATTGGAGTTTCTGTGGCTGTTCTGCAAGGGACGACATGGAGAACTTTACGACTGGGTGTAGGTCACATCAAAGGGACGGCGCTCCCCGGCGAGCCGGGAAATATCGGAATCGCCGGGCATCGGGATACCTACTTTCGTGCGCTGAAAGACATTCGAAAGGATGACGAGATTCAGCTTCATACCTCTGCTGGAATCATCAGGTACGAAGTCGATTGGATCCAGATCACATCGCCCAGCAACATAAGTGTATTGGCCTCAACAACTGAATCCTCTCTAACTCTCGTTACCTGCTATCCGTTTTACTATATTGGAGCAGCCCCGAAACGGTTTATTGTTCATGCGCACAGACAATAACAATGGTAAATCGATCCATCGTCCTATCATTGTTCGCCTAGTTCATGATTCAACCGATTTCTCAATCTCCCGTCATAGCTGAATGTTTACGTTTTACCGCTTCAACTATTGGGATGAATGGCTTCAATCTTGCTTTGACTTTCGGGATAACTGGCTTAGATATGGTTTCGACTTTCGAGAATGCGAGTTTCAGATCAGTTCTGACTGTGGAAAGAAGTGGTTTTTGGGCGTTATGATCTGGCAATTGGTCGAGAAGAACCACATTGAGCAGCGACTTATTTACCTGTATCCGGCCATTGTAATTGATATAGCCGAGGGCACGAAAGCGATTCATAAAGAAGCTTACCCGCGACCGTGTTGTGCCGATCATTTCCGCAAGAGTTTCCTGTGAAATGGGAGGGATGAAGATGTCCCGTTCACCAGGCTTGCCGAATTCTGCCATGATCAGGAGAATCCTCGCCAGACGTTTTTCGCTGGAATTGAAAAGCTGATCAACAAGATCTGCCTGGGTGCGCATACTGCGAGCCAGCATGAATTTCAGAAAAAAGTCCGCAAAAGCCGGTTCATCATGCATCACGCGGGCCATCTCTTCCCTGGTGATCTTGAGCGCCGTGCATGAGTTGATAGCTGAAGCCGTCGCCAGACGCAATCCAGGAATGGACGCCAGCGACTCCTCTCCAACGAAATCGCCAACAGAAAGGAGCGTGATGGTGGCTTCTTTGCCGTTTTCCGAGACGACAGTGAGTTTTGCCCTGCCAGTCTGGAGGTAGAAAACAGCGTTGGCCTCATCTCCCTGAGAGAAAAAGGTCTCTTTAGGCTCCAATTGAACGATCTTGCGGCCAAGCCCTGCATTTGCAAGAAAAGCGGCGCCGTCAAATGTACTTCGGGTGCTTCTGTGTTTCAAAAGATTGCCCCATTCTAAACTGTTTGTCTGGTTTGGTGGATGAACGCCCAGAAAAACGTCTCTTTATTGCATGAGGGCGTTTACAGTCACGTACTTACAATCATCTCGTTTGGGTTTAGCTTACGTCTGGTCTTTTCTGCTCACATGGAACAGTATTATCGAAACCTAATATAGCGAGGTTATCTGAAAAGCTAGTAATAAAAGGCATATCCCAAGCCCCAAGGGCGTCAGGATCATGCGGTCGGACTTCCGCAGGGCAGTGAATGATGACTTGTCAAATAAGCTCCATGTAAGCTGAGAAAATCATTGAATGCGCCCGCGGGTGTTCTAAAAGTGAGCAAAACGGAGCATACTAGCACCACAAAATTCGATGATTCTATGAGGAGCACGTTGCCAGCAGCGTGGGCGCGGAGTCCTGCATGCCTGAGTACGAAGATCAATCGAGTGTTCACCACATTGGCGCAGATCATCAGTTGTCTCAACCGCTTCCCTGGTATCGAAGGCGCTGGATTCTGTGGACAAGCCTGCTTCTGCTGCTGCTACTGGTCGCGATCGTTATCGTGGTCATCCACAATAACAACGCCAAGGCAGCGGCTGCCAAGCGCGCGCTGGCTGCCGTAAAGCCATCTGTCACTGCCACGGTTTCCACTGCCACCAAAGGTGACATCGGCATCTACCTCGATGCCATTGGCACGGTGACTCCGGTCTATACAACTTACATCACCGCGCAGGCCAACGGAGTCCTGACTGCGGTGCATTATAGCGAGGGGCAATTCGTTCAGAAAGGGAGCGCGCTGATCGACATCGATCCGCGACCTTATGAGGCACAGTTGGCCCAGGCAGAAGGCGCGCTGGAACGCGACACCAACATTCTGGCTCAGGCTCAGATGGATCTGGATCGATACCGAACCGCGTGGTCGCGAAACAGCATCAGCAAGCAACTGCTGGATGATCAGGAGAAGATCGTATTGCAGGACAAGGGCACGGTGAAAAACGATCAAGGCACAGTGACTTATGACCAGGTGCAACTTGGCTTCTGTCACATTACCACGCCTATTGCCGGCCGGGTTGGTCTTCGCCTCGTTGATCCCGGAAACGTGGTGCAGGCATCGGGGACCACTGTTTTGGTGGTTATCACTCAGGAACAGCCTATGACTGTGGTGTTCACGGTTGCAGAGGACAGCCTGGGACAGGTGCAGGCGCGGATGAAACAAATGCATACGCTGCCTGTCGATGCGTGGAATCGCTCCCAAACCGCTAAAATTGCAACGGGTAAATTACAGACCATCGACAATCAGATCGACACCACGACAGGAACGGTCAAGTTACGCGCGCTTTTCGATAACAAGAATGGTGCTCTCTTTCCGAACCAGTTTGTCAACACGAGGTTATTGGTGAATACCCATACGGGCGTCACGCTGGTTCCCACCGCGGCTGTTCAGCACAACGGGCAGGCGGAGTTCCTCTATGTGATTGCGAACGGAACGGCCAGTGTGCGCAACATCAAGACCGGCGTTTCGGACGGCGGCATGACGGAGGCACAGGGAATCAACCCCGGCGAGGTAGTGGCCACCAGCAGCTTCGATAAGTTGCAGGCCGGAAGTAAGGTCGTCGTGTCGAAGCAGGCGGCGCCGGCAAATGCTGTTGAAGGTAATACTCCGTGAACCCATCCGCGCCGTTTATTCAGCGTCCTGTTGCTACCGCGCTGTTGATGGCCGCCATTCTGCTGGTGGGTATCGTTGCGTATACCCAGTTGCCGGTCTCCGCCCTGCCGGAGGTCGATTATCCCACCATTCAGGTTCTGACCTTTTATCCAGGCGCCAGTCCAGATGTGATGGCCACTACGGTGACCGCACCCCTTGAGCGTCAGTTCGGCCAACTGCAAGGGCTGAGCCAGATGACCTCAACCAGTTCCGGCGGATCGTCTGTCATCGTACTGCAATTTGATCTCACCTTGAACATCGATATCGCCGAAGAAGAGGTTCAGTCTTCGATTAACGCCTCGCAGAGCTTTCTGCCCTCGAATCTTCCCTCGCCGCCGGTTTATAGCAAGACCAATCCCGCGGATGCGCCGGTCCTTACGCTGGCCATCACATCCGACTCCATGCCGCTGTCGCAGGTTGAGGATTTGGTGGATACGCGCCTTGCGCCCAAGCTCTCGCAGTTGAGCGGCGTCGGCCTGGTGAGCATCAGCGGAGGCCAGAAGCCGGCAGTGCGCATTCAGGCCAATCCCACGGCGCTGTCGTCGTACGGGCTTAACATGGAGGATCTGCGCACGGCGCTTACGCAGACCAGCGTCAATCAAGCCAAGGGCAACTTCGACGGAGCTCACCAGGATTACCAGATCAATGCCAACGATCAATTGATGACCAGCGGCGACTATCGAAAGGTTGTAGTTGCTTATCGCAATGGCGCGCCCATCCTGCTGACGGACGTTGCACAGGTAGTCGACGGCATCGAGAACAACAAGCAGGCAGCGTGGATGAACAAGACGCCCGCGGTAATCCTCAATATTCAGAGGCAGCCCGGCGCCAATACCATCAAGGTGGTCAAGGCCGTGAAGGCGATTCTGCCGCAGCTTGAGGCAAATCTGCCGGCATCCATCAAGGTCACGCCGCTTACCGATCTCACCACGGCCATCAACGCCTCCGTCGCCGACGTTGAGTTTGAGTTGATGCTGACCGTCGCTCTGGTGGTAATGGTCATCTTTTTGTTTCTGCGAAACGTATACGCCACGATTATCCCCAGCATTGCGGTGCCACTCTCATTAGTAGGCACCTTTGGCGTCATGTATGCGCTGGGTTATAGCCTGGACAATCTTTCGTTGATGGCGCTCACCATCTCCACTGGCTTTGTAGTCGATGACGCGATCGTGATGATCGAAAACATTACTCGCTATCTTGAAGCAGGGGACACGCCGATGCGGGCGGCGATGAAGGGCGCGGAACAGATCGGCTTTACGATTATCTCTCTCACGGTCTCGCTTATCGCGGTGTTGATTCCGCTGCTCTTTATGGGCGACGTTGTCGGCCGCCTCTTTCGCGAATTCGCGGTTACACTGGCAGTCACCATCATTCTCTCAGCCGTCGTGTCGCTCACTCTTACGCCCATGATGTGCTCGCGGATTCTTCACCAGACTCCTAAAGAACAGCAGGGACGATTCTTCAAGGCCTCGGAGCGCGTCTTCGAGAACGTCATCGCCTTTTACGGCCGTACGCTCAAGTTTGTTCTGGGCTACCAGACCATCACGTTGCTGGTGGCCGCCGCCACCCTGGTGCTTACGATTGTCCTCTATATCGTCATCCCCAAGGGGTTTTTCCCCACGCAGGATACGGGCGTCATTCAGGGTATCTCTCAGGCTCCGGAGACTATCTCCTTTGCGGCCATGGCGCAAAAGCAGCAGCAGCTTGCAGCCGTCATTCTTCAGGATCCGGCGGTCGAGAGCCTCTCTTCCTTTATTGGCGCGGACGGGACGAACACCACGCTGAATAGCGGAAGAATGTCCATCAACCTGAAGCCGCTGAATGAGCGCGACATCAGCGCCTCCGATGTGATTCGCAGGCTGCAAACGAGCCTTAAGCCGGTCGAGGGCATCGTGCTTTACATGGACCCGGTGCAGAACATCACGGTTGATGATCGCGTCAGCCGCACCCAGTACCAGTACACGCTGGAGGACCCGGATGCGAACGAGTTGAACCTTTGGACCGGCCGGCTGGTTGACAAGATAAAGCAGTTGCCGCAACTTGCCGATGTGGCTACCGACCAGCAAACCGGAGGCCTGGCAGTATCGCTGGTGATTGATCGCGTCACCGCATCGCGGCTCGGAATTGCGCCGTCCACCGTTGACAGCACGCTCTATGACGCTTATGGCCAGCGTCAGATCAACACCATGTACACGCAGTTGAACCAATATCATGTGATTCTGGAAACCGATCAGAACTTCCAACAAAGCCCCGGAAGACTTCAGGACCTGTATATCCAGACCAACACTTCCGCGGGAGGCTCTGGGCCGGGCGCTTCCTCGTCCTTCGCATCCTCGGGGTCATCGTCCGCTGGTTCAAATGCGACCACGACGACCGTGGCATATACTCCATCCTCCGCGGTGCTCAGCACGCCGTCGAATGCGATTAAATCCAATGTGGGCGCGAGCAGCGCTTCATCAGCCGCGAATGCAGTCTCCTCGACCGCGGCCTCCAATGCCGTGCCTCTCAGTGCGTTTACTCATATTGAAAGAACGGTTGAGCCGCTCTCGATCAATCACCAGGGCCAGTTTCCAGCAGTGACAGTATCGTTCAATCTAGCTCCCGGCGCAGCGCTGGGAGGCGCAATTACGGCCATCGAGAAGGCGCAAAAGGACCTGAACATGCCGGCCAGCGTCCAGTATGGCTTTCAAGGCACCGCCGCTTCCTTCCAAGGGTCGCTCGCCAATGAGGGCCTACTGATTCTCGCCGCGCTGGCTGCCGTGTATATCGTGCTGGGAATCCTTTACGAGAGCTTCATTCACCCCATTACGATTCTTTCGACGTTGCCGTCTGCCGGAGTGGGCGCATTGCTGGCTCTCATTCTCTTTAAGCAGGACCTCAGCGTCGTCGCCATCATCGGCATCATTCTGCTGATCGGCATTGTCAAGAAGAATGGAATTATGATGGTCGACTTTGCGATGGAGGGAGAACGAGAGCACGGAAAGAACTCAACGGATGCGATCTATGATGCCTGCCTGCTGCGTTTCCGTCCCATCATGATGACCACCATGGCTGCACTTCTGGCGGGTCTTCCGCTGGCTCTGGGACAAGGGATGGGCTCGGAACTGCGTCGCCCGCTGGGAATCGCCATGGTTGGTGGACTTCTGCTGAGCCAGGTGCTCACGCTCTACACCACGCCTGTCATCTATGTATTCTTTGATCGCATCGGCCAGCGCTTCAGCCGTTCGCCGAAGACTATCGTTAACGGCAACGAGCCACAACCGGCGGAGGAATCATGAATATCTCCGCCCCCTTTATTCGCCGGCCGGTAGCCACCACGCTGCTCACGGCAGGCATTATTCTCGTGGGTGCCATCGCCTTCAATGTTCTGCCCGTCTCTCCTTTGCCGCAAGTGGATTTCCCGACGATCTCGGTTTCCGCCAGTTTGCCTGGCGCAAGCCCCGAAATCACCGCTTCCGCAATCGCAACACCTTTGGAGCGCCAGTTCAGCCACATCGCCGGCATCACCGAGATGACCTCATCGAGTTCGCTGGGCAGCACCTCGATCACGCTGCAGTTCGATCTGAGCCGCGACATCGACGGCGCGGCGCGAGACGTGGAGGCCGCTATCAACGCGGCGCGGACCTATCTACCGGCAAATTTACCGGCCAACCCAACTTATCGCAAAGTAAATCCCGCGGACGCACCGATCATCATTTTGGGGCTTACATCGGATAAGTACGACAAGCCCACGCTCTATGACGAGGCATCGTCGATCATCGCGCAGAAGCTCTCGCAGATCGAGGGTGTCGGACAGGTCTCGGTCGGCGGTGGCTCCGGCCCTTCAGTGCGCGTGGAAGTGAATCCTACTCTGCTCAACAGCCAAGGACTCACAATCCAGAACATTCAGTCCGTATTGAGCCAGCAGAACGCTCATGAGCCGGCAGGCCAGATTTCAGATGGAAATACGACCGCGGACATCGTCACGAACGACCAGATAAACCGCGCAGACGATTACAAGCCGCTGATTGTGGGTTACAAAAACGGAGCCGCGGTGAGGCTGTCGGACGTTGCAGACGTTACTGAAGGACAGTCGAACATCCGCAACGCAGGATATCTGAATGGCACGCCGTCGATCACCATCATGATCTTTCGCCAGCCGGGCGCCAATATCATCGATACCGTCGACCGCGTCATCGCGCAATTGCCGTCGATTGAAGCGTCCATTCCACAGGGCATCAAGACCACCATCGTTCTTGACCGCACCACCACCATTCGTGCCTCGGTGAGCGATGTGGAGAGTACGCTTATCCTCTCGGTCATCCTGGTCATTCTTGTCGTATTCGTCTTTCTGCGCAACTGGCGAGCTACACTCATTCCTACCGTCGCTGTTCCCGCTTCGCTCATCGGCACCTTCGCCGCCATGTACCTGTTTGGCTTCAGCATCGACAATCTCTCTCTGATGGCGCTGACCATCTCGACGGGTTTCGTGGTAGACGACGCCATTGTAGTGATGGAAAATATATCGCGTCTTCGTGAAGAAGGCATGCCACCTATGAAGGCTGCCTTTCAAGGTTCAAAGGAGATCGGCTTTACCATTTTGTCTATCAGCATGTCGCTGATTGCGGTGTTCATTCCAATTCTTCTCATGGCCGGCATCGTCGGCCGGCTGTTCCGCGAGTTTGCTATCACGCTGTCGACGGCAATTATTATCTCGATGCTGATCTCGCTGACCACCACGCCCATGATGTGCGCCTATCTGCTCAAGGATGAGAGGACGATCAAGCACGGCCGCGCTTATCGGATAACCGAGCGTGGATTTACGTGGATGCTCTCTTCTTATAGCCGCACTCTAACATGGGTACTAAAGCATCCAACGCCCATGTTGATTCTGCTGCTGCTCACCATTGCGTTGAACTTCTATCTTATTGACATCATCCCCAAGGGATTCTTTCCGCAGCAGGATACGGGAGTCCTGACAGGCAATGCGCGAGGCCCGCAGGATTCATCGTTTCCGATCATGGACAACTCGATTTTGCAAATCGAGAAGGTCATCCAGGCTGACCCGGCAGTCGCGAATGTCATCGTCCATACGGGCAGCGGGAACACCGGCAGTATCAATATCGCGCTAAAGCCGCTCAATGTGCGGAAGATTTCGGCGGCGGATGTTATCAGTCGTTTGCGGCCCAAACTGAACCGGCTCCCAGTTGCTTCCGCGTTTCTACAGGCGGCGCAGGATTTGCGCATTGGAGGACGGCAGAGCAATGCTATGTACCAATACACCATTCAGTCGGATAACGTGCAGGATCTTTCGCACTGGGGTCCCATTCTGTTAGCGGGGATGCAGAAGCTGCCCGGCTTCCAGGACGTAAGCAGCGATGCGCAGAATAGCGGCCTGCAGGAACTGATCAGCTATGACCGACCCACCGCCGCGCGACTCGGCATCACTCCGCAATCTTTGGACAAGTCCCTTTCCGGCGCCTTTGGCCAGTCGCAAGTATCCCTTATCTATACACCACTGAATCAGTATTACGTAGTGTTAGAAGTAGCGCCACCGTACTGGCAAAGTCCCGACGGCTTGAAAAATATCTATCTCAACACCTCGGGCAACGGTATTGTCCCGCTTTCCACGGTCACCTCGGCGCAAGCGAGCACCACGCCGCTGACCATCAATCACACCAGCTCATTCCCATCCGTCACCGTGTCGTTCAACCTTGCGACGAATATGTCATTGAGCGACGCCACACGCATGGTTGCCCAGATGCAGGAAAAGCTGAATATGCCGCAAACCGTTCGCGGCTTCTTTGCCGGAACGGCGGCAGCTTATCAAACCTCGCTGGCCAGCGAGCCCCTTCTCATCATCACGGCTATACTCGCGGTCTACATTGTCCTCGGCATTCTGTATGAAAGCCTGGTGCATCCTCTCACCATCATTTCCACCTTGCCTTCGGCCAGCGTGGGAGCCATGCTCGCGCTCATGCTGTTCAAAATCGACCTCAGCGTGATCTCGATCATCGGCATCATTCTGTTGATTGGCATCGTGAAAAAGAACGCGATCATGATGATCGACTTTGCGCTTGTTGCGGAGCGCGAGCATGGTAAGACCACCACCGAGGCCATCTTTGAGGCCTGCCAGCTTCGCTTTCGTCCTATCCTTATGACAACCATGGCCGCCTTATTTGGCGCGTTGCCGCTGGCCTTCGGTACTGGCACCGGCTCTGAACTCAGACGCCCGCTTGGCATAACCATAGTTGGCGGTTTGATTGTCAGCCAGATGCTGACTCTCTATACCACGCCCGTCGTCTATCTGGCCTTCGATCGCTTGCGTCTGCGCTTCAAGGGTAGACAGCCAGTTACTTTACGCCCAGAAACCGCAGAGGCATCCTAACAAACGATGGTTTTGGAGATATCGTGATGAAAAAGTCGATCGTACAATCCTGGAGGCTGTCCACGGCGTTGTCCGCGCTCGCCGTCGCTGTGTTCTGTGCGATGCTGGCTGGATGCAATGTTGGGCCGAAGTATCTTCCCCCCGCGATGACGGCGCCTCCGGCATACAAGGAGTCTCCCGCGCAGTTTAAGGAGGCCGATGGGTGGACCGTCGCACAACCCCAGGATGCAGCTCTCCGCGGTAAGTGGTGGGAGATTTACAATGAGCCGGAATTGAATGCGCTCGAAGATCAACTTAACATCGATAACCAGAATATCCAGCAGGCCTTCGAGAACTTTATGGTGGCTCGCGCCATGGTGCGAGAGGCACGCTCGCATTATTTTCCAACAGTAAGCGTTGGAGGTTCCTACACTCGTTCACAGACATCATCAAATGTCGGGTCTGCGTCCAGCTCCAGTACCACAGCCGGTAAACAGTCGCAGGTGTTTTCTCTTCCGGCCGATGTTTCGTGGGAGCCTGATCTTTGGGGAAAGGTGCGCAACGCGGTGCACGCCAGCCAATATACCGCGCAATTGACTGCGGCCGACCTTGAAAATGAACGGCTGACTGAACAGGCCAGCCTTGCCCAATTCTTCTTTGAGATTCGCGGCCAGGACGCACTGCAACAAATCCTCAATGACATAGTGGAAGCCGACAAGAAAGCACTCGAAGTTGTTCGGTCTGCCTATGACACTGGCGTGGCCGACCAGATCTCCGTTATAGAAGCGCAGACAACTTTGGAAAGCGCGCAATCTGCGGCAATCAATATCGGAATTGCGCGCGCGCAGTATGAACATGCGATTGCCATGCTCCTCGGCAAGCCGGCCTCGGCGTTTTCCATCCCGGTCGAACCAAGAACGAGCGCACCACCGCCAATTCCAGTGGGCTTACCGTCCCAACTGCTCGAACGTCGGCCCGATGTTGCCGCCGCTGAGCGCAATATGGCTGCCGCCAATGCGCAGATCAAAGTTGCTTATACAGCTTATTACCCGGCATTGACGCTCTCAGCAACGGGCGGCATGGAGAGTTCGGCCATCAAGAACCTCATGGATTGGCCTAGCCGTTTCTGGTCAATTGGCCCATCGATCTCTGAAACTGTTTATGATGGGGGCCTGCGCCGGGCGACGGTAAATCAGTACATCGCAACTTACAACGCAGATCTCGCCGCATATCGTCAATCTGTGTTGATTGCATTTCAACAGGTGGAAGACTCTCTCGCAGCGGTTCGTATGCTGTCGCAACAGGTACTGCGGCAACAGGAAGCTGTCGACTCTTCACGGATCTTTCTGAAGCTGGAGTTGGGGCGATACGAAACGGGCATTGATCCATACATCGATGTGATCATAGCGCAAACCACTTTGCTTACTAACCAGCAGTCTCTGACGAATCTTAAAGTGCAGGAGATGACGGCGTCGGTTCAACTGATTGAATCCCTGGGTGGAGGTTGGGATCGGTCGCAATTGCCGACGCCAGCTCAGGTCACGCAGAAGCCTTCCAGGCTGGAGACCAAGATTCAGCATTAGGTTTCAAGCGCGACAGGTATGCTTGGGGTTACACTTTGTCCTATTATCCGCTACCTTCCCTACCACCATTCCATAGAATGCCTAGATGGACTCTTCGCGCTATTCTCAGGCTTGGCTGAGCGAAGTAGCAAGAGCGGACATTGCACCAGCTTGACGACCTTCTTGGCAATCTCGCGAGCAAAAGCTGTGCTCTTTTGGACATGTATCCGCAGTCACAAACGCTGACAGGGGCAGGTCATGTTTGTGCAGCGTGACTTGGGTGAGGCACAAATGCCTCCATACGGCTGCGAGCAAATGTGACCATCCAAAGAGATTCATACTCTGTCAACATCTATTAAGGTTCAGCTAAACGCCGCATTTGTATCAGAAAGTGCCGGATGTATCAGGGGGTGCCGATGCCGACCGAAAAAGAAACCTTGACGCCATTCATGAGAAGACGGAATTCGCAATCGTTGCTTGCCTTCTACGGCGAGTTGGCGGGAGTACTCGGATTCCGATCGATTAACGAGCCTATCGACAAAAAGGTTCGCCGAATATTCTTTTTACTCATAATAGCTATAGTCCTGGCAATTTTGTCAGTTACGTCAGAATCGCAATCACTCCCCTATGAGGGAGACTCCTCCGCCACTCAAGCAAGCACGACCTCGATCCCGATTGATCCGGCGTACGTGCGCCCGACGCAGAAAACAAAGGTTATCAACTACCTTTTCGACGCGTACGGTCCATATCCAATCGCTGGAGCCGCGTTCGGCGCCGGCATTAACCAATTCAGCAATGCTCCGCCAGAGTGGAATCAGGGCGTTGAGGGTTATACCAAGCGACTCGGGTCCGACTACGGCATCGCAATGGTGGCCACAACGACGCGTTACGGACTGTCAGAGGCTTTCAAGGAAGACGCGATGTACTACCGCTGTCAGTGCAGAGGCGTGTTTCCGCGACTGCGCCATGCCCTTGTTTCCACCTTGACAGCGCGCAGCGGAGAAGATGGCCACCGTGTCTTTTCCATCCCTGCGCTCGTCGGGCCGTATGCGGGCACGATGACTGCCACCTATGGTTGGTACCCCAACCGCTACGGCGCCAAGGACGCGTTTAGGACGGGCAACTACAGTCTGCTGTCTTTTGCGGGTGAGAATGTTGCCCTGGAGTTCTTCTATAGCGGACCCCACTCCCTGCTTTCACGCATGCATCTGAACAATGCACACGGCTCGCCAGAACCAGGTCCAAACCATTGAGCAACAGCGGATTCACTACCGTCGCAGCCATCAGCCCGCCGCTCCCGGGACAGCGGACCGTACTTATCGATACCGCAGTGAACTCTACGATGGGACTAATCGGTGGATTATTTGAATGGTTCGGCAACCTGGGAATATTCTTCTGGCAAGTATTGCGCGCAGCTGTAACCCCACCGTATGAGTGGCGTGAGTTATTCCGTCAACTCGATGAGGTTGGATCGAAGTCTTTCCCGGTGGTCGTGATGGCTGGCTCCGCCATCGGCGTGATTATCTCGTTGGAGGCGCGTTACAGCTTAAGTCGATTCGGCGCTAAATCGCTGTTCCCCGCCACTCTCGTGTACACCGTGATCCAGGTCATGGGTCCGATCATCACCGGCCTGGTAGTGAGTGGGCGCGTGGGAGCCGGCATTGGCGCGGAACTGGCATCGATGAAAGTTACCGAGCAGATCGACGCCATCGAAGCATCGGCAATCAACCCCTATAGGCTGCTGGCAGCAACGAGAATTCTGGCTTGCATCCTAATGCTGCCGTTGCTGACCCTGGTCTCCGATGCATGTGGCCTATTGATGGGCTGGTTTGCGCAAACACTGGTAGATCCGCTCTCGTTTCATCAGTTCATCCAGGACGGCTTCAAGGGAGCAACCTTCAATTCTTTCCTGCCGCAGACATTCAAGACATCCGTGTATGGCCTGATTATCGGGCTTATAGCTTGCTTTCAGGGAATGCGAACACGCGGCGGAGCGGAAGGCGTTGGCCGCGCAGCCACAAACTCGGTGGTTCTCGCATCGCTCTTCGTAATTCTTGCCGATGTTGTTTTGGTGAAATTCATTCTTGTTGTCTTCCCTTAACCCTCAACCGTTGATGCAGCATTTTGTGAGATAAGAATGGCCACAACCTATGACATCGCGATGAAGCAAGAGCGATCTGAAGAAGACGGCAGTGCGCCGGTTGTCGCGGTCAATAGCTTGCGGAAGACCTTTGGAAGTCACATGGTTCTCAACGGGATTAGCCTGAGCGTGAACCGTGGAGAAACCCTGGCCGTGCTCGGACGTAGTGGCACAGGGAAAAGTGTGTTACTGCGGATTATCATCGGCCTCGAAACACCCGACTCGGGATCGATTTGCATTCATGGCCAGAATATCGCCGGTCTGGCTCTTGACCGGATGGGCAAGATCAGGAAAAAGATGGGCTTTTTGTTTCAGCATGCAGCTCTCTATGATTCGCTCACGGTGGCTGAAAACGTGGCGTTCCCCCTTGTGCACCATCGTAAAGATATGTCCAGATCCGAACGCGCCAAACGCGTGAAACAGTTGCTTTTCGAGGTGGGCATGGAAGGCAACCTTGATAAGATGCCTTCCGATATCTCAGGCGGGATGCAAAAACGCGTTGGTCTGGCGCGCGCGCTTGCGCTTGAGCCGGAGATTCTGCTGCTTGACGAGCCTACTGCAGGTCTTGACCCCATCAGCTCGGGCGAGATCGACGATTTGATTCTCAAGCTTCAGCGGGAGCGTCGAATGGCATCCATTGTGGTAACTCACGACCTGCACAGTGCCAAAACAATTGCGAACCGTTTGGCCCTGCTGGATCAGGGAAATGTTGTAATCGAAGGCACGTTTGAAGATCTTCAGCAAAGTGACATTAAATTTGTTGAAGACTTTTTGAAACTGTCGTAGGAGGATTTATGTCGAGAGTAGCGCGGCTAGGGGCATTTATCGTTTTGGCGCTAGTAGTTCTGGCTGTCGGGGTCTTCATTATCGGAAGCAAGAACTATCTGTTTCGCTCTACTTACCAACTGAAAGCGCAATTCGACAATGTGGCGGGTTTGGCTAATGGCGCCGACGTGCAGGTGGGCGGGGTTCACAGCGGAACTGTGCATAGCATCGATTTACCTCACAAGCCAGGAGAAAAGGTCACAGTAGTCATGGATCTCGATAATTCGACGCACGAGATCATTAAGCGCGACTCCGTGGCTTCGATTGAAACGGAGGGAGTACTGGGCAATCAGTTCCTGGCCATTTCATTTGGTTCAGCCGGACAAGCCGACGTAAAGAATGGCGATGTCATCGAGAGTGAACCTCCGCTTTTGATGGCGGATATGCTCAAGAAGGCGAACGGAATGCTGGATAGCAGCCAGCAAGCCACGCAACATCTGAATTCTGTTAGCGCCAAGATCGACTCAGGCCAGGGAACTGTGGGAGCGCTGGTTAACGACAAGCAACTCTATAACAACCTGGAACAGACAACGACTACCCTGCACGCAACGATGCTTCAGGCGCAGGCCGGCGTGACGGACTTCCAGGAAAATATGGAAGCTTTGAAGCATAACTTTCTCTTGAGCGGGTATTTCAGAAAGCGAGGATACGAAGACTCCGCCAGCCTGACAGCGAACAAGATTATCAGGCTCCCACCGGATACGCCTCTGAAGGCGTTTACGTATACAGCCAAGCAACTCTTCGATACTCGCGATTCGGCCAAGCTAATCAATCATAAATATCTCAACGCTGGTGGCGAATATTTGGCAGGGAATCAATTTGGATTTGCTGTAGTAGTGGTTTCAACAGGCATGGAAGGCGATACGCAGAAGGACCAGGTTCTCACCGAGGCCAGAGCCATGGTGGTACGCGAGTATTTGGTTGATAACTATGGATTTGACGACAGCCAGCTTAAGACCTTGGGTCTGGGTAAGCAGACAGGTGCAAATCTGGACGCAGACTGGGGCTCAATCCAGATCCTTATATTCCCGGCAGGAACCGAGATTCCTGTGAATAAGCCGACGCCGGTTGCTAGCTCACCAGTAGCAGATTTCGACAGGCCGACTCAGGTCACTTCTGCGGTTGTTCAGCAACCATAGCAAAGAACGAGATAAGCGGAACCAGAATATGTTGACCTCAAGAGAAGCCTTCTGCTTAAACTTCGCTCGGATTTTCTGAAATGGAGAACTGATGACCGGAAGCAAACACAACCGCGAAGGAAATAGTAGCAATAGTGGCGAGCCCGATCCTGGACCATACTGGAGGCGCATGCATCGCGACTGGCGCTTCTGGGTTGGCGCAGTCTTCATGATTACGGCTATCGCTATCTACGTTCTGAGTGGAGACCTGGCGTGGGTTCCGCGCGGTATGCCGCGGCATTCGCTTCCATAAAGAATGAGCAACTTGCGGCCCGTGTAAGTCCGTGTTGAGCATTCTAGCTCAGTCATTTCGTTATTGTTCTGAAAGTATACAGATGAAGAAGGTTGAATGTTCTTCTCTCTCCATGGTTCCTGAGCTAAGGCAGGCCATCGGATGTGTGCTTTCTTAGCTGTCCGTGTTGCACAAGAACCGAGCGGAGATTCACATTCTTGCGTAGACGAACGCCTGCTCTTCATGCATATGCGATCGACGTAGTCAACCAAGGCAAGAAGTAAGCAATTCAACACGAATCTACGAACGCCTCGAAGATTCTTTGAGTGTGGATCAAGTCCACAAAATGATTGGAGAACATCAAATGCCGCTTTACCAATTTGTTATTACGCTTGCCATAGTGGGCCTGTTGTTATGGCTCGTGAACCGCTTCATTCCGATGCAAAGTCAGATCAAGGGGATACTGAACGGCGTAGTAGTGATTGCCGTAATCCTGTGGATCGCGAGCTTATACAAGGAATTGCTGCTCAGTTACATCTCTCAGCTCGGCGCTGGACCACGACTTATTACGGCCGTAATCACACTTGTCGTAGTGGGCCTCTTGCTATGGCTGGTGAACCGGTTCATTCCCATGCAGGGTCAGATTAAGGGAATACTGAACGGCGTGGTAGTGATTGTCGTAGTTCTATGGCTCATGGGGTTGTTCGGGCTCTTCGGTTACATCTCTCAGTTCCGCGTCGGGCATTGAAAAACCAACCTGCCGAAACCTGGCAGATCGTGCCCGCCAAAAACGAATGTCCACCGCAGTACGGCAGACCCCTGCCTGTAGGAGGAATCTTGAAGCACATGCTTTTGTTCGCAATGGGAAGTGTCCTTAGCTTGAGCGCGTTATCTCAAGCCAATCCGCAAGCAACAATGGTCCTCGAATCCGCAGGTCCGGTGTCCACATATCGCGTGATCGTTATTAGTCGCTCGGTCGAGGCGGTCAACTATCAACATCGCAGCGGAGCCACAAGTGTGGATTTCGCCGGAACGGCCTTGTTGCCTTCAGCTAACGGAAATGCCAAGGTGAGAAGCAAGCGTGGCACCA
>Ga0181539_1000048_pt1 | contig 122404 bp, 96 predicted proteins | sample PEATcosm2014_Bin_46_FD_119767 | JGI IMG/M metagenome (GOLD analysis project Ga0181539, IMG submission 119767) | Peatland microbial communities from MTU Mesocosm Facility, Houghton, MI, USA - PEATcosm2014_Bin23_60_metaG | ecosystem: Environmental > Terrestrial > Soil > Wetlands > Peat | place...
AAGCAGATCGTAACGGCCATCGGTGGCCATTTCGTCGAGTTCCTTGAGCCGCTTCACGGATTTCTGTACGGTGACCCAGTTGGTCAGCAGGCCACCCAGCCAGCGCTGGTTCACGTAGAACATCGAGCAGCGCTGCGCCTCTTCGGCAATTGCGTCCTGCGCCTGGCGCTTGGTGCCTACGAAGAGGATGATTCTGCCATCACCGGCCAGATCCTGCACAAATTTCGACGCTTCCTTGAACATCTTCAGCGTCTTCTGCAGATCAATAATATAGATACCATTGCGCTCACCAAAGATGAACTCCTTCATCTTGGGGTTCCACCGCTTCGTCTGATGCCCGAAGTGAACGCCTGCTTCGAGCAACTCCTTCATCGTGATGTTTGCCAATCAACCTCCTCAGTTGGTCTGCATCCGGACACTAAAAGCCCCGGATTGTCATTCCCACCCCGCCTCAAGGGGAAGGTGGGGGGATGAATTTTAACACCCTAGAACCAGTCGTTTGTCGTTGGTCGCTAGTCGTTCGCAAACGACCATCGACTAACGACCATCGACTATCTCTTGCTGAACTGGAACCGTTTCCTTGCGCCTTTTTGCCCGTACTTCTTGCGCTCTTTGGCGCGCGGGTCACGAGTAACCATGCCTTCGGCCTTGAGTTTCTTGCGCAGTTCCGCATTGAACTCCATGAGCGCGCGCGTGATGCCCAGACGCACCGCATCAGCTTGCCCAGCGACTCCGCCGCCACACACGTTCGCCAGCACGTTGAAGTTGGCCGCAGTGTCGGTCGAGACCAGCGCCTGCTTCGCGCTGATGCGCTGCGAGGGCGTCACAAAGTATTCATCGAACGCTTTGCCGTTGACCTTGAACTCGCCGCTGCCAGGACGAAGAAAAACGCGCGCAATCGCCGCCTTGCGCCGTCCGGTTCCGTAATATTGAACAGTTTCTGCCATGGTTTAGCTCTTGGCTTTTAGCTGTTGGCTTCTAGCTCACCTTAGAGCGAAGACAACGCCATCCACCACTCAACCTTTCCAAAGATCTCTCAAAAATTCTCGTCCCGAGGCCCGCTTGCTCCAAGCCGAAAGCCAAGAGCCAAAAGCCAAAAGCTAAGAGCCGCTCTACGCAAACACCTTCACTTCCGGCTTCTGCGCCTCGTGCGGATGCTTGTCGCCTCGGTAAACCTTCAGCTTCGTAAACATTTGCTTGCCCAGTTTGTTCTTGGGCAGCATGCGCGACACGGCGTCCTCAATCACCAGCTCCGGCTTGCGGACCATGCGCTTCTTCATTTCTTCCGAGCGCAGTCCGCCGGGATAGCCGGTGTAGTGTTGATAGAGCTTCTGATCCGCCTTCATGCCGGTGATCTTGATCTTCTCGGCATTGATGATGACCACGTGGTCGCCGGTGTCGATAAACGGCGTGTATTTCGGGTTCTCTTTGCCGATCAGAATGCGGGCCACGCGCGAGGCCAGGCGTCCGAGCGGCAGCCCGGTTGCATCCACCACAAACCATTTACGCGCAATATCTCCCTCTTTCGGGAAATAGGTTGACATCGGAAATCTCCCAGAACTTTAAAGAACGCTATGAAGACCGCTGAGTGCCCTAAGCAATATCTATCCACGCAGAACGCGCGCTAGGTGTTCCAGGCGGGCAGCCGCAGGACTTCCATCTTCACTTCCAAAGACACTTAGAATAGCCCAGCTGCGACGCGTTTGTCAACGAAGAGGTTCAGAAACAAGGAGATCGGGTGATCGGGCTATCGGTTCATTGGGCGATCTAAACCTTAAACCCAAGAGCTTTTGACCTTCGGTGACCCGATCGTCCGATGATCCGATCATCCGATCCCTTACTTCCCACCGACCGACTGCAAACATCGGCCATAGAGTTCCAGCAGATGGGCGGCGTATTCCTCGAGCTTATCGGTTGCACCGGTACCCTGGAAGCCGACTCCGGCCCCAGTCGTCTTGCCGTAGCCGGTGGTCATAGCGATGAATTTCATGAGATCGAGCGCGATGTCTTCATTGCGGCGGGAGCCCAGGGGAAGAGCGGGCATTTCCATGATGAAAACTCCTGGTAAAGGGTGTAGTCCGCCGGTTTTCCCGGCCCTGCCGCGATCATAGCAGAACCAGCGCGGATGGAGCCCGTGAGCGGCGCTCTCCGCTGGCGGCGGAGACGCATACCAACTGGTGCTCTTCCAAATTGCTCTTGGCGCGCTCCATATCGACGTTTTTGTAGGCCGCAAGCTCCGTACTGACCCGGTAATACGCTGCGGAGCGGGCCTCGGCGTACTGGCTGCGCCTAAATTCAAAAGTTCGTTCCAGATCCTTGCAGATTAAGCAACCCATGGCTATCCCTCCAGCCTTCCAGCAGATTCACGGGCGGCGGTGGATGTGGCCACTTTACCGCTCCCGTTTGAGGATCTCCCGCTCGGCGCGGAGCCAGTCCTGTTCGTCCTGGCCGGGTTCACGACCACGGCTTTGATACAGCTCATAGGCCCGCACTCTTATCCTGTCTTGGGATGGGACAGTGTCTGACATCGTCGCCACTTTGCCAGAAGAGCTTTTCGGGCCAGAGCTTTTCGGATCTGCGACAATCTTTGGCTGCGGTTGTTTCTGAACCTTGGAATCAATCATTTAGGAAACCTCCTGCGTGCTGTGGACTAAGAGGAAGGTACTTCAGATGAACTGACTTAGTTCAGGGGACCTGAAAGAGGAGAGGAACTGCTCACTCACCTTTAAGACTACGCTGAATCCTCACGCGTGTCCAATTTGGAGCTAACCACTTGGGCAACTATCGATCCCATTTTTGTCGGCGAACTATCGCGATTGCACCACTAACGCTCAAACGGGCTTCCTTAAGATGAAGATGAGTTCTATCCCACCTCAACTAACCCATAGGTGAGCGCCCAGCGAGACCGCATTTCCTTAAGCGCCCGATCGATCTCTGCTTTAGATATTTCGGGATTCGGCCCGGAGATGACAAAGGCAGCCTCGCGCTTGGCGGCTTCCAGCAGTTGGCGATCGCGGATGAGATTGGCAACGCGGAAGCTCGGAATGCCTGCCTGTTTCGTCCCGAAAAATTCGCCGGGGCCGCGCAGCTCGAGATCGAGTTCCGCGATCTGGAAGCCATCGTTCGAACGCACCATTGCATCGAGACGGCGTTCGCCTTCTTCGGAAACCTTGCCGCCGCGCATGAGCACACAATAAGACTTCGCCGCGCCGCGGCCGATGCGTCCGCGCAACTGGTGGAGCTGCGCCAATCCAAAGCGGTCGGCGTGCTCGATCACCATGACGGTCGCGTTGGGAACATCGACTCCAACTTCGATCACCGTGGTTGCGACAAGAATTTCGATCTTGCCCTGTTGAAATTCGCGCATTACATGCTCTTTTTCGTCGGCATCAAGGCGGCCGTGCAGCAAACCGACATGAAGGTTGGGAAAAATCTTTTCCCGCAATTGCCGGTGCATCTGTTGCGCCGCCTTCAGTTCGCGCTCTTCGTTCTCTTCGATCACCGGATAAACGACGTAGGCCTGGTGTCCGGCGCCGATCTGCTTGCGGACGAAATCCCAAACTTCGGGCGCGCGCTCGTCGGGCAGCGAGCGGGTGACCACCGGCGTGCGTCCCGGCGGAAGTTCGTCGAGCACCGAAACGTCAAGGTCGCCGTAGAGAGTAAGCGCAAGCGTGCGCGGGATGGGCGTCGCCGTCATCACCAGCACGTCGGGCTCCGCATCGGTGGAGAGCCGGGCGCCCCCGCGAGCCTGCCCTGAGCGAAGTCGAAGGGGCGGGGCGGGCGGGACGCCCGCCCCCACACGAGCTTCATCCGCCTTCTTCATCAGCTTCAGCCGTTGCATTACTCCGAAGCGGTGTTGCTCGTCCACGACGACCAGGCCGAGTTTTTCAAATTCGACGCGATCCTGAATCAGCGCGTGCGTCCCGATCACGAGTTGCGCGTTGCCTTGCGCGATGTGGCGGCGCACGTCGCGTTTGCGATCCTGTTCGAGCGAGCCGGTCAGCAGCACGATGCGGTATCCGGCTCGTTCGAGAATCTGGCGGGCGGAAAAATAATGTTGCTGCGCCAGAATTTCCGTGGGCGCCATCAACGCGACCTGGTAGCCGTTTTCAATGGCGATGATCGCGGCCTGGAACGCCACAATCGTTTTCCCCGATCCCACGTCGCCCTGCAGCAGTCGCCGCATGGGACAAGGCGTCTGCATGTCGGTGGCGATTTCTTTCAGCACTCGCTTCTGGGCAGCGGTCGGATGAAACGGCAGTATCTTCTTTATAGCCTCGCGCACGCCGCCGTCCAGCCGAAAGGCGATGCCGGTCTGCGCCTTCTGCTCCCGGCGCTTGAGTTCGAGCCCGAGCTCGATGAAAAAGAGTTCATCGAAGATCATTCTTATGTGCGCCGCGGTGCGCGACGATTGCAGATCGGTAAAGCTTTCGCCCGCATCGGGCCAGTGAACCTTCCACAACGCTTCGCGCGGAGACATCAGGCTCAGATGCGCACGCACCGCGGCGGGGATTGGATCGGGAAGATTGGGATTCAAATTCTCGAGCGCCCACCGGATAATGCGCCGGAACCAGCGCGGCGTGAGTTTGCCCTGGCCAGTCGATTCATAAATCGGAACAATGCGTCCAATCTCAAGCGAGGCGGCTGCCTTTTTCTCAGCCTCGTCGGCGCCGCCTTCTTCGTTGATATCGCCGAGAATTTCGAATTGCGGCTGCACGATCTGCAGTTGGCCATCGCGATCCTCTTCGACCTTGCCGTAGAGCGCCAGCATCTGTCCCGGCTGGAAGCGGCCTTGCAGATAAGCGGCGTTAAACCATATACACTTCAACCGGGTGCGGCCCTGGCCGACCGTGAGTTGGAAGATGGGCATGCGGCGTGTGCGGAACAGTCCCGAGTTGCGGACTTCGGCAATCACCGTCGCCATCTCTCCGGCGCGCAGTTCGGCGACTGAACGCGGGTTCAGCCGGTCTTCGTAGCGGAAGGGCAGGTAGTGCAGCAGGTCATCGACGGTCGCAATGCCCTTGGCGGCAAGCACCTCGGCCAGGCGCGGGCCAATGCCTTTCACATACTGCACTGGAGTGGACGGTTCCAGCATCTCAAAAGATGTTAGCAGCCGGGCCGCTGTTTTGAAGGGGCGCGGCTTCAGCCGCGCCGAAAGTATCGCAAAATCGACTGCGGCTTTAGCCGCTGAGGACCGCCGCGCCGCCGCGCTCCTATGGTGAGTACAACAATGAAGAATCTTCTCGACGCGCTCGTGGCCGTGCTCGCAGGCAACGCGATCTACTTCCTGTTCATGCCACATCTGCCCAAAGTGGCGCGGCACGCGCTGTTCAAGGAAGACTGGGGCCTGCTGGTGGATTTCATAATCTGTGCGGCGCTCTTTGCCGCGGTGAAATATGCGCGGCGGCACGAAGGATGACCTCGGCAACCCCAGACAGATGGATGGAGGCCCGCAGGCTATTCGCGAGGCGATCGCGGAAAGCCGCCGCTGTTGATCGTGGAGAGCCGGGCGTCCCCGCCCGGCCACCAAAGTGCCGGACGGGCGAGGCGCCCGTCGCTCCACTAGTCGCCGCCGGTTGTCTTTTGCGGGCTGGTTTTCGCGATGGCTGCGGCCGCGATCTGCGCGACGTCGAGCAACTCCGGCGGCGTCTCGGTGGCCGCCGCCAATCCATCGCGCAGCATCGAGTTGCAGAACGGGCAGGCCGCGGCGACCACGCTTGCGCCCGTCGCCACCAGTTCCTGGGCGCGCTCCAGGTTGACGCGCTTGCCCGACTCTTCTCCCAGAAACATCAAGCCGCCGCCACCGCCGCAGCAGAAGCCGCGTTCGCGCGCCCGTGGCGGATCCACCACCTGCCCGTAGCGCGCAATCACCTCGCGTGGCTCGTCATACACCCCGCGATATCGTCCCAGGTAGCAGGCGTCGTGGAACACCATGCTCTTCTGCCCTTCCAGGGCGAGCGGCAGCTTGTCCTGGTGGCGGGCGAGCAACTCGCTGTGATGCTCGATGGCAATGGTGCCGCCGTGCTCCTTCCAATCCACGCCTATGGTGCGCACGCAGTGCGGGCAGATCGAAACCATTTTCTTCACGCCGGCCTCGCGGATCTGTTCCAGGTTTCCCTGCGCCAATTCGCCGAACAGATAATCGTTGCCCAGGCGCCGCACCGGATCGCCACTGCACTTCTCCTGGCGCAGAACCCCGAAGCTGATCCCCAGATAATTCAGCACCTCCACCAGCGCCAGCAGAATCTTCCGGCCATTCGGATCAAACGATCCCAGGCATCCCATCCACAGGCAGTATTCCTGGGTTCCGTCGAAGTACGGCAGGCCACTCTTCTCGATGAACTTTTCCCGATCCGACGGCGGAAATCCGAGCGCGTTCCCCTGCCGCTCCAGCGTGACGAACATTTCGCTGCCGTAGCTGTTGTCCCACTTGCCGGTATTCACCGCGCCGCGCCGCAGACCCACGATCAACGGCAGGTGCTGGATGCCCACCGGGCACTGGAACTCGCAGGCCCCGCACGTGGTGCACTGGAAAACCGCTTCCATGGAAAGGAACTTGCCCAGCAGCGGTTCGCTGTTCTTTGGCCCGAACTCTTTCAGGTAATGCCGGGTGCCCAAAATAATCTCTTTGGGATTCAGAATCTTTCCGGTGTTGTCGGCCGGACAGTGTTCGGTGCAGCGGCCACACTCGACGCAGGTGTAGGCCTGCAGACTGGCGATTCGCGTCAGGTCCGTGCCGGCGACGAGGCCGAAATCCTCGTCGCCCACCAGCGGCGGGATGCGGCTGAAGCCGTCGCGCTCCAGAAATATCGTCAACGGGCTCAGCACCAGGTGCAGGTGCTTGGTGCCGGGAATCAGCACCAGGAAAAACAGGAGCAACAGCGTGTGCGCCCACCACACCGTCCAAGCCGCCACGCTGCCTTCCGGCACCCAGAACTGGGCCAGGTAGGTGATCATCAACGCGAAAATCAGGAAAGCGATGAGGCCAGATTCCGGAGACAGCGGCTCCAGCCATTTCGGCCGGAGGACGAACCGGCGGAAGGCCAGCGCCGCGATCGAGATGGCCACGGCCACGGCCCACACTCCGGCAAACACGAAATAAAAACGCGAGAAGCCGCTATGGGACAGGAAGCCGTGGCCGAATCCCTCGGCGAAGTGGTTGAGCGTCACCAGGACGAAAACGCAGAAGCCCCAGAACACAAAGGCATGCGCCACGCCGGGCAACGGCCTCTGGGCAATGACCTGTCCCTGCGCGGCCACCTCCCACAGCACTCTGCGGATGCGCGGGCCAATCGGCCGCAGGTGGAAGTCGGCGTCCGGCTTCGATCCGAGGATCGTGCGCAGGGCTGCGCCGAACTTCCGCCAAAACAGAAACAGCGAAACGCAGATGGCAATGATCAGGACGACTTGTCCCGGCCAGTTCATACAGAGGTGCCTCCAGATGACCCAACAGTCTAACGTAGCCGCAGTTCCCGATGCACTAGAGCATCAGCGCGAACCACAAGGGGGCGGCCCGAACTCCAACGGGATGTAAAGATCAAAGAGCGCACTTAGCAACTAGCCGCTCGCACGTAGCTACGTAGCTTTAGTTCGTCGGGAGTCCGCTTAAATGGCGGAAGCCGCGCCCTTGGATGCCAGGGAGTTATAAGGTCAATAGCTAAAGGCTGGTTCCCATTCCCAGCCGGGTATATACTGCTCCCGTACTTTTGCCGTAACCGGCTATGACCGGACACACGGGGCACATCTTATTTTCATACGGCTCCGTGAATAGAACGCTGGCGCTGGGCTCCTGATATCATTCGCCCTCGACGACCGGCGGGGGCGGGAATCGCTCGAGCGGTACCTTCCCCGAGAGAGGTATTGCTCGTGGACGTCATACTTATACGCCTTCTGTTTGTCCTCGTCGTCGCTGTCGTCTGCTTTTTCATTCGCCCCTTTAACCTGCCCTCGAACCTGGATGCGGTCGTCGGTGCCATGATCGGCGTCGCCATCGTCGTGTTCGAGTGGAGGTTGCGCGCCATGAGCCTGAAGCGCCTGATTGGGGCCGCCATCGGCAGCGTGCTCGGCATCGTTGGCGCTTATCTTTTCGCGCTTGTCATTGGCAACAGCATGCCTGCGAGCCCTACCCGGAGTTTCCTGCAGATCATGGTCATGATGGTCATGGCTTACGTGGGATTGGCGGTCGGCGCCAGTAAAGGCGATATGCTCAATCTGGCGGCGCTCGGCGGGGTCTTCGGCGGCGAAAAGTCGGGCAAGAAGAGTTACAAGATTCTCGACACCAGCGTCATTATTGACGGCCGCATTGCCGACATTGCCGAGACCGGTTTCCTCGACGGCCTGATTGTGATCCCGCAGTTCGTGCTTCGCGAATTGCAACTGGTGGCCGATTCCGCCGACTCGCTCAAACGTAATCGCGGACGCCGCGGCCTCGACATTCTGCAGCGTCTCCAGAAAACTGCTTCGGTGCAGATCCAGATCGTCGAAGACGACTTTCCCAGTGTCCGCGAAGTCGATATGAAACTCATCGAACTGGCCAAGCTGTATGAAGGCAAGATCATCACCAACGACTTCAACCTCAACAAAGTCGCCCAGTTGCAGGGCGTGGCCGTGCTCAACATTAACGAACTGGCCAACTCGCTCAAGCCCATCGTTCTGCCCGGCGAAGTGATGCGGGTATTCATCCTGAAGGAAGGAAAAGAATACAACCAGGGCGTCGCCTATCTCGATGACGGCACCATGGTGGTCGTCGATAACGCGCGCAAAATGATTGGCAAGACCATCGACATCTCGGTGACCTCGGTCCTGCAAACCACCGCGGGAAAGATGATCTTTGGCAAGTGGGATGATCGCGGCCGCCACGACGCCAAAGGAGTGACGCCGCCTCCACTGCCCGTGCCTCCGGCGCCGGGAAGCGGCGGACCGCCCTCCGACCCGGAAAAAAAACAAACGCCGGCGGTGGCCGACCGGACAGCCGACTAGGCTCTGGACTTTAGGCGTTAGGCCCAAATCCCAAAACCTGTACTATACTGATCGCCCCTATGAAGGTGTTCGTCATTGTTCCGGCGGCCGGACTGGGCACGCGCATGGCCCCGCCCTCGGCCGCCCCCTCAGCCGAAAAGGCCCGAAGAAAAGCGCCGACCAAGCAGTTCAAAGAACTGGGTGGCGTGCCCATTCTTGTCCACACGCTGCGTAAATTCGCCGCCGCTCCTGCCGTCTACGAAATCATCGTCGCTCTGCGTCACGGCGAAATTGCCGGCTTTCGCGCCCAGGTCGAAAAGCAGTACCCGGAAGTCTTGAGCAAGCGCCTGCAACTGGTCGAGGGCGGCGAGCATCGTCAGGACTCAGTGGCAAACGCTCTCGCCCGCACAGCTGCCGATCCGGAAGACATCGTCCTGGTGCACGATGCCGTTCGCCCATTTGTCACGCCCGAAATCATTGTCCATGTGATCGAGGCCGCGCACAAACATGGAGCCGCCATCGCGGGCTGGCCCGCCGTGGACACGGTGAAACAGGTGGAACGAACCGCGGACGGCGCGCTCATCAAGGCCACCATCCCGCGCGCCAGCATCGTGATGGCGCAGACCCCGCAAGGCTTTCGCTACAACATTCTGAAGAAGGCCTTTGATGACGCCATCGCTGACGGCTTCCTCGGTACCGACGAGGCTTCACTGATCGAGCGCGCCGGCCTGCCGGTCGTGGTCGTAATGGGTTCGCCGCGCAACATAAAAATCACGACGCCAGCGGATATGGAACTGGCAGAGTTCTATCTAAAACAGGAAGGGGTTTTGTAATCTTGTAATCGGGTAATTTTGTAATTTTAAAACCAGACCATGGGACACCGGTTCCAAATTACCAAATTACCCGATTACAAAATTACCAATTCGTCTCCGGAAACACACTTTGAAACCTGAAACGCGGCAACCTGAAATGCGCATCGGCTACGGTTGGGACTCGCACGAATTCAAGCCCGGCATTCCGCTTAAGATCGGCGGCGTGACTCTGCCGCATGATAAAGGTCTTGGCGGCCATTCCGACGGCGACGTGCTGCTGCACGCGATCACCGACGCGCTGCTCGGCGCCATCGCCGGCCCCGACATTGGATCGCTGTTTCCGCCTTCCGATCCGCAGTGGAAAAACGCCGACTCCGCCCTGTTTCTGCGAGAAGCGTTGGAGCGCGTCAAAACCGCGGGCTACGAACTCGTGAACCTGGATTCGACGCTGATCCTGTCCGCTCCAAAAATCGGCCCGCACTCCGACAAGATTCGCAAACACGTAGCCGAGTTATGCGGAATTCCAGCGGACTGCGTAGGTATCAAAGCCAAAACGCCGGAAGGCATGGGCACCGAAAACGCCGCGATTGCGAATGCAGTGGTTTTGCTGAAACGCCGCTAAGAGCTGGTGTGCTGGTCTGGGGACGGGCGCCCCCGCGAGCCTGCCCTGAGCGAAGTCGAAGGGTCCAAGCCGAGCGCAGCTCGGCAGCTGCCTGTGGCCACAGCAACTCTCAATTCGCTATAGGGCTACGGGCTGCTGGCAGACTCAAACTCCTTCGCCAATTCCACATGCTTCTCTCTCGCCGCCTCAATAAAAGCGCGGAAAATCGACTTCGCCGATTCTGCCAACTCCGGCCCGTCGTTCACACTCCGCTCCGGATGCCATTGCACCGCCAGCACAAAATGTCCGGGAGCGGTTCCTTCGAGAGCTTCAATAATTCCGTCTTCAGCGGAACGCGCCACCACTCGCAATCCATCGCCGACCGCATCCGCGGCCTGGTGATGCGAAGAATTCACGGGCATCATCTTCTGGGTGCCCGAGGAAGCCCCCACAATCCCCGCCAGCCGCGATGCCGGCTCAATCTTCACCGTGTGCGCTTTCGCTACCGTCCGTCCCGCGCTGTGGTTGATTCCCGATTCGATGTGCTGCACCAGCGATCCCGACCGGTACACATTCAACGATTGCAGTCCATAGCAGATGCCGAGCACCGGCTTATGCATCTTATAGGCATCCTGCAGCAGCAGCTCATCCACCCTGTCTCGTTTGGCGTCAGCGGGCGCCGTCTGCTCGTGGCGATCCGCGCCGTACTTCTGCGGATCGACATCCGCCCGGCTGCCGGGCAGCAGAACGGCATCGCAGCGCTCGATCTGCTTAACCACCTGAACCGGTGTTTGATCCAGTTCGATGCGCACCGGCTCTCCGCCGGCCCCGCGCACGGCTTCTTCATACGGCGGCAGCGCGCGCCCGGCGTACTCGCGATCGCCGGAATGCGGCACGGGAATGGCAATCCGCGGCGCAACCGTCTTCAACTCACTCATCTTCAACTCACCCACGCTTGCTGGTGGAGCGCCGGGCGCCCCCGCCCGGCCACCCCCGAATTGGACGGGCGAGAAGCCCGTTTCTCCACCGTATTATTTCAACTCACGCGCTCGATCCCTTCCAGCGTCCTCCGCTGCCGGTAGTTCCGAATTTCCATCACCAGCGACAGCACCAGCACGATCGCACCCGCGGTGATCGCGAACGGAAACGCGATGTGCCGGTACGCAAACATCAGGTTGGGCGCGACATGCTTCACTTGCGAGTACACCACTGTCCCCATAATGCTGAGCAAAAGCGCGACCGCGAATGACAGCAAGGTGAACAGAAACGTCATCGCAAATACGCGCACCGGAACTCCGATCCAGCGCGGGCCGCCCGAACTCGTTTTCCCCATGCTCCTAAGCTACACCATCGGATAAAACAAGGTTAGACACCACGGCCTGGAGGCGAGTTAAAAGCCCCGCCCTTTCGCACTTAACGCGAAAAGGCAGGACACCCTCGGGAGCAAGATTGCGGAGGAGAGGCTGGGCCAGCCCCCGTGCCTGCTAGACTGACGAATAACAAGGAGACACTCTTCTGTGCGCCGACGCAGCAAGGACAAAAAAAAGGACAAAAAAGATGACGCGGGACTTGGAACCCGGGGAGTGTGGGCTGGTGAGCAGGGCAAATATTGGGAACGCGCCACGCAAATCCCCGTGGCCCTCAGCGTCTCCTTCGGCTACGACGATGTGAACGAGTGGCTCAAGGTGGCGCAAGGAAAAACGCCTGGCCATATCTATAGCCGCAACACAAATCCAACCGTAGCCGCCTTCGAAGAAAAGATAAGAGATCTGGAGACGGCCGAAGCCGCCACCAGTTTTTCGAGCGGCATGGGCGCGATCAGCAACACGCTTTTTACAATCCTGTCTCCTGGCGATCGCGTCGTTTCCATTAACGACACCTACGGGGGGACGAACAAGCTCTTTATCGAATTCCTGCCCCGATTCGGCATCAAGGTGTCGCTCTGTAATACGAACGATCACCAGGCGATCGAAGCAGCAATCGGCCAGGGGTGCAAGGCCGTGTATCTAGAAAGTCCGACGAATCCAACTGTCAAAGTTGTCGATCTCGCCCGCCTGGCTACCGTGGCCCATCGTCACGGCGCCGTGGTGATTGTGGACAACACACTGGCCACGCCCATCAATCAGCAACCGGTGAAACTCGGCGCCGATCTCGTCATTCACAGCGCAACCAAGTTCCTCGGCGGGCACGCGGATGCTCTCGGCGGTGTGGTGTGCGGCCCCGCCGATCTCATAGGGCGGATTTATCATTTTCGCGAGATCACGGGCGCCTGCCTCGATCCCATGTCCGCTTACTTGCTGCTTCGAGGCATGAAAACTCTTCATCTTCGGATCGCACGGCAGAACGAGAGCGCGCTTAACATTGCGCGATTCCTGGAATCACACCCGCACGTAACTAAGGTCTTCTATCCCGGGTTAGAGTCCCACGAACATCACGAAATTGCTCGCCGGCAGATGCGAGGTTTTGGAGGCGTGCTCAGCTTTGTCATCAGAGGCGGTTTCGATTCGGTGAAATCCTTTCTGCCGCGTCTGCGTTACGCGCATTTAGCTGCGAACCTGGGTGCGGTCGAAACGGTCGCCGGTCCCCCCTCCACCACCAGCCATGTCGAGTCCACCAAGGAGGAACGCGCGGCGAGCGGCATCCCGGAGGCCCTCATCCGTTACTCGGTGGGCATAGAAGACACCGAAGACCTGATTGCCGATCTGGGTCATGCGTTAGACAAGATCCTCCCCGCAAAGCGGCGGGCAAGATCGTGACATAGCAGCTTGCGGAAAAAGTACCCCAACCGTCACTTTGCGCCCATACGCTACAATACTTGGCATGTCGCAAACCGCCTCCGCGATCACCCGCAGCCCGGTGGAGATCGTGCAAAACAGCCCGGTTTCACAGGCGCCGAATGGCATCTGCTACGCCCGTTCGGGCGAGATTGCCGTTTCCGACAATGATCTTGACCGCATGATTGCAACGGTGCCCGTGCCGGTAGCCGCCGCGCTCAGCCGCAAGGCGTACTACTTCGTGCCGCTCACCGTGACCCAGGGCGATGAGACCGTGATTGCCGACCGCTACGACGTTGCGCTCAGTGACAATGCGGTTTGCCATCGCAACCTGAATCTCGGCGATGCGCAGTGCGTCTTCATCTCGACCCGCTTGATGGACGACAAATTCTCGGTGGCGTTCGAGTTCTACATCAACGTCGGGCACGCGCTGGTCGAACGCGCTGGCGTATCCCAGAATTTCGCCGACCTGGCCTGGCAGCAAGTGGAGTCCGGGGTGCGCGGAGAAACTTCACTCGACGCATGGGAGGCGCGCAAGTTCGCCACGGCCCACGGTCCGGACGCGGAGAAATTTAAAAACGATTATCTTACGGCCAGCTTCGCGGATGCGATTTCGATCTACCTGCTCTCGCTCTACCTCGACGTCGATTACCACGATCTGCGCGAGCGCGACTATCCGCTGCTGGCGCCGGCTCCGATGGCCGAACGGCTGCGCAAGATCGCCGAAATCTTTCCACCCAACCCCGGATTCGAATTCAACATTTACTATCGCCGCCGCGTATAAGCCACGCCAGTTTTCGTCAACACTTCCTGTACATTCTTGCGCACCTTGGTGCCCTTGGCGGTCAGCGCGGTTACAGCTTATGCTGAAAGTAGACCGAAAGGCTCAGCTTCCGTTTGCCAATGATTTCACTTCGTCTCTACACACTCGTGCTCGGCACGATTGGCCTGGCCATCGCCAGCTATGCCCTGTTGCGCCGCAAATCCAAGAGCGCGGATGACGTCGAGCGCGAACGTCGCGCCTGGCTGAATACGGTCGGCCGCATCACCGATGGCACGGTGATTGATGTCCAGGAAATCACGACTGCCGCGAACCGCCCCGCCACCATGCTGATTTACCAGTATGACGTAGCCGGCGTTTCCTATGAGGCCTCGCAGGACGTCACCTATCTTCGGCAGTGGATCAATCTGCATTCCTGCCGGCTTGGCCTGCCGACCTCAGTGAAGTACGATGCTCGCAACCCCGGAAATTCCCTGGTCATTGCCGAAGGCTGGATGGGGCTGCGCCAGTGAGAAGAACAATTCACCACAGAGGTGCGAGAAAAGCGCTCTTAGCCTTTGGCCTTTAGCTAAAAGCTAAGAGCTAAAAGCCAACAGCGATTCTTCTTTCAGAGTTTTCCCACTGCGGCCAGAACCATATAGACAACTTGCGCGGCCGCCAGCCCGATCCAGATTCGCTGCCGAATGCGCGAGCGGCGCAGATCGCGCAGCAGGTCGCCGGCAGTGGGTTCCTTGACCAGAGCTTCGACCAGAGCCTCCATCTTCTTCGCCGGCAACGCGACCGGTTGCAGATTGACTGACCTCACTGCATCGGCCGGCTTCGGCTTGTCGGGATAAAACACCTTCGGCGTGTCCACCACTTCCGACCACAGCGGCAGCAGGATCCATGACTTCGGAATAATGTCCAGAATCGGTTTGGAAGTCAGATGGAGAGCCGGCAGTGTTTCCGGCGCGACGCGATCGGCCAGATTCCGCAGTAGCGAGCCCCACCAGAAGTGACTGAGCTGATCGGTGATGAGTTCTCCGACATCGACGGGTTGCGATTCCAGTTCAAGCGGCGGCAGTGTTTCCGGCGAGATCACGTCCCCAATGTTGGTGAACACGGTGCGAAACCAAGGCAGGCGCAGACGCTCCCCAAGCAGCAGGCCGACGTTCGCCGGCCGTGAAGTGAGTACGAGCGGCGGCAACTTCTCCGGCGCGAAGGTATCGCGCAGATTACCGACGAGCGATCTCCAGAGCGGCTGCGTCAGGTTCGGCGGTGGGAGCAAATCCAGCGGTGTATCCGGCTGTGCCGCCGTAGACTGCGGGTCCGTATACCAGGCTTCTGCGGCATTTGAGCGGTAAGACATAAGAATTCAGATTACACCAAACGCGGCTCCGTCAGCGTTATCCCCAGCAGCCTATACCGATCTTAGATGCGCAGAGAGCGTTCGTCACCCGTCTTTACGCAGCCTTACAGCCTCGAAAGGGGCATCTGCTTCCCCTGTAGAGACGCGGCTTGCCGCGTCTCCCGGCGTGTCCAAAGCAGACGGGGCAAGCCCGTCTCCACAGGCGGAAAAAAAATGCGCAATCGCGGCAATGCGGCCGACAGTCACGTCGCCCGAACGCTTACTTCATTGGTACATGGACTTTGATGCCGTTGAGGGCTACCCTTGCGTTCAAGCACAATCGCAAGGGCGAAAAGAATATCGGAAATGGAGAAGCTGCATTGAGCGACCCGCAACAAGCGGCAGCCAAAACCCAGCGCCGTACGCGGCGTTTCCCCCGTTATCGTTTTGACGTGCGCATTCAGGTGTCGGTGTTTCGCGAAGGCCAGACGGCCGCATATTGGGGCCGAACCAACGAGGTTGGCCAGGACGGCATTGGGGCGACCCTCAGCGGCGAGTTGCAGGCCGGCGAAGTTGTTTCCCTGGAGTTTCCCATCCCGCTCCCGCCTCACGTCATGAAGCTGCGAGCGGTGGCGCGCTATAGCAACGGCCTGCGCTGCGGATTCGAGTTTCTGATCGTGACCGAGGAGCAGAAAGAGATCCTGCGCCAGGTCTGCGTAGTGTTGGCGAACGCCTCCTGAACCTTTCCTTTGCCTCAAAACTCTCATTACTGCGGTAACTATCGGGGATAATCCGGCCCGCTTACCATCGCACTATCGCCAGTGCACACTGGGAAAGGACCGTATGGGTGAGAAAATCGCCCCGGCAACAACTTCGCCCGAATTGCCGCGGGTGAAGGCGCTGCAGGAAGCTCTGGCGCACGGCGCGCCACCGATCCTTACCCGCATCTCCGATCAGAGTTCCGATCCGGCCTCGGCCACTTCGCCCACCAACGGCAATGCCGCCGAAGTCCCGCTCACGGTGGAGAAAGCGTACTTCGAACAGATCATCGAGAACGCGCCGGAAGCGATCAGTATTGTCGACGAGGAAGTGCGCGTTTTGCGTATCAACGGGGAGTTTACCCGCTTGTACGGCTTTACTGCGGATGAAGTTGCGGGAAAACGGCTCGACCAACTCATCGTGCCGCCCGATCGCTATGCGGAAACCGCGTGGATCGGCGAGAGCGTCAAGACAGAACGCAAACTTTCGCTGGAGACCCGCCGCCAGCGGAAAGATGGCTCACTGGTCGAGGTGCTGCTCTCGACCTCGCCCGTGATGCTGAACGGCAAAAGAGTTGGAGCCTACGCCTCCTATCGCGACATCACCGAGCAGAAGCGCGCCGAAGAGCTGAATGCCGCCTTGTACGCCATCGCGGCGCGCAGCCAGTCGGCCGAAGATCTGCAACAGTTTTTCGCCGCCATTCACAACATCCTCGGTCAGTTGATGAACGCCCGCAACTTCTACATCTCCCTCTACGATCCGCAGTCGCAGTTGTTGAGCTTTCCCTACTTCGTCGATGAGCAGGACTCTACTCCGGCCCCCAAGCCTCTGGGCCGCGGTCTGACGGAATACGTCCTGCGATCCGGCGAGCCCCTGCTGGCGACGCCGGCGGTCTTTGAGGAACTGGTGCGGCGCGGCGAAGTGGAATTGATCGGCGCTCCGTCGCTCGACTGGCTGGGCGTTCCCCTGAAAAGCGGCACAACCTGCATTGGAGCGCTCGTCGTCCAGAGCTACAACGAAAACGCGCGCTTCGGAGAGCGCGACCGCGAGATTCTGAAATTTGTTTCGCAGCAGTTGGCCGCGGCCATCGAGCACAAGCGCTATGAAGAGGCGCTCCGCCGCTCCGAAGCCCGCTCCCGCTCTCTGATTTTGAGCGCAGCCTTCGGCATTTGCCGCTGTACGCTCGGCGGAAGATTCCTGGACGTGAATCCCGCGCTCATCAACATGCTCGGGCATGGGTCGGTCGAAGATCTTCTCCAACTCGATGTGAGGCGCGAAGTCTTCGTCAATCCCCTGGAGTTGGACCGGCTGGCCGAGGACTGTCGCCGCACCGGAAATCTGAATGGCGTGGAAGTGCAGTGGAAACGCAAAGACGGCCGCGTCATCATCGTGCGGCTCAGCGGCTGCGCCGCTATTAGCGCCGATGAACCCGAGGAAGTATTGGAACTGATCGCCGAAGATATCACTGAACGGCGTCAGCTCGAAGAGCAGCTTCGCCAGTCGCAGAAAATGGACGCTGTCGGCCGCCTCGCCGGCGGCGTCGCCCACGACTTCAACAATCTGCTGATGGTGATCAACGGATACACCGAAGTATTGCTGGAGCAGTTGGAAAAAGGCAGCCCCATGCACCATAAGGTCCAGTCCATCCAGCAGGCAGCCGACCGCGCCGCTACCCTCACCCGCCAGTTGCTGGCGTTCAGCCGCAAGCAGCTCCTCGAACTCAAGGTGGTCGACGTCAACACCGTCATCGGCGACATGGAGCGCCTGCTGCGGCCCCTGATCGGCGAAAATATCGAATTGGTCACGCGGCTTTCCACCGAAACCGGACACACCCGCGCCGACGCCGGCCAACTCGAGCAGGTCATCATGAACCTGGTCGTCAATGCCAAAGATGCCATGCCCGAAGGCGGCAAGCTCACCGTGCAGAGTTCCGACGTCACCGTACGCCATAGCTTCAGCGAACACCGTTTTATCCAGCCCGGACGTTATGCCGTGATCTCGGTTGCCGATACCGGCCACGGCATGGACAAGGAAACCCAATCCCGCATCTTTGAGCCGTTCTTTACCACCAAGGAAAAAGGAAAAGGCACCGGCCTCGGCCTCTCGACTGTCTACGGCATCGTCAAGCAGAGCAATGGATACGTGTTCGCCCAAAGCGAGCCCGGAGCGGGCACAACTTTCTACGTTTACCTGCCCCGCGTGGAAGATGCTGCCGAAGAGCTGAGTCCGGCCCAGTCCCAGCCGAACGAAGCCGGCGGCTGCGAAACCGTCCTGCTGGTGGAAGACGAGGAGTCCGTGCGCGAACTGGTGCGTGTAACCCTCGCCTCTCGCGGCTACAACGTTATCGAAGCCGAAAATGGCGAGTGCGGCCTGCGCGTCGCCGAGGCCTTCAAGGAACACATCGATATCCTTATCACCGACGTCATGATGCCCGGCATCGGCGGCCGCGAACTGGCCAAGAAGCTGCTCTTGCTGCGTCCCGGCATCAGCGTGCTCTATCTTTCGGGCTACACGGAAGATGCCGTCGTCACCCCGGGCGCGCTCGGCCCCGGTACCGGGTTCCTGCAGAAACCCTTCACCCTTCAGAATCTCGCCAAGAAAGTCCGCGAAGTCCTGCGCTCCAGATCCGCCCCCACGCCCGCCCCAAAGTCAATCGCAAAATCGGCTTCGAACTGACCTCGCTTGCCGGTGGAGAGCCGGGCGTCCTCGCCCGGCCGCCATACTGCTCGACAGGCGAAACGCCCGTCCCGCCACCAGCGCTTGCAACTTTTCCCCCGTTCCCGCGTCTGATACTGGTGTGAGTGCTGAAGCGTGGGGCTTCGGCGCCGGGCACATTCGTTTCTGCCTGCCATGCGTACTTCAATCGGAGTAACAATAATCGGGGTGAACCATGGGTGGTGAATCATGCTGATCGGCAAACCGGCTGCGATTCCGTCTTCTGAAATTACTCCCAAAGCGATCTATCTGAACCGGCGCAACTTCCTCGCCGGCGCGGCGATTGCCGGCGCGGCCGCCGTCACCGGTGTCGCCTTCCGTGATCTTGTCGATCCGGCGCTCACCGTCCACGCCAACGCCAAAATTGATGGCCTCCAGAAAAGCCCCTTCAGCACGACGGAGAAGCAAACGCCCTACAAAGATGTCACCAACTACAACAATTTCTACGAATTCTCCACCGACAAAGAAGGGCCTGCCGACCTGGCAAAGAATTTCAAGACTCGTCCCTGGACCGTAACCATCGACGGCGAGGTCAAGAAAAAGCAGGTGCTCGACGTCGATGCGATCATCAAAATGGCTGCCCCCGAAGAACGCATCTACCGTCATCGCTGCGTCGAGGGCTGGTCCATCGTCGTGCCCTGGGTCGGATTTTCCCTGAGCGAACTGATCAAGCGCGCCGACCCTCTGCCCAAAGCAAAGTTTGTCGAGTTCACCACCTTGTACGATCCCAAACAAATGCCCGGCCAGCGCACCAGCGTATTGAAATGGCCTTACGTCGAGGGTCTGCGCATGGACGAGGCCATGCACCCGCTCGCCCTGCTCTGTTTCGGTATGTACGGCGAGGTGCTCCCCAATCAAGATGGCGCGCCACTCCGCATCGTACTTCCATGGAAGTACGGATTCAAAAGCGCGAAGTCGATCGTCCGCATCCGCTTCACCGGCGATCAGCCCATGAACACCTGGCAGCAGTACGCTCCCAGCGAATACGGCTTCTATTCGAACGTAAATCCGAACGTCGACCATCCCCGCTGGAGCCAGGCCAAGGAACGCCGCCTGGGTGAATTCCTAAAGCGCCCAACCCTGATGTTCAATGGTTACGATCAGGTGGCGAGCCTGTACTCAGGCATGGACCTGAAAAAAAACTTCTGAGAATTGTTCGTGGAGAGACGGGCGTCCTCGCCCGTCCAGCCGAGCGCAGCTCGGCAGTCGTCCGCAGTGACAGCAACTTGGGGTTCGCTGTAGATTGCAAAGTTACATACCCAAAATGAAATTGCGTCTAACAAAAATCGCGATCTTCGTAGCCGCGCTAGTCCCGCTGGCGCGCCTGGCGTGGAGAGGGCTGCATGACGGCCTGGGCGCCAATCCCATCGAGTTCATCACGCACGCGACCGGCGACTGGACGCTGATCTTTGTTCTCGCCACCCTCTCGATCACGCCTCTCCGCCGGATCACCCGCCAATACTGGCTGATCGGCGTCCGACGCATGATCGGGCTGTTCGCGTTCTTCTATGGAACGCTGCACTTCCTGACCTACATCTGGCTCGACAAGTTCTTCGATGTCCACGCCATGTTGAAAGACATCGCCAAGCGCCCCTTCATCACCGTAGGATTCTCCGCCTTCGTCCTCATGATTCCCCTCGCCCTGACCTCGACCGCATGGTCGATCCGTCGCCTGGGCGGCAAGAACTGGCAGCGTCTGCACCGCCTCATCTATCTCACGGGAATCCTGGCGGTGGTGCATTACTTCTGGCTGGTAAAGGCCAATCACCGCAAGCCTATCGAGTACGGCATCCTGCTCAGCATCCTTCTGCTTTACCGTGTGGGAGTCTGGTTGTCGGAAAAAGCTTCGGGAAAAGCGTCCGAAAAACGCAATCATCCCCCCACGCCAGCCCCGGCCCCAAGTCGGGCGGAAGTTACCAAAGCCTGAGAAACGCCCCCGTCAATCGTTCCCACCGAATCTTTCTTCTACAATCCGGGTTAGCGCATCTTAAGAAGAGAAGAGAGGAGTGTCTTTATGAATCCCCTTGCTTCCACAAAGTGTGCCGGACGCCTGCTCGTGGCTCTGGCGGCGATCACCAGCATCGTTTTGATGGTAGCCTGCGGCTCCAGCAGCCCGATCACCACGATCAACCCCAACGGCTTCAGCGACAGCAGCCTGAATGGCACCTACGTTTTTTCGTCGCAAGGCGCAGATGCCGGTGGATACCCCCTGGCCGTGGCGGGCACTCTTGTGGCCAACGGAAAGGGCAGTATTACCGGAGGCACGATGGACGTCATCGACCCAGGGTTCACTTCTATACCGGCGCAGGCCGCCCAGGCGATTACCGGCGGCTCCTATACCGTCGGCACCGACGGCCGCGGGCGGGCCTCGCTTACGACTAGTGCGTATGGGACCTATACCTTGGATTTCGTCCTGACCTCGACTTCTAGCGGGCTCGTCACCGAATTCGACGGCCATGGTACGGGCAGTGGCACCCTCGACTTGCAGGCCGCAGTCCCGGGTCTGAATCAGCTCGCTGGTCCGTACGCCTTCAGTCTTGCCGGTAGTGACTCGATCGGCAACCCCTTCGCCACGGCGGGGGCGTTCACCCTCAATTCCAGTGGCTCCATCATTGGCGGTGAGGGCGTCGAGGATTTCAATGACAACGGTGCCGTCATCAATGAGTCCCTTTCGGGCGTCGCAACCTTGGGTTCAGGAACCGGTCCTGGACAAATCGCCCTTACCACTACTAGCTTCGCGCTCACCTATGATTTCTACCCGATTGACGCCACGCACTTGAAGCTCATCGAAACAGACTACAAAGATTTCCTTGCCGGCGATGTCCTCACCGCAACCGAATCTACCGTAGGAACCATGGTGTTCACCATGGCCGGCGGCACCTCCACCACCTCCGTCGCGAACGGGGGCCTCATGACCTATAACGCCAACACCGTTAAAGGCTCCGAGGATGTCAACACCGACGGTACGGTTCTGACGCAGGTGGGATTCACCGGCAACGTTGGCGCGCCCGGTCTGGTCGGCAGCCGGGTTGTTGTCACCCTCAATAACTTCGTACCCGCCACTCAGTGGGTCATCTATCCTTACACCGGCGGACTTCTGATGCTGGAAACGGATTCGTCAGCCGTTACCCTCGGCGCCGCTTACCCTCAATCCGCTACGTCATTCACTGCCCCGGCAAGCTACGGACTAAACCTCACCGGAGCCAATGGAGCCAATGGCGTCAGCGAGGTCGACGACATTGCCCAGTTCAATGCCACCACCGCAGTATCACCAGCAACGAACATGACCGGCGTATTGGACGAAAATGTCATGGGCAGTCTGGCTTTTGACGAGCCCTTGAACCCCGGCACCTACACCCCGGATTCGCCTGCCACAGGCCGTGGCTTGATCGTTGCCACCACCAACGGGACGTACCTCGGCGGGTTAACCCTGGAGTACTACACGGTGAACGACTCAACCGTCCTCTTTATCGAGGTCGACCAGGGCCAGCTCGCGTTGGGGACGTTCGTGGCGCAGAGTTCTGTCCAGCCTGTAGGAGGGGCGCGGTCGCGCGGCGCAACCGTGCACCCTACAGTCCGGCCGCACGCAGCCCTGCGGCACAAATAGACTCTGACCGGATCGCGTAAATGACCAAGGGCGCGCCCCCCAAGCCGCGCCCTTTCTTCGAGCAATATCCACATGCAATGGAGCGCCGGGCGTCCCCGCCCGGCCGCGACGCTGCTCGCCTTCGCTTCCGCCGCGATCCGCAAAAACTCGACCTTCTCGATGAACTGGAAAGCTCAACGGGCGGGAAGGGGCACGAGTAACAGGCTGCGGAAAAACTCTGATTCACGCAAGTTTCTGGGAAGGGCACGACTTCAAGTCGTGCCGTAAGTCGTTGAAAATGTGTCCGCGCTTTAGCGCCTGGGGTGTGCTTCGTGCTCCCTCGAAGAAAATCCATTCAGCGAAGCTTTGACATCCACCCCTCGATTTTGGAAAATCTTGTCAAGCCCCTGTTTTGGCGCTTTTCCGTGTAAGTCGATGAATTGGCTGGGAAAATAAAATCGGGAAAGTTGTCCAGCTAGGTAGGTTGAAATTGATATAATAGAACTATAGGCAAGAAAAGGGTGCGGCGTCCCTCCCGCACCCTTTCTCATTGGTGTGGCCGTCGTATCCCAATGCGGCAATGGGAACCGAAGGATTAAGGGTAGCTAAGTCCTTATTTCGGAATATTTTACAGATAAGTCATTTAAACTCAAAGATTTAGCGGCAATTTCTGCCTAAACCTATCATTCCAATAGGTCGCGTGTATAAAAAAATTCTGGCCGCGCGGCATCTGGTGTGGCCGTCGTATCCCACTGTGACAATGGGAACCGGATGAATCATCCTATGGAGCGACGGGCGCCTCGTGGAGCGACGGGCGCCTCGCCCGTCCCACGGGAGGATGATGGTAGCTAAGTCCTTATTCCGTAATATTTTACAAATAAGTCATTTAAAATCAAAGATTTAGCGGAAATTTCTGCCTAAACCTATGATTCCAATAGGTCGAGAAATAAAAGAAGTTTGAGCCCCGGTGGGCGACTTCGAAGGCTAAGCATATCTAATTCCTTAGTTGTCAATATTTTGCAAGCAAGTCCTTATTTTTGAATATTTTAGCAAAAATAGGGGGGGGGAGGGGGTACCGCCAGAGAGAGCGCCACCGCCCTTACTGAGAACTGAGAACCGAGAACTGATTAGGAGCCATCATGCCAATTCCCCCAGCTGAACGCTGCCAGCATATAAAAATGAACGGAGAGCGCTGCGGATCGCCCGCCCTGCGCGATCAAAAATTTTGCTACTTCCACAACCGCTGCAGCCCGGTCCAGATCGACGTCAGCACTTCTGCGGCGTTCCCCGCCTGTCCCTTCTTCCTTCCCGTTCTTGAAGACGTGGCTTCGATCCAGTGGGGAGTCGCGCAAGTCTGCGAGCACTTGCTTCACCGCCGGCTCGACACAAAAAAAGCTGGCGTTCTCCTCTACGCCATGCAGATAGCCTCCTCGAATCTGGGTCGCCTGAAAGAAGACAAACGTCAGGACAAAATCGAGGAGAATAGCCCGAAGGAAACGAGCGAGGAAAATAATCCCGCGAACTGGAGAAAAGCTTAGCGCCGCTTCTCGGGTAGTGTCCTAAGAACTCTTAGGACACTACCCGCTTCCCGAATCGCTGATCACTGGGAACTGAGAACTGGGTACCGAGAACTGAGAACTGCCCTACTTAATCGCTTCCGCCGCGATCCTCTCGGTCACGAACGCCTCGATCACGTCGCCAGCCTTGATGTCGCCGTAGTTCGAGATGGAGATACCGCACTCCATACCGCTGTGCACTTCGGACGCATCGTTTTTGAAACGCCGCAGCGACCCGACTTTTCCTTTGAACATGACCACGTTATCGCGCAGCAGCCGCACTTCGGAGTCGCGCTTGATCAGTCCATCGGTCACGCGGCAACCGGCAATCGTTCCCACCTTCGGAATGCGGAATGTCTCCAGCACATCGGCGCGTCCCTGGTAAATTTCTTTGATCGTAGGCTCGAGCAGCCCGGTCATGGCGCGCTTGATCTCGTCCTGCAGTTCGTAAATGATCGAGTGCAGCCGTATGTCGACTTTTTCCTGTTCGGCCAGTTCCTGCGCTTTGCGCTCCGGACGCACGTTGAATCCGATGATGATCGCATTCGAAGCCGACGCCAGCAGCACATCCGTCTCGGTGATCGCGCCAATGCCCGAGCGCAGCAATTTCAAGCGCACTTTGTCGTTCGACAATCTGCCCAGCAAATCGCCCAGCACTTCAACCGATCCCTGCACGTCGGCCTTCAGAATAATGTTCAGTTCCTTCGTGCCCGCCGTCTTCAACTGCTCAGCCAGGCCTTCGAGCGAGACGCGTGAACTCTTGGCGAGCGTGGCTTCGCGCGCTTTCTGCTCGCGGTATTCCGAGATGTCGCGCGCCTTCTCGCGGTCGGTGACCACCACGAACTGATCGCCCGCCTGCGGCAGCCCTTCCAATCCGATAATTTCCACCGGCGTCGAGGGCGGCGCTTCCTTCAGCGGCTTGCTGCGATCATCGAACATCGCCCGAACTTTTCCGTACACGTTCCCCACCACGAAGTTGTCGCCCGCGTGGAGCGTGCCGTTCTGCACCAGGATCGTCCCCACCGGGCCGCGTCCCCGATCCAGCTTCGCTTCGAGCACTACGCCGCTCGCCGCGCGTCCCGGAGTCGCTTTCAATTCCTGCAGGTCCGCTGTCAGGCAGATCATTTCCATCAGCAGATTCAGGTTCGTTTTCTGCTTGGCGGAAACGTCTACGAACACCGTCTTGCCGCCCCACTCTTCCGGCACCAGCCCGCGATCCGCCAGTTGCTTCTTGACCCGCTCCGGCAGCGCGCCCGGCTTATCGATTTTGTTGACCGCGACAATGATGGGAACTTCGGCGGCGTGCGCGTGGTCGATCGCCTCCACCGTCTGCGGCATAACGCCGTCGTCCGCCGCGGTGACCAGCACCACGATGTCAGTCGCTTTCGCGCCGCGCGCCCGCATGCGCGTGAACGCTTCGTGACCCGGCGTGTCCAGGAACACGATCTCGCGCCCATAGGCCGGAGACGCCGTGTCCGTGATGCGAACCTTGTATGCGCCGATATGCTGCGTAATGCCGCCCGCCTCGCCTCCGGCGACATTGGTCGAGCGGATCGAATCCAGCAGCGTCGTCTTGCCGTGGTCCACGTGGCCCATGATCGTAACCACCGGCGGACGCGGTACCGCTTCCGCGCCTTCCTCGCTGGCCTCGACTGCTTCGGTGGTATCTTTCGCGGCTTGTTCTTCGAAGGTGATCACTTCCGTATCCGCTCCGAAGAAGCGCGCCATCTCGCTGGCCAGTTCGGCATCGAGCGTTTGATTGATGGTCGCGAACACGCCCCGCACCACCAACCGCGCAATCACATCCTTGGCGCGGATGCCCAGCTTCTCGGCCAGGTCCTTCACCGAGATTCCTTCTGTAATCGTGATGTTCCGCGTGATCGGCGCCGGCTCGTTGCTGATGGTCATCCGCGGCGGCGGAGTGTAGCCCTTCATCGGGCCTTCCTTCACGCCTCGCGGTACATACCTCTGTCCCGGTCGCCGGGCCGGACCGCCCGGACGGCTTCCCGGACGCGCTGGTCCCGGCGGCGGCAGCGTTCCTCCCGGACCTACACCCAGCGGACGCGATCCCGCTGGCGCCACTCGCGTCGGATGCATCGGTCGCCGTTCACCCGGACGCAGCGGCGGACGCGCTGCTCCCGGCGCTTGCGGTCGTGCCGTGCGCTGAAAAATTGGCTGCCCCGGCACAGGCCGTCCAGGCGCCGGCCGCGAGGCTGCACCCGGCGCGGGCGCTCCCGGTGCAGACAGAGGCGCCTTATATACCGGGCGCGGGCCGGTCTGCGGCATGATCATTCGCGGCGGTGGCGCACTCGGAGCCGCTGGCTTCGCGGGCGCCGCGCTTTGCATCTGCGCAACGTTATTATGCGACGGAGGCTGCGCCGCTGGCGGAGCACTACCGGCCAGCGCTGCAGGAGTCGTAACTCGGGGCGGAACGGCGATCGCAGGCGGCGCCGCACTCGTACTTGTAGCGGATGGGACCGCAGCCGGTGTGGTCGCGGAGGGTGGTGTCGCGGGACCTTTGGGCAGAATCACGACCACCGCCGGTGGCCGCTGCGCAGCGGCCACCGAAGCAGGCGTCACCAGTCTTGGTGTCGGCGGCGCAGGAGCAGGAGCTTCGCTCGCAGGCTTGGGCGGCACTGCCTTCGGCGCCACCGGAGCGGTCGGAGCTTCTGCCTTCGCTTCTATCGCCGGCGGCTTGACTACCGGACGCGCCGCAGGATGCTCGGCTACTTCTCTGAGCTGCGTGATGGCGCGCAGGACGTCTCCAGGTCGCGAAATGTGCGAGAGGTCGATTTTGGTCTTGATCCCTTCGTCGCCGTGAGCGGCACGCGAAGTCTTCGCCGAACCGGGCGTCCCCTCGGAGCGGCCGCGGAGATGTTTCCGCACCAGCTCCGCTTCATGCTCTTCCAGAGAACTGGAGTGCGTTTTCTTCTCCGTGACGCCCACCGTGGTCAGCACGTCAAGAATTTCTTTGCTCTTGACTTCCAACTCACGGGCCAGATCGTTGATTCGAATCTTACTCATCCGCCGTCGTTTCCTCTTCTTGCGCCACTAAGCTCGCATATCTAAGCTCGCATATCTGACCTCTATCTGACCTCACAAAATCCCTGTGCAATCTCACTTCCGGATGACGAAGCCCGCGCTTTCGGTTCGGATGCAACTCCGAACTCGCCACGCTCCCAGTTTTCAGTTCTGCTTGTCTTCCGGGGCTTCTTCAGTCGCAGCTTCTTCAGTCGCGGGTTCTTCGGTCGGAGCTTCGGCGTCTTCTGCTGCCGGCGCCGTTTCTTCCGCAGGCTCCGCTTCCGCGGACAACGCATCCGCTTCTACTGTTCCTTCTGCCAGCGATTCCTCGCTGAAAGCCGCTTCGGTGGCGGCTTCTCCGGCACCTTCTGCTTCCGCGTCGGCTACTGCCTCGCCGCCATCCAGACTGGCGAAATAATTATTGACCGCAATGCTGATTTTTTCCACCGTTTTCGGGCCAATGCCTTCAATCGCTTCCAGTTGTTCCGGCGTCATATCGGCCAGCGACTCCACCGTGTTCACGCCTGCCGCCTTCAGCTTCTCGACCAGCCCCTCGCCCAGTCCGGTGACAATCTCCAGCGGAGTTACGGTCTGCGTGACCAGCGCCGACATCTGCTGTTCCACTTCCTGACGCTTTTCTTCTTCGCTCTTGATGTCGATCTTCCAGCCCAGCAGCTTCGCCGCCAGCCGCACGTTCTGCCCTTTTTTCCCGATTGCCAGCGAGAGTTGCGTGTCGTCAACCACCACTTCCAGATGCTTGTCCGCCGCGTCCACAATCGTCACCCGGCTCACTTTCGCGGGCTGCAGCGCCTTCTCCGCGAATGTAACCGGATCCTCGTGATATTCGATGATGTCGATCTTTTCTCCGCGCAACTCGCGAATGATCGACTGCACCCGCATACCCTTCATGCCCACGCAGGCTCCGACCGCATCCACGTCCTTATCCTTCGACAGCACCGCGATCTTCGTGCGCTCGCCCGCTTCCCGCGCAATCGCCCGGATCACGACCGTGCCATCATAAATTTCCGGCACTTCGGTCTGAAACAGATGCTGGACTAATTCCGGAGCGGAGCGCGAAGCGATCACGCCCGGGCCTTTCACCGCTTTTTCCACCCGCACGATCACCACCCGAATCCGTTCGCCCACCGCGAACGATTCCAGGCGCGACTGCTCCTTGCGTCCCATGCGCGCTTCGGCCTTGCCGATATCGAGAATCACATCCGGACCTTCGAGCCGCTTCACGGTCGCATTTATGATCTCGTTCACATGCCCGATGTATTCGTTGTAAACCGTGTCGCGTTCCGCCTCGCGCACTTTCTGAAATATGACCTGCTTGGCAAGTTGCGCCGCAATCCGCCCCAGAATTCCTTCTGTCACTTTCGGGATCAGCAGCTCTCCGCCCGCTTCCGCGCTCGGATCCAGCTTCCGCGCCTGCTCCACCGTCACCTGCAGATTCGGATCTTCCACTTGCTCTGGAGTCTCAACGATCGACTTCACCGCATAGGCATTGATCTTGCCGCTATCTTTATCGAGCACTGCGCGCAGGTTTTCCTGCGTCTTGTAGTACTTGCGCGTGGCCACCACAATGGCGTCCTCAACCGCGCTCACCACAATTTGCGGATCAATGCCTTTTTCCCGGCTGACCCCTTCGATGATGTTGTAGAGCTCACTAGCCATAAAAGTCAGTTCTCAGTTGCCAGTATCCAGTTGCCAGTTCTCCAGGCCGCCTACGAGCTTCGCACTGGCGCGGCACCGTTTAGCCAGTCGCAATCGCCAAACACTGGCAACTGGATACTGGCAACTGGCAACTAGATTTCCGGTACCAAATTCGCCTTCTCTATGTTGTCTAACTCAATCGCAACCTTCGCCGCTGCGCTTTCTTTCGGACGCATCTTCTTCTTACGCGCCGCGCTTAAATCCAGCAGCAGCTTTCCGTTCTCGAAGCTTTCCAGCTTCCCTTCAAAATGCCGGTTGTTGTTCACCGGCTCCCGCGTCGTCAACTTCACGCGCTGTCCGCGGAAGCGCTCAAAATCTGCCGCCTTCGTCAGCTTGCGATCCAGTCCCGGAGAAGAAACCTCCAGCACATACGATCCGCCCGGCACTGCATCCTCAACGTCGACGATCGTCCCGAACTCCCGGCTGAACTTCGAGCAGTCCTCGTGCGTCACGCCGTCCGGACGATCTTCATATGGACGATCCGCCGCTGGCACCGCCCCGGGCCGGTCGATAAACACACGCAGCATGCGGTGCTTCCCTGCCCCGCACAACTCCACTTCGACTACTTCCAGCCCGTTCGAGCCTGCCACTCGTTCGGCAATCTGCCGGACCTTATCCAGATCTAAAGCCATGTTTTCAGCAACTTGCGCCAAAATCGCCACGCCAGTCCATCCCCGCTAATCGGCCCAAACTAAAAAGTGGGCTTTCGCCCACTGGTGTGCTTCGACAATCCTGACACTACGACACAACAGTTTTCATCAACAACTATACGCCGCCAATATGGAAAACACAAACCAGTGCGGCATCCAGCAGCAGCCATGTGGAGACGGCCAGCCCCAGTCCCTCCACCAGTTACGAAAGTATCTGAAGTAACCTTGTCCACACGGCGCCCATCCCCCAAACTTCTCTGGATGCAGTTCTCCCGCACCCATCTCGCCATCGCAGTGGGCTCCGCGGTCCTGCTCGTGGGCGTGTTTCTTGGCTATCTGAACTGGCTCACCAACCAGGGGCCGGTTTTGTCGCGCTCGGAAGAACGCGACCCTCTCACCCAGATGCCGATCAGCATTACCATGAATCCGTTTCGCGATCGCACCATCGAACGTACCGCCAATCGCTTCATCGCGGAGATGCGCGACGGTAATTGCCGCAAACTGCTCACCCAGTGGGAAAGGGACTACCGCAAGAAGCGCGCCGACTTCATCTGCAAATCCGAGGCCCAGCACCCGCTAATTTCCTGGAACCTGGTGGAATGGGAAGACGCGCCGCCGCTCGTGATTTTGCACTATAAAGGCCAGCGCTACAGCACTCCCAGCCAGGACGCAACCTACAAAGATCTTTTCTCAGTGACCGAAGAAAAGAAAGATTCCGGCTGGACGGTTACGAAGTACGACTCGTTTTACTGATGTGCAATTCTCGGCGCGCTCCGCGTCTCGGCGGTAAAGCGCCTTTCCTAACGACTAACGACTGACGACCAGCGACTGACCCTAGCCCCCAATATGCACCATCGTTCGCGACGCCGGCACAAATCCCGGCTCCCCGATGTGGTGCCGCTCTTCTTTCTTCTCCACCACTTTCACAATGAACTCCGTGAGCTTCTCGTCGGTCGCGCCGCGCCGTATCAACTCATGCAGGTCGTGATCCCACACAGAGAATAAACACGTGCGCAGCTTGCCGTCCGAGGTGATGCGAATCCGGCTGCAGTGTCCGCAGAACGGCTGCGACACCGGCGCGATGATCCCAATCTCGCCCACGCCATCGGAGAAGCGATAGCGCCGCGCCGTTTCACTGCCCTCGTGCGCAATCTTCTCCAGCGGCAGATACTCCGACATGCGGGAGACGATTTCGTCGAGCATAACTACAATTTGCGGCGTCCAAACCCGGCCCTCTTCGAGCGGCATGAATTCGATGAAGCGCACCACCACCCGCTCTTCGCGCGCAAACATCCCAAACGGAATGACCTGATCTTCATTGAAGCCGCGCAGCAGCACGCAATTGATCTTCACCGGATCGAGCCCCGCCCGCCGCGATGCGCGCACTCCCGCCAGCACGCTCTCGTATCCATTCGGCACTCGCGTGATGCGCGCAAATCGCTCCGGATCCACCGCGTCCATGCTGACCGTCACGCGGTCAAGTCCTGCGTCCTTCAGCGGCTGCGCAATCTCAGCCAGCAGGTGGCCGTTGGTCGTCAATGCAATTTCAGGTTTCTTGCCCTCTGCAGTGCGCAGCTTTGCGAGGTCGCCGACGAACCCCACAATGCCTTTACGCAGCAGCGGCTCGCCGCCCGTCAGGCGAATTTTCGTAATCCCGAGCCCAACCAGAATCCGCGCCATCCGCAGATAGTCTTCGAACGGAAGCTCCGCATACGCCGCGCCATTGGTCCCCGTCCGGCAGTACACGCACCTGTAGTTGCAGCGGTCCGTGATCGAAATCCGCAGGTCGTGAATCGAGCGCCCGAAATTGTCGGTTAGCTTCACCATTCAGCCGTTAGCACATGGCGAGTCTGTTGGTGAAGAAAAACAAGCGCGGCAGGAGTAAGCCGGGCGAGCGTTTCCTTTCCAACACGGGAGGCGCAGACGTTTCCATCCGCACCCTCGAATCGCACCTGCAATACCGGCGCAACCCTCGCCCCCGCCGCCAGAGAATTTCTCAGGCCACGGGGATCGGAAACTCGGCGTTCATTATAGATGACGAAGCCGAACTCCGCGAGTTTCTCGTCCGTGGAGAGCCGGGCGTCCCCGCCCGGCGGATGGGCGAGACGCCCGTCACTCCACAGGCCTGCTAAACTTTCCGCATGAAAGCACTCGTCATCACTCGTTTCGGCGGTCCCGAGGTTCTCGAATTGCAGCAGGTCCCCGACGCGCATCCCGCGCCGGAGCAGCTTCTGGTGAAGGTGGAAGCGGGCGGCTTGAACTTTGCCGATCTGCTCACCGCGCGCGGCGGATACGCAGGCACTCCCAAACCGCCGCTCACGGCAGGCCGAGAATTCGCCGGACGCGAAGATTCCAGCGGACGCCGCGTGATGGGTTATACGCAATGGGCCGCCTTCGCCGAAAAAACCGTGGCGCAGCGGAACCTCGTCTGGCCCGTCCCTGAAAATTGGACCGCCGAACAGGCCGCCGCCTTCCCGGTGAATTTCTTCACCGCCTATTTCGCCTACTGGAAGGCCGGTTTGCTCGACCAGCCCGCCGGTTCCCGCGTTCTGATTCATGCCGTCGCCGGCGGAGTCGGCACCGCCGCCGTGCAAATCGGAAAAATTCTCGGCCTCGAAATGTACGGAACTTCTTCTTCCGAAGACAAGCTGACCCGGGTGCGCGAACTCGGCCTGCAGCACGGCATCAACTACAAGCAGCGCGATTATGTCGAAGCGATCAAAGATCTCACGCACGGCGAAGGTGTCGACGCAGTTTTCGAAATGCTCGGCGGCGAGCACGTCGCAAAAAGCGTGCGCTGCGTGCGCGACTTCGGACGCGTCATTGTCTATGGCTCCGCCACCGGCGAACCTCCGCTACTCGACACTCGCCTTCTCTACGCGAAAGGCGCGAGCGTCCACGGACTTTGGCTGTCGTATCTGAGCGCCAACCGCCCACTCATGGAATCCGCGTGGAAGCAGCTTTCAGAATGGCTGGCAGCGGGCAAGCTCCATCCCGTGATCGGAAAAGTTTTCCCACTGGAAGAAGCCCGCGCCGCCTACACGCTAATGCAGGAAGGCAAGAATTACGGCAAGATTGTGCTGAAGATCAGTTAGCACTTTATTAAATATAGATTTGTCATCCCGAGCGAAGCGAGGGATCTTGTAGTTCTTGGACATAGCCTGAACTCCTGACAAAACACTCCCACCCTGTCATTCCGCCAACCTACACCATGCTTTGCTAACGCGGCGAGCGCCCGCACGTCCAATACGCATGCTTCTGTTCGCAAAGAAAAAAGACATTGGGAACTTACTCAGACCGAGATTCGTATCCTGTGGCGAACCAATGTGGGGTGGACGTAAGCAACTTCGATCCACTTAAAAGAATTTGCAGGGTAACGGGACTGGCTCACACGTGGTTTGGCGGCCCTGCGTGAGCACAGTCCGAGCAAAAAGCACGAGTCTGAGGCCCGCGCTCTTTTGCGTCACCCTGACACGCGCATTGTAGGACTTTGCACGAAAAAGGCAAGCCCTCAGTCGAGCGTCCTCGAACCATCACCAGCCGCCCCCTAACGTCCCGGCAGAAAGCGGGGCAGAAAGCTAAGGAGCTTATGAAACTGAACCATCTGGCGATGAACAATCTGGCAAAGACTGTGGTGCTCGGGCTGGCCGTGCTGCTCGCATCGAGCGCTTTCGCAAGTAACAAAGGTTCGCTGCAGGTGCGGGAGCCGTTTGAAGTCGCCGGCCAGCAACTCGCCCCTGGTGAGTATCAACTGCGTTGGGACGGCACGGGATCGAATGTCGAGGTAAGCTTCATGCAGGGCAAGAAGGAAGTCGCGAAGGCGTCGGCAAAAGTCGTCGCACTCGACAAAGCCTCTAACTATGACTCGGCGGTCGTCGACCACGCCAGCGGCAAGGCAACGGTTTCCGAAATACGCTTCGCCGGCAAGAAGTACGTCCTAGCCATCGGCGCTAGCGAGAAAGCCGAAATGAGCGGAAGCAAGTAACTGACTAACTCGTGGAAAAGGAAAGCAAACGGGGGAGCGCTCCGGTGCTCCCTTTTGTTTCGTCAGTTCTTCACCGTCATTGCGTCAGAGTCAACGGCTTTCTTGCCGGATATGCCTTCCAGACCCGCCAGAACGCCGCGATAGTCGCTCTTGTCGCATTGCATGGCAAAGCCACCCTTCTTGTCACCTTCAGCCCAAGTCAAACCAACATAGTGCTTTTTCGACTTCGTAAGGGCCATAAGAGCGCCAATCCCAAGGGACACGACAGCCAAACCGATGGCCGCTCCAACGCGCCGATGAACATCTTGTCCGTAGCTAATTTCGGTTATGGATGACGCCGGAATCGTCATTACGTCCGTTTTTTCTTTCACGAGACGAATTTGATTGGCCTCGATGTATAGTTTGACTCCGGTTCCAGCCTTAATATCGGGCAATGATCCGCCGTCATAGGTCACCTTGTAGCTGTTGTCTCCAGCGAAGGCCATAATTGGAATTGTGATACAAAGAAGGACAGCCACCAGATTTTTCATCTCATCTCCTTCATTTCGTTGGCAGGTTACCACATCCAAGGAGGTCGGGCTGGCGGACCGACAAAAGCGCTTTCTGCGCAGCAGTCTTACCGCAGCGGCTAAAGCCGGTGCTGAAAACAAGCCAGTTATCGCAGCGCTGAAGCGCTGCGCCACCCAAATTCAGGTGCAACATCGAGTTTTTCCGCAGTCTGTAAAGCTCATGTCTTGAAGAACGCTTTGCGGCGGGGCTGGACCCCCACCCTTTCAAAGCCGTTCACCACCATCATCGCTTAAGGTGGGTTCGAAGTATGTGACGGATGGGCCGGATATTTGTGATGAAAAAAGTGATGGGGAGACAGAGGTCAAATTACCCCGCGGTATGCTCATTAAATGGCTCTGGGCGGCACGGCTGAAGCCGTGCCCTTCCCCAGCGCCCGCGTGAACCAAAAGTTTTCAGCAGCCCGCAGCGGCTAAAGCCGAAACCATTTTCAGCGGCTAGCGGTATGCCTGAAGGCATACCCTGATACGAATCAGTGTTTTCCCGCAGCCTGTGAAGCCGTGCCCTTCCCAAAACGATTTATGAGATAGCTTCCAGCAAAAAAATGGAGCGCGCAATCGCTCCCTCCAGCAACTGAGAACTGACAACTGAGAACTGAGAACTGTTCTCAGTACTTCGGCATCTTAGGATCGATTCGATCGGCCCACGCTAAGATGCCGCCGGTGAGGTTATAGACCTTAGTAAATCCCGCGCGGCGCAGGAAGTTTACCGCTTTCGCGCTCCGTCCGCCCATCTTGCAGTGGGCCACGATCTCGCGGCTGCTGTCGAGTTCGTTCACGCGCTTTGGTAAGTCGCCGACCGGGATGAGATATCCCTTCAAGTTACAGATCTGATATTCGTGCGGTTCGCGTACGTCGAGAATAAACACGTCGGCCTTCGCATCTAACTTCTTCTTTAACTCTTCCACCGAGATCGCCGGAATGTCATTTCCAGCGGGTTCTTCCTGACCGCGGATGCCGCAGAACTGATCGTAGTCAATCAGCTTGGTGATCGTGCGGTGCGTGCCGCAGACGGGGCAATCGGGATTCTTGCGCAGCTTCAATTCGCGGAACTTCATGGCGAGCGCATCAACCAAGAGCAATCGCCCGGCGAGCGATTCGCCTTGCCCCAGGATCAGCTTGATGGTCTCGGTCGCCTGAATCACGCCGATCAGTCCGGGCAGAATGCCGAGCACTCCGCCTTCGGCGCATGAAGGCACGAGGCCCGGCGGTGGCGGCTCGGGATAGAGACAGCGATAGCATGGGCCCTCTTCAGTCGCGAACACGCTCGCCTGGCCTTCGAAGCGAAAGATGGAGCCGTAAACATTGGGCTTGCCAGTGAGCACGCAGGCGTCATTGACCAGGTAGCGGGTGGGAAAATTGTCGGTGCCGTCGGCGACGATGTCGAACTCGCGAAACAACTCCAGCGCATTGGCACTGGTCAGTTTCATGTCGAACGTCCGCAGGTTCAGGAACGGATTGAGCGCCGTCAGTTTGTCGGCGGCGGAGTCGAGCTTCTTGCGGCCGACGTCGTTGGTGGTGTGGATAATCTGGCGCTGCAGGTTGGTGTAGTCCACGACGTCGAAGTCCACGATGCCGAGCGTGCCGATGCCCGCGGCCGTCAGGTAGAGTGCGAGCGGCGAACCGAGACCGCCCGCTCCGATGCACAGAACTTTTGCGGCCTTCAGCTTCCGCTGCCCTTCCATGCCCACCTCGGGCATGATCAGATGGCGCGAGTAGCGCAGGATTTCGTCGTTGCTTAAAACGGCTTCGGATTGGGCTTCGGCGGATTTGACATCAGTAAGGGTGGCCATAAATTCCTCTTCCAATTGTGATCAGGTCGAAGGCGAGCTACAGACAACAGCGGCGACCGCGCGCGGGGCGGGACATTCGGCAATGTGTCGGTCCGCAGGTCATACTCGGTAGATCATACTCAAATCATATCGCAGCAGCCGCCAGCAATCGACGGCACGATGGAAATGGTATCACCCTCTTTGACCGCGGTGGCTTCTTTTTGCAGATAGCGCATGTCTTCGTCATTGACATAAACGTTGACGAACGCGCGCAACTTGCCGTCGTCGGTATAGAGGTGGCGCTTCAGGTCGGGATGCTGCGAGACCAGGCCAGCAAGAGCCTCGCCCACGGTTTTTGCCGGGATATCGATCGAAGCCTGTTTCCCCGAGTATTGGCGAAGCGGAGATGGAATCTGGATCTGGGGCATACAAAGGAGATGCAATGGCGCTCGCGAAAGATGCAAGTCGAAATGGAGCGACGCGTCGCCCTCGGCGGTCCAGCGCGGACCGGATGAAGAAGATGGGCGCCGAGGAACACGGACGCCCGCGTGGCTCTGGGCGATTGCCGAAGGGACGCCCCCTTCCGGGTGGCAAGAGACTCTGGGTACTAATGCAGCACCGCCGTTTTGCCGATCCGAACACTAGGATGGTGAGGGCATGTCTGAAGCGGCTGGCGTGGCGAAATCAGTGTCACGCGAGTGCCTTTGTGACAAGTATGCACGGGAAGCGAAACTCATCCAGTCCTCGCTGCTGCCCACGAAGGGGCTCTCCCATGAGGCCGTCGAGATCGCGTGCCGCTTCATTCCCTTCTCCGAGGTGGGGGGCGACTTTGCCGACTTCTTCTCTTTACCGAACGGTCTCATTGGGATCTACCTCGGGGACGTTGTCGGCAAGGGCTTGCCGGCGGCCATGTACGGCGCGCTCGTGATGGGAACCCTGCGCGGGATTCACAAGGCCGGGACCGATACTGCTAAAGTTCTTGCCCTATTAAACGAGCGCCTGGTGCAGAGGCCCATCCCGGGCCGCTTTTGCTCGACCTTGTATGCTCTTTTCAACCCCGCCACGCGAGAACTCATCTTTTCCAATGCCGGAATGCCGTTCCCCCTCTTGATCTCCGGAGCGGGGTGCCGTCCGCTAGGCGAGGGTGGTCTCCCTTCGGGAATGTTCCCGGGTACCAGCTACGAACGGCACGTCGTGCAACTCGGCCCGGGAGACTGCGTTCTGTTCGCAAGCGACGGTCTTCATGAATTGCGCAACGGGGAGGGAGTCGAATTCTGCACCGCCCAGATCGAGGAGGTGTGGGCACAATGCCGGCGCAAATCGGCAATCGAATCGGTGGATTTCGTCTTCGATCGCCAACTAGCCTTCTCCGATGGCAACCCTCCGCACGACGATATTACTGCAGTGGTGTTGAAAGTACTGCCCTAGCGCCATTGTCATGCACCTCCGTGTCATGACACTTCAGTCTTCTCCTCCACGAATTTCTTGTCGGCCTCATCGGTACCCGCCAGTTCGAACGAATTCGTTATCGTCGCTGTGCCCTTGTCGACGCTCGTGATCACGTAGGAACAGCCGAACCAGTGAGCTTCCGCGAGGTCGGTGGGCGACCATTGCGCGGGATGGTCAGGATGAGAGTGATAGAAGCCGACGATGTCCTCGCCGCGCTCGCGGCCTTCGCGCTGGATGCGGATGAGATCCCGGGGATCGATGTGGTAACGGTTGTGGGGCGAATCCTCGCGCGTGTTGCCGCAGCGGGCGATGCGCGAGACGATCTTTGAGACGGGCTTGGAGCCGTTATCGTCGAAGTGCCCGAGCAGCACGCCGCAGCACTCGTAGGGATAGGTTTCCTCTCCGTGCTGACGAAGGGAAACGTAGGCAGATGGAGAGAGCTTGAGCATCAGAAGTCAGAACCCATTTCACCACAGAGTCACAGAGACCCAGAGAAAAATCAAAAAAGGTTTTCTCTGTGACTCTGTGGTGGATTTTGGTTCTAGCCCTCATGCCAAAATCGTTCGCTCAGATATTTTTCGCCAGAATCGCAGAGGATGGTCACGATGGTTGCGCGTTGATCTTCCTTCAGACGCTCGGCAACTCTTAGGCTGCCAACAATGGCCGCGGCGGCGGAGACTCCGACGAGCAGTCCTTGTTCGCGCGCCAGGCGCCTGGCCATGGCGTGCGCGTCTTCGGTTGCGATCTCCAGATTTTCATCGGCGAGCGACGGATCGTAAATGCGTGGCACGATTGCCGAGGGCAAGTGCTTCGCGCCTTCGATGCCGTGGAAGGCGGAGTCGGGTTGCAGCGAGATGCAGCGGATCTTCGGATGCAACTCTTTCAAACGACGCGTGGTTCCGACGAAGGTTCCGGTGGTGCCGAGCATGGCGACGAAGTGCGTGATACGTCCTTCGGTTTGCTGCCAGATTTCGTTCGCGGTGGTTTCGTAATGCGCGCGCCAGTTGGCGTCGTTCGAATACTGATCGGCGTAGAAGTAAAGATCGGGATGGCGCTCGGCATACTGGCGGGCGATCTTGATGGCGCCGTCGGAGCCTTCGGCGGGGTCGGTGTAAATGATATTTGCGCCGTATGCCTGTAGAATTCGTTTTCGCTCGGGAGAAACATTCTCCGGCACGCAGAGCGTGACGGGAAATCCGAGCGCGGCGCCGAGCATGGCGTAGGCGATGCCGGTGTTACCGCTGGTGGAATCGAGCAGAATCTTTCCGGGAGCGAGTTTGCCGGCGCGGCGCGCTTCGGCCACAATGCGGGCGGCGGCGCGATCTTTGACGGATCCGCCGGGGTTGCGCCATTCGGCCTTGCCCAAAAGTTTTACGTTGGGAAAATCGCGGGTGAGCGCGTCGAGCGGCAGCAGGGGCGTATTGCCGATGCTCGCGAGCACAGCTTCTCCTCTCGGGCCAGACGAGGCTTCAGCCTGGGAAGGCGACTTCGGCGGCGCGGAGCCTGGAACTGCTGATGTCATTGCGTGTGAATGCTCTTGTGACTAGAGTAATGTGCCCGCAATTTCAAAAAGGTATATCTATACTAACGTTGTTGAAATTCTAATGTCATTAGATTCGCCGTGGACAGTTTGGTTCCATCGAATCCGTGAAAGCAGCATCTAACCTGATGCAACGAGAATTGAGTTCATAAAATGGCAGCGAAAGTCGAACAGCGAACCTACGAAGACGCAGTCAGCTGGCTGCGCGATCATGGCTTTGACCTGATTGAAGCTCCGGGCGCGCAAACGCGGGTGTTCCTGAAGAAGTACAACTGCTCGGCGGCGATCCAGAAGACGGATGACGGCGGCGTGAAAATTTTCGCGTATCCGGGATACATGATCGGCAGCGAAATTTCGAAGCTGGTCAATCGCGGCTATCAGCAGTTTATGAAGACGACGAAGACCGAAGTGCCGGCCACGGCCGACCACCTTAAAGCGCTGCAGCAGTTCTCCGAAGAAATGAAGGAAGCACTGGGACTGCCGAGCCTCTACAACGAATCGCTCGGAACGGTGAGCGATTCGTATCAGTACGATCGCATCAAGGACCGCGGCGAGACGGAGGTGGATCGTCCAAAGCGGCCGTGGGAAACGGTGAAAGTGAAGGCGGCCACGGCGTCGAAAAAGAGCCAGGCGTAGGGCGAGTGCGCGATTAGCTACGAGCCGTCAGCTATCGGCTTTCAGCTATCAGCTCTTAGCTCTTGGCTTCTTGGGTTTTGTATCCGGGCATCGCTTTAGCGATGCCGTTAGTCTTCGAATTCAAATGCCCCTTTAGGGGCCGGACATCGCAAATCGATTCTGCTCTTCTTCCCGGCTTTTTCTCTGTTTCAGAATATCTAGAAATGATCTCTTCCGTGCGCTGCACCGGCTCGACTGAAACTTTGAAACCAGGCTTGGCTTCACTACGGCCAGACGGCCAAAATGGCTCCCATGGCCAGGTAGCAGACTAGTTGGTATCCGGTGTTGATCAGGTAGAGCTTGGTGGGCTGCTTGCCGAATAGTGCGCCGGTTAGTTGGACAGTGGTTACGAATCCCAGCCAGACGGCGAAGCCGATTTTCATTCCGTAAGGAATTGTGTTGACGGTGGTGATGTCAATGATCTTGGCGAGCACTACGGCCGACGCGATGCTGGCGATGAAGGCGAGGCCGTAGAGTTTGCCTGCGCTTTTTCGCATCTCGGCGATCTTGGCCTTGTCATTGGGGTCGAATCCCATCAGGCGCATCCAAGGATTCGCGAAGAGGATGGGGGAATACCAGAAAAATCCAATCACCATGGTCGCGATGGCGGATACCAGCACGGCCCAGAAATTGATTCCATCAAATGAGTGAGCTCCGATCATCGTGTCGTCCTCCTGTGGGTGGCGATAGGGCGCAATGGTAATCCGGCGGGCAGGTCCAGGGAAGGGGAAAATTTGCGGCATTAGTTGGGATTGTCATCTTGACCCTGAGCGGCGCCGAAGGGGAAAGACCTATGCATTGGGGCGGCTTCAAGTAGATAGGTCCTTCGCTTCGCTCAGGATGACAGTTTGGATTTGGGTCGCGAACTCGACGTGGGACACTGTACTATCGCCCTCTATCCATCGCCTCATTCGCCAGCCGATCAGCAATCTGGTTATGTTCACGCAGTGCGTGGCGGATTTCGAAGTGCTCGAGCCGGCGGATCAATTGCTGCGCCTGGTCGTGCAGCTTGCGCAGTTCGGGATGACGCACCTTGTAGATGCCTTTCATCTGGCGCACCATCAGTTCGGAATCGCTGACGACCTTGAGCGCTTTGATTTGATTTTCGGCGGCGTAGCGGAGGGCGGCGAGGAGTCCCTGATACTCGGCGTAGTTGTTGGTGTGGTGGCCGAGGTATTCGCTGAGCTCGGCGACCGGGTGGCCGGAGGCATCGTTGATGGCGACACCATAGCCAGCGGGGCCGGGATTGCCGCGGGCTCCGCCATCGACGTGGGCGGTGTGGGCGGCGGGCGCGGATTTCGGCGCAGAGAAAAGATTGCCGGAGCCGGGAGAGCGCGAACGCATAGAGCGAGTTTACAACGTGGGCGGGGCTGGGTTGCTGTCACCCTGTCCTATCTTCCCGTGGCGAGCCGTGTAGCTAAGCGCTGCGGCAGATTAGCGGCGAGGATTTTTTCCTGGGCTGCGCGGAGGTTGTACGGGATGCGATAGAAAGTCACGATCCAGGCATCGGAGTCGAACATGGCGAAGGCGGCGCGCCAATCGCCATCGCGGGGCTGGCCGACGGAGCCGGGGTTGATGAGATAGCGGCGATCCTTGCGGAGGGGCCAGTCGGAGGACTCAGGCTGGCCCACGGTGCGATATCCGGGATGGTAGCCTTCGCTGATCTCGCCCGTGAGCACGAAGCCGCCCTGAAGGTGAGTATGTCCGAAGAACGTAATCGGGACGGGATTGGTGATGAGCGGTTCGATGGCGTCGCTGGCGCTGACCATGTATTCATCTTCGTCGAGCGAAGAGCCGTGAACGAACTGGATGCCGGGGAGTTCGTCGAGGTCGACGGGACCCTGCGGGAGCGCGCGGAGCCATTCGAGATTTTTGGCGCTGAGTTGGTCGCGCGTCCAGAGCGTGGCGAGGCCGGCGACGGGGTTGAATTCGTCGAGGTTCATGAGGCCGCAGACCGCTTTGTCGTGATTGCCGCGGACGAAGACGCGTCCGAGAGCTTGCGCTCGAGCAATGACTTCGTTGGGATTGCCGCCATAACCAACGGTATCGCCGAGATTGACGACGAGGTCGTGGGCGGGAGCGGCGGCTAGGCAGGCGTCCAGCGCTTCGAGGTTGCTGTGAATGTCGCTTAGAAGAAGGATGCGCACGGGGGAGGATTATAGCTTTTCTGGGGAGAAAAGGACGAGGCGGGGGCTAGTGTCGTATTCCGCAAGTTCGCGGGACGCGACGCTAGCGCTGGCTTTGGGGCCGCGGCGGATTCACGACCGGGCATCGGGCCCAGTGTTCGGGACGGACTTCTGGTTCGACTTCAACGAGCGGGGGGAGCTCGACGGCGCAGGCGGAGACGCGGTGCGGGCAGCGGGGTTCGAAAGGACATCCCGGAGGAAGTTGGGCGATGGACGGGACGGTGCCTTCGATAGTCGAAAGCGGAAGAGCGCGATCGGTCTCAAGAGTAGGAATCGCGCGCAGCAGGCCCTGGGTATAGGGATGAGCGGGCGCGTGGAAAATGTCGGCCTTGGCGCCGAGCTCGACCAGGTTGCCGGCGTACATGACGGCGACGCGGTCGGCGACGTGCGAAACGACGGCGAGATCGTGAGAGATGAAGAGCATCGCCAATCCGAATTTGTGGCGGAGGTCGTTGAGCAGGTCGAGGATTTGCTGCTGGATGGTGACATCGAGCGCGGTGGTGGGCTCGTCGGCAATGAGCAGTTGCGGGCGGTTGACGATGGCCATGGCGATCATGACGCGTTGGCGCATGCCTCCGGAGAGCTGGTGCGGATAGCTGCGGGCGCGCTTCTCGGGGTCGGGGATGGCAACGTCGCGCATGCCTTCGACCGCTTGACGCCATGCTTCCGATTTGGAGACGCGGTGATGAGCGAGGACGGCTTCGGCGATCTGGTCGCCGACACGCATGACCGGGTTGAGGGCGGTCATGGGCTCCTGGAAAATCATGGCGATGCGCGAGCCGCGAAGCTGCCGCAGTTGATCGGAAGGCAGCTTGGTGAGATGCGTGGGGACACCGTCGCCGTCTTGGAAGCGGTTCTGGAAAATGATTTCGCCCGTGACGATGGCGGCGGGCGGAAGCAGGCCCATGATGGCGAGCGCGGTGATGGATTTTCCGGAGCCGGATTCGCCGACCAAGCCGAGCACTTCGCCAGGGGCGATAGAGAACGAAAGACTGCGAACGGCGGCCACGGGTGCAGCGGCCTTCGCCTGCTGGGCGGGCGGGTGTGCCTGCCCAGTACGGGACTGCGGGAACTGGATGGTCAGGTCACGGACGTCGAGCAGCGGGCGCACCAGGGCTATGGTATCAGCGCTGAGACTACTTCTTTGGCCGCGATTCCGGCGGCACCAACCCGGCAACGCGGTAATACACTACCAACTGGCCGTAGTGTTCTCCCGAGTGCTCGATAAGGCCCCACGCCATGTCGGAAACTCGCACCTGCTGATTCTCGAACGGATCGACGATCAAATCGTTCATCCCTTTATCGCCCTTTTTTTGAATCGCCGCCGCGCCGTCGGCGAACGCCTTCTTCACAAACTCGACCACCGCGGCTTTTGTCTTGTACTGCTCGCGCTTGGGATCTTCTTCCGCCGGCGGTTTCAGTCCCATCGCCGGGTTGGTGAAAAAATAAGTCCCATTGGCCGCGTGCAACAGTTGCTCGGCAAAACTCCGCTCCGCCGGCACCGGCTTGAAGTCGTACTTGTCCTCGGGAAAGTCTTCCGCCATGGCAATCAACTTCCGCCCGATATAGTTCCAGTTCTCCAGCAAAGCCTGCGACGGCCCCACCGAGGGCTTCGGCGGCGCCTCCTTCTTCATCGTGTCTTGGGCACTTGCCAGCGCTGCCAGAATCAATACCGCAAGAACTGCGCCAGCGACTCGCTTCTTCATTTTGCAAATCCCTCCGATCATCGCTAACTTACTTCAGTTGTCTTACTCCAGTCCAGCCTTGGCGAGCATCTCCAGAAACTGCTTCTGCGTCCGCATATCGATCGACTGCGCTACCAGCTTCCCTTCCCGGTCGTACACAAAACTCTTTGGAATCCCCTCCACTACAAACATTTCATTTACCTTCCGGCCGGGATCGAGCAGCACGGGAAACGAAACCTTGCGCTCACGGATAAATGGCTCTACCTTCGCCGCCTCTTCATCTGAGATGCCCAGCACCACCAGCCCCTTCGAACTGAAGCGCCCGTAAAGCGTTTCCAGATCCGGCATCTCCTTGCGGCAGGGCGGACACCAGGTCGCCCAGAAATTCACCAACACGACTTTGCCGCGCAGTTCCGCGAACGTCCAGCTTGCCGGAAAGATCTTTCAGCGTAAACTCCGGATGTTCCCGCTTGCGGTCATCGGCCTCGAGCCGCGTCATGGCCGTCCGAAACTGCTCATCATTATTGAGATCGGGTGAAACCTCAACATGTTCGTAACGCACCAGGGTGGCCAGCTCAATATATGGACGCGCCGGCTCGCGTGTGGCTTTGCTGGCCGCATCGGGATTCTTCGGCTCCGCCCATGGCACAGGTCGCTCACGTAACGTCTCGGCCAGCGTCGTCGCCACTTCCTGCAGCGTGTTGTGTCCGAAATCGCCTTCGGTGGAAAGTCCCGCCAAATTCACGGCCAGCCGCAGCTTGTTCTCGGTCGCCGGCAGCTTCCGGATCTTCAGCGCCAGATCCTTCGTAGTCCCCGCCCGGACGTCATCCGCGAGGCCGCGCAGCCCGTGGATCTGGTCCGCGAGTGGCTTCTCGTCCGCGCTCCACACAACTTCTTTCTTTTGCGCCGAGGCGAACTGCAGCCCGAAGGTCACCACCGCGACCCACACAAAAAGCATATTTGTCCTACGAAGCGAGATCTGGGATTTCATGTCCCACCGAGCTTAACAACGGACCACCTTCCGCACCAATCGCTTTTGCCCGCATCCTAATAACACTAATGACCGCTATACTGACAGTTCCTCCGAGGTGAGCATGCCGATCCACACAACCCGCTTCTACGCGCTGCAACTGGCGTGTTTCGTTCTTTTTGCTTTCACGCTTGCTGGCGCGCAGGCGAACCTGTACGGGCAGAATAAAGATCGGCAGAACCAAGCCCCGGGTCCAGCAACGCCCGGGGCGGATTACTCGGGCATGTACAGCTTTTTGCGCGACGGCGAGTTTGTGCAAGTCACCGTCGAAGACCGGGGACGCGTTACCGGCTTTGTTTCGCGCTACGGCGACTCGGAAAGCGATCGCGGCGTTTTTGTGGATCACTTTTTTAAGTCGGGCAAACTCGATGGCAATCAACTCGCGTTTACCACCGAGACCGTGCATGGCGTGTCGTTCGAATTCCGAGGAACGTTCGAGCGGGGCGAAGGCAAGAATCGGGGCGACGAAGCGTATTACGTGCTGAAGGGAACTCTCGTCGAGAACACAACCGATGAAGCGAAGAAAACTTCTTCCCGGTCGAGCGAGGTTGCGCTGAAAAGCTTCCCGCAGGATATGGCTCCCCCACCCGCAGAAAAGAAGTAGGCGGTCAGTCTTCGATCTACTATCGATCAAATTATTGATTGTTCCATTTATTGATTGTTCCATGCCTGGGGTGGCAATCCCACCCGGCATGCTGGATACGCTGACATTCGGTCTATGGGTACTTGACATCCTTAGCCCGCCGCCGCAGAATATCGAAAATTTAGGAAAAGCGCCCATTTCCTCTCGAGAGATGAAATAGTCGACAAGCTTATGACGCTTAGCCAGCCGTCGCAATCCCCCCAAAAGAAAGTCAGTCCCGAACAGTGCAAGCATCCTCGGGTACAGATCGTTTCCCGCGACGAAGAATCCGAATATGTGGAATGCCAGGAATGTGGGGACGTTTTCGAGTCCAGTGAATTGAAGGACATGGCGATCGAGGAAAAAAAGGAACCAGACGAAGAGTGAGCCGCGTTCGGGGTGGTGCAGCAGCGCTGGGTTCCCAGCACGCCCGCTTTTGGCGCGATGGCGTGGAGGGCTTTCGGCGCTGCGGTAAATGGCTTATTCTCAGTACCGGCTTTAGCCGCTGCGCGTCAGACTGCGGCCCAGGAAACACTTTTCCCGCAAGCGCAGTAGCGCCTTGGCCTGTGCCCGAAACATAACCGCCACCCGCCTCCGGCTGCCGTATTCTGAAGTAGTGAACCGCAGAACGTGGAAGGCATGGCTGGTGCCCGGCGGCTTGTTATTGGCGCTGGCGGCGACGCTCGTCAACAGCTCTCTGTTCGTCCAGGTCGCGCCCTCGCTGGCCTTCTATTACGTTGGCGTGTTCGCCGCCGGATTGCTTCTCGCCTGGCGTTTCAATTCCAGCCGCGTTCTGTTTTCCCTGCTGGTTCTGCTGCTCGCCCATCGCGCCGTCGTTTTCTTTTCCAATGGCCAGGTTCTCACCGGACCTGGCCGCATGGCCGTCGCACTCGCCGCTCTGCTGATCCCGCTGAACTTTATCGTGTTCGCCTCGATGCGCGAGCGTGGCCTCGTCATTGCCGGAATCGCACCCCGCTTTGGATTGCTGTTCCTCGAATCGGTTGTCTTCGCCGTCCTGTGCCGGCCGGAAAACAGCCCCGCCAATCCCCAGCATCCCGGCGCGACCGCGATCCCGCTCTGGATTCTGTTGAGCTTTGTCGCCGCCATCGCCATGTTCGTCCGGCATTTTTTTCAAACTCGCAGGCCGATCGACCCCGGCTTTGCGTGGTCCGTGGCAGCGGTTTTCATGTGGCTACAATTCGCCCCGGTCGGCAAGGCGTCGGACGCCTACGTCGCCACCGCTGCGCTGATCCTCGCCGCGTCGCTGATCGAGACTTCCTACGTGCTCGCCTACCACGACGAACTCACCGGCATTCGCGGGCGGCGCGCCTTCAATGAGTCCCTGCTTTCGCTCGACCAGCAATATGCCATCGCCATCGTCGATATCGACCATTTCAAAAAATTCAACGACACCTATGGCCACGATATTGGCGATCAGGTGCTGTGCATGGTGGCCTCTCGGCTTTCCCAGGTCGGTGGGGACGGCCAGGCTTTCCGCTGCGGGGGCGAAGAGTTCGCCATCGTCTTTCGGAACACTTCCGCCAAAGACGCGTTCGAGAATCTGGACTCGCTGCGCCAGATCATCGAGAAATCCACTTTTCATGTGCGCGGTTCCGAGAGAAGAGCCAAGAGAGTTGCGGAGAGCGGAAGCGATCGCCGGGCGGGCGAGTCGGATCGCAGAAAGTCCGCAAGAAAGAAAACTGCTTCCGCCAGCCCGAACCAGTCGCCCGATCGTTTATCGGTGACGGTCAGTATCGGCGTGGCCGAGCCGAGTACTCGTTATCGCCAGCCCGAGCAAGTGATCCAGGCGGCCGACCAGGCTCTTTATCGCGCCAAGAACAAAGGCCGCAACCGCGTGGAAATGGCTTCCACAGCCCCACTTCGGCTGGCGGAGGGCAAGCGCGCGAAGGCGTCGCGGCTTTGACCCGGCGCTTTTGCATTACCGGCCTTCAACGCCTCACCATTCAAAAAGATGGATTAGAAATAGGATTACCGTTGCCGCCAGCGGCAGCAGCAGCCCGGCGCGCAGACTCCCCGTGGCATGCGAGATCACGCCCACCATCCAAGGAATGACGGCCGGCCCTAACGCCGCCAGCGAAAACATGACCGCGCCAATGCTTCGAGCGGCAACGCCAAAGCGCTGCGAAAGCCGCGCCACGGTGATCGGATACAACGTTGCGAAACTCAAACCCGTAATCAGCGCCCCGCCAATCACTCCTGGCAGCGTCGGAGCCCACAGCATCAGCGCGATGCCCGCCGCTCCCGCTGCGTAGCCCGCCCGCAAAACGCGGCGTTCCGGAAAGTAACGCAGGAACGCGGTTCCCAGTGCGCGGCCCACCGTCAGCGCCGACCAGAAAAACGCCGGCATCATGGACGCTATCGCCGCCCCGCGCGATCCCAGCCGCGAAACATAGGAGCCGATCCAGCCTCCCACCGCGGTTTCCGCTCCCGGATACAGAAAGAAAACGGCCGCGAAAAGCCAAATCGTCGGACTCTTCGCCAGCTCTCGCCACGAGATCGGCGATTCCGCGGATGTTTCCGCCGCGGGAAAAGGCAAATTGCGCATGGCCAACGCCAGCAGTACAAGGAACAGCGCCACCGAGCCGAGAAAGAATGGCAGCAGCTTGTGTGCCGCCGTCCACGCCACCATCAGTGAGCAAAACACCGCACCGACGCCCCAGAAAAAATTCAGCAGGCTCACCGCCCCGGCCCGCGAACTCGGGCCCGAGCCCGTGCCGGACCCGATCTCTGCAATCAGCAGATTGTCAGACGGAACAATCAGCCCTAGTCCTAGCCCATACGCCGCCACCGAGGCCAGCCCCAGCCAGAGCGATCCCATATAGATCGTCGCTACTCCGCACGCCATCAACAACAGCCCCGAGAGAAACGCCGGACGAAATCCCCACCGCGCCAGCAGAACTCCCGAGAGCTGCACGCCCCCGAGCGACGCCAGGAATTGCACCAGAAACAGATTGCCGGCCTGAGTGTCATTCATCGCCCAGCGCGCAATCAGGATCGGCAGCATCGGGCCCAGCAGGGTCGTGAGAATGCCCGTGGGCAAAAAGGCAATCTGGCCGGCTAGGACCAGCTTCCGGTTCGATGATGACTGGGAAAGCTCGGCTTGAGGGCTTGCCATGCGAAAGAGGAGATCCCCAACCTTGTGTCAGGAACGTTCAGGATAACGCAACGTCCGTAGCTTCAGACCAACGGGAAAAGAAATTCGCGCACTGCGCGCGCGCAAGCCGGAATCCCCTGGACGATCGGGCTACCGCGTGTTCAAGTCAACATAGTGACCGAAGCTGGAGAGCGCGACCTGGTCATTGCCAGGGATGTAAAAACCAAACTTGCCGAGACTTAAATTGCTCCCGGGCTGAGTCCAGCGATCTAGAACCACCCAACTCTCTCCTTGCCTGATCTCGTGGGTGATCTCATTCGGTCCCACGCGGATCTGGAGAGTTCGGAAACTCTTCTTGTCACCCTTGCGTGGAACTTTGGTCTCGTCTCCCTTCTGGCCGTTTCGGACTACGGTGCGGTAGAAGTTATTGTCGTCCATTTGGAAGAGGACATAGTTGTTGACGTCGACGCAGTTGAGCACCCACTGCAGGCCGTGCCCCTTGCGGAGCATAGCGGAAAAAATAAATGTACCGGACGCGGGAGACACGCCGTACATCACGAAGTCCCCGCCCTTGTGATCGAACGATCCTTTCTCCTGCTTCCAACCTGCAGGGTCGTCCCACTTGGACATTCCGCTGGGCCCGAGAGACAAATCCAAACTCCGGGATTGGCCGGCAGTGACCTCCACTGTCGCTGACCGAGTGAAATCCGCAATTTTCGCTGTGAGCGTGTAGGAACCGGCTGACAAACTCAACGTACCCCCATTGCTTACCTTCGTCGCAGTCGCGCCCGCCTTGGCTAGGGTCACCTGAGCGTCGGCAGGGGTGAACGTAATTTTCAACTCGCCTGGCGCGGCATCCAATGCCACATCCGCAGCCGCAAGGGATACCGCTTCTCCAACGACGAAGTGTTTCTTGATCTGCTTTGGCTTGAACCGGTCTTTGCGCAGTTCGACGATGTAGTCTCCGGGATTGACCGTTGCGACCGTAAGCGTGCCATCGGGCTGGACCGTTCCAACCGGATTCTGGTCGATCAGAACAGTCGCTCCCGGAACTCCCCCCTGGATCGTCAGCGAAGCCAAATGGGGGATGGGCTGCAGGTTGAAAATCAGTTTGCCTTGTTCGCCTTTGCGAATCCGGATTTTTTGTTCTGGAACTTCCTGGAATCCGCTCTTGGACACTCGTACAGCATAGTCTTTGAGTTCGAGATTTGGGATGCGCAGTTGGCCGCCCTGCGTGAGTTGCTGCTGAAGGTTTCCGTTGAGGAAAACTTTCGCTTTCTCCTGACCGGTAACCACGACGAGCGTGCCCAGATTCTGTCCGGATTCCAGGAAGGCGCTCAGCGTGGGCGCCGTTCCCGCGTTAATGTCGAGTTGATACTGGTCGCTGCCGCGGGTCACGGTTAATTCGTGAGGGCCGGCGGAGATGGAAGGAAGGTCCAAACCGCCCTCAGGCAGGTCGAGCGGAGCCTGGCCATCGAGGCTGACTTTGGTGGAAGAATCGCTGGAATATACGCGAAGCCTGTCGGCCGCCATGCTGCCGACAACCATAGCCAGCACACCATGGGAAACGATGGGTCCCTTGACGGCCGGAACCGCTCCGGGCTTCGGTTGAGAAGGTGAAGGATGCGCCACCTTGCGGGCCATCAACTTTCAGCTTGTGTTCTCCGGTTGGTATCTTGTCGAGAGTCCACTGTCCATCCTGAAATTCCGCGGGCGGCTGATCATCGAATGTCACTTTTCCCGTGCCGGTGTCGGAAGACAGCTTCAGCACCGGTAACGCCGGCTCGGGAGGCAGCGTCGCCGGGGTCGAGGCGCTAGGAACCGCTTCGGAGGTTTGGGTGATCGTCGGCGCGTGATGCTTTCGCCCGAACAGAAAAATGACTGCCACAAGGACTATTGCGGCGGCCGAGGCGAGGATAGCCGTTGTGTAACGCTGGCGTGATCTTGCGGGCTGCTTGAGATTGGAAGATGGAGATGTGGCTTTGGGCGCGCGTGCAGGAGGCGTGGCCGCGGAAGCGGCGATTTTTGCCGGCGGAGGAAGCGGCGGTGCTGGCGAAACCGTCGGCGGAGCGGGCGGGGCGGCAACTACGTCAACCACGGGCGGAGGAACGGGAGCATTGCTCGTCATCGTCCCTGTCCCTGCCGGTGAAGACCCGGCCGAAGTTGCTGGCGGAGTGTGGAACGTGAGGGTCGCGCTTTGGCTCTCGGGCGACTCACTCGAACTTTTTCGGCTCACTTCGAGCAAACCCAAGCGGTGTAGAAGGCCATTCGCAACGGACAGGACTTCACCATCGTTCGAATACTTGTCCGCCACGGCTCGCACTCGTTCCCCTAAGGCCTGCTTCGACGCAGCATCCGTGGCGGCATCGATTTCACTCTCCATACCTCGCAGCTCTTCCAGGTCACGGCGGCGCTTTTGGCGGCGCTGGATCTGCAGGTCTCGCTGGACGGTCTCCTGAATCTGAATCAATCTGGGCTCGCGCGGATAAACGGATAATCCCTCTTCGATCCGGGATAAGGCCCCGGCCAGATCGGCGGCACTCTGCAGCTTGCGCGCCTGTGAAACACATTCCGCGATGAAGGTTTCCCGCTTTTTGTCGAGGATCAGGGTCCGAATGGTCTTGGCCATGGGGTGCCCCGGGTTCAAATCGAGTGCATCCCGTGCCAGCTTCTCGGCTTCCCGCCAATCGTTTTCCACCGTGGAGTGTGCCTGTTCGACCAGGGCATTGGCCAGAACCGCGCGGGATATCGGATCGTTTTCATCCAGTTCGTAGGCCTCACGCAGCAATTTGATTCCGTCCGCGGGCTTCTGCCGCGCGCATAACTCCTGGCCTTCGGTCATGAGGCGGTGGGCTTCGATTTTTCGCTTTATGCCGTCCTGGGCAAGCTTCTCGAGCTCCATTAATTCTGGGTCGTTGGGAAATTCGGCTGCTGCTCCTTGCAACAGATCCAGCGCGTGAGCGTAGTCGCTGGAATGCAGACACGTGTCGATCTGTTCGACCAGACGCACTTTGGATTCGATCCGGACCTGCTGTTCGCGTCTCTTCTGCAGGCGCTCAACCTCGAACGTCAATCCCGGATACTGGCTGTAGATGGTGCGTAGAATTTCCCAATCGTTCAGGGCATCGCCGAATGATCCCTGTTCTTCGTGAAGGTGTGCCCGGGCTACGATCGAGTTGACCAGGTCGCGTTTGTCCTGCACCAGGCGCAACGCGCCTTCAAAATGCGATTCTCCGGGATGCAGATCCAGAGCCTCTCGCAGAATGTTCACACGCTTATCCAGGTCCGGTTCAGCCTCTACCTGGCGATCTACGGAAGCAATGAAAGCCGAGAGTTCCTGCCGCTGATGCTCCTCGATGTCGTACTTGAGAGCCTGGAAGATGGCATTGTTCGGGTACTTGGCCAAATATGCCTGACACGCAGCCATGGCCTTGCCGAAGTTGTGCTCGGTGAGGTTTCTCCGCGCCTCGGCATAGGCAGTGTTCATGGCGTCGTGTTCCGAGCGCACCTCATTGTAAAAACTCTGATAGGTGGCGCCGCTCTCACGATTGACAGAATCCGGGGCACGTCGATCCAGTTCCAGCACCACTCCGAGCTTGGCGAGGGCGCTGCTGACATCGCCCTTTTGCCAGGCGTCCATGGCGGCGCGATGGAGTTTCTCTTTCTCCTGGCGGAGTTTCTTGTATTCCTGTTCCTGGCGATCGACCTCCGCCAGCAACTGGAGCGCGCGGGCCTCCTTGGGCCGGAGTTGGAGAACATTCTGCAAAGCCTCGCGGGCATGCGCGTAGGCGTTGTTGTCGATGTGCTGTCTGGCCAGACGATACCAGTTGTCGATCTGGCGTTCGCTGCGCCGGTTTTCAATCCTGCTCTTTAAAGCCAACGCTGCGGCGTTGTCAGGTTCTATTTGCAGCGCCTCCTGTAACTTCTGGAGAGCCAGCGGATCTTCCTCTTCCTCAAACCGCGCCCGCGCGGCATCGACCAACTGAGAAAGTGTTTTTCGCCGGACGGCGCCGTCGAGTTGCCGGCGCAGAGAGCCAATGGAAGTGTCCATATGGCCCTCGGCTTCCAATTCGCAGAGGATCTCTCCGGCGAACTGAAAATCGCCTTCTTCCAGGGCTTTGGTGGCGCGCTGCAGCCGTGGCCGGGTGCGCTCTGGATCGAAAAACTCGATGGGTTCGTTGCGCAGTGCTTTGTTGAGCGTGTCTCCGAAATCGCGCGCGCTCGCGAAACGGTGCCAGGATTGCTTGGCCATCGCTTTGTGCAGCACGCGGCTGACGGGCTGGCTTATGGTGGAATTCAATTCTGCCGCCAGCGGCGGGATGTGACGGAGAATCGCGTCCACCACCTCATCGGCTCGGGCGCGCTGGAACGGGTTCCGGCCCGTCATGGCTTCATAGCAGACCACACTTAGGGAAAAAATGTCGGACGCTGGGGACAGCGGTTTCAATTCGATCTGCTCGGGGGACATGTAGAGCAGCGTCCCTTTTTGCGCCCGGGTGGTATGGGCATCGGCCATGTGAGCGACGCCGAAGTCGATAATCTTCACTGAGTCATCTTCCATCACGAAGATATTGCTCGGCTTCAAATCACGATGTACCAGACCGCGTTCGTGGGCCGCCTGCAGGCCGCGGCAGGTCTGGGAAATGATGTCAATCGTGCGCTCCACGGTGAGACGATGGCTCGCCTTGCGGATGAAATATTCCAGGGTGGTGCCGGGGAGCAGCGGCATAACGAAGTAGGGCTTCTTTTTGCCTTCTTCTTCAAATTCTCCGATGTCGAAGATCTCCACGATGTTGGGATGGCTCATGGAGGCGAGCACGTCGCACTCCTTGTAGAACAACTGAAGCGAGGCCGGATCGGGAATGTCGAGGATCGTTTTGACCGCTACTTCACGGCGCACGACGGTATCGTAGGCTCGGTAGACCAGGCCCATCCCGCCCTGGCCGAGGATCTGCCTGACCTCGTAGCGGCCTGCCAGTTTTCTCGGTGAAGCGGGAATCTCCATGGCGCACCCTCGGTGTTGGGGGCCTTAGCATCTTAATAGATTTGGCCGAAAAGTGTGGCCCTTGGTCCTTCACGGTCCCGGGCGCGCCGGGGAGCACAGTCTCTCAGGATCCGTAACCGATGGCCCCCTGATGCATCATTCCCGCGTAATCTCGTAAATAATTAGCGATAAGGCATGCAACCGTCTCAGGGTGATGTGCGTTGAGAGGGATTTCACCGTTCAATACCGCGACCGTTGGTGAAATCGCGATGCGACAATCATTTGGCGACGGTGCCAACTCCCCCGGCTTTCATTGACGGGGTTATACGCACTGAGGGGATTTTGCTACACCCCCTTTCCGAACCATATCCGTGGAAATAAAGTTGATTTGAAGGCCGGGGCGCGCGCGCGAGTGCAAGGGGCGCGATGGCTACCGGTGCGGGCGGGACGCGCGTGATTGGCGTGGCGCGTGGTACAGGGACCGGGGGCGCATATTTGCTGTTTTCCTGGACGGCTAGAAAACCGGGAGAGCTGATTTTCGATTCCGAGGCGGCGTGGGAACGCTGGTTCAGTACAAATGGAAATTGACTTCGATGTTAACCTGCACCGCGACCGGCTTGCCATCTTTCAGGGCCGGCTCAAAGCGCCAGTTTTTTACGGCTTCGATGGCCTTTTCGTCCAGGCCCAATCCCAAACTGCGAACCACTCGGATGTCGCGCGGTTTACCGTCCGGACCGACCACCAGCCATAATACGACTTTGCCATCTCGCTTAACCTTGCGAGCTTCCTTCGAATACCCAGGGGACGGCGCATAAATCACCTTGGGAGCAGAAACACCGCCGCCAACGCGGAACGCTCCACCATAATAAACGGCTTGCACCTGCCACGGCGGGATGAAGTCCGACGGGCGGCGCGTCGAGACTGGCAGATCGTCCGCCACTTGCCCCATCATCACTGAGGCCAGCAACAACATGAATAAGAGTTTCATGGCTTCTTCTCCCGTCTGCGGCCCTCTTATCTTGGCTTCTACACGATCAGCGATGTCCATAAACAATTTGGACAATTGACGGGTGTTGCGATTGTGGTAGTAGCGATAGCGTACACCTTCAGCCTGATTCTTGCTGATGCTGATGCCTCGATCCAGCCCGACCACAGCAACTGCGCGCGGTGCGCGAGTGAGTGGGGAGCGCGCGCGAGCGGGGCGGGCGGCGAGGAGCCGTTGGAGCAAACAGGTCCTTCGAGGATGCCGGGCAGCTCGCCCCTACTTCGGCGGAACTTCTCCTTTAGCAGGCACAATGGGGGGATTCTTGATCGCCTCTTCCACGTTGTAGTAGTACCACCCTAAGCCTAAATCAGCTGACTCGGGAGAGACATCATTCCATACTTCCTCTCCTTGGTACACGCCCAAAAATAGATACTGCGCCGTGGCGCTGCCTTCCAAACGCCCTTCTTTGTCGTAGGCAATATGAGTAGGCCTGCTTATGATGAGACTGCCAGAAGAGCCGTCATAGTACCTGAAATCCAACAAGAAGGCATCCAAACCGTTGAAATGCATTCCGATGGGTGTATTGAGAAGGCCCGTCTTGAGGATTGGGAGTTTGTTGAAAGTGTCAAAGATCCCTTTCGGATACCCAATTACAATTACATCATCACCTGGTTGTGCTTGAAGGACTGATCGTCCTGGAAATTGAAGGGAGCTTAATCCGTTAAAAGCCAAAATGTGGGCTCGTTCAGTTAGAAACGCCATTGTCTCGGCGGTAATTCTGTCACTCACATCTACCACTGCCACGTCAACTTGTTCCTTCTGGCAGATGTGAAGTCTGTGGCCTAGTTCAGTCCTATCCAGTTTCATAACATGCCAGTCCACGTGATCGCCGCTACTAACGCGTAAGGCGTATCTAAACTCCGTGATATCCTTGAGCCTCTTAGGTTGAACAACATGCTTGGCGGTAACAACATAGATATGCTGGATACTGACCCAATGAGGCCCCTCTTGTTTGCCATCGTCCGGGCCATACACAAAATAAAAGAAGCCCGAGCCGCTGATGGTGCCGCCATCAGAGAATGTCACCTCTATTGGCGTCGTCAATCCTGTCAGATTAGCTGCATCAGACGGTGGAGCAGACTCGGTCTGTTGACCATAACAACAGAGTGAAATGACCAGTAACACAAGAATTTGTCGCATAAACGCCGCCGGGCTTCTCTCCTAGTTGGGTGCGATAAGAATTGTTGCGACTTGTCCTACCGGGAATTGTTTACCTGCCTTTCCTTGCGCAAAGTTGAGTTGACCATCTTCGATGCTTACCAAATGACCCGTCAATTTGTTTTTGTTCCGAAGCCAGAGGACATCATCTGTGGAGGGGTTGAATTCATCGGTACCTAGCACCAAATGCCCTACCGGCTTTTCCGTCGGGGTCGTAGCAACAACCGTTCTACTCTTAGAAGAGTTGTTCTTTTGATCCGATGCATCCTTGGTAGAAGTTGAATGGTCCACAAAAATGCTTAAATCCTTCGGAGGCTCACCGGGGTTGAAGTCTCGCGCATTGATTTCGATTGTACGCACGTCAGCTCTGTCGAGCTTGATCGTCTTGGTTTCGCTAGTGTATCTTGCTGTGAGCGCAAACGTACCATTGTGGTAACTTATCTTGCCGTTAATCTCGGCGTTGTTACGGAGCGTCAAAGTGTCTGCCAAGCCAATACGAACAAGAAATAGGAACGACAGCACAAAGCCAAACAAAACCCTTTTCATATGCTCACCTGTCACGAATGCCCACCTGGATTCTGACTGCCTGTATGCGCGATTCTGGAAAGATACATACGCGCAGATTCGATGCGGTCATATTACGATTGTCTATCGGAAGCACGACTGTGATGTGGCCGCTAGAGCGCAAAAGCAGCCGATAATTGGCCTCTTCTAAGCTGCAACCAGAGGTGGGGCCCCCATCCATTGGACCCTCAAGAGTGACATAGGGGAGCGTCGACGTTGAAACATGATAGTCTCGGCGTGCATTGTCTCGCCCTATACCAGAGGCGTATGTTGAACTGGCAGCGGCTGCAACCATGACGAGCAGAAGAACAATGCCGGGCTGTTGTAATAAACTCAACCGTTTGGTTGACCCGAAGTAAGCGACTAGTAACACAATTATGACTATAGCAACTCTAAGGTACCATGAGCTACCGACAATCACAGGAAGGGCGTGTACCAACACGTTGTCCACAGAAAAACCCATGTCGTCAGCTGATAAGCCAAAACCAGAGTAGTACCCGTACAGGTAGCTCCACCCGACTAGGAAGAGAAGGGCTCCAAGCAGCGCGGAAATTTCGGCAAGCTTCTTGATGAACTCAAAGAGTGTCACAGCTGTTTGCCGCTGCTCTGTGTCAACCAAGGTCATGCTTCACTCTAGGACCGTAAGGTGTCAAAAAGCAAGGGCAGAAAGGCCGGTCTTTTATTCGGACGGACCTTCTCGTTTGAGAGAATTGACAACTGTTGCGAGTGTGTTTGGCTTCACCGCGCTGCCGTTAGCAATGAGCGCGGTCATCGGCGCGCGCGACAAGAGGGAGAACTCCTGTTCCGATTCCCATTGCTGAAGCACTTTTAAGACTTTGGCCAGCCTGGACGCCCGCACGGGTTCGCGCTGGCAGATTTTTTCTAGCGTATGCTGATTGATTCCCCTGCGCATGAATTCCCGCTTTGGAACATTTGCGATCTGCGCTAATTGTTCATCGGTCGCAATTGCATTTCCTTTGCGCTTGTACTCGATGGCTTTGAAATCCAACAAACTCAAATCTTCGCCCTCTTCCCAGTGCTTGTCGGATTCTTTTCCGATGTAAATGGGCGGCCAGTTTGCAACCACGTGCGCACGTTGCAATAGCCCACGCGTATCGAATTCGCACGGCTTCCCGTCCGGTCCAAGGCTCTTGGCTTCAGGGTGATTCTGATACGCGTCCAGAAGCATGAAAAAATTCTTTACCAGTGCGCGGCGACCGTCGTAGTCGTCTGTGAGTTCGTAAACGCGAGATTCGCAATCGTGAATGTTGACGCACTTCGAGCGCATCCACTGATCCCGCTCGGATGAAAACTGCGTGATCAGCGTGAATTTGTTCGGGTCCGTATTTTGCGGATATCCGAACCGGCAGATTTGGGCAGCATCATGAAATTGTGCGGTCTCGTGAGCGGACATTTGGCAAGGTTTTTCAGAGCGTGATGCGGGGTGCTGAGGGTCAACCTCATCATTACTGGAAGATCGAACCATGCAGGCTTCGTGCGCTCCAATCCGAGAACCCCGCGCACGATCCAGTCCCAAGCCTCAAATATCCACTCAGGGGTTTCATGGTTCCATCCTTCGGGTGAAGCCTTCGCCGGATGAAAGTAGCCAAGACCATGCGCTTTAGGCTCCACGATCTCAATATCATTGTGAGTTTTCGTATAAAGTGCGTACCTCTTCGCAGCAATGCTGTATCCGAATAACTGGCGGCGTTTTTTGTTGTGGTCCCAATTCAGTTTGTGAATCTTCAGAATCGAGCCTGGAACGAGCTTGCGATCATAAGGATTGAGCGGCTCGAATCGGTCAACGATGCGCTGTACTTCAGCCCATGAGATCGCCGTAATCGGGTTTGCTCCGTCCGGCATGGCGATTTGCTGCCTGTGCTCGGAAGAAACTATGGCCGCGCTGTCGGTATCGCAGAACAGGTAAGTTCCCCCGGCATCCGCTATGCACTTTTCGAGCATCGCCAAGAGCAAACGCCCACCCGATGTAATGAGAGACGCGATGTGAGGCGCAAACCATTTTCCGGGTTCTTCCACCACATCGGAGGTGGTCTCAAAAGGTTCTTCGCCCGAAAACACTTTTAGCTTTGCCGCGTCAGCATCGTTCGGGTTGAGTTCCACGAACAGGCCGTACGATCCGTTGTTGGCGAGAATCTTCAGCCAATAATGGAGCGCCGGATTCGATTCACTGGCGGCTCGCTGTTCGATGACGTGCTTAAAAAAGCTGTGCCTTTTGGCGTCCACGGTCACCATACTTCGCAGAGACGTGGATTTCAGTGCAGTTTGTCGCCCGTACGGAACCACCCGGATTGCTTTGTCGATGCGCGGGACTTTTCCAGTTAACAGAATGGATGCAATGATGTCAGGACCTGCAAACCAGATTGGTTCCTTGCTAGTGAGGTAATTGACCCCGATATTCTGAGTTGTGCCGTTGTAGACAGTACGTACGGGGAGAATGTCGCTATCGGGGTAAACGAGGGCAAAGAATTTGAATCGCGGCCATACCTTGCGATCAAAACAACGTTCAAGCGCAATCCGCGACAGAAGTTGCCGCACTTCTTTAGTCGCATCGGGGAATCGCACCTTCTTTGCTATGAGAACGCTCCAATTGTCCAAGAGTTCATTTACGGTCGGGTACTGCGACATGAAATCAACGGGGCACACTGGCACTTCCCAATTGCGGATGCGGCACTCCGCGCGTCCCCCGAAGTAGCTCTGCATGAAAATGCCAAAGGCGGAATCAGCATCTTTAACTTTTTCGCTCGGATACAAAATGTTGAGTTCTTCGAGGTACGCCTTCGCCACACTGGCCGGACTAAACATTCTGTCGGGACCGGGTGCAATGGGGTGCAAATCGTACTCTTGTTTCGCTGCATTGAGCAGACCTACCGTGGCTCGAACGTCCTGTCGGCAATACTCGACCTCTTCGAGGCTCACGCGTCCACTTGGCTTATGGTCTAGCTTTCCGGGAATATTGAATTCTTTGCACGCTGTTTTCAGCGAGTAAGATTTATTGCGAAGCGCCCAGAGAAGAGTCCGCACATCTAGGAATCGCGCTGTAGGCCAAAGTTGCACACGTGCGTCCTTCGTTCTCGGCTCGGACAAGGGTGCTCGGGTTGAATGGATTATCGCCGTCTTGCTGTTGAGCGCCTTGATGACAACGCGCGGGAAGAACTTATTGGCTTTAAGCTCGCCAGTTTTCGGATTGCGCCATTGCGATAGGATGAGCGACCACCCGCCATTATTTGCGCTCTCCCAATCCAGGGCGAGTCTGCTTAAATCGAAGCCTGAATTGAAACATACGATGAGCGCCTTGGCTTGAATCGCCACGCCGACCACTTCGCGGACAAACTTTGAGCGAGAGTAAAGACGCAAATGGGCGCAACCGTCGTCTGTGGTATCGGGTTTTGTGCTTCTCGCGTACTTGCGGAGCAAATTGAATTCTTTCGCGGCAAGTGCATTGTCATCGTGAAAGATTCCTTCTTCTAGGGGGAAGTACTCTCCATTTCGCAATTCACAGAATCGCGAGAAGGCGAACGTCAGCGTTTGGTCTGCCGTAATGCGCGATTCGCAATCGAAAACGAGCGCATAGTCAGGCCACTTTGGTTCGTTGTTCTGGCGCGAATCATCGCGCTTTTTCTTTCCGAGCAAAACCGTGTGTGCTCGAAGGTAGATGTCATGATGTTCGTTCATTTGTGTTTCCCCCTCTTTTTGCAGTGCTTTCCAACAAACTAGCCCAACGATCCATTGCATCGGCCCTTGCGCGGTCATAAACAGCCGCAGCGCGGAGAGCCGTGGCCACTCTTTTTATGGCGTCTCGCTCATACCGGGGTGACACTCCCACCCGTAGCAACAGTTCGTGCACTTCGCGGTGATGCTTCTCGCAAAGCGGTGCTGTTAGGTACGGATCGTGCTTCCGGTAGGCTGTGTGGTGGTCCTGAATACAGAAATCACACGGCGGAACTGCGATTCCTTGCCTTTCGCGCTCTTGCTGTCGCGTCTTGCGGCGTGCCGTGCGGATTGGACGCGGATCGCTCAGTCTGCACCGCCGTTAAATGTCCGATACAGAGAGAAATCTGATAGCGCCGGTTCGATGGCCACAATAGTGCGTCCAGATGTAACTAGTTCCACTCCGGCGATTCGTTTCCCGTGCCATTGCGCGAGAGCATTGCGGTTGCCGCGCAAGTAGCGTCCCAGGTCGCGAAGATAGATACTGAGCTGCTCACGTTCCTTTGAAGAATGGGTTTTGACCGCAATGGAGTTGCCGTCGGCGTCGGGAATGTTGAGCGTTGCAGTATAACGGTCGCTTTTTGTTGCCCGGAACTTTCCGTGAGATCGTTTTAGCGCAGCCGGAAAGTATTTCTTGACGGTTTCGCGTTTCACGCCTTGCAACGTGGCAGCGTGACTTAGCGAAAGGGTTGGATTACGCCGCATGGACGCGAGAACGTGTAGAGCGCGCTCACGGGCGGACTGGCTACGCTCTGGGAGACTGCCAATTGAAATATTGCGAGATTGTCCGCTTCGCCGTTGTTTTCCCCGAACTGTGCGCTTTGACATTTGCGCTGCCCTCCTGGGCGCGAGTCTCGCATGGGGTCACAGACCAATCGGAAGGCGGCAAAACATTTTGGTGCGATAAGCAGGATTTTTGGAGAGAATGAGGGTCACTTTTGGTGCGATAGCCCGCTCGGGTGCAATCAAAGGCTTCGGTTTTGTGTCGGTTCGCCACTTGACAAGGTTCTTAGCGTGTGCCGGAAAAGTCGGGAAATGTGAATAAACAAGGGAAGAAGCTAGGGAGACCGGTGGACATACGACCGGACATACTGCTCGACAGATACAGGTCTTTGAAGCAATTCATGGAGAACGCTTGGGGTCGAATTGGTTTGAAGCTCCAACGTGTCCGGAAGCCCGAGGACGTGCGGGCCGTGCTCACACTAGAACCTGGAATCGAATTCTCCAGACCATTTCGCGATCATCCTGCACGGTGTTTCTTGGCACCTGGAGACATAGAGGTTGGGTTGAAGGAATTAGGTAAGACGCGGCAACAAGCGAAGGATGCAGAAGCGACTGAACGGCGTCTTTCCTTGGAATGGCAGAGCGCATCTCAGGAAGCTCATGCCGCGAGGTCTGCTTTTGACGCCACAATCAATCAGTTCAGAGGCGTACTTGAGTTCAAACCTTTCATCGCCATTCTTGTCCTCGTTGCGAGTGAGTTGAAGCTCAAAGAACGAGAAACTCGCTCGAACCTCCTCGAAGCGGCATTTCGGCAGGGACACACTGAGCACCAAGAACTTGATGCAAAACTCTTGTCCCAAGAGGGGTGGATCGCTCGTAACGAGATCGTGGAATTCGCGCACAATAAGCGCTACGAAAAGACCGCCCTGAATTTTGCCAAAGTGATGGCTGGTCTCCCTGAGTATCGCTGGTTATATTCACTGCGAAAATGCTCAGCGATCACTGACGATTCGTTAACATCTACTAGCGTCATCTATCAGTTGTTTGAATTGCTGAGAGCTTTAACTCAACAGGTCAGGCCTCTCAGCCTGCAAAAGATCGAGACACGGCTACAACATCAGTTGCTAAGCCCCGAAACGAGCTACGGTCTCCGAGCTTACATGGAACCAAGTTGGCCGCACATGAAACAGGCCTTTGCTGACTGTCCAAGGCAGGTTTTCAATCGCAAGGAACTCCCTTACGAAATTATGGGAAGGTTTCTCGCGACTGTGGAGCGCCCTAAAACGCTCCTCGAAATCGAACTTGTGAAGCACGAAAAGCTCGTAGACGATTGATTTATAATAGCCTTAAGTAGAATCTAGCGGGCCTGCCGACTGTTACCAGCAGCCGACAAGCCCTACCACCAAAGGAGGCACGCTCCAATGGCAGCTTCGCACACCCTACCGCACTCGCACGCCATCCGCAAATCTGGCGTTCTCGTATTGAATGGATATGGCATCCGCGTCCAGGTAAACGCGGGTCATTTGACTTTGCACGATGGAATCGCGGACGAGCGCCGGACCATCCGCCTGCCCCGCGTGAATCATGGCCTAAAGAGACTGGTCATGATCGGCAGCGACGGCTTCGTGACGCTGGAAGCTCTGCGCTGGCTTGCGGATCAGGGCGCAGCGTTCGTGATGCTTGACCGCAGAGGCAAGGTGCTCGCTGTCACTGGCCCCGTCTCTTCATCGGATGCCAAGCTCCGCAGAGCGCAGGCGCTCGCGCTGGGCAATGGGACGGCGCTCAAGATTTCCAAGGAACTCATCTCCCAGAAACTCGCCGGGCAGGAGCTACTCGTTCGCGACATGCTGCACGATTCCGCCACAGGAGGCGGGATTGCTCGATTCAGAGCCGAGCTACCGACCACCGAGAGTATTGAGAGCGTAAGGCTGATCGAAGCGCAAGCAGCAAAAGCATACTGGCAGGCATGGTCTGACGTACCGATTTGCTGGCCTCGCAAGGACGAGCGCCGCGTGCCTGAACATTGGAAGCGCTTCGGTTCTCGCATCTCTCCCTTGACCCACAGCCCGCGTCTGGCCTCTAGTCCGCCTAACGCTCTGCTCAATCTGCTCTATTCGGTCCTGGAGTCTGAAGCGACACTGGCGGCTTCCGCGATGGGCCTTCTGCCAGAAATCGGCCTACTCCATACCGACACACGTAACAGAAATTCCTTAAGCTGTGACCTGATGGAGGTCTGTCGCCCAAAGTGTGACGCCTTCTTACTTCATTGGCTTCAGAGCGAGCCGCTTCGTCGCTCCGACTTTTGGGAAGATCGTAATGGTAACTGCCGCATCGGGTCATCGTTGGCAATCAAGCTCTGCGAGACTTCGGACACGTGGCGCAGACTAGTGGCCCCGGTCGCAGAATATGTTGCGCAAGCACTTTGGGCCTCGATTTCCAGGTCGCCATTAACTCTCGCTCGGCAAAGGATAGCAACTCGCCTTACTCAGCAGAACAAGCGCGAAGTAAAGGGCAGTGATGTTCCACTGATCAAGGTTCCGAAACCTGAGAGGGTTTGCCGTGGATGTGGCAAAGAGCTTGAAGGCGATTCAGTACACTGCAAAAAGTGCGATCTCCAGATTGCGACTCGGCGTCTCGTGGAAGTCGCGCAAGTTGGGCGCATCGCCGGACATACCCCAGAAGCCATCGCCAAAGAGGCGGCAACGCACCGCAAGCACGCGCAGGAGCGGGCTGCTTGGAATCCCGCGAAGCAACCGGCATGGCTCACCGAACAGGTGTTTGCGGAGAAGATTCAGCCAGCACTTGCGCACGCCTCGGCTACGGCTATCGCGAAGCAGATCGGAGTATCGCGCTGGTACGCGGGTCGAATTCGTGAAGGCTATCGCCCGCATCCCAGGCACTGGCTGGCGCTGGCGGAACTCGTGGGCGTCTCGCAGTCGCACAGAAGTGCCTAATTCGGTTCCTCTGTATGAACGTGCGGTTACAAAAGTGAGACTTGTCACATATCAGTGTGCGCTATATCTCTTTCTACTCTTTTAACTTGACGCTGATAAGTAACTTCTGTACGGTTGCGCCCACGGTTGATTCGAGGGGGCCAACCGAAACCCAAATGGAGGTGGGCCAATGGCTCGCTTCGTATTCGGTGTGCCCCTAATCCTGTTTCTGGCATCTGTAGCATTCACTCAGAATCAACCGCAAAGCAATCCTCAGGCAGTGTCTTTCGCATCCCGGTCAATCGCCGCTTTGACCGGTGGGCAGGCCATCAGAGATGTAACGCTGACCGGCAGTGTAACGTGGTCGGGCGGGGCAGCTCCCGAGATGATCTGGTTGCCATTTGCGTCGGTGGCAGTAGCTGCTGGGCCTCGCTCCGGGCCTGAACTGTGGAGACGTACCAGATGGCTTCCTCGGGTCGGATTTCACCGCTAGCGCTTCCACCGGACCGTGTCCAGTGCTTGTCGTGGTGTCGGTGGTCACTGCCTTGACCCAGGCATTACCAGTTGTTAGTGAACTCGGTCCGTATAATTGTACCTGCGAAGGGATTAATATACAGCCCATAACAGGGCTATGCCTGACTAATTGTGAGTGCACCGACACGTTGCCGGATCGAATGGTAGAGTTCAGCATGAAAACGCTGAAAGCTACATGCGCGGCACATCTATCGTGCCCCAGGAGAATAACAGCGACAGAAATCCGAGAGAAGATCGAATTCCTTGGGATAACCGTCGAGTTTGGGAGATATACTCCGGTAAAGTGCGATTTTTTCCCACCTCTTTAAGGAGGAGAGTTACTTGAAGACAGCGAGCGTTGTTATTATCGCCAGTGTTTTGCTTCTGTTGGTAACGTTGAAGTTCTTGGTTCCAACAGGTCTTCTGATCTTGGGGTACGGAAGCGAGGTGCCACTGCCGTCCTGGCTGGTTCGTTCACTTTCTCCGCGTGCTGCGATTCTTATGGGACTCTCGTTGGGCCCACTGCTCGTAGTGGCTATTGTATTGGGGGCTTGGCTGGTGCTTCGAAGATAAACGGCGATTCTCAGCCGCGTCGCATTCTGGTTGCGATGGCAGCAGGCCGATATCTTGCTGATTTAGGCATGCTCAGGGTGCTCGACCGTCCGCCCCCGAGTAGCAGTTGTGGAGTGGAATTTTGCATAGCTGTTCTGAAGTTCACAGTGTAAGTTTATGTTCATTCGGTGCAAGAGCTTCTGTCGCAGTAGGGAAGCAACTTGGCGATGGTCGATCAGTACCCAGTGATCGGCGGGAATGATTTTGGCGTTACTTTCCGCACCTCCGTCAGCGCCACCAAACCTAGCGGCCCGTCGCTCCCAATTCCGCCTCGGAGTGCGGCCCTGTCGGCTCTGACCAAACTACCAACCGGCCGGGATGTGCGCCCGGCGCGATGTAGTTTTGGCGCATGAAGGTTGCCGCCCGCACCATCGCGCCCCTTGCACTCGCGCGCGCGCCCCGGCCTTCAAATCAACTTTATTTCCACGGATATGGTTCGGAAAGGGGGTGTAGCAAAATCCCCTCAGTGCGTATAACCCCCGGCTTTCATTGACTTGAACGTTCCACCCACGTAAGATTTGCCCCTAATGATCGGGCAGACCATCGCGCACTACCGCAGCGGCCTGAAAATGTTGGCGCGTTTATGGTCCGATGATTTGGTCGTCACCAACCCGCTGAACAAGTTCGTACATTCGATTTCTGCGCTCTCAGAGGAAAAGCATTGTTCACGCCGAATCCCAATCTGAGCGATGACCTGAATCGCAACATTATCCTGTCGGAAATCGAGGGTGGCGTGTTCCTTGACCGGTTACAACCGCACTGTGTGCTGCTGATCCAAACTCAGCACCGCTGCTACACGGCAGTGATGCTGGGAGGAAGCCAAGCGTTAATTTCGGGTCATCCTCAATATTGCCCTACACCGACTTTGGTTGCCATCGCAGGATCAACCTGGGGCGGTTCCATGCTGAAGCGGCATTTTGTCGGTCGTGGTATGCACTTGGAGTTTTGTCATCCGGAATATTCCACGCCAATTGTCACGTCTCGCGTGCAGGAAATCCGGGAGTGTGCAGAGTGTGCACTCGTCGTGGATCAAGCAGCGTAGCACATGGTCGCACACAAGGCGGTTCATCCATCGACCAAACCATGATTGGCCAAATCATGATCGGCCAAACCATCTCGCACTACCGCCGCGCAACTCAGGTTTGCGGCTGGGAAACCAAGCGCGGCTGGGCCGCTGGAACCTCACTGTTCGGCGCAGCTTCGGACTGCGGCGTCTGGCCGTTCTGGACTGAGCCGCTGTTGCCCAGGCTCGCGCCGCGGTCGAGATTGAAGCGGCTGTCGTCATAGTTCGAGTTGTAGTTCGAGCTTGACGTGCTCAAGTAGCTTGCCGGCGAGTCATAGTTATACGAGGAGCTCGGCGACGAATCCGGACGGTATGGCGGCGGATTGTCGTACCAGTCGTAGCTGTAATCCGGGTAGGTGTAAGCCAACGGGGCATACCAGTAAGGGTCGTACCACCAAGGATCCCAGCCGAGCCCCCAGTAGCCGCCCCAGTACGGCCATCCGATGCCGAAGCCCCAACCCCAGCCCCAGCCTCCCCAGCCCCAGCCCCAGCCACCGCCCCAACCGTAGCCAGGCCAACCGCCTCTCCAACCATTACCAAACCGACCGAAGTCCGCTCTGGAGGCTCCGCCGGCGAAACCGGACGCGCCTCTTGACGGGCCAAAGGAGCGCCAACCGCCCTCGGAACTTCCGGCGTTACGAGCGGAGAGGCTTGAGTTCCCCAGACCTACGGAATTACGTCCTTCACTGGAACGCGCGGAGCTACCGGAGTTGCCAAACGAATGCCACTGACCGTCGTTGATTGCGGGACGAACATTCGACGAATGATTTCCGAACGAGCCGGAATTGCGGCCAGCTTCAGACCCGCCGTATGCACGGCTGCCCATTCCGTAATGACCCGCCGCTGATCCACCACGAACGCCGCCGCCTTGCTGGTAACTTCCGCCGCCATAAGATCCGCCGCCACCATGGGAGCCCCCGCCGGCTCCGCCGCCATGAAAACCGCCACCGCCGCCACCACCGTGACCGCCGCCGTGCTGAGCGAATGCTAGATTTGGCGTGAGAGTGAGACCGATAAAAGCAGCAAATGCGATAAGGAATCTACAAAGACTGAGTCTGCGCATAATCTGTGCCTCCCTTTAATATGGGAGTGCAGTTTCAAGCGAGGATCCTGTACACAAAGGACGTCGCTAGTTAATTAGATTCTACCCCCATGCAAGGGGTTGCACCCAAAGGTTCAGGTGGTGCGGTTCGCCAACGCCAGCCACCGATATCCTTACAGGCGTGGTAGATACCGTCTTTGTTGGCTTGGTGCATCAGAATCGTCGGGATCATGCCGACCTTTATCCCAAACTCTCTCCCGAATTAAGATAATTGCCATGCAAAACGCAACGCCGGCGGCTATTGCGGTGCTGGTGCTGGAGCTCATACCGGCAGCAGCGTTTGGATTTGCCAGGGAGCGGGTTGGGCAGGCATGCGCCCGTTGGCCGTCAACTATACGAACCGCCTTACCGGCACTCTGCGCGCTACCTTACGTTCTGATTTCCTGCTCGCATCAGATGTTTTCATGGAAATGGTGTGCTCTGTATGCCGCGCTGCCGGTGGCGATCGCGTGGCTGCTGGGATGGGCCGCAATCGCCGATCCCGATCAACGCGGCAATTGGCGAGACGCGATCGTTCTCCTAACGCTGGGACTGGCCGTTGATTTGCGCTGGTTCGAGCGCGCGTGGCCGAGCGGGCTGACGGGCTGGGGGAAAGTGCTCCTCGTCGATGCTACGTTGTATGGATTCCTCGCGATCCGCCGGCTCCGCGGGACCGGCTTTGACTTTCACTTCCGCTGGAGCGATTGGAAAACTGGGCTGCGGGAACTGGCTTTTTTTGCGCCGCTGGTTCTCGCGCTGGGGATGGCGCTGGGCTTTCTCCATCCGCATGGCAGCGCGCTGCGGTGGTTCTGGATGGTTCCGAAATGGATTTATATCTTCGTTTTCATTGCGGTTCCGGAGGAACTTTACTTTCGCGCGTTGGTGCAGAACCTGCTGGAACGGCGGGTGGGACGGCGAGCGGCGCTGGCCATAACGGCAGTGTTGTTTGGGCTCTCCCATTTCAACAAACGATCGGCGCAATTCAACTGGCGCTATGTCTTGCTGGCAAGCATCGCCGGGATCTTCTACGGTCGGGCATGGCGCAAGCGACGGCGAGTGGCATCCTCGGCGATCACCCACGCCAGCGTGGACGCCATCTGGTCGTTCTGGTTTTAGCGACAGCTAAGGATCCGGCGCTTCCGGAATCTTTGCCGCGGATATGAAAATATAGACATGGGCAAAATGGCAATTGAGTCGAAAATTTCCCCCGCGGAAACGGCCGGGATTCCCCCGGCCCTCAAGTTCCGCAGCCTTGCGGTTCCGGCTGCCTGCCGCCGGTACTTCGTTTGGGCCCAGATCATCGTCGCCTTTATGTTTCTGGAGTTTGCGATTTGGGCGCCGAGTCTGGCGATCAGGAACCGCTGGGGCGCCATCGCCATAATCACGATTCTGGTCCTCGTCGCGATAGACGTGTTGATCGACCGGCCGTCGCTGGAGCGCCTCGGCCTCGGATTGCCAAAGCCGGTCGGCGCCAGCGTGGTGCTGGGGATCGGCTTAGCAACGGTTGTTTTCATGGTGATTCTGGTGAGCTGGACGGGCGGCCAAATTCCCGCCAATTCGACTTGGCCGAGTTTCCGGTTGGCATGGGGGTATGTGATCTGGGCCCTGATTCAGGAATTCATGCTGCAATCGTTTTTCTTCAATCGCTTTGAAGAGCTGCATGGAAGCTCGGCTGCGGTTTGGATGGCGTCCACGCTCTTTGCCGCCGCGCACCTGCCCAGTCCCATCCTCACCACCGCTACGCTCATCGGCGCCCTTTTTTTCTGCGAAATGTTCCGCCGCTACCGCAGCATTTATCCCCTTGCGATCATCCATGCGATGCTGGGACTGACCATTGCCATCCTCACGCCCGACAGCCTGCTGCATCACATGCGGGTGGGGATTGGATATCTGCGCTACCAGTGAGTGTGCGGCGCGTTTAGGGAAGACGTCACAAAACTCTACAGTTCAGGGTGGGTGAGAGCGGTATGATCCGAGTCAGGCAGCAGCGAATATCTGCGCGATGCTATGAGGAGTTTCAGTCTTCGCTTTATGGTGATCAAGGGCAGGCTGCGCCCGGAGTTCGTCTTTCAGTTCCTCTTCTTGTTTCAGGTTGTCGTGTTTCACCCGCATCTGCTGCGGGGGCAGGCGGTTGCGCCAGCGACTGGAGGTCGAACCATTCACGGCGCAGTGAAGTCGGGGAATATGCCGATTCCCGGCGCTGGAGTTTCCGCGGCAAATACATCCACGAAGGAACAAGTTAGTACTTCGACGGATGTGGACGGCAGTTACTGGTTGCGGATTCCCGCCGATGGCCACTATGCCATGCGGGTGCAGATGGCGGCGTTTGCCGGGAGCGCGCAGGAAGTGGTGCTGGACGCTACCCATCAGGACGTGCAAGCGAATTTTGAACTGGTGCTGCTGTCGCGGGCGCGTGAGGCCCGCAACGATAACGATAAAGACCAGCAGCAGCGCGCGAATGCCAGCGCCCGTGGTTTTCAGAGTCTTTCCGTGTTTCAGAGTGAAGCGGGGCAGGATGCGGCGGGTGCTTCCATGAGCGAGGTAGCGCCTTCCGGCATGCCGGTTCCGGGGATTGCTCCGGGCATGGCATCGAACGGCGCGACGGAATCTGTGGCGGTTTCCGGCAACACTTCCAATTCGTTCAATGCCATGAGCGCTGACGAACTTCAGCAGCGCTTCAACGACGCCCGCCAACAGGGGGGAGGATTCGGTGGTGGCGGCGGATTTGGTGGTCCGGGCGGTGGTCGCGGAGGCGGAGGATTCGGTGGCGGCGGAGGTTTTGGCCGGCGCGGTTTTGACATCAATCGCCCGCACGGATCGCTATATTACGGCGTCGGCGATTCAGCTCTGAATGCGTCGCCGTTTGCGCTCACCGGTCAGCCGACGGAAAAACCGGCATATTTGCAGAATAGTTTCGGCGGTTCCGTGGGCGGACCGCTGAACATTCCTCATATCTATCGCGGCGGGAGCAAGACCTTTTATTTCATCAACTACAACGGCAGACGTGCGGACAATCCTTTCGATCAGTTTTCTACGGTGCCGACGCTGCTGGAGCGAGAAGGAAACTTTTCCGGGATCGACTACACTTCGGGACTCGAAAAAGGACAACAGGTTGAACTTTTTAATCCCACGAACAACACCCCTTACACCTACCCGATTCCGATCAACCCTGCGGCGCAAGGATTGTTGAACTATATTCCGTTGCCGAACTTGCCGGGCAATTATCAGAACTTCCACTACGTGACTTCCGCCAACAGCGACAGCGACGATCTGAATGTACGTTTGAACCACAGCTTTGGCGCAGCGCCCGCGGGCGGACGCCGGGGCGGAGGCCGGAACGCTCCGCGCAACAACCTGACGTTTGGCTTCCACTTCCACGAATCGAGCGCCACGCTGACGAATCCGTTCCCGAGCGTGGGCGGCAACACAACGGTCCGCAGCTTTGACGTTCCGGTGTCTTACGCGCGCAGCATCGGAAAGCTGACGAACATTGTTCGCGCCGACTTCAACCGCAGCCGGACGCGCACCGAGAATCTGTACGCTTTCAGCGACGACATTACGGGTGGGCTGGGAATCACGGGAGTTTCCGAAAATCCGTTCGACTGGGGCTTGCCGAATCTGTCCTTTACAAACTTCGCCAGTCTTCAGGACACGACTCCGCACCTCACGCGAAACCAGACCTACACCTTCTCCGACAATGTGGTCTGGAATCGCGGCAAGCACACCTGGCGCTGGGGCGGGGATTTTCGGCGCGTGCAGGTGAATACGGAGACTGACAGCAACCCGCGTGGCTCGTTCATTTTCACCGGCCTCAATACCTCGCAACTCGACAGCAAAGGGAATCCCGTGGCCGGTACGGGATACGACTTTGCCGACTTTCTGCTCGGATTGCCGCAGCAGACTTCGGAGCAGTTCGGACAGAACAATCACTTCCGCGGCAACTTCTGGGATTTGTATGCGCAAGATGAGTGGAAGATGCGTGCGAACCTGACGCTCAATCTCGGGGTGCGCTACGAGTACGTTTCGCCGCTGACGGAAGTGAACAATCTAGTTGCGAACCTCGACCTTTCTCCCGGGGTGCTGAATCCGGCGCTGGGCGTGGCGGCAGTGACGCCGATTCAGCCGCGGCAAGCCGGGCCATACAGCGGCAGCCTGCCAGCCAGCCTGGTGCGTCCGGACCGCAAAGACTTTGCGCCGCGGATCGGCTTTGCATGGAAGCCGTTTTCCAAAACGGTGGTGCGCGGCGGATATGGCATCAACTACAACACGGGCGCGTATCAGAGCATCGCGCAGCAACTTGCCTTTCAGCCGCCGTTCGCCACCGCGGCAACCAACGTTCAGAGCGCTCCTGGAGAGCTGACGCTGCAAAGTGGATTTCCCCAGCCCGCCCCCGGCACCATCACCAATAATTATGCGGTGAATCCGAATTACCGGCTGGGCTATGTGCAGATTCGCAATCTGGACATTCAACAGCAGATTCGCCCTACCTTGCTGCTGAATATCGACTACACCGGAACCAAGGGAACGGATCTCGATATTCTGGAAGCGCCGAACCGAATCGCGACTGGGATTCGCATTCCCGGGGTTGACGCCTTCACCTACGAAAGCTCAGTGGCGGATTCGGAGGCCAACGCGGCATCGGTGCGGCTACGGAAGCGGTTGTCCAGCGGATTCGCGATCGGCGGCACTTACACGTTTTCAAAATCGCTGGATGATGCGTCTTCTATCGGCGCCGGAGCTACCTCCGGGGCGAACACCCCTGGACTGGGCGCGGGCGGCACCGGCGCTGGAGGTGGCGGTTCGTCGGGAGGAGCCGCGGCCAATGTTGCGCAGAATCCTTTCGATCTGCCTGCGGAGCGAGGGCTTTCCAGCTTCAACCAGACTCATAAATTCACCGCGGATTATCTGTGGGAGCTGCCCTTTGGCCACGACAAGCGCTGGCTCACCGGAAATAGTCCGCTGCGCGCCGTTCTTGGCGACTGGCAATGGAGCGGCGATTGGACGATCGCATCCGGCCTGCCATTTACACCGCGACTGCTGGGCAACATCGCTGACGTGAACGGGGGAACCAACGGTACGCTGCGGCCGAACTTAGTTCCCGGGCAATCGGTGAGCCTGCCGAATCCCTCGATTGCGGAGTGGTTCAATACCGCTGCATTCGTTGCGCCGCCCGCGGGTACCTACGGCAATGCGCGCCGCAACAGCATCATCGGCCCGGGCAGCAAAGTGTTTGACATGGCATTCACAAAAATCTTTCCCCTGAGGGAAGCGCGCGTGCTGGAGTTCCGGGCGCAGGCCACCAACATTTTCAACTTAGTGAATTATTCTTCGATTGATACAAACGTAACCTCGCCCACCTTTGGCCGGGTTACGGCGGCTGGGGCCATGCGACAGTTCACGATTACGTCACGCTTTCGTTTCTGAGGAGGTCGCTGCTGCGCAAGATGCTCCGGAACAAGACACTCTCGAAGAGGACCGCCATGACTCTCACTCCAACCCGATTTGCCGATAAAGCTGTAGCGGTGCTGCTGTTGCTGGTGCTCTTGTGTGCTGCTTTGCCTTCGCAGCAGCAATCGGACTATGTGTTTCACGCGGAATCGGATCTCGTGCTGGTGAATGTGACGGTGAGGGACAAGAGCGGAAAATTTGTGCCGGGAATGAAACCGGAAGATTTCACGGTTTTCGAGGACAACAAACCGCAGAAAATTGTTTCTTTTGATGTGGAGAACGTCGATGCCGTGCCAGCGTCGGATGTGGCGCAGGCAAAGCCGCTGCCGGAGCCGGCGCCCGGGCAGGCGAGTCCGGCGGCAGCCGCGGCAGATGCGGTGGCCCAGTTCGCCCAGTTCAAAGACCGACGTCTGATTGTTTTGTTCTTCGATCTCTCCGCCATGGAACCGGATGAAATCGATCGCGCGGTTACATCCGCCGAACGCTATGTCGATACCCAAATGGCGCCCGCGGACCTGGTGTCGATTGTTTCGCTGGGCAGTTCGCTGCTCGTGAATCAGGACTTTACTGCGGATCACGCGCTGCTGAAAAAGCAGTTGGACGCATTCGGTTCTGGTAGCGGCCAAGGTTTCGAGGAGGGCACCACCGGTACGACCGAGGGGACGCCCGACACGGGTCAGCCATTTACCGCCGACGATACGGAATACAACATCTTCAACACCGACCGGCGGCTGGAGGCGTTGCGCTCGGTGGCGGAAAAACTGGCGCACGTGCAGCAGAAGAAATCACTGATTTATTTTTCCAGCGGCATGGACCGCACCGGCATCGAGAATCAGTCGGAACTGCGCACAGCAGTAAACGCGGCGGTGCGTTCCAATATGGCGATTTACACCATGGACATGCGCGGCCTGCAGGCGCTGGTGCCGGGTGGGGAGGCGCAGAACGCCAGCCTGCGCGGCGTTTCAGCGTATTCAGGACAGTCGACACTCAATGCCTTGAATTCCAATTTTACGACGCAGGAAACACTGGTAACACTCGCCAGCGATACCGGCGGACGCGCTTTTCTCGACTCCAACGACTTCAGCAAGATTTTCAAGGGAGTGCAGCAGGACACATCTACTTATTATCTGCTCGGCTATCATAGCACGAATGCCGCGCGGGACGGACGTTACCGGCGCATCGTCGTGAAGAGTAATCTTCCGGGAGTGAAGATCGACTACCGCCGAGGCTACTATGCGCCCGCCGATTATCAGCATTCCACCAAGGACGACAAGGAGCGGCAGCTCGAAGAAGAACTTGCATCTGAGTTGCCGGCCACGGATTTCCCGCTGTATCTGGGCGTCGCCTACTTTCGACTGGAGGGCAACAAGTTTTTCGTTCCCATCTCGCTGGTGGTGCCGGGATCGCAGATTCCATTCGTCCGCAGCAGCGACCGCGACAAGGCGACTCTCGATGTGATTGGGATGGTGCTCGATAACGAACACCACCCTTTGAACAGAATTCGCGACACCGTGAAACTCGCCGTGAGCACATCGGCCGAGGTGCAAAAGAAGAATGTGCAGTATGACACTGGCATGAGCCTGCTGAGCGGCAAGTATCACCTGAAATTTGTCGTGCGCGAGAATCAGACCGGCCGCATGGGGTCGTTCGAAACCGACATCGAGGTGCCGGAGTTGAAGGCATTGCCGCTGAAGATGAGTTCAGTGGTGCTGGCCAACCAGATTGAAACTGTAAAAGCAAAGACGAGTGCGAACCTGAACCCGCTCGTGCACGACAGTTCCGAGATTATCCCGAACGTCACCCATGTTTTCTCGGCCACGCAGCACCTGTTTCTTTACTATGAGGTGTACGATCCGGCGCGGCCGCCGGTCGCCGATTCTGCCAGAGGCGCGGATTCTAGAAAAGACAAAGACACCAAGCCCAGCATCCGACTTTTGTCCAACGTCGCTTTCTTCCAGGGTAAAGCCAAAGCCTACGAAAGCTCTTTGGTGGAGTTGACGGAATTGAATGCGCGAGACCGAAAGGCTGCCGTCTTTCAATTAGACGTGCCATTGACATCACTCAAACCGGGTTTTTATACCTGCCAGGTAAATGTGATCGATGACGCCGGCGGGCACTTCCTGTTTCCGCGCCTTGCCTTGCTGATCCGGCAAGAGAGTCCGAGCGCTGCGCGCTGAAAACAAATTCCCAATTGTACGTTTAGTCCGCTGTCATCCCTTGCGCTTCTGGCGCCCAACTTTCCCGATCAAACTGCGGCACTTCACCGTCGCCGTTTTCACGCCGCAGATGAGCTTCGAGCTCTGCCACCTGGGCTTCAATTTCGTGCTCGGCTTTGCTCTTGCGAATGATCTCCTCGCGATAGCGGCGGAGGAAATAATCTATCGTTTCGACTCTGAGCTTTATCGAGCCGGAAGGCTTATTTTCGTCGAGATCCTTGAAGCAGAAATACGGCGTGCGAGACTGCTCGACGATGCCCTCAATGACGCCGTAAATGGGCGCGTCGTGGCCACATTTGAAGCTGGAGATTTCGAGCGCCACCAGGTTGGGATGCCGCGCCGTGAACTTCGCGGCCCAGACCTTGTGGTTGGTGCTGCATGAAAAGGAGTTCTTCCAGGCATCGCTGATGTCGAGTGGGCTGCTGATCGCACCCGCCCTCACTTCCTCGCCAAAGAGCCTTTCCAGCAGGTCTTCATCGAGCGGGAGGGTATTCTGCGAGAAGATGGGATAGCCAAGCTTCTGGAATTCGTCCAGGATCTCGTGGTTCAACCCTGGATCGTGATGATAAGGACGGCCCAGCATGACGATGCCAATGCGGTCTTCGCGCTCCAGTTGATCGAGCGCCTGCCGCGCGCGCCTGCGAATGCTGGTTTCATATTCTTTCAGCGCCGCAAATCCGGATTCGACGGCGCGATCGTTTTCTTCCTCCGAGAGGCCGAGGAGAGGCTGCCACGCCTGCAGCATCTGATAAGCGAAAAGTTTGCGGTCGGCGAAGTTGAACATGGGATCGAGGTATTTCACGTTGTGCTCGGCGAATATGTCGTTCTCCTTGGTAAATGCCGCCTTCACCGTTTCCGGCGTTGCGATCGCGGTGGGGCAGGCATGCGAGTCCTGCAGCTTCACCAACGGACTAAGGAGGACGTCATACATCGGGAAGAATATGACGTTTAATGGCCTCTTGCGGTGCTTCTCCTGAATCAGATTGTAGACATGTGAAATTCCGATCTTCGCCGGGAAGCATGGATCGATCGCACCGCGGCTGGCTCCAGCACGGTACAGTTCCGAACTCGTGTAGTCGGAGTAAACGATGTTTTCGGGCTGCACTCCGAGACTTTCAAAGTAAGCATTGAACAGCGGCGCGTACGTATAAATGTTCAGAACGCGTGGAATCCCGATGCGCAACTGGCTTCGGCTTCGCATCAATGCGATGCGCTCTTTGCCCGCTTTGGTCCACGCGCGGGCGGGAATCGGGTCGGCAACACTTCTGGCGTTTGCGGGACGAAACACTTCTTTCGACGCGATATCGGCAAAATTCGGATGCCGCTCCCGAATCTGGTCCAGCCCGGCCTTGATGTCCTTCATATCGTTAAGGTCTTCTACCGCTCCTTTTTCGCAGGTAGCAATAATCAGCCGCTGCTCGCCTTGCATGAGCGGAACCTTAGTGACCCGCTGGATGGGAACAGAGATTTTGACGGGTTCGGTCCGGATGTCGACGAAAGTGCGCAGGCAGCTGTTCTTGCAGAAATTGCAGCGCGTGGCCTCGCTGCGTGTGGTGCGATACTCGATGTTTCGCACGGCATCCAGGCCAATGAAGGTTGTTCGCTGGCCGTTTCGCCACAAGCGCAGTGATTCTTGAGCGGCGCCGATTGCGCCCGATTCTCCGCAATGTTCGTGCACGATGATCTCTGGCTGCCTGCCAGCGCCACGGAAGCTGTTGCGGATGAAGTCTACTTCCGCTTTCACCACGGCAAGGTTATTTTGCGTCCCTCCTTGCAACACAAAGCGCGAGCCCAAGGCCGCCAGATTGGGAATGCTGGCGACATAAAGGAAGACATTCTTCGGCAACACCACTGCGAGGCCGGCAAGAATTTCCTCTGCCCGCCAGCCCTGGCGCTGGAAATTCACAATATCGGATTGCATGAATACCGCGCAGCCGTAGCCGAACACCGGCATGGCTTGCGCGGAGAAAGCAAGATCGGCATATTGATTTACATTCAGGCCGAAATCCTCTGCCGTGGATTGCAGGAAATACCCATTCCCCGCGGAGCACTGGGTATTGAGCTTGAAATCTTTCACGCGGCCGTCGTGCAGAATGATGATCTTGATGTCTTGTCCGCCGACGTCCACGATCACGTGCGGATCTTTGTAGAACTTCAGCGCCGATTCCGTGTGCGCGACGGTCTCTACGAGTGCCACGTCGGCCTGGAGAACATCCTTCAGAATGTCTTTGGCATATCCCGTGGTTGCGACCCCCAGAACTTCCAGCTTGGCGTTTTGCGCTTCGACCTGGCCGCGCAGGTTTTCGAACATCTCGATTGTGTCCTGAATCGGGTTCCCGTTCGAGAGCTGGTACGATTTGCAGAGTATGTCGCCGTTTTCGTCCAGCAGAACTGCTTTCGTCGAGGTTGAACCCCCGTCAACCCCGATGAACCCAGCGACGGTGCTGCCTTTCCGAAACGCCGCCGGGGTGAATTTCTTCGGGCGATAGGATTCTTTGAACCGGTCGAACTCGGCAGGATTATCGATGAGCGCCTTGCCGCCAGATTTGGCTTTCTCCTCCTGCCGTCCGTATTCGATGTAGTGAACCAAATTGTCATGACCGCGATAGCAACCCACGCAGTCGTCCTCAGTGCGTCCAAACTCAATCGCACCCAGGGCGGCAAAATATTGAGCATTTCGTGGAACTTTGATCAGATCTTCCGGCTTAGCTCCTTCTGGAATCGCGACCTTCCTCTCCTCCCACATGCGCGGAATATTTGCTTGCCAGGCTTCGCGCATGCCGCGAATGAAGGTGTTCGGTCCGCCGAGAAGCAGCACATGCGGCCGCAATGTATGGCCGCGGGTGAGAACGCTTAGGTTCTGCAGCACAATGGCCTCAAACAGTGACGCCATCAGTTCGTCGGGCGGCGTTCCGACTTTTTGCAGGCCGTTGATGTCGGTCTCCGCGAACACTCCGCACTTGCCCGCGACTTTGTGGAGCTTGATACCGAAATACTTCAGTTCCGCCAGTTCGTCTGCGGGAATCTTCAGCTTGGCATTAATCTTGTCGATGACCGCACCGGTGCCGCCGGCGCACTTGTCGTTCATCGAGGGGATCTTCTTCTTTCGCCCGGTTTCTTCGTTATCTTTGAAGACGATGATCTTGGCGTCTTGTCCGCCGAGTTCGATGACCGAATACACCTCAGGGTGTAACTTCTCCACGGCCAGAGAAACCGCGGTGACTTCTTGTACGAATTTTGCGCCGATCTGCTCCCCAATCACAGCGCCGCCAGAGCCGGTCATAAACATACGTGCATTGTGAGGGGTGATACCGGCTTCGGCCTCCATTCGCTTCAGAAACTCCAGCGTCTTCTCCGGTTGTTTGGTTTCGTGGCGCTGGTAGTCCTGCCATATCACTTGGTCGCTAGCTGCTTCAACGACCACAGCTTTCACTGTGGTTGAGCCTACGTCGAGCCCCACCAGCAACTTGGTGTGGTGATCGTGCGGTTTCTGCGCCGGTTTGGTTTGCTGAACGGGCGGAGCCTGCGGATCGAGGGGAGCGATCTGAATGAGCTGCGAACCCGTGTGGTCGTGCATTTCTTCCTCTCTCACTCTGGAAGGACACGCTTTTCAGGCGTGCTCACATTATAGTGTGACGTGCGGGGTTACGGCGCGGCAGAAGGCCGCGCGCTTTCAAATCAGTCGCTGCTCGCGGCCGCTGGCGTCGCCACGGAAACTCGAGCCCGTTTCCGGAACCGCGTCTGCTTGTTCATCCGATCGTTCACGTGCAGGACGAATTGCGCAGCCGTTCCGGCAATTCCCTCGCGGTGCGGCACGTGATAGAAGGGCCGCTTCAGCTCTGGATGCTCCTCGATGTACTCGCGGATTTCGTTCAGGCTCTTACCCGTGGACTTGAGGCACTGCTCGAACTCCGTCTTGGCCTTCACCTTGGCTTCCCCAAGCGCCATCTGAACGCGGCTGTGCGCATTGACCTCGCCTTCGCCCGAAGTTTCGATCGGAAGGAAGATCATGTCCTTGAACTTATTGATCACGGCGGATTGCACCCCGTCTGACTGCGAAGAAGGCATGCACCCGAACGGTTTCAGTGCCAGTACCATGTGGCAGAGTTTATGCACCGTGTAGTAAACGTTCTTGCCGACTTCCAGGTGCCCTTCGCCCCCGCGCGCGAACTGGTTGTAGAAGGGATGTGCCAGCTCCGCCAGTTCGGTTTGGGGCGCAAGCTGGTGCGTGATTCCGCCCAGTTGCTTGATAGTGCGGTGGTAGAAGAAGTTCCACAGGCGCTCGCCCGCCCCGATTCCCCACAGTTTCTTGCGCAGGCCGATGTAGTTGGCGAAGTGCTTCTTTAGCTCGTACCACTCCGGATTTCGGTGCGGGCGATGCACGGGCCATTTCGCTTTGGCCTCCGCCTTCGCCACGTACAACAGGTAAGCCACCCAGGTCGCGACGGGCTCGACCAGCACTTGCGCGCCCTCGCGCTCCAAGAATTCAAACATGTGGAAGTTGCCTTCGCCTTCCGTGGTCTGCGCCCAGAACTCGCCAGTGATTTTCACGAGGGGCTTTACGCGGGTGTGGTCCACTTCGATCGAGTTCATCTTTTCCCGGGCAGACTGAAGAGCATTCAAGTAATCCTTGCCCCACATGTGCTCGTGCCACTTACCGAACACATTGAATGTGTTCCGTAGAATCTTGTTGTTCTTGAACTTGGGTTTCGCCCAGCCCGGCGCCTGTTGTTCGATCTCAAACGACCTGCGATTCTTCAAGTCCTCGCACAATCCATCGACCGCCTGGCGAAAGACCCGCTCAGTTTCGCCTTCAGTCACTTCATAAGGACGAATTTGGTAGATGAGATCGTTGATCACATCGCCCAGGTGCATGGCATTCAGCATTCCAAAGCCGAAATCTATCGTGAACTTCAGGCCGGGCTCTCCGGACACCGCCTTAATCCCGTCGCTGTCTTTGAACAGCAGGATGCGGAAACCGTCGAAGCCCGCGTTCTTCAGCGCAAAGCGGTACTCGGCTTCATACATGCCGAAGCGGCAGGGGCCGCAACCCCCTGCGGTGAAAAAAACGTAGTTATCCAGAATCTGCTGGCGCGGGAGACCCTCCCTCTCCAGAGACTGGAGATACTGCACGAGATTGCCAACCGTGAAATATGCCGGATTGCACTGGCCATTATTTCCGAATTCTTTGCCGGTCTGGAAGGCGGCGACGTTCGGCACGGGCAATTTCTCGCAGCGGTAACCGCAGCCATGGAAGACAGCACGCATCAGGTATTCGTGCTTCCATGTAAGGCCACCGAACAGAATCGTCACGCGGCTGCGCTCTTCGGCGGTAAAGGCTCGCTCGATCGGACGATGGAAATGTTCGGGCTGATCAAGTCCGGCAATCTTCCGCAGGCGCGCGCGTTCTGCTTCTAGGCGCTTCTTGATTTCCGAGTCATTCTCAATCGGGACGAAATTCGTCGCCACAAGTTCCTCCGGCGGTGAGCGCGGACTTGAATTTTAGCGGTGGTTGTCCTTGAGATGGAGCTAACGACCCAGTTGCCTCAGTTGTTTTCAGATCCCCGCTCAAGGACGAAGTTAATCCCACGCTGAAGACTCTTCCAGCAGCAATTGTATTCCAGTTCAATAGACCCGTGTGGTGGTACGCGCACTGTTCGTCGCAACATCTTAATAAGTATCGTTCAGGTAAGGATCGATTCCTAATTTGTAGCGATCCTGGGCGAGCGCTGCTTATCTCTCTGTTGAATTAATCCGTAGCACTGGGGGCTGGTCCGGCCCCATATTCAAGGATGCCATGCTGCTTTCCCTGCATCCGCAGCCGCAGCCGGTCGAACGCTAAATAGACGACCGGCGTGGTATAGAGAGTGAGCAACTGACTCAAGATCAGCCCCCCCACAATCGTGATGCCCAGGGGCCGGCGAAGCTCAAAGCCCGTGCCCGTCCCGAGCGCCAACGGCAAAGCGCCCAATAAGGCAGCCATCGTCGTCATCAGAATGGGACGGAAGCGCAACATGCACGCTTCAAAAATCGAGTCGGTTGGGCTCTTTCCCTCCTGGCGCTCCACCTGAAGAGCGAAATCGATCATCATGATCGCGTTCTTTTTTACGATTCCGATCAGCAGCACAATGCCAATGATGGAGATAATGTTCAGATCCTGTTTAAAGAGCATTAACGCGAGCATCGCGCCTACGCTCGCCGACGGCAACGTGGAGATGATGGTCAGGGGATGGACCAGGCTTTCATACAGAATACCGAGAACGATGTACACCGCCAGCAGCGCCGTCAGAATCAGCACCGGCTCGGTGCCCAGAGATTGCTGGTAGGCGAGCAGCGTGCCGGCAAAAAAGCCTTGCAGCGTGGAAGGCGCGCCCAGCCGCTTTTGCATCTGGGTGATGCTCAATGTGGCATCGCTCAAAGACACGTTCGACGCGAGGTTAAAGGATACGGTGACCGACGGGAATAAGCCCGTATGGTTGACGGCCAGTGGGGTGGTGTTGGCTTTGCCCTTGGCCACCGCGAGCAGCGGAATGGTACCGCCGCCGGATGCATGCAGGTAGATGTCTTTCAATCCTTCCGGGCTCTGCCAATACTGGGGAGCAACTTCCAGCACCACGTAATACTGATTTAACTGAGTGTAGATGATGGACACTTCCGATTGGCCGAATGCGCCGTATAACGCCGAGTCCAGCGACTGTGCGGTAAGGCCGAGCTTTGCCGCCGTGACGCGATCATAGGTCATCAGCTCGTCAAGACCGCCATTCTGCTGGTCTGAGCTCACGTCCTGCAGGCCGGGCAGGCGCTTCATCTCACCCAGCAGGATCGGTCCCCACTTGGAAAGATCCTGCACCGTGTCGGATTGGATCGTGTACTGGTACATCGCATTACTGGACCGGCCTCCAATGCGCAGATCTTGCACGGATTGGAGGAACGCGGAAGCCACCGGCAAACGGTTCAATTGGGGGCGCAGGCGGTCGATGATCTGAGCCGCACTGACCTTGCGTTCCGCCAGCGGCTTGAGCGCAATGTAGAGGGAACCGCCGTTGGTGGCCCCGCCGCCGCCGGTGAACCCAATCACATTCTCGACGGCAGGATCATTCTTGATCACGCGGCCGATCTGCTGAATGGAATCGTTCATCGCCGCGAAGGATGCATCCTGCGACCCGCGCGCGCTCCCGGTGATCGCTCCCGTGTCCTCCGTCGGGAAAAAGCCCTTGGGTATCTTGACGATCAGCACCACATTTAACGCGATGGTGATGAAGAGAACGACGAGGGTGAGGGTGGGATGGTCGAGCACCCAATGCAGGCTGCTGCGATACACGGACAGCACCCAGTCAAAGAACTTTTCGCTCGCCATGTAGATGCGGCCATGCTTTTCCGCGCGTTCGTCCTTCAACAGGTAGGCGCACATCATCGGCGTCGTAGTCAGAGAGATGAGCATCGACACGAAGACGGCGGTCGAGAGAGTGACGGCAAACTCGCGGAAGAGACGGCCCACGATTCCGCCCATTAACAGAAGAGGGATAAAGACGGCAATGAGCGAAATGCTGATGGAGAAGACGGTGAAACCGATTTCTTGCGCGCCCTTCAGCGCCGCGGCAAAGGGCGCCATGCCGTTTTCCAGATGGCGCGAGATATTTTCCATCACCACGATGGCATCATCGACCACAAATCCCGTGGCAATGGTCATGGCCATCAGCGAGAGGTTGTCAAGGCTGTATCCGAACAGATACATCACGGCGAACGTGCCGACCAGCGAGACCGGCACCGCGACCGCGGGAATCAGCGTGGCGCGGCCGTTGCGCAGGAAGACAAACACCACGAGGATGACGAGGCCGATGGAAATGAGCAGCGTCCTCTCCACGTCACTGACCGAGGCACGGATGGTTATGGTGCGATCAAGAACGATAGTGGTATCGATGCCGAGTGGAATGGATGCCTTGATAACCGGAAGTTGCGCGCGGACGCGGTCGACCGTCTCAATGATGTTGGCGCCGGGCTGGCGGAAGATGATGACCGTAACCGAGCGCTTGCCGTTCAAATAGCCGGCCGCACGGACGTTCTGCACCGAGTCTGTCACCTGAGCGACATCGGACAAGCGGATCGCCGCGCCGTTCTTATAACCGACGATGAGCGGTTTGTAGTCGTCGGCGTGCGAGATCTGGTCGTTGGCAAGGATGTCCGCGGATACCATGCCATCGGAAAGTTGGCCCTTGGCGAGGTCGGAGTTCTGCAGGCTCAGCACGGACTGCAAATTTGCAACCGTCAGTCCATAGCCGGCCAGCTGGGTGGGATTTGCGTCCACGCGCACAGAAGGTAACGCACCGCCCCCGACCGAGACCTGCCCTACGCCCTGGATCTGCGACAACTTTTGCGCGACGACGGTGGAGGCTTCGTCATATATTTTATCTGGACCATATTTGTCGGAGGTAAGGCCAAGGATCATGATCGGCGAATCGGCGGGATTGACCTTGCGATAGGTCGGATTGCCGGGCAGGTTGGCGGGCAGATAACTTCGCGCCGCATTGATGGCAGCCTCCACGTCACGCGCCGCGCCATCGATATCGCGGCTGAGGTCAAACTGAATAGTGATGGATGTGCTTCCGAGTGTGCTGGCGGAGGTCATCTCCGTCACCCCGGCAATATGACCGAACTGCCGCTCCAGGGGAGTGGCGACGGACGATGCCATAATGTCGGCGCTGGCTCCCGGCAAGCCGGCACCGACTGAAATGGTCGGAAAGTCGACCTCCGGCAGGGGCGCGACTGGCAGCACCTCAAACGCAATCGCACCGGCGAGGGCAATCGCCACCGTGAGCAGCGTGGTAGCCACGGGCCGGCGAATGAAGGGTTCGGAGACGTTCATGCGGGCCCTGCCTGTTCTGCGCCTCCGGTTTCCGGCTGGTTCGATTTGTGCGCAAAGCGATGCGCCAGATTGTCAAAAAAGATATAGATGACGGGCGTGGTGTAAAGCGTGAGCACCTGGCTCAGCAGCAGTCCGCCCACCATGGCGATGCCCAGCGGCCGGCGCAACTCTGAACCGAAACCAGTTCCGAGCGCCAGCGGGAGCCCGGCCAGCAGCGCGGCCATCGTCGTCATCATAATGGGGCGGAAGCGGAGCAGACAGGCATCGTAAATTGCATCCGTCGCGTTCTTTCCGTGCTTCCGCTCGCCTTCCAGCGCGAAGTCGACCATCATAATGCCGTTCTTTTTCACGATGCCGATCAGCAGGACAATGCCGATGATCGCGACCACACTTAGATCCTGGCGGAAAATAAGCAGCGCGAGGATAGCGCCAACACCCGCTGACGGTAGCGTGGACAGAATGGTGATCGGGTGGATAAAGCTCTCGTACAAAACACCAAGCACGATGTACACCGTGACCAGCGCGGCCAGAATGAGCAGGGGCTCATTGGCCAGCGAATTCGTGAACGATGCCGCAGTGCCTTGAAAACCGGCCTGCAGGCTGGGAGGCATGTGCATGTCTTTCTGCGTTTTGTCGACCGAAGTAATGGCGTCCCCCAGCGCGGCATTGGGCGCGAGATTGAACGATACGGTGATGGCCGGAAATTGACCCTGGTGGTTAATGGAGAGCGCCTCGGTCGTCTTTTCAAAGTGCGAGAAAGCGCTCAGCGGCACGGCATTGCTTGTGGCCGAACTGGTGGCGCCCGCAGAGGTGGCTCCCTTGCTCGACGTCGAAGTAGAGGTGCTTGCCGAAAGCGCGTTCAGAGGAGGAGCAAGGGTATTTGCCGCGGGAGTGTACGGTGCTGAAGCCGTCAGCGCATTCGACCCCGCGGAAGATGATCCGGAGGATGCAAAAGAGGAAGAAGCTCCGGCACCGGTTGCGCCGGAAGACGCATTGGACTGAATATAGAGATGGTTCAGCTTGTTCGGGTCCTTCTGAAATTGCGGTTCGCTCTCCAGCACAACGTGATACTGATTTACCTGCGTATACATCGTGCTGATCTGCCGCTGACCGAAGGCGTCATACAGAGTGTTATCGATGGTCGTCGGCGCGATGCCAAATCGCGAGGCTGTGACCCGGTCGATCACCAGAGATACGGCCAGCCCTCCCAATTGTTGATCGGTGGCGACGTCTTCGAGCTCCGGCAACTGCTTCAGCCGGCCGACGAAACGGTTGGTCCAGTCGTTTAGTTCATTCGCATCGGGGTCTTCGAGCGTGTACTGATATTGCGTACGACTCACCCGGTCATCCACGGTAATGTTCTGCACCGGTTGCATGAACAGCTGGATTCCCTGAACCTGGTTCACTCTGGAGTTGAGCCTGCGGATCAGGTCCGACGCGCTGATCTTGCGCTGGTCGAGCGGCTTTAAATTGATCGACATCCTGCCGCTGTTGGTTGTTGTATTGGTTCCATCGGCGCCAATAAACGACGAGACGCTTTCCACCGCCGGGTCACCCAGAACTGCTTTTGTAAGCTCCTGCTGCTTCTCTGCCATGGCCTTGGAGCCAATCGTCTGCGGCGCCTGCGATATGCCCTGGATGACGCCCGTGTCCTGTACCGGGAAAAATCCTTTGGGGATGACGATGTAAAGGAAAACGGTAAGCAGCAGTGTGAACACCGCGACCAAAAGCGTAATCGTCTGGTAGCGAAGCACAACTTTCAGCGTCCGGCCGTAGAATGCGATCATCTCCTCGAAAGCACGCTCGGTGAATTTATAGATGCGTCCCTGCTGCTCTTTTGGCTGACGCCGCAAAATACGCGCACTCATCATGGGCGTTAGCGTAAGCGAGACCACTGCCGAAATGACGATGGTGACGGCCAGGGTGACGGCAAACTCGCGGAACAGGCGCCCCACCACGTCGCCCATAAATAACAGCGGTATCAGCACGGCGATGAGCGACACGGTCAGCGAGAGAATGGTGAAGCCAATTTGCTCCGCACCCTTGAGTGCCGCTTCCATGGGTGGATCTCCCGCTTCGATGTAGCGCGAGATGTTTTCGATCATCACGATGGCATCGTCCACCACGAATCCGGTGGAGATGGTCAGCGCCATCAGCGATAAGTTATCCAGGCTGTAACCCAGGATGTACATCGCCGCGAAGGTGCCGACCAGCGAAAGCGGCACAGCCACAGCCGGGATGATGGTGGCGTATACACTCCGCAAGAAGAGGAAGATGACCATAACCACGAGTCCGACCGTCAAATACAACTCAAACTTAACGTCGGAAACCGATGCCTCGATGGAGGTTGTGAGATCGGTGAGCGTGGTCACCTGAATGCCCGTGGGCAGGTTGGCCTGAAGCTGCGGCATCAGTTGCTTGATGCTCTTGACCACGCTGATAGTGTTGGCCCCGGGCTGGCGTTGCACGTTCACGATGACCGCGGGGGTCTGATTCATCCACGCTGCCTGATTATTGTTCTCAATGCCATTCACGACGTTTGCCACGTCGGTCAGCATCACCGGCGCACCGTTACGGTAGGCAATGACAACCTTCCGATAGTCGTCGCTGGTGACCAGCTGATCGTTGGCGTCGATCTGGTAATCCTGGCGCGGCCCATCGAAGTTCCCTTTGGCGGCGTTCACACTGGCCTGGGTCAGCGCCGCGCGCAGGTCTTCCAGGTTGATGCCGTAGGATGACAGTGCCGTGGGGTTGGCTTGAATGCGGACGGCGGGCTTTTGGCCGCCGCTAATGGTTACCAGACCGACGCCGGTGAGCTGCGAGATCTTAGGCGCAAGGCGCGTGTCCACAAGGTCCTCGACCTGAGAAAGCGGCATGGAATTTGAGGTGATGGCCAGGGTGAGCACAGGGGCATCGGCTGGATTCGTCTTACTGTAGATCGGCGGCGAGGGAAGAATGGACGGCAAAAGACTCTGCGACGCGTTGATGGCAGCCTGCACCTCTTCCTCAGCTACATCAATATTCAGACTGAGGTTGAACTGCAGCACAATAACGGAAGTGCCTCCGGAGCTGGTGGAAGTCATCTGGCTCAAACCCTGCAGTTGGCCGAATTGGCGCTCCAGTGGCGCCGTCACCGTCGTCGCCATTACCGTCGGGCTTGCACCTGGATAGAACGTGAGTACCTGAATGGTCGGATAGTCGACTTGCGGCAATGCGGAGACCGGAAGTTGTGTATAGCCAACAATACCGACCAAAAGGATTGCAGCCATCAGCAAAGAGGTCGCAACTGGCCGCAAGATAAACGGACGAGATGGACTCACGGGGCGCTGCTCCCGCTCGTGTTGGCCGCTGCAGGCGTGGTCGAAGCGCTGTTCGAAGCTTTGTTAGAAATTACGACCGCGATGTTGTCCTGCAACTTATCGAAGCTGCTGTTGGCGACAACGTCTCCAGGATTGATGCCGTCAACCTGCGTTACACCGCCGTCGGTAACTCCCGGCTTTATGCTGCGCATATGAGCGACGTTGTTTTGAATCACGTACACAAACGATGCTTGGCCATTTTGTTGAATGGCGGAGGCTGGAATCGTCGTGACCCCCTGCAGCGTATTCACCAGCAGCCGCGTGTTAACGAACTGGTTGGGGAAGAGCGCATCATTCTTATTGTCGAAGACGGCTCGTGCTTTTACTGTTCCCGTCGTAGTGTCAATCTGGTTGTCGAGCGTCAACAGCTTTCCGCTGGAAATCTTCTTCAACCCAGTACGATCAAAGGCATCGACGGTGAGCTTAGCCTTCTTGTGCAGTTGAGCTTCAACCGGGCCCAGACTGTCTTCCGGGATGGTGAAAATTACGGTGATGGGCGTCAACTGCGTGATGACGGCCAGAGTCACGGTTCCAGCAGACTGCACCACGTTGCCCGGATCCACCAGCCGTAAACCCACCCGCCCGGCGATGGGCGCAGTGATATGGCAGTAGTCGACCTGAACCTGGTCAAATTGCACCGTTCCCTGGTCATTTTTTACTGTGCCCTCGTCCGCCAGCACAAGCTTTTCCTGGTCGTCCAGGATTTGCTTTGCAATGGCGTTGCGCGCCCATGCGTCACGGTAGCGTTCCAGGTCCATCTGGGCTTGTGCGAGCACGTTCTGGTCTCGCTCAAGTGCGCCTTGCGCCTGCAAAAGATTCGCGCGGTAGGTACGCGAATCGATGTCAACCAACGGATCGCCCTTACCTACCAGCTGACCCTCCTTAAAGTGCACGGCAACGACCAGGCCATTCACCTGGCTGGAAATCGAAGCGGTGTAGACTGGAGTGACCGTCCCGATTGCGTCAAGGTAAACCCCGATGTCACCTTTTTTAGCCGTCGCGCTCGTAATCGTGATCTTCGCCGGCGCGGGCGTGACTTTCTTCGCGGCAGAGAGGTGGCGCCGTACCAGCACGATTGCAAGCACAAGGACGAGCAACAACAGAATCCATATAACGACCCTCATTACTTTATGTCGGTGAGATTCCGAACCGTGAGCCGCGAGTTGATGGTCACGGTCGATGAAGGGATGCTCATTTGCGTCAACGGTCAGAAGGGATCTCCTTTTCCGGCTCCGAATCGCTCAGAATTATAGTCCAGGAGAAGGGAGTCCAATTCGTAATCGTGATGCCCTATTGCCCTTGCCGCCGCGTGTTTCCGATGTAAGCCGTTCTGCACAGTTTTTCGAAAAGTGAGCGAAATTATGGCGGGCGAAGAATCCAAGTTTATCCGCCAGCCGGCCTATCTATGGCGACAGACAGACATCCGAGCACGTGACGTTCGAGTTGCGACTGCGGCGTTGGGATGACTGGACAAATCTCGTTCAGAAGATTGTGCGCGCCCTATTCTTCTTTCATCCCGCGGTGTGGTGGATTGAGAAACGGCTCTCGGTGGAACGCGAGATGGCTTGTGACGATGCCGTGCTGGCCGAAACTGCCAACCCGCATGGATACGCCAGTTGTCTGGTGTCGCTGCTGGAAAAGAGCCGGGCGCATCGTCTAGCGCACCGGCTAGCGGACAAACGACGGTCGATGGCCCAGGCCGCGGTCGACCGAGCCCGCGAGGCTTCGCTGCGGCTGGCGCGGATTCTCGACACAAAGCGCCCAGTGGCCACGCGAGTCTGGAAACCGGCGTTGGGCATGGTTGGCGCTTTTTCCATAGTCTGCCTCGCGGTGCTGCCGCACGCACCCCAGTTCGTCGCGTTTGATCGCGGCATGTCGGCCAGTAATTCCGATCATGCGTACTCGGCCGCGCTCAGCCAATCTTCGTTCCAGTCGTTGCCGTCCACTAGTGGAGAGCCGGGCGCCCCCGCCCGGCTGGACCCCTCGACTATGCTCAGGGCAGGCTCGCGAGACGTCCGTCGCTCCACTACACGTCCACATGCTCGGAATCAACACCTTCCTGATTTCATCCTCGGGATCATTCTCGGGAATGGGTTTTGCGATTCCTTCCCAGATCGTCCAGCCTACCGTGGAGACATTGATTCGGGACGGCAAAGTAACGCACGCGTTTATCGGAATTCAGATCTCCGACGTTACTCCCGACAACGCCAAGTTCTTCCAGATGAATAAAGCTGAGGGAGCGGTGGTCTCAGAGGTTGAGCCGGACACGCCTGGAGCGAAGGCTGGCCTGCGCACCGGAGACGTGATTACCGAACTCGACAGAAAGCCGGTGACCGATGCCGGACAATTGCAAATGACGGTCGGACAAAAGCGGCCCGGCGACACGATCCATCTACTGGTGGTGCGTGACAGCAAAACGACGAGCATTGCGGTAACGCTCGAGGCACTCGGCGGCGACAAAGGCACCGAGACGGCTGGCGGCGAACACGGGAAAGGGCGTTGGGGGCTGAGTCTCGCCGACTTGACTCCGGATGTCCGAAACGAAGTGCAAGCGCAACCGTCCGTTCACGGCGCCGTCATAGAGGACGTCAAGCCTGGCAGCCCGGCCGATAATGCGGGCTTGCAGCGTGGGGATGTCATCATGGAAGTGAACCGGCACGCGGTGAAATCTGCGGCCGAGGTGGCACAGGTGTTATCCAACGTGCCGAACGGTCAGGATGCACTCGTACTGGTGTGGTCGAACGGGGGGAGCACCTTCCGCGTATTGCATCCTTCCCAGGGCTAGCGCGCCCGGGGTTCGCGCGGATGACCAGTTGCGCGCTGTGTTCCGCCCGGCATCGAGTTGGGTAGAACGCAGCGCGCATTTTCTGTTGTCATCGCCCGCTAATGCACTCCATCAACAATTCGAATTGGACTCACCGCGCACCGGATATTAAAGTTTTTGGCTCGGTTACATTATCGGGAATTGCGCAAGTGCACAGCGAACTTGAGCCATCCGATGCGCACCGTGGTAATCAACAATTCCGCAGCCGATGTGTACCAGTTCCGTTCACCCGATAGAATGGCTGGAGGGGATGGTTTTTCCAACCATCTTCGCGTCGCTGGGCCAGTGACTGGGTGACCGGTTGCAAGGCCGTAAGGAACTCAAGCAAATGGAGACAAGATTGGACCGACCGAATGAGCTAGTTCAGGATCAGGAGCACCCTGCCTGTTCTCTCGATGCCAGCTATGTGCTGACGTGGGAGGAAATCGCGAACCTGGCGGCGGAGCCCGGCAAGCCAGCCGAGACCCTGATGAACGTCGTCGCATTGATTGCCAGGCGGTTTGGCACCGATGTTTGCTCCGCCTACCTGCTGGAGCCCGACCGCGCCAATCTCGTTCTGGCCGCGACGCTCGGGCTGCGCCGTGAATCTGTCGGCAAGCTTCGCATGGCCGTCAATGAGGGACTCGTTGGCCTGGTCGCGGAAGAGGTCCGCCCCGTGGCCGTGGAAAAGGTCAGGAATCATCCTCGCTTTAAGTACTTCAGCGAAGCCGGCGAGGATGCTTACCAATCGTTCCTGGGGGTTCCCCTCATTGATCGCGGTGTGCTGCAAGGCGTTCTGGTGGTTCAAACCGTGGAGCCGCGCATTTTCCCGGAAAATGAGATCCGTTTGCTTACCGAGGCCGCGAACCGGGTTGCGTATGTGGTGAGCGAAGCCCGTACGCTCGACCGTTTCATTGCTCCTGTCCAGGAGCGGCTCTGGGCGCTGGCCCGCAACCTGTGGTGGAGCTGGGATCATGATGCTGCCGGCTTGTTCCGCGATCTTGATCCTCTGCGCTGGAGCCAGCTCAATCACAGTCCAGTCTCGCTGCTGAATGAGTATCCTCTGGAAAAACTGGAACAGCGCGCCGCCGAACTCAACCTGCACGGCCGGGTCAACTACGCCTTTCGCCGCCTGCGCGAGTACCAGGATGCGAAGCGCACCTGGGGCGCGCGCCACGCCGGGGTGCTGCGGCCCCGTCCCGTGGCTTATTTCTCCGCCGAGTTCGGCCTGCACGAGTCTCTCCCCGTCTATTCCGGTGGACTTGGGGTTCTGGCCGGCGATCACATCAAGAGCGCCTCCGATCTCGGCATCCCCCTCGTCGGCGTGGGCCTGTTTTATGGCCAGGGATATTTCCGCCAGCGCCTCGATCGCGACGGCTGGCAGCGCGAGGAGTACCTCGAGACCGATGTCAATCAACTGGCCATGGAGACGGCCATCGGGACAAACGGCCGACCTGTTTTGGTGCAGGTCGATACCCGCCATGGTTCGATCTACGCAAAAGTATGGCGCGTGAAAGTGGGTCGATGTGATTTGTTTCTCCTCGACTCCGACGTGGAAGGCAATACCCCCGAGGACCGCGAGCTGACCTCGCGTTTATACGGCGGCGACGGCCGCGTTCGCGTGCATCAGGAACTGCTTCTGGGTGTCGGCGGTCTGCGCGCCCTGAAAGCGCTCGGCATCACGCCGGGTGTACTTCACCTGAACGAAGGACATAGCGGATTTGCCGTCCTCGAAGCGATTCGCCAGCGCATGGAAGAAGAAGGCATCGGCTTCGAAAAGGCCGTGCCGCGGGTTGCCCGCGAAGTGGTCTTCACCACCCACACCCCCGTGCCCGCCGGCCATGATCGCTTCGATGCCGATCTGATCGAAGAGCATCTTGGACCTCTGCGCGACGCCCTCGGTCTTTCCAAGGAAAGTTTCATGGCACTGGGGCGCGAGAATCCCGAAAGCGACGAACGCTTCTGCATGACCGTGCTCGGCCTGAAGCTCTCGCGGCGCGCCAACGCAGTTTCCTCTCTGCATGGTGAAGTCTCCCGCGCCATGTGGACCGGACTCTTCCCGGGCAAACTGGAAGACGCGGTGCCCATCGGACACATTACCAACGGCGTCCATGTCCCCAGTTGGCTGGCTCACCAGATGTTTCGCCTCTATGATCGCCATCTGGGCACGGGATGGCATCTGCTCAGCAGCGAGGCCAAAATCTGGGAGGGCATTGACAATGTTGACGATGGCGAGCTCTGGGAAACGCATTTCAATCTGAAGTCAAGAATGATCGAATTTGTGCGCCGCCGCGCCGTCGCCCAGGCTGTGCGCCGCGACGAACCGCGTGGTGTGCTGCAGCAACTGGAGCGCGCACTCAGTCCCGATGCGCTGACCATCGGTTTTGCCCGTCGCTTTGCTACCTACAAGCGCGCCAATCTGATTTTGGCCGACATCGAAAAGATAGCCACCATGGTCAATGATCCGAAACGCCCCGTCCAATTTGTGTTTGCCGGGAAGGCGCATCCTCTCGACGAACCCGGCAAGCGCGTCCTGCAGCAGATTGCCCAGTTGATGCGCGACCCGCAGTTTGCCGACAAATTCGTCTTCGTCGAAGACTACGACATCAACGTCGGCCGCCATTTCGTGCAAGGTGTCGATGTCTGGCTTAACAATCCGCGGCGTCCGCTGGAAGCTTCCGGAACCAGCGGCCAGAAAGTCGTTTTGAACGGCGGCTTGAACCTCTCGGTTCTGGATGGCTGGTGGGCGGAGGCTTACGACGGCCTGAACGGCTTCGCTATCGGAAACGGCAGAACTCACTCCGACATGAATGTTCACGATGCCCGCGACGGGGATGACCTGCTGCGAGTTCTTCGCGATGAAGTGATCCCTCTCTACTACCAGCGCGATCACGACGGCCTTCCGCGTGGCTGGATCCAGCGCATGAAGCGGACCATCCGCACCCTCGGCTGGCGCTTCAACGCCGATCGTATGGTGATGGATTACACGACCAAGTGCTACGTTCCAGCAGCCGGCGGAACCTCGAGCGACATCCGGCTCAGAGTGTAAAGCGCAATTTTGCGGGTGGAGAGCCGGGCGCCCCGCCCGGCCCTGAATTCAGTATGAGGCAGGGACGGTTGCGTCTTCGGGATACGCTGGCATCCCAAACTCGGGAATATCGAGACCCTCTTCTTCCACCTCGGGTGCCACGCGCATGCTTTTCACTTTGTTGACGCACCAGAAAACGACGTAGGTTGCACCGAACGCCCAGGCGGCATACAAAGTTGCTCCCATGAGTTGGCACACGAACTGCCGCGTATCACCGTGGAGCAAGCCCGTCACCCCCTGGCCCGCTCGTCCCAGATAGGACGTTGCACCGACGCCGTTCCATCCGGCGCCATAGGCGCCGTCGGCAAAGATGCCCACGCTGACCGCGCCAAACCAGCCACAGTAGCCGTGCACCGAAATCGCACCACAAGGGTCATCGATCTTGAGAATCCGGTCGTTGAACAGAACCCCGCCACACACCAGCAGACCTGCGAGCATACCGATGATGACCGCCGAGGTGGGAGACACAAAGGCGCAGGGAGCGGTGATGGCGACCAGCCCGGCGAGCATGCCGTTGCACGCCATGGTGATGTCCGGTTTGCCGAACAGGAAGTACCACAACACCATCGCGGCCGCTGAGCCCGCAACCGCGGCCAGATTGGTGTTCACCGCAACTACGGCAATGCGCAGGTCCGTGGCTCCCAGCGTGGAACCGGGATTAAATCCCATCCAGCCGAAGAGCAGAATGAAGGTACCCGTCACCACATACACGATGTTGTGAGCGGGAAAGACGCGGATTCTCCCGCCAGACCCATATTTGCCCAGGCGCGGGCCCAGAATGATCGCCAGAGCCATGGCGCAGAAACCGCCCACCGCATGGACGACAGTCGACCCGGCAAAGTCGACATACCCGTGACCGAGATTCAACGTCGATCCGATTTGCGAGAGCCAACCGCCACCCCACGTCCAGCAGCCGGAGATCGGGTAAAGAATCGCGCCGATGAAAAGTTCGCACAGCAAAAATGCCCAGAAGGTGATGCGCTCACAGATGGCGCCGACGATGATGTAGCCAGCCGTCTCCATGAACACGACTTCGAACAGGGTCAGGCAGTTGCTGGCACTGTCATAGGCCGGACCGGTAAGAAAGAACCCCTTGCCGCCCACAAATCCCCACTGGCCGCTCCCAATCAGAAACTTGTTGAGCGTGGGGATGCCGCCCAGGTTGGTGGGTGCGGCATTGATGGCTACCGCGCCAAACTGGAATGCATATCCGACGGCGTAATACGCCAGGAAGGCGAACACGTAAGCCGCAAAGTTCAGCATCATTAAGTGTGCGACATTCTTCTTTCGCACCAGTCCGCACGTGAGCAGGGCAAAACCTGCCTGCATGAACAGGACGAGGTAGCCGGTATTCAGCGTCCAGGCAAAGTTGGTGGCCACGCGGACGTGCCCCACGTCGTCGGCGAGCTTTAGCGCGAGTGGCTCTTTGGCCGCCTGAGCTTGATAGTCGTCAAATGCTTTCTTGTTCGTGGCGTAGTCCGGAGCCGCCTTGTCGGTGGGCTCGGGGGCTACAAAGGGATTGCCGGCAGCATCCACTGCGGTCATTTTGTCCCCAGTTGCCGTACCCGCTGGATCTGGCTTCGGTCCATCGTCCGCGAAGCAGGGCGTGGCCAGCGCAGTGAACATTCCAGCGGCGAGAAGTAGGGCCAGAAGAGCTACAGATACTGATACGAATGACGCCCGGCGCGGGAGGCGCCTCTCCATTTGCTTCGTCATGGGATTGCTCCTGTTTCTGTGCGATAGACTATCCTTACGGAATAATGCGGCGTGGGGAAGGGCGGCGTGAAATGTGGCATGAAATATCTTCGCAAGTCTCCAGCTCGCGTGCTGCAATTGCTCCCCACACTAAATGCCAATGATTCACTGAGTCCAATTGAAATTTCTTCTTGCAGGCATTAGAAAAGCTTTCGAAAAAGCATGATCACAAAACCAGGACGGCCCACATCTCGCGGTTTTCGAGACGTGGGCCGCCGCCGCACAGCCCGCGCCGGCAACGAACTCGGGTTTACGCCTTCAGGCCCCCCAAATGCTGGTTAGAGCACCTTCAAAAACTCAAGTTTCGTAGAGACGGGGCTTGCCCCGTCCTACACTGCTGAAAAACTCCAGGTTTGCTTAGGTTTTGGTTTCGACTTGACAGTTCGGCGAGACCGGTTAATATAGATGAATATTTATGCATAATAATGGATAAATATGCCTCAACGACGAAAATAAGGAACCGGGTAAATCAGTTAGGCTTAAAGAAAATCTGATGGCGGCCAAACTTAAAACCGCGCTTCTCGGCGCGACCGGCTATTCCGGCCTCGAACTCGCTCGTCTCCTGGGCCGGCATCCCCGGACCGGCGCGCCCTTACTCTTGCGGCGCAGTGCAGAGATAGAGACAAAGACCGGCGAGTCCGAAGGGCACGCTGCTGGATTGCCGCACATTTCCGGCAATGGCCATTCGACGGTCCAGCCATTTTCGTGGTCCGCGTTGGAGCAGCGTGGCGTTGAGCTCCTGTTCCTGGCCACACCGCACGCCGTTTCCCGCGAACTTGTTACCGAGGCGATGACCTCCGGGCTGATAACCCGCGGGCTGCGGATTGTCGATCTGAGCGGCGCGTGGCGGTTGAAACAGGAACAGCATCGTGCCGTCTATGGCTTCAAAGACGCCAATGCCCAGACCGCGGCGGACCTCACGGAGCGCGCCGTCTATGGTTTGCCTGAACTGAAGCCGAATGCAGACCAGATACCGTCCGCCGCTCTGGTTGCGAATCCAGGCTGCTATGCGACTTCAGTCATTCTTGCGCTGGCGCCCTTGCTGTCGGCCGGCATGGTGGATCGCGATCGCGGCATCATCTCCGATTCGAAGTCCGGCGTATCCGGCGCCGGCAAGGCACCCACGGCGCGTACTCACTTCGTTTCGGTGGCCGACAACTTTTCCGCCTACTCGGTTTTCGGACACCGTCATACCGGCGAGATCCTCGAGCAATTGGCGCTCAATTCCTGCCAGTTGATCTTCACTCCGCATCTTTTGCCAATCCCGCGTGGGATTCTGTCCACGATTTATGTGTATTTGAAACGCGAAATGACAGCGGACGAAATCCAATGTTGTTTCCGCGATTTCTACAAGGGCAAGCGTTGGATTCGCATTTTCCCAGCATCGAGTTTGCCGGAAATCCAATTCTCAGTGCACACTAACTACTGTGACCTCGGTTTCTGCCTGGCGCGCGATGGCCGCCGGCTCGTGCTCGTTTCCTGTCTGGACAACCTGCTCAAAGGCGCAGCCGGTCAAGCCGTGCAGAATATGAATCTCATGTACGGCTGGGACGAGGCGGAGGGCCTGCAGTGAGAATTGTCGTCAAGATCGGTGGCGCGGCGCTGGAGGATAAGCCGACTCTTCAGAAATGCGCGAAAGCAGTGGTGCAACTCGCCCACGACGGCCATCAGGTCACGGTCGTGCACGGGGGTGGCAGCGCGCTGACGCGCACCCTGAAGCTTCTCGGAAAGACAAGTGACTTCGTCCACGGACTGCGCGTTACCGACGCCGAGACGCGCGATGTCGCCTTGATGGTGCTCGCCGGCATTGTGAACAAAAGCCTGGTGGCGGCGATCGCTGCTGCCGGACAACCGGCCATCGGCCTTTGTGGTGGAGACGGCGGCGTCTTTCGTGCTCGCAAGAAACAGGATGCGGAATACGACTTGGGATTTGTCGGCGAAATCTGCTTTTCTGAGCCGCGCTGGCTTAAAGCCATCTGGGCAGAAGGTGGCATTCCTGTGCTCTCCTCGCTTGCGCTCGGAGGTGACGGACAGTATTACAACGTGAATGCAGACCAGATGGCGGCTGCTTGCGCCATAGCGTGCGAGGCCGACGCGTTGATTTTTCTCACCGACGTGCCCGGAGTAAAACAGGCCGACGGTTCGGTGATACCTCGGTTGGATACCAAGCAAGTTGCCGGGCTCATTGAGGAATCGGTGGTCAGCGGCGGCATGATGCCCAAGCTCGAGGCTTGCACTCAGGCTCTCAAATCAGGTGTAGGGCGAGTGCGCATCCTGCCCGCGGCGCAGGTCGAAATGCTGCCACTGTTTTATTTCACCAAACTGGAATGCGGCACAGAGGTGCTGAGAGCATGAGTCTCGCCTCGGTCTCCCGCATGGAAGCGAAGCTCTTGCTTCCCACCTACGAGCGCCAGCCCATCCTTTTTGTTCGCGGGCGCGGCGTGTATCTCTGGGATTCTCGCGGCCAGCGGGTGGTTATGGCCGAGCGCATTGACTCCGATTCCACTCAGGAAATCCAAGAAACGAAAGCCGCGACGGGGCGGCGCGAGGAGGTCCATGCGCACGCGTGAAGCGGTTCTTCCCGATGCCGAGCAGATTCACGCTCTCATCGCGGCCTACTCCGGCGATGGCACTCTCCTGCCTCGCACGCTGGCGGAGATCTGCGAGAACGTCCGCGATTTTGTCGTCCTTGAGCATGACGGACGCATCATCGGATGCGGCGCTCTCCACCTCTATGGCGTGCACCTCGCCGAGATTCGTTCGATTACCGTCGATCCCGCGAGCCAAAGCAGCGGTGGCGGGAGACGCCTGGTCAAGGCTCTTCTGGCGCAGGCGGAAAAGCACAAAGTCACCTGCGTGTGCCTGTTCACGCGCATTCCAGAATTTTTCTCGCGCATGGGATTCACTATCGCCGCTCACCAGGACCTTCCCGACAAGATCCACAAAGACTGTTATAAGTGCCCCAGGCTCTATCGCTGCGACGAAGTGGCGATGATCCGCGGCAATCTGCCTACGTTTGCAATTTTGCCGCCGCCCAAAAACTGGTTGAAGATTCAGGCATGACCGCGCTGCGCCGTTCTCCCGAGAAAATTCGTTTGCCCCTGGGGTTCTCTTTCTCCGCGGTCGCCGCCGGCATTAAAGTCAGTGGCCGGCCAGACCTCGCGCTGGTGGAAGTGTGGGGACGGGCGCCCTCGCGAGCCTGCCCTGAGCGCAGTCGAAGGGTCCAAGCCGAGCGCAGCTCGGCAGCCGCGGGTGGCGCGACCGCCGCTGCGTTGTTCACTACGAACCGGGTTGTCGCTGCTCCCGTGGAAGTTGGCCGCGCAGCGTTGCTTTCGACCGGCGGCCGCGTTCGGGCCGTCGTCGTCAATTCCGGAAACGCCAACTGCGCCACCGGACGCGCCGGCATTCAGGCCTGCGAACGGGTTTGTCGCGAAGCTGGAAGCCTGTTCGGCGTACCCGCTGCCGAGATATTTCCTTCCTCGACCGGCATCATCGGAGTTCGACTGCCGGTAGAAAAAATCCGCGCGAAGTTGCCGGAGCTGATCGCAGCGCGATCGTCCAGCCAGCGTGGTGCCCTCGCTTTTGCCCACGCCATCATGACCACCGACACCAGGCCGAAGCTGGCGTCCGTGCGCTTCCGCGCTTCGTCCACAGGGGGCTCGAAAGAAGTCACCGTCTTGGGTATCGCGAAGGGCGCCGGCATGATCCATCCGCAGCTAGCGACTATGCTGGTGTACTTGCTCACCGATGTGGACGCAAGTCCGCGCGAACTGCAGCCTCTTCTGCGCGAGGCGTGCGACCATTCGTTAAATTGCATGTCCATCGACGGCGATACCTCCACCAACGACACAGTGTTGCTGCTTGCCAGCGGCGCCAGCGGTGTTCGGGTGCGGACCAAAGATGTTCACACCCGAAAAAAGTTGTCGGCGGCGCTGACCGCAGTATGCCAGTCCCTCGCCGAGCAAATCGTCAGTGACGGTGAAGGCGTTCAGCATGTGATCCGTTTGTTTGTCGAACAGGCGCGCGACCGCGAAGAGGCTTTACTTGTGGCGCGGACGATTGCTCACTCAATGCTCGTCAAAACCGCATGGGCTGGGGCCGATCCGAATTGGGGACGCATTCTCGCAGCAGTGGGAAGGTGCGGCGCGCCCATCGATCCATCTCGCGTCCAGATTTTCATTGGTAGGCAGAAGGTATGCCGAAACGGAATTGCCTGCGCGTTTAACGAGCGGCAAGCGCACCGCACGCTCGCGCAGCCGGTCTGCGATATTCGTGTGCAGCTTCGGCGCGGCCAGCACTCGGTGCGATTTCTCACCACCGATCTGACCGCCGAGTATGTGCAGATCAACGCCGATTATTCCACATAGAAAAGGTCTCAGGAACAGACCTGAACCGCCTTCGGGTGTTCCTGAGACCTGAGACCTAACACCTGAGACCTGCCCTTAGAAGCTGAACATCGCCTGCAATTCAATTTTTCGATTCGCCGCCGCGCTCGAGAACGGCCCTCCTGCCAGAGCAATCGACTGTCCGAAATTGGGTGAACTCACGACCCCGACAGGCGTTGCCGCATTCACCTTATTCAGAACGTTCCGCGCATTGACGCTGAACGTCAGGTTGTAGCGTCGAGTGGTCGCCGGGCCCATGCCACCGAAGCCTCCTCCGCCGCCGGGCCCACGTCCTAAGCCGCCGCCTCCGCCGCCACGCGGAACGCCCCCGCCTGGAGGGCCGCCGCCCGGAGGGCTACCGCCCGGCTGCGCTCCGCTTTTTCCACCAACCTCCGCCCCGAAGCCAAAAGTCTTCGCCAGCCGCAGGTTCAGCGTGAAAAGGTTCGGACCGGTCAGATAGTTGATGGGAATCTGCGTGTACGACTGCGCCGGAACCACGTAGTGGCAAGCTTGCGTCGGAGAGAGGCACGAACCCGAAAGATTGGTGGCGAATGCGGGACGGTCATTGAAAAGGGAATCGTTGCTCAAGTCCTGGCCGGCCGTAACGTTGTAAGGCGAGCCGGAATTGAAAATCATGAATGGACTCAGGCGAAACGCGTGCGGCAGTCCGATCGTGCCCCCCAAAAAGAGCCGATCCTTGGTTGCAAAGGAAGCTCGCCCGTAGTCCGCGCTCAAATCATACTGATTCGATGGAAAGTTCGAGGCGCCGGAAGCGTCGCTATTGGCGTAGTTCAGACTGTAGAAGCCGAAGAGCGATAGCTTGGTGCCGGCTCGGATGTTGAAATTCACGATCAGCTGATTTTGGCGGAAGACTCCGTCCGACGAGTACTGATAGATCGGGCCCTGGTCTGGGAATGGAGTGTTCGACGGCAACGAGAACGGTGTGCCCGGCAGCGGAGCGTTGACGTTCAGTGATAGAAACTGGTGCACGCCGCGGGAATTCAGATACGAAACCGCAACGTTGGCGATCTTTGTGACCTGTCGCTCCAGGCTGAACGCCGTCTGCGTGATGTAGGGCGAATGCAGATTAGGACTGATCTGATAGATCGTCTGTGTCTGTTGGGTTAGTGAGCTGAGGCAGGATGGCACGCTGGGGAAGCAGGTGGGCGATGACACAACGTACTGCTGCTGCGTCACGCCGTTCAAACGGTCCGTATTGAGAACCAGATCCTGGGTGAATCGGTCGTAGAACAGGCCAAAACCGCCGCGCAACACGGTTTTCGGCGCGCTCTTTCCTCCTCCGCCGATGCCCCAAGCAAAGCCGACACGGGGCGACCAGTCCGCATGATCGTGAATCGCGTTCTGCGTTTCAAAGCGCAGCCCGGCGCTCAGCGTGAAAGTAGGACGCACCTTCCAGTCATCCTGCACGTACAGCCCGGCATCCACCACGGTGACGGGCACGGTTGGCACCGCGTCGCTGGGCGTCGTTGTCGCATCGAGCTTAAGCTGACTCGGAGTTCCATTCGCGAGATTCTGCAGCGCATTGCTGTAAGTCATGAGGTCCGGGAAGGTGAAGACGCCATTGAATCCAGCGCCCGACGTACTTGTTTCGTGAACTACCCGCAGACGCCCTCCAAATTTCACGAAGTGCTTGCCCTGCGATATCGAAGTGTAATTCTGCAGTTCGTAATGATCCTGGTGGTCGGTTTGCGCTCCCGAACTGCTGCGTCCGCCGGTGAACGCCCCGAGCACGTTGATGGAAGGAATGACGGTCACGGTCGGGGACAGCGGATTCTGCAACGGAGTCGTCACCGGAGTCTGCCCGCTGTTGTCGCGCAGGTACTGGAAGCGGGTCTCGTTGACGGCCTTCGTTCCCAGAATCTGCGTATCGGTAATCTGCACAGTGTGTTCGGTGGACGTGGTGTCGTAGCCAGCCTCCGGCAGCACCGTCCCGCCGACGCCTGCGTTCTGCTGTGTGTCACGATAATATTGGTAGCGGGCGCTGAGCGTGTTGTTGGGGGTGACTTGGTAGTCGATGCGCGGACTGATGTTGGTGCGGGTACGCGGATTGGGAACGCTTTCGCTCAGCTGAATCTGATTAAAGTCGGCATCCAGCGCCGGCGTGTTTACGACTGCGATTTCGTCGATGTTGCGACGCTGCACGTTGAAGAAGAACGACGCCTTCTTGTTGATCGGCCCGCCGACGTTTCCCATGTAGATCACCGAATAGTACGGCTGCGTCGCATCGGCGCTGAGGAAAGGATTGCGCGAGTTTAATCCCGAGTTGTTCCCCTCGACTGAGAACTGCCCATGGTACTTGTCTGTGCCCGGCTTCGTGAAGATTTCAATTCGTCCGTAGCCCAGCTTGTCATATTCGGCCGAGAACGGATTCTGATTGATGCGAATCTCGCGGATCGACGATTTCGGCGGGAGCTGTCCCGCAGTGAATCCATCGATGTAAAGCTGACCGCCATTGGGACCGGCCGAAGGTCCAGCCAGCGCTTCCAGGTCAGACTGCAATTCATCGGGATCGTCGGGCAGCGCTTCCAGATCCTTGCCGCTAAGCACGATCGCACTCGCATTATTCGCGGGGTTGACGTCGACTTGAGGGGTCTCTTCCTGGACGTTGACCTTTTCTTTCTGAACGTTGATATCGAGCGAAATGTTGAACTGCGCGACCTGCCCCGCCGCTACGTCCACGTCGTTCTGCGCAAAAACGGCGAATCCTTGTGCATTCGCGGTAACTGTGTACTTGCCCGGCGCCAGATTTCCGATTTCGTAACTGCCGGTGCGGTTGGTCGTCGCCGAATGCGTCTGTCCCCCGGACACCAGGACGGCCACCGTGGCGTTCGTAACCACCGCCCCCGAGGGGTCCGTCACTTGCCCGCGCAGGGTTCCTGTCGTTGCTGGTGACTGCGCTGGCGATTGCGCCGGCGACTGCGCCGATGCTGGCGCAGCCAGCCCGATCAGCGTCGCCGGAATCAGAATTGCCAAAACCAGATTTGCCAGAATCACGGCTGATAAATACTTCAACACGCACCTTATTCTTTCCAGGCAGATCACATTATTTAAGAACATGGATTGAGCTTTGTTCACTGCTGCGCGGCTTCACCTTCTCCGTTGGGCGCGCCCAGCGACCACGGCGAAAGCAGTGTGGATGCGCTTCGATTGGGCGCCGCCGTCAGGATGGCTTCCACTCCCGCCAGCAGCGTGATCGCCGTTACCGCGTCCGAATTTCCGCCCTCGGTCGAGACGATCATCACGGCATCGCCCTTCTGCAGGTCCGCCAGGGTGCTGTTGGGCAAGCGGCTCAGCATGCGCTGCAAATCTGGAGGACCATTCCCGCCCGGCCCGCCGCCCGCCCCTTGCGATTCCGTCGACGTCGCTGGCCGCGTCCCGCCAGCCACTGGCGTAGCACCCTGCCCGCCCATACCTTGGCCTTGGCTGTTGGCGCCCGGTTGATCTCCGCTCCCGCCGCCCGCCCCGCCTTTCAATCGCATCGCGATGCGTTGCGCCATCTCTGCCGGCAGTTTCTTCATTTGCGAGTCGGGTGACACCTTCACCACCACCGCGCTCTTGCGGATCGCATCCTGCACCGTCATCGTATTGTTCGCCGCGTCGATCGCCTTGATGATTCCCGCAATATTCCGAAATGCGCCGGAGACAACTTCTTCCGCGTTCACCTCGCTGCCATCCGGGTTGCGAGTCCCGCGCGCGCGCAATTGATCGCCTGCCTTGATTTGCGCCCAGAATTGGTTGGCGGGTGCCGGTTTCGCATCGTCGAACTTCACCGAATCGGGCGCGTAGCGCCGCAGGATCGTATCCTTCGCGATGTGGACGGCGATGCTCCGGTTCGTGCCCATTCCACCGGAGGAAATTGTGACGATGCCCGTCGCAGCATCCACGTTCGTGACGAGCCCGCCCACCCCTCGCTTCTGCCAGTCGTCACGGTCGTGCTGCTGCTTCGCCGCCACATCGGCCTGCTTCATCACAATCACCGCCAGCGCAGTGATGACGATCGTTTGCCCGTCCCCATTCGTCGATGCCTGCCCGCGAACCAGCACCCGATCGCCGGGCTGCAAGTCTTGCGCCTGCAGAGCAATCGCGTTCTTCAGATCCTTTTCTCCCGGCGGCACGCGCAGGATCTTCGTCGAGCCCGTCAGCTTCGCAATGATGTCGCCCTCGCCGCCGGATTCCGCCGCGACCGTGATCGAATCCGCCTGAATGCTCTTGATGACCCCTACGGCCTTCGAAACCTGCGCGCCTCCCGAACTGTCGGCTGGCTTGCCTTGCGCGCAAACAGAGCCCGGTCTCGCGAAAATGAGTGTGATCATCGCCGTGATTAGGCACGTCGTAAGAAGGCACACCCCCGCGGGTCTCTGCCAGAAGCATCGCATAATCTCACTTTAGCATCGCCAAATGCACCATATCTAGCCTTTACGAAGTTTTACCCGGCATTGACGTTGCTTTTACAGGATGCTGGCAACTTCAAGTCCGTCGCCGCGCATCCAGTCTTCAGTATCCAGCTCATGTTGATGTGTGTGTTAAGCGCGGATCGATTCGTTCCAGCGCAGGACAGTAACTAGGACAGTAACCCGGTCACCGGGAAAACGATGCTTGCGTGGATGCCCATGTCCGCTGACGAATCCGGTCCCGAAAAGCAGGTTCCGGTCGCGGCAGGCCTCCTGTACCGGCTGACGGTTGCCTTCCGCAGTTGGGCGGGTGCGATCCTGGCCGTGTATTCTATTGTCCTGTGCAGATTCGGCGCGCTTAAGATTCGGCCGCGATAAACGGAGTATGGAAACGGAGGATGTGCGGTGAATGAGTCCCGGCTCGATAATCCCCGGCCCAGTAGAGATAAAGCCAAAGAGACGATTGCCGGCTGTTCATTCTTGTGGAAGCCGATTGCCTATGTGCTGCTCTTCGTGCTGAACTTTGCGCTGGTCGCTCTACCCGGCGTCGGGCCATCAATGCGGGCTCAGGAACCCGCTGCCACCATTGCCGTCGACGTCAAAGTAGTCACGCTGCCCGTCACCGTGCGCGACAAACATGGCAAAATCGTCCGCGACCTCACCAAAGACGATTTCACACTTCAGGAAGACGGCCGCCCGCAGACAATTAAGTATTTTTCTCAGGAGACAAATCTGCCGCTCACGCTGGGTCTGCTCGTCGACACCAGTCGCAGTCAAACCAACGTCCTCGATGCGGAGCGCAACGCGAGCCGCAGTTTTTTCGATCAAATGCTGGTGCAGCCCAAGGACAAAGCCTTTCTCATTCACTTTGATCGTGAAGTGGAACTGCTGCAGGACTTGACTTCATCCCGTGAAAAGCTGCAAGCGGCGCTCGATCTGCTCAAGACGCCGTCAGACCGCGATCGATCGAACGATCCCAACGATCCTTCTAATTCCCCCTCCGGCTCAGGCTCGCATCGTGGCGGCGGCACCCAGCTTTACGACGCCGTGTATCTGGCATCGAACGAATTAATGAAAAAGCAGCAGGGCCGGAAGGCTCTGATCATTCTCACGGACGGCGTCGACCGCGGCAGCAAGACTTACCTGGAGAGCGCGATCGAGGCCGCCCAGCGCGCCGACACAGTTGTCTACTCCATCTATTTCGCGGAGCCACACCGCAGCGAAGGGCAACAACCGGGCCGCGGAATGGGCCGGGGCGGCGGCGGTTGGCCCGGCGGCGGTGGCGGGTGGCCCGGTGGTGGAGGCGGATATCCGGGCGGCGGTGGTGGTCGAGGCGGAGGCCAGCGTCATCCCGAAGAACCGCGCACGGACGGCAAGAAAATTCTGGAGAGGGTTTCCAAGGAAACAGGGGGACGTTTTTTTGAAGTCACAAAGAAACAAACCGTCGGCGAGATCTATGACAGCATCGTCGAGGAACTGCGAACCCAGTACAGCATGGGCTATACGCCCGACAAAGACAGCTCAGCCTCCGGTTATCACCACGTCACATTGGCGGTGAAGAAGAAAGACCTGACCGTGCAAACTCGAGAAGGATATTACGCAGATCGCGAGGTTGCGGCGACCTCGCGATGAGTCAGATAGTGGAGGGACGGGCGGGGCGCCCGTCTCTCCACTATCTTTGCGTAAAAGGAAGAATCATTTTGCCGCGAGTTCCTCGCGCAGTGCTTGCCCCAGCGCCGCCTGCCGGTCCGCACTCAACTTGGCCCCGCCTGAGGTCAGATACAGGACATCAATTGCCATCTGCCCCTCGGTCTCGATCAGCGCAATTTCAATGTTGCACTCATGCTTCGAGACCAGCGAACACATCCGGTAAAGCAGTCCCGGACGATCCTGGGTCAGAACCTGCACCAGCGTGCTGTGGGCCGAGCAGCTATCGTCAAATTCAATCAGCGTGGCGATCTTGACCTTCGTGCCGTTCTCTGATTTCAAGCGGTCGCGCAGCATGCGCGCCAAGTCAGCTTCTCCTTTAACCACGGCCGCGATACTCTTTTTTAAGCGCTCCCATTCCTGCAGATTCATCTCCAGCGTTCGAAAGCGATCGGTGAAATAGAAAGTGTCCACCACCATGCCTGCGGCATTCGAGAACGCGTTCGCTTTCACGATGTTCATTCCCCACGCGGCCAGCGCCCCGGAAACCGAAGCGAACAGGAAGGGCCGGTCGGTGGTAATCAGCGTCAGTTCATACCAGTGACGAACTTGCTTCAAATTTAATTGGACGCTGTCCTGCCCCAGCCGAGCGGCCATTTCGGCATGCGCCAGAACGTCGCTCGCGCCATGAATACGCAGATACCGTTGCGGCAATCCTTCCAGAAAGACGTTGATCTTTTTCCCCGCCACCGGCGCCAGCGACCGCAGGTGCGCCAGACTTCCACCATCGTCGGTGTGCACGCGCTCATCCGCGCTGCGGCTCAAGTAATTCGCGCACGCAATGTACAGTTGCCATAGGTTGTCCGCTTTCCACGGCGTCATGGCTTCCGGGTTCACGGCTTTGATATCGGCATACGTCAGCAGGCACAGCATCTTCAGCCGCTCGGGCACTCCGACTTTTTCCGCGAACGACTTCACATTGGCTGGATCGAACACGTCCCGCCGCATCGCCGCCGACATTTCCAGATGGCTCGCCACCAGATATCGCACCGTCTCGCGATCCACCGGATCAAGGTCCAGTCGCTCCGCGCAACTGTCGGTGAGTTGCAGGCTGAGCTCAACGTGATTCTCGCTCGGCACGGCTTTGCCGGAATCATGCAGCAGCAACGCCAGGTAAAGCAGTTCCGGCTGTTCGAGTTCACTCTGCAACTCGGCAAAGCGCTGGTCCCATTCCGATTTCGATTCTTTCAGACGATGCAGATGTTCGATCGCCAAAAACGAGTGCTCATCCACCGTGTAGCGATGGTAAAAATCCCGTACCACCAGCGCCTCAATCCCCTTCAATTCCGGCAACAGAAGCGCCAGGAGTCGAAGCGCGTTCATCGAGCGCAGAGCGTCGGCCGCGTGGGGCTGCACCAGCGTTTCCTGCAGGTAAAGCCACAACTCGGCTCCCCGCGGAGGCGTCGCCGCTAGCGCCGGCAGCGCCTGCTCGACTTTATATTCGGTGGTCGTACTCAGCTTCAGGCCATGTTCCGCCATGAAATGAAAAAGCCGCAACAGCAATTCCGGATCCCGCAGGCCGCCCGGTTGCTGCGGTTGTTGCGGTTGTCGTAAAAAGATCAGTCCGTCCACCACCGAAAAGTCGGCGCTTGCAACCTTCGACCGCCAGCCCTGGAATTGCCGGTACAACGACGACCAGGCAGCGGGAATCTCCTCCAGCAATTGGTTGCAGACCCGGTGCACGCTCCGCACGTGGCCAAAGTAGACGCGCATCCAATCCGCTGCGTTCGTGATTTCCGCATCGTTCGCTCCAATGCTGGCGCCGATCTTTCTCGCCGCCGCTTCGTCCTGCGCCTCCCAAAAGAGCGTGTTGTCGTGACGCCCGTGCCGGAAGTGCAGAAAGCAACGCACGGACATTTGAAAATCCAGCGCCGCGTCGAACGCCCTCCGCGAAGAAACTGGCAGCAGCGTGCTCATGTCCGGCCACACCTTCAACTTTTCCATCGCCGAAATCAGCGCCAGCCAGTTGGCGACGTTGTAGTCGCGCAAACCGCCGGGCCCATCCTTCACGTTCGGTTCCAGGTGAAAGACGGTATTGCCAAATTTATGATGACGTGCGCGCGTAATCTCGGCCAGGTTCTGGATCAGATTCTGGCATTCCCGCCCCACCAGACGAGGGACAACTTTTTCGCGCAGCCGTAAAAAAAGCTCGCGATCGCCCGCCAGGTATCGGCAGTCGAGCAGCGAGATGGCAAACTCAACATTGTTTGGATCCAACCGTTCGCACTCCGCCAAATTTCGCGTGGCGGGACTGAGCTTCAGCCGCAGATCCCACAATTCCTGCGAAAAGCGCCGGATGGGATCTTTGAATTCGCTCTCGGAGCTACTCCCGGCGTGCAGAAACAGCAGATCAATATCGGAGTGGGGGAAAAGCCAGCCACGCCCGAATCCGCCGGTTGCCACCAGCGCGAAATCTTTCGGGCTGTCTGGATCGGCAGGGGTAGAGCCTGGGTGAGAACGGACGATGATTTCGTTCCAGAGCCGCTGAACGATCGAATCGACCAGCGCCGTGCGCCTGGCGAGCGCCGCGCGTCCTTCACCCGTGACGGAAAATTCCCGCTCGATGGCAGCGGATTCGCGCACATACAAGTCCAGTAACTCACTGCGGACGGTGGGCACGCTGGTCATTTCGATGACAGTCTCCCCGAAGTGTTTAGCTCCTGCTCCAGCCTTTATTCCGGTCTGCTCATAAATAAGCAGACCGGGGGGAGGTCGAGTCGAAATTCGGGTGCTTACAGCACGCTATCGCCACGTTCGTCGTTGCGAATCCGAATCGCTTCGTCAATGCGCGAAAGAAAAATCTTCCCGTCACCGATCTTGCCCGTGCGCGCCGCGGTGGTGATCGCCTGCACGACTTTCTCGACCATTTCATCGGCCAGCACGATCTCGAGTTTCACCTTTGGGATCAAGTCCACGGTGTACTCGCGTCCCCGATAAAACTCGGTGTGTCCTTTTTGCCGGCCATGTCCTCTGGCTTCAAAAACGGTCATGCCTTCGACGCCCACTTCGTGCAATGCGTCTTTCACGGCATCCAGCTTTGAGACCTGAATAATCGCTTCGACCTTTGTCATGATTCTCCGTCCCATTGATTCCATCGCCCCGTTTCGGTTTCTCGTTATGCGGGCGAATCCCAAGAATATCCCTCTTCGCCGTGCTGTGAAAGATCAAGACCTTGCATCTCGTGGTCCTCCGAAACGCGCAGGCCGATGGTGATATCCACCAGCTTCAGGATAACCACCGTTCCCACGATCGCCAATCCCCAGGCTATCGCTACCCCGACCAACTGATTGAGGAACTGGTGGGCATTGCCCTCAAGCAATCCCGAAGCCAGCGTGCTTCCCTGAGCGTTCTTAAAGATAGGATTCACGGCGCTCGAAGCGAAGACGCCCGTCAATAGAGCTCCCAGAGTTCCACCTGCGCCGTGAACGCCGAACGCATCGAGCGAGTCGTCGTATCGGAACATAGACTTGACCTTGGTCACCATGAGGAAACACACAACACCCGCAGCCAATCCGATGGCGATGGCCGACATGGGCGAAACAAAACCGGCCGCTGGGGTAATCGCGACCAGCCCGGCCACGGCTCCCGAGATCGCGCCCAGTGCGCTGGGCTTCCCCCTCTTCCACCACTCCACGGCGCTCCAGCCGAGGGTTGCGGCGGCGGCGCCAAAATGGGTAGCGACGAATGCGCTTGTAGCCAGAGCCCCCGCCGACAGAGCACTGCCCGCGTTGAACCCGAACCATCCTACCCAGAGCAAGCAGGCCCCAATGAAACTCAAAACCACGCTGTGAGGAGGCATGGACTGCTTCGGATACCCGATGCGAGGTCCTATATACAACGCACACACCAACGCCGATACCCCCGACGTGACGTGCACCACGGTGCCGCCGGCAAAATCCAGACAGGGGAACCGTCCGCCGAGAGAAGCGTTCAGCAGTCCGCCCTTCCCCCAGACCATGTGCGCCATCGGGGCGTACACCACGAGCGACCACAGCACCATGAAGGCGGTCATCGCGCTGAATTTCATGCGCTCCGCGAACGCGCCCGTGATGAGTGCCGGAGTGATGATGGCGAACATCAACTGGAACACCATGAATGTCTGGAGTGGAATGGTCGCGGCGTAATCGGGGTCGGGTTGCGCTCCCACGCCGCGGAGAAAGACGTTGTGCAATCCGCCGATGAAGCTGTTTCCCGGAGCAAATGCCAGACTATAGGAGACCAGACCCCACAGCAGAGTGACGATGGCCATCAGCGCGAAGCTTTGCATCATCGTCGACAGGACGTTTTTCTTCCGCACCAACCCGCCGTAGAACAATACCAGGCCGGGTCCGGTCATCATCAGAACCAGGGCAGAACTCGTCAGCATCCAGGCGTTGTCGCCGGAGGACTTTGCATCCGCCACCGCCTGCTCCAATTTTGCGATCCGCGCCGATTGCGCCTCAGTCGCGGCGCCAGTCCCGCTCGCGGCGGCATTCCCGCCCGAAGTCTGCGCCAGCGCGCCGATCGCGAATAGACACGCCATAGCCAGCGTAAGACAAACCGTGGCGGAATTTTTCATCGATCCCTTACGACTCCTCGCCTTGAACGCAGCATCACAACAATAGCGGCTGAGCCGCCCTTTGCGGAAATCGAAACTATTTATGCTCGTCATTGGAAATCCTTATGTGCGCATCTTCATGTGCGCATTTTTTTCGCCCGCCTCGCCGCCCCGGCAGCGGAGGAAGCTGCCGTCCAATTGACGAGGGAGGGCTTTCTGCGGTTGGATGGAAGCTGCGTGGCACCTGCGCCTCCCATTCTCGACCCCGACTCCCGGCGGTTTAACCGTCTAGACGCAGTCTGGCTTACGATCTGGCTCCTCTTCCTCGCCGGTCTGGCTCTGCTCCCTCCGCTCCTTGAATGGCACAAGCAGTTAATTCTCCTCGCCATCGGCATTGTGCAATTGCTGGAGACAAGGTTGATCTCCCACTTCCCCAACCGGGGAGTCTCCTACGTCATCCTGCTCAAGATTTTGCTCGCAACCCTGCTCATCGACCACACCGGCGAAATAGGAATCAACAGCAGTTACTATCCTATTTACTATCTTCCGATCGTCACCGCGGCGCTCTACTGCGGCCCGTGGCTGACGCTGTTCTGGACCATGGTTGCGTCCGCCGCCTACTGCTCGTATCTCTATCCCGCGATGCAGGAATACGAATTGACTCCCGAGGCTTTCGGCTTGCTCGCGCTGCGCATCATGTTTTTCTTTCTCGCCGCCATGGTCGTCAACCGCTTCTCGCAGCAGAGCCAGCATCAAACCCAGTTGTACCGTGAACTCGCCGAGCGCCTTGCCGAAACCAATCGCCGCCTCGAGCACGCTCAGGCCGAAGCACGGCGCTCCGAACGGCTGGCCGCCCTCGGCCAGCTCTCCGCCGGATTGGCTCATGAAATTCGCAATCCCCTCGGGGTCATCAAGGGCTCGGCCGAAATGTTGACCCAGAAATTGCAGGCCTCCGACGAGCTTGCCCGCGAGTTAGCCGGCTACATTTCGACGGAGGTCAACCGGCTCAGTGCCCTCGTCACCGAGTTTCTGGACTTCGCTCGTCCGCTTCATGCCGAACCGCATCCCGCGAACCTGATCGCGCTTCTCGATCGCGTCCTGCAAATCGTCGCGGATCGCTTTACTGGCAAACAAGAGACGGGCAAGCCCGTGCGCGTCGAACGCCACTACGCGAGCGGACTGCCGCTCGTTCCGCTCGACGAAAGCCTCTGCGAGCAAGCCCTCCTTAATCTCGTGCAGAATGCCTACGAAGCTATGCAGGATCGGGATAAAGACCACGGCGGCACGTTGCGCGTCGACGTTCAACCCGCTACGCAAAATGATCGTGAAGGAGTGGAACTGCGCCTGGCCGACACCGGCCCCGGCGTTCCCGACGAACTGCGCGAAGAAATTTTCAACCCGTTTGTGACCACGAAGAAAACCGGTGTGGGCCTGGGTCTCTCCATCGTTTCAAAGATCGTAGACGGTCATCATGGGGCGATCCACGTCGAGAACGCCCCAGGGGGCGGCGCCATATTCACCATCTTCTTTCCGCTCGAAGAAACCATCGAGCCGCCCGCAACTGCCGAGCTACACTCGGCTTGGACGGGCGAAGGCGCCCGTCCCCACATGAGCTAAACAGATGCAGACTATTCTCATCATCGAAGACGAAGCCAAGATGCGCCGTCTGCTCGAGCTCAACCTCGGCGACGACGGCTTCAAGACGCTCTCCGCCGGCGACGCCGAAACTGGTTTGAAGCTGCTCGCCACAGAACCCGTTCACCTCGTCCTCACCGACCTCAAACTTCCCGGCATCAGCGGGCTCGAATTTCTGCAAACTGCCAAGCAGCAGAATCCCGCGTTGCCCATCGTCGTCATGACCGCGTTCGGGTCGGTTGAAACCGCGGTCGAGGCGATGAAAGCCGGCGCCAGCGACTACGTCGTCAAGCCGTTCTCGCTCGCCGAAATGCGAATGGTGGTGCACAAGGAGCTCGATAACTCCCGCCTGCGCGAGGAGAATCGCTCGCTTCGCGAAGCCCTCGGACAGAAGTACAGCCACCCCAACATCGTTGCGATCAGTCCCAAAATGCAAGAAGTGCTCGCCACCGTCGAACGCGTTGCGTCCACCAACTCCACCGTTCTGCTGGGCGGCGAAAGCGGTGTTGGCAAAGACCTCATCGCTCGTGCCATCCACGAAAAATCGCGCCGCGCTTCCGGTCCCTTCATCAAGATCAACAGCACCGCCATCCCCGAAAATCTTTTGGAGAGCGAACTTTTCGGCTACGAAAAAGGGGCGTTCACCGGCGCGGCCACCAGCAAGCCGGGCAAATTCGAACTCGCCGACAAAGGCACGCTCTTCCTCGATGAAATCGGAGACGTGCCGCCCGCCATCCAGGTCAAACTTCTCCGCGTGCTGCAGGAGCGCGAGTTCGAGCGCCTGGGCGGCACGCGCACCATCAAGGTCGACGTTCGGCTTCTCGCTGCCACCAACCGCGACCTGCGCGCCGCGCTCGAAGATGGAACGTTTCGTGCAGACCTCTACTACCGGCTCAACGTGGTCCCGATCGATATCCCGCCGTTGCGCGAACACAAGGAAGATATTCCGGGGTTAGCGAACCTGTTCCTCGCGCGCTTCGCCAGAGATTCCGGGAGATCGGAAAAAATCACTGGAATTTCGTCCGCCGCCATGCAGCTTCTCGTCAGTCATTATTGGCCGGGCAATGTGCGTGAACTGCAGAACGTCATCGAACGCGCCTGCGCGCTCGCTTCGGGCAGCCAGTTGGAAGCCAGCGACATACAACTCGACTCCCCGCGCAATCGCGGCAACGCTGCCTCCGACCGCTTCCTTCCCGACGGCATGACGCTCGATCAGTGGGAAGACGAAATGATCCGCGAAGCTCTAAAGCGCGCTGGCGGGAATAAGTCGCAAGCCGCGCGCCTGCTCGGCCTCTCGCGGAATGCATTGCGGTATCGCTTGTCGAAGATTGGGATTGACGACAACGAAACCGAGTGACGCGATCATCGGGTTATCGGGTGATCGAAAACCTCTTCAATAATCTCTCTGGGACTTCCGGATTTTGTGCCCTGGAAACGATGATCGGCTTCTGGCCGAAAAGCACCACACTGGTGGAACCGGGCCACCGGAGCCCCGCGAATCGCCGCCTGTCCAAGCTGTTACGTTTCTCTTAACTTATTAAAAACAATGCAATTAAATGAATCTCCGCTCGTCGCTCGACATTGGCACTCGGCCTGCATTCTTTCAGGCAGAGATTTGTCCCGGAAAAGGTGGAGGTACGTATGAAATTCAAGTTAATAGCGGCAATCTTAGGATTAGGAATGATGACTGCGATTCCAGGCGCCGTCGTCGCTCAAAATTCCGACGACCAGGCGCCGGATCAATATTCGAAACCGTCGGCGGGTATCCCAATGCAGGGTCCCAACGACCAGGGTTCCATGGACCAGGACCAGGATTCGATGGATCAAGGTTCGATGAATCAAGGTTCGATGAATCAAGGTTCGATGGATCAAGGTTCGATGAATCAGGGCCCGACGCAACCAGGCTCCAACGAACCAGGCCCCGGCAACGCAGGCCCCGGCAACCCGAGTTCCAATGCGCCGGCTCCGGCTGAAACAAACGGCGTCGCGCGCATCAGTCTGATTCATGGCGACGTCTCCACCCAGCGCGGCGACTCCGGCAGTTGGTCTGCGGCTGCACTCAATGCTCCCGTGCTCGCGGGTGATCGCGTTTCGACTGGCGACAAAGCGCGCACCGAGCTTCAGCTCGACTATGCCAACATGCTCCGCCTGGCTGAGCATACGCAGGCCAACATCACCACCCTCACGCACTCGCAAATTCAGGTTCAACTTGGGCACGGCATGGCGAACTACTCCGTCTACAAGAACAGCGATGCGGACGCCGAAATCGATACGCCCAATGTTGCCATTCGCACCAATCGCCGCGAATCCAGCTTTCGAATTCTGGTGACGGCCGACGATCACACCGAAGTGCTGGTCCGCAGGGGCGAAGTGGAAGTTACGACTCCGCAAGGCGGCACGCGCGTGGGACAGGGCCAGTTCATCACTGTGCAGGGCACCGGCGCGGACGAGCAATACAAGATCGGCGAAGCACCCGCACGGGATGACTGGGATCAGTGGAACACCGATCGCGACAACATGATCCGTAATTCGATATCGCGGCGGCGCACTAACGACTATTACGTGGGGACCGAAGATCTCGATGCCCACGGCACCTGGACGGAAGTTCCGGATTACGGTCCAGTTTGGCAGCCAACTGTGGCCCCTGGCTGGGCTCCGTATCGCGCCGGGCACTGGGTGTATGAGCCTTATTGGGGCTGGACCTGGGTTTCGTATGATCCCTGGGGCTGGGCGCCGTATCACTACGGTCGCTGGATGATGTACGACGGAGCGTGGGGTTGGTGGCCCGGTCCGGCCTACGGGTATCCGTTCTACCGTCCGATCTGGGCTCCGGCTTATGTTTCGTTCTTCGGGTTCGGCGGTTTTGGATTTGGATTCGGCTTTGGCGGGTGGGGTTCGATCGGCTGGCTTCCGCTTGGACCGGGTGACTTTTTCCATCCCTGGTGGGGGCGGTGGGGAGGGGGCTACGGCTACGCCCGTTTCGGCGAGTACAACCGCGGCGGCTTTGCTCCCCTGCGCGCCGGCTCGCGATTCTCGAATGTGAACCTGGCGATGCATGACGCAAACTTCCGCGGCGGGACGACTGTCTCCGCCAACGAGTTCGGCAAAGGCCATATGAGTGCTCAGCCGATGAGTCATGCGCAGTTCCAGAATGCGCGTTTCACCACCGGCAGACTGCCCGTGACTCCGAGCCGCGAGAGCTTCTCGGCCAGTGGACGCCCGGCGGTTGCCTCAACGACTCGGAACGTATCGCAGAATCAGCACTTCTTCTCGGCCCGAGGCAACACTGCAGCCGCGTCGAATGGCAGGTCCGCTGGAAACGTTGCGAGGCCCGGAAATACCAGTTCGAACAACGGCTCTCAGCGCTCCGGCCAAGGTCCGGAAACGCGAGCCAATGCGAATTCGGGATCGACGCCCAGATCCGGCAACTCGGGTGCATCGACAAGCGCTCGCGAAAGTGGCAACAGCAACGGCGGCTGGCAGAAATTTTCGCCGATGCCCTCGCGCTCATCTTCGGAGTCAATCCGTGAGTCATCCAGGCCGGGTGAGTCGAGCGGACGCACATCGGCTGGCCGCACAGAAGACCGCGGTGCGTATGGCTCTTCCCGTAATTCGGGCTCAGCGGGCCGGGGCTACAGCGGATCCTCTCGTCCGCCACTCAACATGAGGCAGCCCATCGTTACTCCGCGCTCTTACGGCGGAGGTGCTTATGGTGGCAATCGCGGCTACAGTGGCGGAGGTTACAGCGGCGGCAATCGCGGCGGCTATAGCGGTGGCGGCGGACGCCCGGCCCCCGGTTACGGCGGTGGCGGACGTTCTGCTCCCAGCGGTGGCCATTCGGCGCCGAGCCGCGGATCGTCGCACGGCGGTGGTGGATCCTCGCACGGTGGCGGTGGATCATCGCACGGCGGCGGCGGCAGACATGGAAGGTAGCACTGCGCTGGAGTCTTTCCCGGCGTAGCAACGCAACATAGCAACACTCTACCCCAGCAGTGAGACGCGTAAACTACGCGTCCCACTGCTTTTTTTTCGAAGATCGTGTGGCAAGGGGCGTCCCCGATCGGACGACCGTCACAAACCAGCCCATCAGTCATGCTGATTTTCGCTGCTCCCCACTCCCCACGGCTGCAGGTTCGATTCCTGCCGGGCCTACCAGATTGTCCTATAGGAGTCGCCCGTTCGTGCCATTCCCCGGGCGGCAATCAGAACGTAGAGTGACTGTGAGCAGACTTCGGGGGAGGGCTGTTCGACGAGCGTCCGGTGACTCTAACCGAGTCCGGGCGCTTTCGTTTTTGCGGCGTATTTGATGCTGTACTGCAAACGTGCGGCACTGCGTCCGCCTCACGCGGGCGTGCTCGTCTTTGGTCTTGATTTCGGCCTCATCGCCTCCCACTCTTTTTCCGTTAGCTCCCGCCCCAGCGCCGTGAACTCGCCTGCCCCTTGCAGCCACTCCCCGCCGTCCATGGTCACGACTTCTCCATTTACATAGCCGGCGCCATCGCTGATCAAGAATGCGGCTAGGTTGGCAAACTCCTCCGTCGTGCCAAACCGCCCCAGAGGATTTCGTTTCTTCGCCGCCTCGGCCAGTTCGGGACGCGGCAACAGACGCGAGAACGCGCCCTCGGTCGGAATCGGCCCCGGCGCGATGGCGTTCATCCGTATTCCGCGATTGCCCCACTCGACGGCTAGGCTTCGCGTCAGCGCCTGCACGCCTGCCTTCGCCACCGCCGATGGCACCACATACGCCGAGCCCGTCGTCGTGTAGGTGGTGGCCACGTTCAGCACCACGCCTCCGCGCCTCGCTGCCAGCCACCGCCTCCCGCAGGCCATCGTCATGTGCAGCGTGCCCATCAGGACAATGCCAATCACCGACTGAAACGCTCCCAACGAAAGTTCTTCCGTGCGCGCCAGAAAATTTCCGGCCGCGTTGTTCATGAGCACATCGAGAGGGCCTTCGGCCCAGATGATTCCGATCATCTCTTCGACCGCCGCAGCGTCGCGCACGTCGCAGGGACGAGAGTGGATATTGCCGCCCGTGCGCTCGCGTAGCTCCTGCTCGGTCGCCGCCAGAACTTCCTGCCGCCGTCCGCAGATATAAACTTCCGCGCCCAGCTCCAGAAACCGCTGTGCTGTGGCTTTGCCCAAACCTGTGCCGCCTCCGGTGATAAGAATGCGCTTGCCGCGAAGCAGATCTTTCTGGAACATTGGTCCTCCTCTGAAATGAACTGTCGATTGTAAATGGACAGATTTGCTCGTGGAGGGACGGGCGTCTCGCCCGTCCGGCAGTTAGGCGGCCGGGCGGGGACGCCCGGCTCTCCACCACCAGATTCTCAACCGAGTGTTACTACTGCCCAGCGCGCGTGTTCCGCGACCACCGGATCTGAATCTTCGCAGAGTTTCTTTAGCGTCGGCACAAATTTTTTGTCGCCGCTGTTTCCCATCGCAATCACCGCGTTCCGCCGCAGGCCGGATAGCTTTGCGCGCCGGATGGGAGATCCGCGAAACACCTCCCGGAACTCTTTCTGCTGCATTTCCGCCAGCCACTCGAGCGCCGGATTGACCAGCCCTTCCCGCGCCTCAAACTCCGCCGCGGAGGTTGCCGGCGCTTTGCGGTTCCATGGGCAAACGTCCTGACAGATGTCGCATCCGAAGACGTGCCGTCCCATGCCGGGGCGCAACTCCTCTGGAATCTCGCCCCGCTTCTCGATGGTCAGATAGGAAATGCACAGCCGGGCGTCCAATTCGCCGGGTGCAACAATCGCCTGCGTTGGGCAGGCGGTGATGCAGCGAGTGCAAGTCCCGCAACGATCGGGCGCAGGCTGGTCGGCCATGAGGTCATCGTCCGTGAATTCAAGCGAAGTAAGGATTACGCCCAGAAACAGCCACGATCCAAGCTGCTGGTTGATGATGCAAGTGTTCTTGCCGATCCATCCGATGCCAGCGTATTTGGCATACACGCGCTCGATGAGCGGGCCGGTGTCGACATAGGAGCGAAAGTGCAAGTTGCCGGTACCCAGCGGCCAGTTGCCAGTGGAGTCGAGTAGTCCGCGCAACTCACCTTCAATCTGCCGCAGGCGGCGCAGTACGGCGTCGTGATAATCCTCACGGGTCCAGGCGTAGCGTGAAATCCAGCCCCGGTTGGCATCTTCTGGCTGTGCTTGAGTCGAGTACGGATGAGCGGTGTTGTAGTTGATGGCGCACACGACTACGCTGCGAGCCCAGGGAGCGACTTGGGCCAGCGACGCGCGCTTGAGTTCCCCGGTTTGATCGCGCGCTTCCATGTACTTCATTTCGCCATGCTTCCCATCCGCGATCCAGAGGGGAAAGATGTGCAACTCGCCGAAGTCGCGGACCGGCGCGATGCCGCAGAGATCGAATCCGGCGTCGCGTGCGCACCGCTTGATGCGGGTTGGAAGATCAGTCAACACCTGGGCAATGGCTGGCGGCCAGTGCGGCGGGGCGGAACTGGCGCCTCAGAAAAGGCTACCACTTTCACGGTGCTGAATCTGGCCGGTTGATTACTCCTTTCCATTGCTGCTTACTATATGGGGTACGGCGGCGATAATCCCATCCCATTCATTCGCAGGCGGTTAAGGATCACAAGGCTTGGCGTCTGGGTCAAACCGTCAACCCGACGAAAGCTTAGCTCCGATGTAGCCTTGTCTTCCCTTTTCGAGTCCAAAGGCGAGTATTGCGGACGACGGTCTGTATTGACCAGTTATCTATGAGCAAGGGCCTGATACTGGAGATGCAACTTTCGATCGAAAGCGGGAGTTCCGAGAGGATAACAAAATGTGGCAAGTCAAGAGCGTGTTTCACAAGTTCGCAACGCACAGTCTGCTTCTGGCGGGGACAACAGCCTTACTCGCGTCCTTGGCCTTGGTGCCAACGGTCAACGCACAAATTGCCATCAGCATAGTTCCGCCCGTCTGTTCATACGGCTACTACGAGTATGCACCGTACGGCTGCGCACCCTACGGTTTTTATGGGCCGGGCTATTTCTATAATGGCATCTTCCTAGGCGTGGGCCCGTGGGCGAGCTGGGGCTATAGCCACGGCTGGGGTGATCATCGCTTCAGCGGTGGGGGAGGAGGAAGGTACGTCGCCGGCCGTGGAAACGGCGGTGGACGTGCTTATGCAGCCAATCGTGGACGTGGGCCATCGGCAGTAAGCGCCAGGGGCGGTAGCGGGTCCCACGGTGGTGCCTCCGTACGTGGCTCCCAAGCCACAGCCGCACGTGGTGGCGCGTCCCATAGTGCTACCCATACCGCAGCCGCGCGTGGTGGCACGTCCCATGGTGCTACCCATACCGCAGCCGCACGTGGTGGCGCGTCCCATGGTGGCAGCAGTGGCGGATCGCATGGTGGCGGCAGTGGCGGATCGCATGGTGGCGGCGAACACCACTAGATGGTAGCTGCTGAATTTGGCGGCGCATGGAACAAAAGCGGCGGATCATAACAGCTCCGCCGCTTTGCATTTCCGCGCAGTGTCGCACCTCAAACGAGTGCTATGCCTCCGGAGCTGCCGTCACAGAACCGTGGAATCGAATGGTTGCGAAACATCGCCGTCGCACTCATTGACTGAGTTGTGAGCGTAATTGAGATCACGGCAGTTTATCCTTTCGGTTCATTGGGAGAAGGCTTCTAGCTTTTGCGTGTGCGCGCAGGCGCAGTTTTCTTGGCGGCTGGGGTGAAGTGCTCGATCCGGTTCCGGCCTTTTTCCTTGGCCGCATAAAGGCCGGCGTCAGCCTGATTCAACAACACTTCCACTTCGTTTTTCCCATCGCAAGCAGAGACGGCGACTCCCATACTCATGGTGATGAGTCTCTCCTCGCCGGAATAAACCACTGGTGTATTGGCAACGATTTCGCGCAGCCCATTCGCGCGCACTAGAGCGTTAGGTAAATCACAGTTGGGCAGAACCATTAGAAATTCTTCTCCGCCATAGCGGCCAACACCATCGTAGACGCGGAGTTGCGTACGCAGTCGGCGGCCGATTTCCCGGAGCGCCTCATCGCCAAAAAGATGGCCGAGTGTGTCGTTCACGCTCTTGAAATGGTCGATGTCGCTGAGGATCACTCCCACCGGCTTGCGCTCCCGGTGCGCTCGCTCCAATTCCCGCTGGAGCATGGCGAGAATCTCTCTGCGATTCATCAATCCGGTGAGGCTATCGTGGGTGGCGGCCTGGCGCATGGACTCCCGGGCGGAAACCAGTTCCTCCTGCAGGTCGAGAATCCGCTTGCCGACCAGCAGGCGCGCCTTTAATTCCAGCTCATCAAAGGGCTTGACCAGATAGTCGTCCGCCCCGGCTTGCATGGCCTCGAGCATGTTCTGGCGACCCTCATTACTGGTCAGCAGGATGACGTAGACGTAAGGACCGGACGATCCGGCTTGCCGGATGCGCTGGCAAAGCTCAATGCCATCCAGATCGGGCAGCACCCAATCGAGCAGAACGAGCTTGGGAGCATCCGGCTGCTCCAGGATTCGCCAAGCCTCGGAGCCGCTCTCGGCGAGGGTGACGCCAAAACCCCAGCTTCGCAAATGATCGCCAATCAATTTGCGGTAGACAGCAGAATCATCGACCACCAACGCCTGCATGAGTCTTGAACCTCCGGCCTCCGCTGCGCCAAAGAACGAACGGCCGCTCATTCACACCTCCGTGGCAGGTCAGTGCCTATGAAACATGACCTACCATCATAAGACCAAGAGGTTGCTTGAGGAGCTGGCAATTGGCTGGCCCGTGCATCAGGAGATACGTCTTGAAGAATCGGCAAACGGAGCCACATGCTTTAGCAGGCTGGCGCCGGATTTGGCGGCCCACTTTCAGGCTCCAAAAGCCTACGCGAGTGGCCGTGTCCAGGCAAGCCCGCCGTGCTGGCCGCTTCTGCCAGGAAAAACGCTGGTTTTCATACGTCCGGAGTGTCACCAATCATTCTGAGCGAGAACAGAGGGTTGACCGGGGCTTCGCCAGCGGCCTAACATTACCGCCGACGGCACCGAGGCCCTAGGAATGATCGGCCAGACAGTCTCCCACTATAAGATCTTGGGAAAGCTCGGTGGTGGTGGCATGGGCGTGGTGTACGAGGCGGAAGACACGCGCCTGTCCCGTCACGTCGCCCTCAAGTTTATTCCCGCGGAGCTGGTCCACGACCGAAAGTCGCTCGACCGCTTCGTGCGCGAAGCCCGCGCCGCTTCCCAGTTGAACCACCCTGGCATCTGCACCATCCACGACATCGAAGACAACGGCGGACATCCCTTCATTGTCATGGAGAAGCTGGAAGGGGTGAGCCTGAAGGAGCGGATAAGGGGGAAGGCGATGGAAGTCGACGAGATCCTCGACATCGGCATCCAGGTGGCGGATGCTTTGGCGGCTTCGCACGCCAAGGGGATCATTCATCGCGACATCAAGCCGGCCAACATTTTTGTGGCGCAGAGCGGTCAGACAAAAATTCTCGATTTCGGATTGGCCAAGTCGGCGCGCGAACCGGGATCGAGCGAGGCAGCGATGGAAGATTCGCTGACCGCGGTGGGCGTGATTCCGGGAACCGCGGTTTACATGTCTCCAGAGCAGGCGCGCAGCGAAGAACTGGATCCGCGGAGCGATCTGTTCTCGCTCGGAGTCGTGCTTTACGAAATGGCGACCGGCAAGAAGCCCTTTGCCACCGGCAACGTGATCACCACGCTGGATGCGGTCCTGAATCAGAAGCCGGTCTCTCCTCTTCATCTCAACCCCAAGCTCCCTCCGGATCTCGAAGGCATCATCGGCCGGGCCATGGAGAAAGACCGCGGACACCGCTACCCGAACGCGCTGGCGATGAAGGGCGATCTCCAGTCTTTGCGGAAGGAAACGGAATCGGGGTTGACCAGGAGCGGGGTGCGGCGTCCAGCCTTGCCCTATCGCCTGGCCACGACTACCTTTCAGACCTCCAGCAAATTTTCAACGTATCTTCTGCTGGGAGTCAGCGCGCTGCTGCTCATGGTTTTGGCCGCGGTGGGAGCGTGGTGGTTCAAACAGCGCCAGATGGCGGGCGCCCGCGCTCCGAAGAACACCATTGCGGTGCTGCCCTTGCAGAACATGAATGGCGACATCAGCGTGGAGTTTCTTCGCTTCGCGCTGGCCGATGAAATTGCCAACACGCTCACGTACACCCGGACGCTTGACGTTCGTCCATCCGCGGTCACGCGAAAGTTTGTTGGCAACGACGTCGATCCCCAGCGGGCGGGCTGCGAATTGCACGTCGCCAACGTGCTTACCGGACACTTCCTGAAGCAAGGCGACCGCCTTCTGATTACGCTCGAAGCGATCCAGGTGGATGGGAACCGGCTTTTGTGGCAGACCAATTTGACCGCGCCCGCGCAGGACCTGATCGCAATGCAAGCGCAGATGGCTGCCCAGATGCGTCAAGGGTTGCTGCCGGCGCTTGGTGCGGCCGGCGGTTTTCTCGATACCGGCACGCGCCCGAAAAATGCGGAGGCCTACGATCTCTACCTGCACAGCCTCGCGCTGCCTCACGATGCGGGGCCAAACAAGGATGCAATCGCGGTTCTGGAGCACGTGGTCGCCGTGGACCCAAGCTACGCGCCGGCATGGGAGCAACTCGGAGTGCGTTGTTACTATGACGCGGATTACTCGGATGGTGGCGAGCCGATGTTCCAGCGATCGAATCAAGCCTGCGAACGTGCTGTAGAGCTCGATCCGAATCGGGTCCTTGCCGCTGGACAACTGATCGAGAACCGCGTTTCGCGAGGCGAACTCGGCAAGGCATACCAGGCGGCACAGGCGCTGATCAAGCGTCGTCCGGAGAGCGCCCAAGCCCATTTTGTGATGGGGTATGTTTATCGTTATGCCGGGATGCTGGAGCAATCGACGAGTGAATGCAACACCGCTCTGGCGCTCGACCCTGGCAACTATTCTTTTCGTTCTTGCGCTTGGGCTTTCATGGAGTTGGGCAGGACCGAACGGGCCGCGGATTTTGTCCGTCTGGATGCCGGTTCGGAGTGGGCCGCGTATGTAATGCCATCCATCCTTCTGCGCGAGGGGAAGATTTCGGAAGCGCGCGAGGCCGTAAAGCACATGCCGACCACGCCACGCTACCACCGCGATCTGCTGGAGGCTTGCCTGCAGTTGCGGCCCGCCGCAGACCTGGACCGGATCGCGCACGAAGCGGAAACCAATTTGCCATCCGAGCCTGACCCCGAGATTTGGTACTACCAGGGAACGCTCCTCGCGTACTGTGGCAAGAAACAAGCGGCTCTCCATCTGCTCCAGAGTGCGGTCGAGCAGAACTATTGCGCGCACGAGAATCTGCTTTATGATCCTCTGCTCGCAAAACTCCGCACAGATGCAGCCTTTGACAAAGTGTTGACCGCCGCGGGCGCTTGCCAGGAGGCGGTGCGAGCATCCGCTAACGCGCAGGGCCCGTGAAACGCCATGTGGGGACCAGCGCCCTCGCGAGCCTGCCCTGAGCGAAGTCGAAGGTCCAGGCCAAGCGCTGCCCGGCCGCGCAATCGTTTCTATTCGGGGCTCGGTCGGCAATAAAAACGGGGGCCTCACTCGCCGACTTATTTCAAGCCCAGCTCGCCATTGTATTGTTGGGTAATCCCGTAGCACTCACAGGCAGAGTCTTCAAGTTTCTTGCGGTTCACGATCTGCACTGCGCCACGCGTGTACTTGATGAGCTTCTTCTTCTGCAAAACACCCGCTGCCAAGCTCACGCTAGGCCTATCTGTCCCTAGCATGGTTGCGAGAAAATCATGGGTGATGGGCAGCGACTCTGAATCCACTCTGTCCTGAGTCATTAGCAACCACCGCACAAGGCGTTGCTCAATATTGTGCAGCCGATTACACGCGGCAGTTTGTGCAACCTGCATTCCCTGAACTACGGCATAGCGGCTCAACATCAATTGCAGG
>Ga0181539_1000050_pt1 | contig 121331 bp, 115 predicted proteins | sample PEATcosm2014_Bin_46_FD_119767 | JGI IMG/M metagenome (GOLD analysis project Ga0181539, IMG submission 119767) | Peatland microbial communities from MTU Mesocosm Facility, Houghton, MI, USA - PEATcosm2014_Bin23_60_metaG | ecosystem: Environmental > Terrestrial > Soil > Wetlands > Peat | place...
ACCGAGGCCGAAACCGAATAGGCGAGGCCGCGCTTTTCCCTGACTTCGCGGAACAGCCGCGAGGTGAGACCGGAGCCGCCGAGCACGTGCGCGAGCACGATGCTGGCGATGTAATCGGGATCCTCGCGCGCCACGGCGGGGCGACCGAAACGAATCGTCGATTGCGGCACGTCGAGATCGACGATCTCGATGCCGCCGAGCCCCGCGAACGGCGCTGCGACGACGACGCTAAGATCGCCGCTCGCCGGCAGATCGGCGAACACCTCGTCGACGAGCCGCGCCGCCCGCTCGGCATCGATCGCGCCGACGACGCCGATATGCAGGGCGCCGCGCGTGACGAGCCGGCCGGCGAGACCCTTGAGTTCGTCACGCTGGATCGCGGCGAGGCTCTCGTGCGTGCCGTTCGTCGGCAGACCGTAGGCATGGCCGGGAAAGACGCGCGCGCGCCAGGCGCGGCTCGCCATCGCCGCCGGATCGTTCGCCTCGTGCCGCAGCTGCGCGTTCATCTGCTCGCGCACGCGCTCGAACGGCGCCTCGTCGAGGCGCGGCGCGTTGAGGCAAAGGCGCAGCAGCTCGCCGGCGCGGTCGAGATGGCGCGCGAGGGTTCGCATCCGCCCGCCGATGTGGTCGCGCTCGCAATGGAAGGAGATTTCGATCGCCTTTTCGTCGAGCGCCTGCTGGAAGGCTTGGCTGTCGAGATCGCCCGCGCCTTCGTCCAAGAGGCCGGCCAACAAGGTCGCGGCGCCCGCATTGCCCGCCGGGTCCTGCGCCGCGCCGCCGCGAAAGGCGAATTCGAGCGACACCAGGGGAACCGCATAGTCCTCGACCAGCCAGAAGCGAACGCCGCGCAGCGTGACGAGTTCGCGCACATTGACCGTGCTTTGGGCGTGCGGGTTGACGAGAGGAATGTTCATGAGCGTTTCCTTGACCTGCGCTCCCTTTGACGATGAGCGCTTCGTCAGAATGTTCGGCCGCGGCCTGACGTTCAGGCCGCCTGATCTTCCGCCGGCAAGAGAAAGCCGGTGACCGCGCGGCGGCGGTCGAGCCACTTGCGCGCCGCGGCCAGCACGCTTTCCGCGCTCACCGCCTCGATGCGCGCCGGCCATTCCTGGACGTCGCGAATGGTCTGCCCGGTGGCGAGCGCCGCGCCGTACCACCGCGCCAACGTCGCCTGGCTGTCCTGCGCATAGATCGCGTCGGCGACGAGGCGGGTCTTGGCGCGCTCCAGGGCGGCGGCGTCGACGCCGTCGGCGAGGAAGGATGCGAGGACGCGATCGAGCGCGGCGTCGAGTTCGGTGAGCGAGACGCCGGAAACCGGCATGGCGTAGAGATAGAACCGCGTCTCGTCGACGGCCGAGCCCATGTAATAGGCGCCCGCCGCGACCGCCAGTTTGTCCTCGAGGACCAGCTTGCGATAGAGCAGGCTCGTCTGGCCGCCGCCCAGGAGATGGGCGACCACGTCGAGCGTTTCGGATTCGCCGGGCGCGCCGGTGCGGTGCGAAGGCGCGAGATAGCAGCGCTGCCAGCTCGGCTGTTCGACCTTTTCGTCATTGACGACGACGAGCCGGCGCGCGACGGGCGCGGGCTCTTGCGGGCGATGGCGCTCGGGCGCGGCGCCGCGCGGGCGGATCGTGCCGTAGTGCTGCTCGGCGAGGCGGCGCACCTCCTCGACGTCGGTGTCGCCGGCGACGATCAGGATCGCGTTCTCCGGGGTGTAGAAGCGCGCGTAATAGGCGAGCGCGTCCTCGCGGCTGAGGCTCTCGATCTCGTGGGCCCAGCCGATGATCGGCGTGCCGTAGGGGTGATGGGTGAAGAGGGTGGCCTGCACCGCCTCGCTGAGCTGCGCGCTCGGATCGGCGTCGCAATGCATGCGCCGCTCTTCCAACACCACGTCGCGCTCGGGGGCGACGATTTCGTCGGTGAGCACGAGCCCGGTCATGCGGTCGGCCTCGAATTCCATCATCGCTCCGAGATGCTCCTTGGCGACGCGCTGGAAATAGGCGGTGTAGTCGTTGCTGGTGAACGCGTTCTCCTGGCCGCCGATTTCGGCGATGCGCAGGGAGAATTCGCCTTGCGGATGGGCCTTGGTGCCCTTGAACATGAGATGTTCGAGGAAATGCGCGATTCCCGACTTGCCCAAGGGATCGTCGGCCGAGCCGTTGCGATACCACACCATATGGGTGACCACCGGCGCCCGGCGATCGGGAATGACGACCACCGTCAGGCCGTTGTCGAGGCGGAAATCGACGACGCCCGAGCCGGCGGCCGGGCGCGCGGAGCCCGGCGCGGCGACGTCGAGATGGGGCTCGGAAAGAAGAGGCGTCATCGATACTCGACCGGCTGGAGAAGACACTGGACGTCCAGGGGAAACGCCCGCTTTGACATAACTTCGACATATAGGACGCATTCGCGCCCGCCGCCAGTCGCTCGGCGCCGCTTGCTTAAGGCGAGGCGAACGCCAAACCCCTGGGGCGAGGAGCGGGCCCGCTCCCGGCTATTCCTCCAGCCCCTGCCCGGCGCGCCGGGCAAGCGGCGAAGCGCTCCTTGCGCGGGCGCCCGCCGTCTATCGACCGTCCGCCGCGACGAAGAACGCGATCCGTGTTTCGCCATAGACCCGCTCGTCGACAAGCTCGAGCGCGGGCGGCGCCGCGATCTCCGCCTTGGCCGCCTCCTCGACCACGACGAGCGCGTCCGCGGCGAGCCAGCCGCCCTCGCATAGCGCGGCGAGCGCGGGCCCGGCGAGGCCCTTGTCGTAGGGCGGATCGAGGAAGGCGAGGGTGAACGGCGGCCCGGCCGGCGCCTTGCCGAGCCGCGTCGCGTCGGCGCGCCAGATGCGGGTTACGCCGCCGAGCGCCAGGGCCTCGACATTGGCGCGCAGCAGCGCGCGCGCCTCCGCGCCATTGTCGACGAACAGCGCGAATTCGGCGCCGCGCGACAGCGCCTCGATCCCCAGCGCGCCGGAGCCGGCGAAGAGATCGACGACGCGCGCGCCCTCCACGGCGTCATGGCGATGGGCGAGAATGTCGAAGATCGATTCGCGCAGGCGCTCCGACGTCGGCCGGATCGCCCGCGAAGCCGGCGCATGAAGCACGCGCCCTTTCAGCCTGCCGCCGACGATGCGCATCGCTCAGGGGCGCCGCGGCGGCCGCTTGCCGTCGGGCTTGCCGCCGCGCGGCGGGGAACGGCCTTCGCCCGAGGACGGGCGCTTGCCGAACGGCTTGCCGCCCCCTCGCGGCGGCGGACGGCCTTCGCCCGAGGAGGCGCGCTTTTCGAACGGCTTGCCCTCGCCGCGCGGCGCTGAGCGAGCCTCGCCGGACGGCGCGCGCTTGTGGAACGGCTTGCCGCCTTCTCGCGACGGCGGACGGCCCTCGCCGGAAGACCCGCGTTTCTCGAACGGCTTGCCCTCGCCGCGCGGCGCTGAGCGAGCCTCGCCGGACGGCGCGCGCTTGTGGAAAGGCTTGCCGCCTTCCCGCGGCGGCGGACGGCCCTCGCCGGAAGACGCGCGTTTCTCGAACGGCTTGCCCTCTGAGCGCGGAGCGGAGCGAGCCTCGTCGGACGGCGCGCGCTTGTGGAAAGGCTTGCCGCCCTCTCGCGACGGCGGACGACCTTCGCCGGAAGACCCGCGTTTCTCGAAAGGCTTGCCCTCTGAGCGCGGGGCGGAGCGAGCCTCGCCGGACGGCGCGCGCTTGTGGAACGGCTTGCCGCCTTCTCGCGACGGCGGACGGCCCTCGCCGGAAGACGCGCGTTTTTCGAACGGCTTGCCGCCGCGCCGTTCGGGGCTCGCCGGCTCGCCGCGCGGCGAACGCGAAGGCCGAGCCTCCCGCTCCGGCGCGGCCCTTTGGCGCGAGCGCTCGCGCCGCGCGCTCTCGGCCTCGCGCCGGCGCAACGTCTCGGGCGTCGCCACGATGCGCTCGACCTTGATCTCGCGGCCCTTGCGGTCGCTCGTCGCGCTGCGCTCGATGCGTTTGCGCGGGCCGCTCCCGCCCGCCGCGATCTCGGCGCGCAATGCGGAAACGTGCTTGCGTTTACGCGGCGCCTGCGAGGGCTCGGGTTCCTTTCTCGCGATCGCGCCGCGCGGCTTGGGGCCGTCGCGATCGGAGCGTTCGCGCCCGCCCGCCCAGCGGCGTTCGCCGGGCCTGGGCGCGGGCGGCGGCGGGGGAGGCGGCGCGGCGTGATCGACGACATCGGCGTCGAAATTGACCCCCGCTTCCCTCGCGAGCTTGGCGCCGAGCTGATCGCGCAAGACGCGCGTGCGCACTTCCGCGACCTCGCCCTCGGCGAGATCGCCGAGCTCGAACGGGCCGAAGGAGACGCGGATCAGCCGGTTGACCGAGAGGCCGAGATGCTCGAGCACGCGCTTGATTTCCCGATTCTTGCCCTCGCGCAGGCCCATCATGATCCAGACGTTGGAGCCCTGCTCGCGCTCGAGCCGGGCCTCGATGCCGGCGTAGTGAATGCCCTCGATCGTCACGCCCTCGCGCAAGGCGTCGAGCCGAGTCTGCTCGATCGCGCCGTGGGCGCGCACGCGATAGCGACGCAGCCAACCGGTGGCGGGCAGTTCGAGCACGCGCGCTAGGCCGCCGTCGTTGGTGAGCAGGATCAGCCCCTCGGTGTTGATGTCGAGGCGGCCGACCGCGACGACGCGCGGCAAGTCCTCGGGCAGGGAATCGAAGATCGTCGGCCGTCCCTCGGGATCGCGCGCCGTCGTCACCAGCCCGCGCGGCTTGTGGAACAGGAAGAGCCGCGTGCGCTCGGCCTCCTTCAGGCGTTGGCCGTCGACGCGGATATCGTCGTCGGCCGTGACGTTGAAGGCCGGGCTTTCCAGGATCTTGCCGTTGACGCTGACGCGCCCTTCGAGAATCCAGCTTTCCGCGTCGCGGCGCGAGCACAGGCCGGCTCGCGCCATCACCTTGGCGATGCGCTGGCCTTCGCGCGTTTGATTCGGCGGCGCGGCGGCGGGGGGATTTTGATTCATGGCCTCTTCTTGCTTTGCTTGTCGCGGTGTCCTAGCAGCTTGCCGCGCCCCTGTCGCGAGGCGCGAGGAGCCGCCGCACGTGGAGAAAGACCCGATGAGCGTCGCCTTCGCCGAGGCGCGCGCCGCCGAGCGCCGCGGCGAGGTTCCGATCGGCGCCGCGCTCGCCTGCGGCGGCAAGGTGATCGCGAGCGCCGGCAACCGCACGCGCGAGGACGCCGATCCGACCGCCCACGCGGAAATGCTGGCGATCCGCGAGGCCGCCCAGCGCCTCGGCGCGGCGCGCCTCATCGACTGCGATCTCTATGTGACGCTGGAGCCCTGCGCGATGTGCGCGGGCGCGATCAGCCACGCGCGGCTGCGCCGCCTCTATTACGCCGCGCCCGACCCGAAGGGCGGCGCCGTCGAACACGGCCCGCGCTTCTTTTCGCAGGCGACATGCCTGCATGCGCCGGAAATCTACGGCGGCATCCGCGAGAGCGAAGCGGCGGCGATGCTGAGGGAATTCTTCGCGGGCAAGCGCGGGTGAGCCGCGCTACTCCTCCAGCCGCCGCGCTTCTTCCGGCAGCATGATCGGGATGCCGTCGCGGATGGGATAGGCGAGCTTGGCCGCGCGCGAGATCAGTTCCTGGCGCTCGGCGTCATAGCTCAAGGTCGCGCGCGTCAACGGGCAGACGAGAATTTCGAGCAGCCGCGGATCGACGCGGGTCGGCTCGGCGGGGCCCGGCGACACGGCGGGCAAGGCCGGATTTGGATCGGTCATGGCGCCCATTCCAATTTCACGCGGCGCGGGCCGCGCGCCTGATATAGCACTTCGAGCGAAACTTTCACGCGCCGAGACCCATGTCGCCGCCCATAATCAAAATCCACGGCTACGCCATCCTTTCCCGAGACGACCGCATCGCCGGCCCCGACGGCCGGACGCCGCCATCGCTACGCAACGAGGCCGATTGGGACATTTTCCAGCGCGAGCTCGACCGCGCGGACCTCGTCGCGCTCGGCCGCCTCGGCCACGAGGCCAATCCCAACGTCAGGGGCCGTCGGCGCCTGGTGCTTTCGCGTTCGTCCAGCGGATTGGAGCGGCGCGGCGACGAATATTGGTGGAATCCCGCCAAGACGTCGTGGCGCGACGCCAGCGCGGCTTTGCTGCCCGGCGGCGGGCGCGTCGCCGTCCCCGGCGGCAGGGACGTCTTCGATCTGTTCTTAGGCGTCGGCTATGAAGCCTTCCATCTCACGCGCGCGCACCGCGTGTCGCTCGGCGGCGGCAGGGCGGCGTTCGCCGCTTGCGATCGCGGCTTCAGCGCGCAAACCTTGTTGACGCGCGCAGGGCTTCGCCCCGGCGCCGCCGAGACCATCGACGCGGCGGCCGACGTCTCGCTCACGGTGTGGCGGCGATGAGCGCCGAGTCGCGGGGCGTCGCTGCAACGGGCCTCAGAACTTCAGCGCTTTGGCCTGCTTCACGCCGGGAATCTGGCTGACCTTGGCGAGCACGCCTTCGGGGGCGGGACCGTCGATCGAGACCAGCGCGATCGCCGAGCCGCCCTCCCGATCGCGCCCGAGGGCGAAGGTCGCGATATTGACGCCGGCCTCGCCGAGCAGGCTGGCGAAACGCCCGATGAAGCCCGGCTTGTCCTCGTTGGTGACATAGATCATCGACGGCGTGAATTCGGCGTCGACCTTGATGCCCTTGATCGACAGGATGCGCGGCTTGCCGTCGTGGAACACGGTGCCGCCGATCGAACGGTCCTGTTTGGCGGTGGTCACGGTAAGCGTGATGAAGCTCTCGTAATCGCCGGCGGCGGCGCGGGTCACTTCGTCGATGACGATGCCGCGATGGGCGGCGACTGTCGGCGCGGAAACGACGTTGACGTCGACGAGCGAGGGTCGGAGCAGGCCGGCGATCGCCGCAGAGGTCAGCGCCCTGGTCTTGAGCCCGGCGACGGCGCCCTCATAGGTGATCGTCACTTTGGAGATCGGCGCGTCGGTGAGCTGTCCCGCGAACGAGCCGAGGCCTTCGGCGAGCGCGATGAAGGGCTTCAGCAACGGCGCTTCCTCGGCGGTGATCGAGGGGAAATTGACCGCGTTGGTGATCGCGCCGCGCACGAGATAATCCGACATCTGTTCGGCCACCTGCAGCGCGACGTTCTCCTGCGCCTCGTTGGTCGAGGCGCCGAGATGCGGCGTCGCCACGACGTTGGGATGGCCGAACAGCGGATTGGCGGCCGCCGGCTCCTCGACGAACACGTCGAAGGCCGCGCCGGCGACATGGCCGCTGTCGAGCGCCGCGCGCAACGCCGCCTCGTCGACCAGGCCGCCGCGCGCGCAATTTATGATGCGCACGCCCTTCTTGGTCTTGGCGATGGCCTCGGCGGAAAGGATGTTCTTGGTCTGCGCCGTCATCGGCGTGTGCAAGGTGATGAAGTCGGAGCGCTTCAGCAGCTCGTCGAGCTCGACCTTCTCGACGCCGATCTCGGCGGCGCGCTCGGCGCTGAGGAACGGATCGAACGCGATGACGCGCATCTTGAGACCGAGGCCGCGCGAGGCGACGATCGAGCCGATGTTGCCGCAGCCGATGATGCCCAGGGTCTTGCCCGTCAGCTCGACGCCCATGAAGCGGTTCTTCTCCCATTTGCCCGCCTGCGTCGAGGCGTCGGCGGCGGGGAGCTGCCGCGCCAGCGCGAACATCAGCGCGATCGCGTGTTCGGCGGTGGTGATCGAATTGCCGAACGGCGTGTTCATGACGATGACGCCGCGCGCGGTGGCGGCGGGAATGTCGACATTGTCGACGCCGATGCCGGCGCGCCCGATCACTTTGAGCTTCTTGGCGTGTTCGAGCAGCTTGGCCGTCACCTTGGTCGCCGAGCGAATCGCCAGCCCGTCGTAATCGCCGATGATCTTGGCGAGTTCATCCTTGTCGAGGCCGGGCTTGACGTCGACCTCGACGCCGCGCTCCTTGAAGATGGCGACGGCGGCGGGGGAAAGTTTGTCGGAAATGAGTACGCGCGGAGCCATGAGGGGATTCCTGTCTGTGAATGGGAATGTGGGTGTTGAGGGCGCCGTGACCCTTCTCCCGCGTGCGGGAGAAGGTGGCGCGAAGCGCCGGATGAGGGGATGGTTCAGCTGGCGACGAGTGAGGCGTATTCGTTAGCGCCAAGCCCTCATCCGTCGCCTGCGGCGACACCTTCTCCCGCAAACGGGAGAAGGGAGGGGCCGCGCCTTACGCCGCCTTGGCGAGCTTGGCCTTTTCCTGCGCGAAGGCGAAGTCGAGCCAAAGCGTCAGCGCTTCGACGTCGCTCCGTTCGACCGTCGCGCCGCACCAGATGCGCAGGCCGGGCGGCGCGTCGCGATAGGCGCCGATGTCGAAGGCGACCTTTTCCTTCTCCAAGAAACTCGCGAGCCCCTTGGCGAACGCCGCCTGCGCGTCGGCGGGCAGCGCCGCGATCGCGGGATCGACGACTTTCAGGCAGACGCTGGTGTTTGAGCGCGTCGCGGGAACGCGGGCGAGAAAATCGATCCAGGGCGTGCGCGCGACCCAATCGGCGATCGTCTTGGCGTTGGCGTCGGCGCGCGCGATCAACGCCTCGACGCCGCCCAAGGACTTCGCCCACAGCAGCGCGTCGATGTAATCCTCGACGCAGAGCATCGACGGCGTATTGATCGTCTCGCCCTCGAATATGCCCTCGATCAGCTTGCCGCCCTTGGTCATGCGGAACAGTTTCGGCAGCGGCCACGCGGGCTTGTAGCTCTCCAGCCGCTCGACCGCGCGCGGGCTGAGCACGATCATGCCGTGGGCCGCCTCGCCGCCGAGCGCCTTCTGCCAGGAGAAGGTCGTCACGTCGAGCTTGGCCCAATCGAGGTCTTGCGCGAAGGCGGCCGAGGTCGCGTCGCAGATCGTCAGGCCCTTGCGATCCGCGGCGATCCAGTCGGCGTCGGGAACGCGCACGCCCGAGGTCGTGCCGTTCCAGGTGAAGACGACGTCGTGGTCGAAATCGACTTGGGCGAGATCGGGCAGTTCGCCGTACGGCGCCTTCAGCACGCGCGCGTCATTGAGCTTGAGCTGCTTGACGATGTCGGTGACCCAGCCTTCGCCGAAGCTTTCCCACGCCAGCACGTCGACAGGACGCGCGCCGAGCAGCGACCACAGCGCCATCTCCACCGCCCCGGTGTCGGAGCCGGCGGTGATGCCGATGCGATAGTCGGCGGGCGCGCCCAGCGTTTCGCGCGTCAGGTCGATCGCCTGTTTCAGCTTGGCCTTGCCGAGCTTGGCGCGATGCGAGCGGCCGAGCGCCGCGTCCTTGAGAGCTTCGGGGGTCCAGCCGGGCCGTTTGGCGCAAGGGCCGGAAGAAAAACGCGCGTTATGAGGCCGCGCGGCGGGCGTATTCGTCATGATGTGCCATCCTCTCAGATGGGCGCCTCTCGTTGGGGAGAGGTGTCCCGCCGCCGCTGCTACAGGACGACGTGGGGAATGGCAAGGAGAAAAGTCTACGAGCTATCCGCGCCGCTTGCGGCGGCCTCGGCCGGCGCCGCCCATTCCGCCCGACGGCGGCGCGCTGGTGTCGCCCTCGCCCGCCGGCGCGACCGGATCGCTGGTGCGCTGATAGCGCACGCCCGTGAACAAAATGATCCGCGCGTCTTCGTCGCGCGCCGCGTGATTCTTTCTCTCCAGGCCCCCAGCGGGCCGAAAAAGGACAAGCTCGCCCATAGCCAAACCCCGACGGCGGCGGTGCGCCAGGTCGCGCGTCGCGCCATGGGACGCATTACGCTGAGTGAAGGTTAATACTAAGTCAACGAGAACGTCGTAATCTGACGTTGTTTCGTCCTTGCAAAATGGAGCGTGTTCTTGGCTTCGGATCTCTCGCCGGCCGATCTGCCTTTCCTCGCCGCGCTCGCGCGCAGCCCGCTCGCGGCCGACCGGCTGCTCTGGTTGCGGGTCGCGACCGATTATTTCCTGACGCGCCCGTTCGAAACGCTCGCGCACGGCGCCGAATTCGCGGCCGCGCTATCCGATGGCCTCAGGCGCGCCGACGATGCGACGCGCTGCGCGGTCGCGCGCAAGCTCGCGCCTTGCGCCGAGGCCGCCGACGTCCTCGCGACCATCGAATCCCTCGGCGGCGAAGCCGCGCTCGTCGTTCTGCAATGCGCGGCCGTCCTGCCGCGCGAGCGGCTGCTCGCGGCCGCCGCGGGCGACAATGCGCGCGCCCGCGCCGTGGCGCGGCGCCGCGATCTCGACGCCGAACTCGTCGGCATTCTCGCCGATCACGACGAAATCGAAGTTCTCATTGCGCTCGCCCGAAATCGCCGCGCCGCGATGGATCAACGCGTTTACGCCGCGCTCGCCCGTCGCGCCAAACAACGAATCGACGGAGCGCTGGATCGACGCCTGGCCGCGGCGCTGCTCGATCGCGGGCCCGTGGGCCTGGAGCAGGCGGCGTTGTTCCTCGAAGCCGATTCGAGCCGGCGCGCCGAGATCATGACCGCGGCCCAACGCGCCACGCTCGGAGGACCGAGAACCCCCGTCCGGCGGCGCGAAACGTCGCAGGCGATCGCGCGACTCGAACGATTCGCGCTCGACGCCGAACCCGAACGATTCGCGAGCGCCCTCGCCGAAGCGCTGGAGTGCTCCCTCGAACTCGCCACGAGGATCGCTCGCGATCCCTCCGGCGAGCCGCTCGCGGTCGCGCTCGCGGCGCTCGGCTCGCCCGACGACGTCGCGGTGCGCGTCTTGACTTCGCGCGATCTGCAGGACGGCGTCGATTATCGCCGCGTCGGCGCCCTCGCGCGTCTGAAAGACGCCCTGAACCCGGCGGCGGCGGCTCTGGTCGTGACGGCGATGATCGGCGATTCGGCCCGACCGCACGCCCGGCGCCAGCCCGTTCTCGATCCCGGCGCGTCGCCGACGCCCAGCCGTCCGGCCGGCTCCGCCGCGAACGAGGCCGTGTCGCCGGCCGCGCTCCGCCGCCGGCGCGCCTTCGCTTTCGCCTCGGGTCGTCGACTTCTCGACGACTCCGCCTAGGCGGCCGGCTGGGCGCCCCGACTACCGCGCGCCCGCCGCCAATGGCGCGCCGTCGATCATGATCTCGCGATCGGCGGGCCATTTCAGACGATAGGCGAAGCGGATGTCTTTCGATTCGCCCGGCTTGAGATCGAGCGTCCAGCCCATCACGCCGCGCTTGTCGCCGACTTGCTTTTCCGTGGGCGGCGTCGTCGCCGGCGAAAGATCGACGGAGATCGCGACGTTCTCCGACACCGGCATCTGATCGATGACCTGCACCTTGATCGGAAAGCCGTGAAGGTTCTTGATGCTGGTGGTGAATTCGCGCGTCTCGATCTTGGTCTGATTGTACCAGGTCGGATCGTTCTCCTTGCGGTTGACCGGCGCACGCTGAACCTTGATCTTGTCGTCGCCGCCGAACCCGAGATCGACGCCGTCTCCCGGCGCGACGAAGCCGATCCGGCTCTGACCGACGAAGGCGCCATCGCGCAGCAACGCCACTTCGCCCGCGAGAATCGGCGCATCCTCCGCGTCGACGAAATGCGCCTGGATATAGGCGGTCGGATCGATGCCGGGGGCGGTCTTCACCGCGAGCGTCGGCTGCGCGACGAGACGGCCGAGCACGAACGACTTCCGCGCCCCGTCGCTCGCCAGCGTGACGCGCCCCGGCGCCTTGAATTCCGCGGAATAGGCGTTGGCCTGCAGCTGCGCCGTCGCTTCTTGCGCGACGACCGGCTCGGCCGGCGGCGCGGGGGTTTGCGCCGACGACGCGTCGAGGCCGAAGACCCCGCCCGCCGGAAGGGCCTTCGCCGTCGGCGCCATGCGGGCCGCCGCGATCGGAATTTCGGGCTGCCAGAAGTCGATTTTTTCGCCCTGCACATCGGCGATGTCGACGGCGCGGGCGACGCGCGCCGTGGAGACGGTGAGCGCGACGTCGCTCCAATCCTCCCCGGTCGTCTGCGAAATCCCGGCCCGGCGCGTCAGCGTCAGGCTATTCGCATCGCCCGAGGTTTTGAGCGCCGCGTCATAGGCGGGAACCCAGCCGACGCCGGCGACGCGATAGGAGAGCGAGAGCGACGCGTGCGCGCCTTGAGCGGCCGAGAGCGTGACGCTCGCCGTTCGCTTGGCCGCTTGGAGCGGCGGTTTCTGGCGCTCGGCTTCGAGAGCCTTGATCTCGTCGTCGAGCGCGCGCGCCTTGTCGAGCGCCGGACGCAGATCGGCGCCGACCTTGGCGATCGCCGCTTCGACGGCGTCCCAGGCGGCGGGCCACGCCCCGACATCCAACGGCTTGGCTTCGGGAGAAAGCTTTTCGGGTCCGCTCTGCGAAAAACGCACGATCATCGCGCGCTTGGCTTGCAGAGCGTCGATGGTCGTTTGCAAGCCCTCGCGCTCGTCGCGCAAGCCGGCGATCTTGGCGGCGAGCGCGTCGTCGGGCGCCTTGGCCGCGGCGGGCGCGACGCGCGTTTCGACCGCGCCGATCGTCAGCGCAGCGCCCGAAACGCCCTCCAGACGCAGCGAAGCCGGATCGAGCGCCAGCGGCAAATCCTTGAACACGAGGACGTTGTCGCCCTGGGACAGGTCGACTTCGGCCACCCGCGTCACGATCGCGGCGTCGGGATAAACGGTCACCGCATCGACTCTTGAGGCGGCTTCGATCTCGCTCGCCGACGCGCCAGGCGCGAAAATCGCCGTCGCGGCGAGGGTGAGCAGGGAACTGGCGATCAAGCGCATGGCGACTCCTCGGATTGTCCAAATTACTCGGAGCGAGGGGTTCATGACGCATCGCCGGTAGGGCGAAATTACGGTGTGCGCGCGACGCTCTCGAGACCTCGGACGCCGCGCGCGCCGCCGCGGTCAACCCAGGAAGGTCAGCACCGTGGGAGCGAGATAGCCGAACGCCATCAGAACGGCGCCGATCACGCCGAGGCCGCCGGCGATCCAAGCCAGAACGGTCATGCCGGTGATGATCGCCGCCGAAGCCAGGACGATGGCGATTTGCAGCGCTCCGCTGGCGTATTCGAAATGTTCGAGCTTGTGATTGGACAATTCGCGCCCCTCGGCGGCCGCCTTGGCGCGCTCCTGAATCGCGTCCAGGCTATCCCCGGGATTCTTCGGATCCTTTTCGAATTTGGCGACCACGGCCTTCCAATCGCCGATTTGCTTTTCAAACGCCTCCTGCGCCTTGGGATCCGTAGCGGCGACGCGCTCGGCCTCAAAGGCCTGAGCGGCGGTTTCGGCGATCGTCGAGCGGACCTTCTTGGCTTGGTAGAAATTGAACAGATCGGACGATTCGATGTTCTGTTCGGTCGAGCGGTGCTCCGCCTTCTTGGCGCCGGCTTCCGCCAGAGCAAGGAACAGCGCGAGGATGGCGATGATCAGCGCAACCTTCTTGTCTTTGGATTCGACGGCGTCTTCCAGAGGCTCGGCCATTCTATTTCCCCATGCGGCTTAGCGGCGCTGCGGGCGCCGCGACGCGCTCAACTGAGCAGCAATTCGGAAAACTGGACATAGCTCTTGCGATAAAAATCCTGCTTTATCGAAAGAATCTATTCGGATTCGCGGCGGCGCGAAAAGCCCGGGCTATCTCTCGGGGGCCATCGGCTGGCGCTGGCGGATCTTGCCCGCCGGCGCCGCGTGCATCGCCTCGCTCGAACCGGCGGGATGCGCCGGGGCGTCGCGTCGGTCGAAACTGACGAGATTGGACGGCTCCTCCTCGGCCCCCCGCGCCTTGCCGTTCAAATGCGCGATGTCGCGCCCCAGGCGCGCAATCGCGTCGCGAAGCGCCTGATCGCCTGGCGCGCGGGCGCCGGGCGAAGCCTCGGCGGGGCGGGTCCGCAGCGCATCGACTTCGCGTTGCAATTCGGTCCGTTCGGCGCGCTCCGCGCGCAAAGCCCCTTCCAGGATCGCATGCGCGGCGCTGAGAGTCTGCGCATGAGCGGCCGCGGCGCTTTCCCTAGCGGCCGCCTCGGCGGCGAGCGCGCTCAGCCGGTCGGCGAGATCGCGTTGGCCGGCGCCGGCCTCCTGAAGCGCGGCGTCGCGTTCGGCGATGCGCGCGAGCTGCCGCCCGTTTTCGAGCAGCGCCGCTTCGCGCGCCGCTTCGCTGCGCGAAAGCAGCGCCTCCGCTTCGCCGAGCGCGGCGGAAAGGCGCGCCCGTTCGGCTTCGGCCGACTTCGCCGCGGCCAAGGCCGCGCGCTCGCCGTCCGCCAGCCTGACCTCGAGGGTGGAGGCGCGCGTCTCCACAGTCGCGATCATCGTGCGATTCTGGTCGGCGAGGGTCTCCAGATCGAGCCGGCGCGCCTCAGCCGCGGCGAACGCCGCATCCGCGGAATCGCGCTGAAACGCCAGATCGCGAAGCGCGAGTTGAGCGGCGCCGAGTTGGCCGCGAAGCTCGCGCGCCTCGCGCTCCAGCGCGCCGAACCCCTCGCACAAGGCGGCGTTCTCGGCCGCGTGCGCGGCGGAGCGTTCCTCGGTAGCGACGAGTCGGCTCGCCTGTCGGCCGATCTCGATGCGCGCCCGCGCGGCGACTTCTTCGACCGCGCTGAGGCGCTGCTCCAGGCGGAGCTGATCGACCGCGTGCTGCGCGCGCAGCGCGTCGCGCTCGGCGATCGCCTGCGCTTCGGTCAATGGGGCCTGCAGGCGCGCCCGCGCCTCCGCGAGGCGCCGCGCGCGGCGCGAGATCGCGGGCGCCGCCGCCAGCGCCAGAAGCGCGGCGAGCAGAAACCCGATGCAAGAAAAAATCGCCTGCTCGATCAATTTCGTTGCAGTCCGACGCAGAAATCCGCCGCCATCATCGCATGGCGCCGCCACTCAAGCAAAGAGCCCCGCACGGACAAAACGAACAAATCGGCGCGCCTCGCCCGCCCGCCGCGACAGACGCTTCGGTTAGAACGGGTTCCAGGTGGCCCGAGGCGTGAATTTGAGGTAGCTGAGATTCACGCCCAAACGCGCGCCGATGCCCGAGCGGATCGGCACGACGATCACATTGTCGGCGCCGAGCGCGGTGAAGCCGAAGCCGCCGACGAAATAGGCGGAGCCGTCGATGCCGCCGAAGCGGCGGAAGATCGCATTCACCGCGGGCAGGTTATAGACCAGCATCATCGTTCGGTCGCCATCGGCGCCGGCGTCGAAGCCGACCGACGGACCCTGCCAAAAGATCTTCTCGTCGCCCGCGTTGCGCGTATACAGCTTGCCTTCGCCGTAGCGCAGGCCGCCGACGAAGGCTGCGGACGCTTCCTGGCCAAGGATATATCCGTTGGGCAAGCCCCACCGCCGGCCCGCCTCCTGCACCACCTCGGCGAGCCCGCGCGAGACGGCGCCAAAAAAACGATGGCCGCTATCCACGACTTCGTCGAGAGAGAAGGGAGCGGGCGTATCGGCTAGAGCGGGACGGGACAGCGCGATGGCGCTCGCCGCGACGGCGCCGCCCAGCAATTCCCGGCGCGTCAAACTCGACATCGCTATCCTCCAATCGTGCCCGCCGACCGCTTGCGCGCGCGACATCAGCCTTCCCGGCAAAAAGTGTCGCCTTGATGGCGAATCGCTCGGCCGGGCGGCCTCCTCGGCGACTATCGTCGGGGCGGATTGACGCCGTGTTAACGATCGGCGAAGCGCGCCGCCAGACGCGGATCGCCCCAGGCGACGAAACCGCCGTTGCGCAATCCCGCCCCGATCTTGCCGTAGGCGAGCGGCCCGCCCTCGACCGCGAGCACGATTCCGCCGGCCGCGCGAAGCACCGCGTCGCCCGCCGCCGTGTCCCATTCCATCGTCGGGCCGAAGCGCGGATAGACGTCGCCCTGTCCTTCGGCGATGACGCAAAACTTCAGCGAGGACCCCGCCGAGCGGCGCTCGCCGATGGGCAACCGCGCCAGAAAGGCTTCGGTCGCCGGATCGCCGTGCGACCGGCTCGCCAAGGCGACGAGGGATTCGGGCGCCGTCCGCGCGCGCAGCGTCCGCCATGAGGCGGCGTCCGGCAGGCCGGCGCCGACCGGGGCCGAACAGGCGAAGGCGGCCTCGCCGCCGAACCACAGGCGCTCCAGCGCGGGCGCGTAAACCGCGCCGGCGATGGGAACGCCGCCTTCGACGAGCGCGACATTGATCGTGAATTCGCCATTGCGAGCGACGAATTCCTTGGTTCCGTCGAGAGGATCGACCAGGACGAAGCGTTCGCCGATTTCGATCGCCTGGCCCGCCGCCGTCGCCTCCTCGGCGACGATCGGGATCGGCGTCGCCAACTGGCTCAGCCGCTCACGGATGACCGCTTCGGCCCGTTCGTCGGCCGCGGTCACGGGACTGCCGTCCGACTTGGCGCGCGCCGCGGCGTGGCGTCGATATTCCTCCATCACCGCCGGCCCGGCGGCCAGCGCGATTCCCGCGAGAAACCGCGCCACGGCGTCCCGCGATTCGCGCTTGAGATCGAACGGCCGCGCCATCCCGCCTGAGCTCATCGATAATCCGTCCTTCGCATAAGCGTCTTCATTGCGCAGTCGCGGCGCGACGGCGAATCCGTTACGGTCGGGCGCGCCCGACCGCGTGATTCGCCGCGCCGACGGCGGCTAAGACCACAGGACCAGCCCAATGACAATTGTCGCCCTCGCACCGATGGACCTCGCCGCTCTGCTTTGCTCGCGCGTCTGCCACGACGTGATCAGCCCCGTCGGCGCGATCGTCAACGGTCTTGAAGTTCTCGAAGACGAAAAAGACCCGGAAATGCGCGAGATCGCGATCGAGTTGATCAAGAAGAGCGCCGCTTCGGCGTCGGCGCGGCTGCAATTCTGTCGGCTGGCCTTCGGCGCCGCTGGATCGGTCGGCGCTTCCGTCGACACCGGCGACGCCGAATCGGTGACGCGCGGCCTTATCGTCAACGATCGCACCACCCTGGTTTGGAACCCGCCGCGCCAATTCGCGGCCAAGAACAAGGTCAAGTTGCTGCTCAACCTCAACCTCATCGCCTTGTCGGCCATCCCGCGCGGGGGCGTCATCACGGTCGATTTCGCCGGCCAGGACGAAACGCTCGCCATCCGCGTCGAGGCCAAGGGGCCCAACGCCCGGCTCGCCCACGGCGTCGTCGACCTCGTCGTCGGCCGACCGGAGGGCGGCGTGGTCGACGCGCATTCGATCCAGCCGTTTTTCGCCGGGCTCGTCGCGCGCGATTGCGGCATGGAGGTCGCGATCGTCGTGGCGCCGGAAACGGTGACGCTCGAAGCTCGGCCCGCGATCGCCGTCGCGGCTTGACGAATTCTCAAGCATCGCATTTCAACGCTTCTTAACGAGATCGAGCCATGATCGCGTCGGGTCGGGCTTGAGACGAATGCACGAATTCCCCAAGGGGGATTCTCCGCCGGCGGCGCCGGCGGCTCACTGCGGTCGGCTCGCGCCCTCCGAAGGGAAAATGAAATGAAACAGGTCCTCGTGGTCGACGATTCCCCGGTGATCCGAAAGATCGCGCGCCGAATTCTCGAAGGCATGCGCTTGAGCACGTCGGAGGCGGCCGACGGTCGGCAGGCGCTGGCCGCCTGTTCCTTCTTCATGCCCGACGCCATTTTCGTCGACGGCGCCATGCCGGTGCTCGACGGGTACGAATTCCTGAGGGAGCTTCGCGCCATGCCGGGCGGCGACAAGCCGAAAGTCGTGTTCTGCACGAGCGAACACGATGTCGCGCAGATCGCCCGCGCGATGCACGCCGGCGCCGACGATTTCATCATGAAACCCTTCGATCGCGAACACGTTCAATCGAAGTTCGAAAGCATCGGCGTTTGCTGATTGCGATCGTGGTCGCGGGCGATTCCGGGCTGCCGCCCTCGGGTCATTCCGAGATCGGCGCGTCGTTCGCGCCGACCGGCGAGTCGGCGCCCTCGTCGCCTGGGTTCGCGCCGGCGTGGAAGCCGTAAGGCGAGCGCAAGCGCCGCCGACGGCCGCGACCGGGAAAACGCCCGTCCGCCGACGGCTCGGCCTGAGGCGCCTCGGATTCGGCCGCTCCGCCCGCTTCGGCGCCGTTTTCGACGATCAGCGCGGGCTGGGCCTCGCCGGCGTCCTGGGGTCCGACGATGCGCGGCGCCGCGGTGATGAACGAAGGCAGAGCCGACGCCGCTCCCGGCGCTTCGGCGGGGACCGGCGCCTCGCGCGGAAGCGCCGGTTCTCGGTAGGGACGGAATTCGCGGGGTCGCCCGTCGCGCCCAGGCTGGCCCTGACGATCTTGCCGGTCCGGGAATGGACGATCGGGCCGAGGGCCGCGATCCTGGTGACGGCCGCCCGGGCGGTCCGGACGGCCCTGATACCCGCCGCGATCGGCCTGACCCTGACCCTGGCGCTCGCTCTCGCCCGGCGCCCGCTCGACATAGGGTTGGTTCGCGGAGGGAGCGGACGGGACGGGCTGCGGCTGGTAAGGCTGCGGCGGCGGCGTGTAGGGAACCGGGGCGCGCTCCGGCGGCGAGGCGAAACGGTCGGACAAGCCGCCGACGTCGTCTTCGTCTTCGATTTCGTAAGCTTCGCCTTCGCCCGGCGGGCGTCCGCCGCCCTGCGCTTGAAGCTGCGCGGCCTGAGCGGCCGCGATCAGACGAAAATAATGCTCGGCGTGCTGAAGATAGTTTTCCGCCGCGACCGGATCGCCGCCGGTGTGCGCGTCGCGCGCCAATTGCAGATATTTCTCGGCGACATGATGAGCGTTGCCGCGGATTTTAACGTCCGGCCCGTTGGACTCGTAAGAACGCGTCAACGAATTGGGGCCGCGCCGGTTGTTCGACGGGCGACCGCGCATCCGCTTATTCTGACCAGGTCTCATCGTTTATCCCTTATTTACCATGACTCTGAATTGGTTCGGACGGCGATCGCGCGCCCCAAGCCCCGCGCGATCGAAACGCGCGGCGTGGCGAAACCTGGAACGGCCCATTTCAACATCGGCGGATTGGGTTCTCGCAGGATCGCCCTGCCTGTCCTCGCCGCGTCCGCGCGCCGATCGCCCCGTTTGATCGGCCGCTTGGCGGTCCATCGAAAATACGGCTGCTTTGGCTTAACAGCCCGTCGCCGGTCGCGAACCTTGACCGGTTGCGTCCGCAGTTCGGCTCGCTTTGGAAACCGACCATCGCCGAAGCTGACGGCTCGACGACGAATCTATAGTTACATTAGCTCCTTTTCAACCCCTCGCCAAGAGGCAAGTTGCCCGCGGGGTCTTCCGTTCGAGAAAGCCGTCCGTCGGCGGCGGCGATCCCGGCCGCCTTCAAGTAGCGCCAGGCGTCGGCGGCGTCGGCGGCGAAGCCGATCAGGTCCATGTCCCGCGCGCCGATCATGCCGCTTTCCGCCAGCGCGTCCCAGTCGACCACCTTGCGCCAATAGACTTCGTCGACGAGCACGATCGGCATCGCCGGCGCCTTGCCGGTCTGCACCAAGGTCACCAATTCGAACAATTCGTCGAAAGTGCCGAAACCGCCGGGAAAGACCACCAACGCCTTCGCCCCCATCGCGAAATGCATCTTTCGCATCGCGAAGTAATGGAACCGGAACGTCAGCGCCGGGGTCGTGAAGCGATTGGGCTCCTGCTCGCGCGGCAAGGTGATGTTGAATCCGATGGTCGGCGCGCCCGCCTCGAAGGCGCCGCGGTTGGCCGCTTCCATGGTCCCTGGGCCGCCGCCGGTCGCCACGACATTGGGGAACGGCGGACCGCCCCGCGCCGCGCCCCCTTCCAACGAGGCGAGCCGCCCGAACTCGCGCGCCTCGGCGTACCAGAAGCTTTGCCGGCCCGGGCCGTTTTCGCGAGCGCGCGAAGAGCCGAAAACGATCAGGGTCGAGACGACGCCAAAGTTACGAAGCGCCTCCGCGGCTTTCTGGTATTCGAGCTGAAACCGCAGGCCCCGCGTCGAATCGCCGAGCAGGAACTCTTGATCGAGCGCGGGAAGGCGGTAGGCGCTCGAGGCGACTTGCGCGGCGTTCGGAGGACCGGGTTCCGTCATGGCGTCGTTTCGATCGCCCGATCCGTTGCGCGCGCTCGAGGGTTCCAGAGCCCCGGCCTAATTGTCGAGGCGCACGCCGGCCCCTTCGGCGGGCTCGCGATAGCCTTTGGGCGGGTCCGTTAACCAGTCTCGGTCGGGCTCTGGACCGAGCACGGTCGGCGCTTTCTTCTCCAGACCGACCCAGGTGAGGGGATTCCAATTGAGCGAAGGGCTCGGGCGCGTCTCGCAATTCTCGCCGGGACCCTTGGTGCACGGCCGCCGGCCGGGGGGCTGGCCCGCCGTCGCGCTCACCGTCACGACGCCGCCGTGCTCCGAAAGCGGAGAGGCTCTTTTCCTCCAGGGAATGAAGACATATTTGTCCTTTTCCGCCTTTTCTTTCCTGCGCTTCTCCACGTCGGGGTCGACGGGCCAGGCCACGTTTCCCTGCGTCGACGCGACGGCGGGCGCCGGCAACTCGACCTTGGGCGGCAGCACGATCCGGGCGCGGTCCCGGTATTCGATCGGATCCTGGGCGTCGTCGCCTCCAAAGCCGAAAATCGAACCGATGCCGACCCAAATCGGCGCCGCGCCGTCGTCGCCCGCGCGCGCAGGCGCCGCGGCGAGGCCCAGCCACAAAACGCAGGCGGCGGAAACCGCGAGGCGGCGCCGGCTAGCTTCTCCAAGCGTCAGAGACGGCATGGTCGAAAACCCCTTATCCCATTCGTCACCGCTCGCCCGAGGCGCGGCGGGACGAGATACCCGGCTATTCGTTGGTGCGACAATCCGGCGATTCGATGGCGAATCCGCATCGGCGCGCCCGGCGCGCCGTTTATTGGCGCCGCGAATTGCCGCTCTCTAACATGAAAAACCGAAAAAGGGGACTCCCGCCTCGCCGGTCAAGACCGCCGCTCGCGACTCGGGTCCGGGACGCTCGGCTTGGCCGAGCCGAACAGGCCATCGAAAATCAGCAGAGCGACCCCGATATTGATCGCGGCGTCGGCGAGATTGAAGACGAAGAAATGCCGCGCGAACGCGTGCAGGTCGAGGAAATCGGCGACCGCGCCATAGGCCAGGCGATCGTAGCCGTTGCCGAGCGCGCCGCCGATGACGGCGCCGAGGCCGAGGCCGACCAGAGGCGCGCGGGCGCGCCACAACCAGAAGCCGAGCAGCGCCGTCACCGCGAGCGTCAGCGCCAGCAGCAGCCAGTGGCCGACCGCCGATTCCTGCGCGAACAGGCTGAAGGAAATGCCGCGGTTCCAGCGCAGCGTGAAGTCGAGGAACGGCGCCAGGGCGAACGGCGCGCCGCCATCGCCGTCAAAATAACGCACGACCGCGAGTTTCGACGCCTGATCGAGGGCGAGAACGCTTAAGATCGTCAGGGCGCCAAGGTTTCGCGCTCGCGTTCGCGCCCGCATCAGGCCCGCCGAGCCGCGTTCAATTCGCGCAAGGCCGCGGCGTCGCGCGGGCTGACGTCGGGAAATTCGGGATCGGCCGCCGCGGGATCGAAATAGCGCCAGGAGCGCGCGCATTTGATTCCCTCGGCGCGCTCGACCACGACCGCGACGCCCCGAACTTCGGGCAATTGAAACGCTCCGACGGGAACGTCGGCCGTGGGTTCAAGGACGAGGTCCGACGTGATGCAGACTTCGGCGAAATCGACGCCAACGAGAACGTCATTGAACACGGCGTTGCTGATGAAGACTCGTGGCGCGGCCTCCAGCGAGGAGCCGATGCGTTTGTCGGCGCGCGCGATCTCGATCGCGCCGGTGACCACCGAGCGGATGCGGCGGATCGTCTCCCACTTCGCCGCGAGCGCCTCGTCGCGCCATTCCTCGGGAATGATGGGAAATTGTTCGAGATGGACGGAGCGCCGGTCGCTGTCCGATTTTTGCGGATCGCGCGCCGCCCAGGCTTCCTCCGAGGTGAAGACGAGGATCGGCGCGAGCCAGAGCGTCACGGCGCCGAAAATATGCTCGATCGCCTCCAACGCGCCGCGCCGCTTCACGCTCGACGGCGCCTCGCAATAGAGGGCGTCCTTGCGGATGTCGAAATAGAAGGCGGAGAGATCGGCGTTCATGAACGCCGACAGCGCCGAGATCACCCGCGCATAATCGAAATTCGCATAGGCCGCGCGCACGACGCCGTCGAGTTCGGCGAGGCGATGCAGCATCAGCCGCTCCAACTCGCCCATTTCGGCGACGCCGACCGCATCCTCGGGCCGGTAATGCGCGAGCGTGCCGAGCATCCAGCGGATCGTGTTGCGCAGCTTGCGATAATTGTCGGCGACGCTCTTGAGGATTTCCGGCCCGATGCGCTGATCGTCGGAATAGTCGACGCTCGCCACCCAAAGCCGCAATATGTCGGCGCCCGAGGCCTTGATGACGTCCTGCGGGAAGGTCTGATTGCCGAGCGACTTCGACATCTTGCGACCCTTCTCGTCGAGCGTGAAGCCGTGCGTCAGCACGACGTCGAAGGGCGCGCGGCCGCGGGTGCCGCAGCTTTCCAACAGAGACGACTGGAACCAGCCGCGATGCTGGTCGGAGCCTTCGAGATACATCACCTCGTCGACGCCGCCGTCGATCTTACGCTTGATCCCGGCGAGGCCGGGGAAATGCTCGGAGTCTTCAAGCACGAACGCGTGCGTCGAGCCCGAATCGAACCAGACCTCGACGAGGTTGTCGATCTTGTCGTAGTCGCCGGCCTTGTGCCTGTCGCCGAGGAAGCGCTGTTTGGCGCCCTCGGCAAACCACGCGTCGGCGCCCTCCTTCTCGAAGGCGTCGGCAATGCGCGCGTTCACTTCCGGATCGTAGAGAACGTCGTGTTCGCCCTTGCGCACGAAGATCGGCAACGGCACGCCCCAGGCGCGCTGGCGCGAAAGCACCCAGTCCGGTTTGCTCGCCACCATGCCGTTGATGCGGTTCTCGCCCGCCGCGGGGACCCAACGCGTCTGCTTGATCGCGTCGAGCGCGATCGCCCGCAGGGTCTGGCCCTGCGGCGCGGCGGCGTAAGGCCGGTCCATCGCGAGAAACCATTGCGGGGTGTTGCGGAAAATCACCGGCTTCTTCGAGCGCCAGGAATGGGGATATTGGTGCTTGAGTCGGCCGCGCGAGACAAGGCGCCCCACCGCGACCAGCGCCTTGATCACCGCTTCGTTGGCGTCGCCCTTCTCCCCCTTGTCGGTTATGACCCGCCGCCCCTCGAAGCCGGGCGCCTCGTCGGTGAGAGCGCCGTTTTCGTCGACGGTGTAGGGAATGCGCGTATCGATTCCGCGCTCGATCAGGCGCCGGCCGTTCGCCATCCACAGTTCGAAGTCCTCGCGGCCGTGTCCGGGCGCCGTATGGACGAATCCGGTGCCCGCGTCCTCGGTGACGTGGTCGCCGTCGAGCAGCGGGACGACAAAGCCGTAGCCGAGCGTCTGCAGCGGATGCGCGCACACCATCGCGGCGAGCGCGTCGCCGCCGAGTTCGCCGAGGAACTCGTAGGCCGCGACCTTCGCCGCGCCGAAAACGCTGGGCGCGAGCGATTGCGCCACGATGTAGGTCGCGCCGACCTTGGCCCAATTGTCGGCGGGCGCCTCCGTCACGCGATAGCGGCCGTAGCCGATGCGCCGGGAGAATGCGATCGCCCGATTCCCCGGCAAGGTCCAGGGCGTCGTCGTCCAGATGACGACCGAGGCGTCCTCGCCCTCGACAGGAAACGCCACATAAACCGTGTCGCTGGTGTGCTCCTCGTATTCGATTTCGGCTTCGGCGAGCGCCGTTTTCTCGACCACGCTCCACATCACGGGTTTGGAGCCGCGATAGAGCAGGCCATTGGCGACGAATTTGAAGATTTCGCGGGCGATTTGCGCTTCGGCGGGATAGCTCATGGTCGTGTAGGGATGGTCCCAATCGCCGACCACCCCCAAGCGCTTGAACTCCTCGCGCTGCACCGACAGCCAATGTCCGGCGTAGGCGCGGCATTCCCGACGGAAGGCGATGATCGCCGCCGAATCGGAGAAATCCGGCTTCGCCTTGCCCTTCTTGCGATAATTCTCTTCTTCGACCTTCCATTCGATGGGAAGCCCGTGGCAATCCCAGCCGGGCACGTAGTTGGAATCCTTGCCCGCCATCTGCTGCGAGCGCACCACCATGTCTTTGAGGATCTTGTTGAGGGCGTGGCCGATATGGATATTGCCGTTGGCGTAGGGCGGCCCGTCGTGCAGCACGAATTTCGGTCGCCCCTTGGCGCTTTGGCGCAACGCCGCATAGAGGCCTTCGCGCGCCCAACGCGCGAGAATCTCCGGCTCTTTTTGCGGCAGCCCGGCCCGCATGGGAAAATCGGTCTTCGGCAGAAAGAGGGTCTGCGAATAGTCGGGGCCCTGGGCAGGCGCGTCGTTCATGATAAATCGAGCCGGAAATGGTGAATTGCTGAGCGTGGGCGCTTCGAGGCGATCCGATTAGATGATTTGACCGGAATCGCCAAATGGCCGCGCGGCCAGAGCGGCGCGCGCGCGCGCGATGTCGCGCGCCATTTCCTCCTTCAGCTCTTCGAGCGAAGCGAATTTCCGCTCTTCGCGAATGCGCGCGACGAAGCGCACCTCCATCTCGCGCCCGTAGATATCGCCGGCGAAGTCGAAGAGATGCGCCTCCAGGAGGGGCGCCCCGTTGTCCGCCGTCGGGCGCACGCCGAAGCTGGCGACGCCGCCGTAGCTCCGGCCCGCCACGCGCGCGCGCACGGCGTAGACGCCATAGGCGAGGCGATTGGTCGCCTCCAGCGCGATATTGGCGGTGGGCACGCCGAGCGTGCGCCCGAGCTTTTGGCCGGACGCCACGACGCCCACCACCGCGTAGTCCCGCCCGAGGCCGCGCGCGGCGGCCGAGACGTCGCCCTGTTCGAGCGCGCGCCGAATCGCCGAGGACGAGACCACCTGGGGCTGTCCGGCCTCGTGCGCCTCGACCTTGTCGATGATTTCGACGTGAAATCCGAAGCGCGCGCCCGCCCGAGCGAGGAAGTCCGGCGTGCCCGAACGCGCCTTGCCGAAATGAAAGTCCCAGCCGACGACGACCGCGCCGACGCCGAGACGCTCCACCAGAACCTGTTCGACGAATTCCTCCGCCGTCAATCCCGCCAGAGCGGCGTCGAAGGTCAGGAACACCGCGCCATCGACGCCGAGTTCTTGCAGAGAGAGCGCCTTGACCGCGAAGGGCGTGAGCCGAAAGACGACCGGGCGCCCGGCGAAATAGTCGGCCGGATGCGGCTCGAACGTCAGCACGGCGCTCGGCGCGCCTCGCTCTCCCGCGAGCGCCTTGGTGCGCGCGATCACGGCGCCGTGGCCGCGATGCACGCCGTCGAAATTGCCGATGGCGTAGACCGCCTTTTCAAGTCCCGGCGGCCGACGCGTCGGGTCGATCGCGAGCGCGAAAGCGGGATTCGGAGGGGCCTGTTTCAAATCTGCATCCGTGGCTGGGCGGGTTTTCACGGCAAAACCGGGGTCGGCTTTCCCCAGGGGAAAACGCGCTCGGCGTCAAAGCGCGGGGAACCTGCCTCGACGCGGCGACAGGGTCAAGACGCCGCCGCGCGTCGCGCGGGCGACGGCGGCACGCTCAAGACGCCCTCGCCGTCGAGCACGACCTTGCCGTCCACCTTGCATTCGCACAGGAGCCGCACCCGGCGCCCCTTTTCCGTCAGTTCCGTCACTTCGACGCTGACGTCGACAACGTCGCCGATTTTGACCGGTCCGCGAAAGTTCAGGGTCTGCGAGATATAGACGGCGCCCGGCCCCGGCAGCCGCATGCCGATGAGACCCGAAATGAGGCTCGCCGTGTAGAGCCCGTGGACGATCCGCTCGCCGAAGCGGGTCTTGCGGGCGAAATGCTCGCTGAGGTGGATGGGATTGTGATCCCCGGAAAGCTCCGCGAAGCCGATGACGTCCTCGTTCTCCACGGTCTTCTGCAGCGTTTCGCGCATCCCGACCGCGAGGTCTTCGAAATAGAGGGTTTGAAAGGGTAGCTTCGGCATTCGCTTGGCGGACCTCCCTGGCGCTGCGTTGGAGCGCGGCATTATTTCCGGACAGCCCGATCAAGACGCCGACGCGCGGCGCCGCGAACTCGGCTCAGACCGACGATCGATCGCACTATGCGCGCATTGGCGGCAAACGACTATCAGACAATGGCGCCAAGACCCGTGGGCGCGCGTCACGGCGCCAACGCATGCATGGCGGCGATCGGCCGCAGGCTTTCGCGCGCGAACAGGCTTTGAAGCTCCTCGTCCACAGCCGCGGCGCCCGAACCGTGCAGCGCCTCGCGATGAATGCCGGCGGTGACGAAGAGCGCGTCGAGTCCTTGGCCCGCCGCCCCGGCGATGTCGGTGCGCATCGCGTCGCCGATCGCCAGAACCCGCGAACGCGCGAGCGGCGCCGCGAGCGCCGCGCCCGCCGCGGCCAGCGCCGCGTCGTAGATCGGCGCGTGCGGCTTTCCCGCGTAAATCGCCTTGCCGCCGAGCGCTTCATAGGCCTGCGCGAGCGCGCCGGCGCAATAGATCAAGTCCGCGCCGCGATGAACCACCAGGTCCGGATTGGCGCAGACGAACGTCAAGCCCCGCGCCGCCATGGCGCTGAGACGCTCGGCGTAATCGTCAGGCGTCTCGACCGTGTCGTCGAACAGGCCGGTGCACAGGACGTAGCTCGCTTCCTCGAGGCCGACCAGAACGGGCCGCTCGCCGGTCCGGGCCGCCGCCGCCTCGAACAGGGAAAGATCGCGCCCCGGCCCGATGTGGTGGACGGCAGCCGCCGCGCGTTCGGCGATGAGCCCGATGGCGACGTCGCCGGAAGTGACGATCGCGTCGAAGGCGTCGGGCGAGACGCCGAGGCGGAGCACCTGCTTGTAGATCGGCGCGCTCGGCCGCGGCGCGTTGCTGACCAGCACGACCGCGCCGCCGCGTCGACGGAACGCGACCAGCGCGTCGGAAGCGGGACGAAACGACTGCCGGCCGTTGTGCAGCACGCCCCAGATGTCGCAGAGGATGGCGTCGTAGCGGTCGGCGACGGCGCTTAAGCCTTCGATCAGCGGAACGCGCGAGGCGGGGACAATCGTGTTCATGCGCGAGGGGGCTAGGTCTCCGGCGGGATCGTGTCAAGCGCCGCGCCGCCGCTTGACGAGGCGCGCGTCCCTGGCAAGAAGGGTCGTCCAAGCCCCACGGAGCGCCCGCCCATGACCGCCGACGACCAGCCGCCGACGATTTCCTTCGACGATTTCCTCAAAGTCGACATTCGCCTCGGCACGATCGTCTCGGCCGAGCCGTTCCCCCAGGCGCGCAAACCCGCCTATCGACTGACGATCGACTTCGGCCCGGCGATCGGCGTGAAGAAGTCCTCGGCGCAGATCACCCGCCATTATCGGCTCGAGGATCTCGTCGGCCGCCAGGTCGCCGCGGTGGTCAATTTCGCTCCCCGCCAGATCGGGCCCTTCATGTCGGAGGTCTTGACCCTCGGCTTTCCCGACGCGCAGGGCGAAGTCGTGCTGATCGCCCCCAACCTCCGGGCGCCCGACGGCGGGCGGCTGTTCTGAGCGCCGAGCGCCGGAAGCGCGGCATATTCGGCCCGGGCGCGCCTCCCCGGCTTGACGGGCCCGCCCGCCCTTCCTAACTATCCTGTTTCCGGCCGTTTTCGCCGCTCTCGAGTCCAGAGGAAGCCATGTCCGCAACCGCCAAGGTCACCGACGCCAATTTCGAGGCCGACGTCATGAAGTCGAGCGAGCCGGTCGTGGTCGATTTCTGGGCGGAATGGTGCGGCCCGTGCCGGATGATCGCGCCCGCCCTCGAAGAGATCGCCTCGGAGATGAAGGGCAAGGTGAAGATCGCCAAGTTCAACGTCGACGAGAACCCGAAGATCGCGGCGCAATTGGGCATTCGCTCGATTCCGACCCTGATGGTCTTCAAGGACGGCAAGCGCGTCGCGACCAAGACGGGCGCGGGGCCGAAGAGCGAATTGGCGCGCTGGATCACCGCGTCGGTCTGAGTCTTCGCTGAACCCCGATCCTCACGGAACGCCGGCGCCCGCGCGCCGGCGTTTTCGTATGCGCGTCGCTTCGCCTTGACGCGTCCGCTCGCCGGTAGGACTGTCCCTGTCCCCGGAGGCGATTCGCCGCCCGGCTCGTGAGAGGATCATCATGTCCGCCACCACCGACGTCACGGACGCGAGCTTCGAGGCCGAGGTCATCCGGGCGAGCGAGCCGGTCGTGGTCGATTTCTGGGCCGAATGGTGCGCGCCGTGCCGGGCGATGGCGCCCTCGCTCGAGGAGCTCGCCGCCGAAATGCGCGGCAAGGTGAAGATCGCCAAGTTCAAGATGGATGACAATCCCAACGTCGTCAGCCGGTTGGGCGTCCGCTCGGCCCCCACGCTGATGATCTTCAAGGGTGGCCAACCCGTCGCCGTCAAACGCGGCGCCGGTTCGAAGAGCGAATTGGCGCGCTGGATCGCCGCCTCGGTCTGACCGGCGTTCAGGTCGGAATCCGCAGGCTCGCGCGCAATCCTCCCAGTGGGCTCGCTCCCAGGACGATGTCGCCGCCATGCGAGCGCGCGATGTCGCGCGCGATCGCCAACCCCAGTCCCGAACCGCCTTCGTCCTGGTTGCGCGCTTCGTCAAGCCGGTAAAAAGGCCGGAATACGTCTTCGCGATGCTCCGGCGCGATGCCGGGCCCGTCGTCGTCGACGTGAATCGTGACGAAACGCTGCTCGCGCGCGGCGCGCACCACGATCGTCTGACCATGGCGCTGCGCGTTGGCGAGGAGATTGCCCACGCAGCGTTTGAGCGCGAGCGGGCGCACCTTGACGTTGAGATCGCCCTTCGCCTCGACGCCGACGCGCGCGCCATGGCGCTCGGCGTCGGCGCGCAGATCGTCGAGAATCTCGCGCAGGTCCGTCATCTCCGTGGGTTCGCCGGCGTCGCCGCGCGCGAAGGCGAGATAGGCTTCGAGCATGCTCCGCATCTCGTCGACGTCCTTCTGCAACGGCTCGATTTCCGCGGACTCGTCGATCACCGCGAGCGACAGCTTGAAGCGCGTCAGGATCGTGCGCAGATCGTGGCTGACGCCGTTGAGCATCGCCGTGCGTTGTTCCGAGGCGCGTTCGATGCGCCGCTTCATTTCGATGAAGGCGTAGCCGGCTTGCCGAACTTCGCGCGCGCCGCGCGGATGGAAATCGACGTCGCGCCCCTTGCCGAAATCTTCCGCCGCCTCGGCGAGGCGCAGGATCGGGCGGATCTGGTTGCGCAGGAACAGGATGGCGACCGTGACCAGCACGATCGAGGCGCCGAGCATCCAGAGAATGAAGATATGGACGTTCGCCTCATAGGCGAGACTGCGGCGCGTCACGAAGCGCAGGACGCGGTCGCCAAAGTCCACGCGGATCTCCATCAACCCCGAGCGGCCGACGGTGTCGACCCAGAAGGGCAGGCGCAGTTGCATGGCGAGTTCTTCGGGCAGCGCGCGGGTCAGCGGATCGAGCGAGTTGAAAAACGTCTTGGGCATTCTCGGCGGCAGCGGGCCGGCCGGCATCAACTCGACATCCATGCGGAACCGTTCGGCGGCGATCGTGCGCAAGCGCTTGTCGTCCCCGCCGGGCGGGATCGCGGAATAGAGATCGACCATGGCGCCGACGTCTCGCGCGACGGCCGCCGACAGACGATGGGTGACGAGATCCCAATGGCGCTGCATGAAGACATAGGCGACCGCGGTCTGCAGCAGCACCATCGGCACGATGACGATGAGCAGGGAGCGCGCGTAAAGCCCCTTGGGCAGGAGATCGGCGAGTCCGCGCGCCCCCGATCGCCAGATTTCGCGAAACCGCCAGAGCGCTCGCCGCGCGCGCGTCGAGGCCATCGCGTTCATCCGTCGGCGACGAGGCGATAGCCCGAGCCGCGCGCCGTCTGCAGGAAGATCGGATTGGCCGGATCGTCTTCGATCTTGCGCCGGAGGCGGTTGATCTGCACGTCGACCGTGCGCTCCTGCGCGGCCGCGCCCGATCCCGACAGGGCCTCGCGCGATACGCTCGCGCCAGCGTTGGCGCAAAGCAGGCGCAAAATCTCGCGTTCGCGCTCAGTGAGGCGAACGACTTCCGGCCCGTTGCGCAATTCGCCGCGCTCCAGCGAAAAGGCGAAGGGTCCGAAGCGGACGACCGCGCCCTCGGCTTTGGCCCCGGGGGCGCGGGTTCGCCTGAGAACCGAGCCGATGCGCAACAGCAATTCGCGCGGCTCGAAGGGTTTGGCGAGGTAGTCGTCGACGCCGATCTCGAGGCCGCGAACGCGATCGGCGGCCTCGGAGCGCGCGGTGAGCATGACGATGGGCACCTCGGAGCGAAGGCGCAGGCTCGCGGCGAAGGCGAAGCCGTTTTCGCCGGGCATCATCACGTCGAGCACGATGATGTCGAACGCCAGGCTTTCGAGGAACCCCCGCGCCTCGCCCGCCGAAGCGGCGACCGTCACGCGATGGCCGTGCTTGCTCAAATAAGTGGAGAGCAGGGCGCGCAAACGCCGGTCGTCGTCGACCACCAGCACATGGGCCGCGTCGTCTTGCGGCGCGAGATGCGTTTCGCTCAAGCCTTCCTCCGGCGGCTGGCGCCGATCAATTCGATGACGCGCTCGCGTTCCCCGGCGTCGACCATCGCGATCAGGAACGCCGCCGCGTGCTCTTCGCCGCCCGGGCCGAGTCGCTCCATGGCGAGGGAAAAGCGTCGGGTCTGCAATTGCGCGAGTTCGCGGGCCAGTCTTTCGCCCTCCTGAGTGGCGTAGAGCTGACGATGGCGCCGATCATAGGCGCCGGCGCGCGCGTCGATGAAATTCTTGGCGATCAGTTCCTTGAGCACCCGGTTCAGGCTCTGCTTGGTGATCTTGAGGATGTCGAGCAGCGCCGCGATGGTCAAGCCGGGATGTCGGCTGACGAAATGCAGGACCCGGTGATGGGCGCGACCGAAACCGTAGATCTCGAGCAGACGATCGGCGTCGCCGACAAAATCCCGATAGGCGAAATAGAACAGCTCGATCAGATCGTACATCGGCGCGGCTTCGCGCTCGGACGCGGAGCGCGCGTCCGCCGTGGCGCTCGTGCGCGGCGATTCGATCATTAGGTCAGCATTGTTGACATATTAGAGCGCCCTTGCTAGGGATTGGCGACGCGAAAGCGGCTGGGCTATTTAATCCGGGCGCGGACAAAATCAAAACCGCCCCTTCGCAACCCGAGGAGCAGGCCATGGCGGGCCCGACATTCGACGATCGAGATGGATGGATTTGGTTCGACGGCCAGTTGACGCCCTGGCGCGACGCCAAGATTCACGTCCTCACCCACGCCCTGCATTACGGCAGCGCGGTTTTCGAAGGCGAGCGCGCCTATGGCGGCGCGATATTCAAGACGACCCAGCATTCCGAGCGCTTGAAGGAATCCGCGCGCATTCTCGATTTCGAGGTTCCCTGGAGCGTGGCGGATATCGACGCGGCCAAGGCCCTCGTGCTCGCCAAGAACGATTTCGTCGACGCCTATGTCCGTCCGATCGCCTGGCGCGGCTCGGAAATGATGGGCGTTTCCGCCCAGCACAATAAGATCCACCTCGCCATCGCGGCTTGGGACTGGCCGAGCTATTTCGATCCCGCGCAGCGCATGAAGGGCATCCGCCTCGACATCGCCGAGTATCGTCGCCCCGACCCGGCGACGGCCCCCTCGCGCTCGAAGGCCGCGGGCCTCTACATGATCTGCACGATCTCCAAGCATCGCGCGGAGCGGCGCGGCTACGCCGACGCCCTCATGCTGGATTGGCAGGGCCGCGTCGCGGAATGCACGGGGGCCAATGTCTTCTTCGTCAAGGACGGCGTCCTCCACACCCCGACCGCCGACTGCTTTCTCGATGGCCTGACGCGACAGACGGTGATCGAGCTCGCCCGCCGGCGCGGCCTCGAGGTGATCGAACGCCGCATCATGCCCGAGGAGCTTTCGAGCTTCAGCGAATGCTTCATCACGGGAACGGCGGCGGAGGTGACGCCGGTCGGCGAGATCGGCCCGCACAAATACGCGCCCGGCGCGGTGACCGCGGCGCTGATCGACGACTACGGCGCCGAGGTTCAGCCCAAATCGAAGGCGGCCTGATCGAAGGCGGCCTGCGCCCCGGCTCAGCCCGCCGCGCTGACGAAGCTGCCGAGCACCATCTTGCGGCCCGCGCGGTCGAAATCGACCGTGAGCTTGGGGCCGTCGACCGCGACGACGCTTCCGTTCCCGAACTTGACGTGGAACACGCGGGCGCCCACGGCGAAGGCCGAGGCGGCGTCCGTGCGCGAGACGGCGTGGCCTTCGATGACCCGCGCGCTCGCGGGCGAACCGGCCTCCTGGCGCGCCGCGCTTTCCCGCGCGCGCCGCCAGCCCGGCGTTTCATAGCGCGACGAGAACGAGGATTCGCGCTCGAAACGCGCGACGCCGTAACCGCCGTGGGCCCCGCTCGAAGCTTCCACCACGGCGACGTGATCCTCCGGCAGTTCGTCGATGAACCGCGAGGGAAGCGAGCTCTGCCATAGCCCGCGCACGCGCCGATTGGCGGCGAAATAAATTTTCACGCTGCGGCGCGCGCGCGTGATCCCGACATAAGCGAGGCGCCGCTCCTCCTCGAGCCCCGCGCGTCCGTTCTCGTCGAGCGCGCGCTGATGGGGAAACAGACCTTCCTCCCAGCCCGGCAGGAACACCATGTCGAATTCGAGGCCCTTGGCGGCATGCAGGGTCATGATCGAAACGCGCTCGGCGCCTTCGCCGCTCTCGACGTCCATGACCAGCGAGACGTGTTCGAGAAACGCCGCGAGAGTCGGGAAATCGCCCATCGAGCGCACGAATTCCTTCAGGTTTTCCAGCCTTCCCGCGGCGTCCGCGGTGCGCTCGGCCTTCCACATGTCGATCAGGCCGCTCTCCTCGAGGATCGTCTGGGCGAGTTCTTCATGCGGCGCGACGTCGATCTGCGCCGACCAGCGCTCGAAGGCGCCCAGCAGGTCGCGCAGGATCTGGCGCGGCCGCGCCTTCAGCTCCTCGGTTTCGACCAGCACGCGCGCCGCGCGCATGAGCGAAACGCCCGCGCTCCGGCGATAGGCGTGCAACAGATTCAGCGTCGCTTCGCCGAGCCCGCGTCGGGGCAGATTATAGATGCGCTCGAAAGCCAGATCGTCGTCCGGCTGGGCGACGCAGCGCAGATAGGCCAGCGCGTCGCGGATTTCGGCCCGCTCGTAGAATCGCGGTCCGCCGATCACCTTATAGGGGATGCCGAGCTCGATGAAGCGCTCCTCGAACTCGCGCATTTGGGCCGAGGCGCGCACGAGAATGGCGATCTCGCCCAGCGAAACGCCGGCGCGCTGCGCCGATTCGATTTCCTCGCCGACGACGCGCGCCTCCTCCTTGCTGTCCCACAGGCCGGTCACCGTCGGCTTTTCGCCGGCTTCGGCGCTGGTGTAGAGCGTCTTGCCCAAGCGATTGCTGTTGTGGGCGATCAGCCCCGCGGCGACCGCGAGGATATGGCCGCCCGAACGGTAATTCCGCTCGAGGCGGATGACCTTGGCGCCGGGGAAATCGTGCTCGAAGCGAAGGATGTTGTCGACGTCGGCGCCGCGCCAGCCGTAAATCGACTGGTCGTCGTCGCCGACGCAGCAGAGATTGCGATGTCCCTGCGCGAGCAGCCGCAGCCACAGATATTGCACGACGTTGGTGTCCTGATATTCATCGACGAGAATGTAGCGCCAGCGATTCTGATACTGCGCGAGAATCTCCGCGCGCTCGCGAAAGAGGCGCAGGCTTTCGAGCAGCAGGTCGCCGAAATCGACGGCGTTGAGCGCCTTCAGGCGCTCCTGATAGGCGCCGTAGAGCGCGCCGCCGCGGCCGTTGGCGAAGGCGCTCGCCTCGCCGGGCGGAACATGCGCGGGATCCAGGCCGCGATTCTTCCACGCGTCGATTTGGCTCGCCAGCGCCCGCGCCGGCCAGCGCTTGTCGTCGATATTCTCCGCCCGCAGGATCTGTTTGAGGAGGCGGATTTGGTCGTCGGCGTCGAGGATCGTGAAATTCGGCTTGAGACCCACCAGTTCGGCGTGGCGGCGCAAGATCTTGGCGCCGATCGAATGAAAAGTGCCCATCCAGGGCATGCCCTCGACGACGCCGGTCAGGACGCCGACGCGCTCGCGCATCTCGCGCGCCGCCTTGTTGGTGAAGGTGACCGCGAGAATCTCGTGCGGCTTGGCGCGGCCGGTGGCGATGATATGGGCGATGCGCGTGGTCAGAACCCGCGTCTTGCCGACGCCGGCCCCGGCGAGCACGAGCACCGGCCCGTCGAGCGCTTCGACCGCGCGGCGCTGTTCCTCGTTCAAGCCCTTGAGATAGCGCGGCGCGGCGCCGGCGCCGGCCCGCGCCGAAAGGCTCCGCGTTTGAGCGGCGGCGGTCGCTTCGGGCGGAATCGGATCAAGACGGACGGACAACGGGCAAGTCTCGCGACGCATGAGGAATCATGCGTCGGCGCGCCGCGTCGCGCAACGGAAATCAGCGATCCCCGGCGCGCGCCAGTCAATTCCAGTGGTTGATCTGAATGGCCGCCGGCGTGAGAATGGCGGCGAAGAGGCCGGGCAGAAAGAACAGAATCATCGGCACGGTCAGCGTCGGCGGAAGCGACGCCGCCTTCTTTTCCGCGGCGTTCATTCGCTGATCGCGGCTTTCCTGGCTGAGCACGCGCAGCGCAGCGCCCAGCGGCGTGCCGTAGCGCTCGGCCTGGATCAGGACGGTGCTGAGAGAGCGAATCGATTCGAGCCCCGTGCGGCCGTTGAAATTTTCGAAGGCGGTGCGCCGGTCCGGGAGATAGGACATTTCCGCCGCCAGCAAGGTCAGCTCCTCGGCCATGTCGATGCTCTCGACGCCGACTTCCGCGCTCACCTTACGCACCGTATGCTCGATCGACATGCCCGATTCGGCGCAGATCAACATCAGATCGAGCATATTGGGATAGGCGCGCTCCAAGGACTTCTGCCGCTTGGCCGTCGAATTGCGCAGATAGAGTTCCGGCGCCTTGACGCCCAGATACATCGCGAACATGACAAAGCCGATCCTCATCGGCAGCGGCTGAGTCCATTTCGCGATGATGAAAATATAGACGATCGCACATACGGCGAACACGATCGGCGCGACAAGCCGAAAGGTGACGAAGGCGTATTCGGCGCCCGCGCCGCGGAACCCGGCCCGCGCCAGAGTCTCCTTGGCTTTCTCCGTGCTCAGCCAGGTCGTCAGGTTGAGCGCGTCGACGACATTCTTCAGTATGGTGCTGGGCTTGACGCGCAATTGCTTCTTGCCTGGGCTGGCGACCAGCCTTTCGCGCTCTCGCATGCGGATGCGTTCCCGCTCGGAGCTGACCGCCTTGATTCGGCGCGAGAGATTGTCGGTCTGCAGCAGCGGCACGAACACCATTAGAACGGTCGCCGCGCAGCCGAGCGCGGCGAGGAGAAACGCCATAAAATGCGCATCGCCCAATTCGTTTATGACATCGTCCAACATCAGGCTTGTCCGATCAGAAATCGAAGTTGATCATCTTCTTCATCATCGCGACGCCGATGCTCATCCAGAATATTGCGATCGCCGCGATCACCCGGCCGTGCTGCGTCGACCACAGCAGCATGATATATTTCGGCGAGGACAGATAAAGCAGGCCCGTGACGACGAAGGGAACCAAGCCGATGATGATCGCGGAAGCCTTGGCTTCCATCGCCATCGCGCTGATTTTTCCCTTCATTTTCTTTCGCTCACGCAAGGTTCGCGACAAGTTGCCGATCGCCTCGGACAGGTTGCCGCCGGCCTGATTCTGGATGCCGATGACGATCGAAAAGAAATTCGTCTCGCTGACCGGCACACGCTGAGCCATTTTCTCGACCGCTTCCGGCAGCGGCAGGCCGAGCGCCTGGGCCTCGACGATCCTGCGAAATTCCGAGCGCAGTGGCTCGGGCGATTCGTTGGCGATGATGCGCAACGTGTCGCCGAGCGGAAGACCGGCCTTGACGCCGCGCACGATGATATCCAGCGCATTGGGAAATATAGAAACGAATTTGTTGATTCGGCGCGCGCGAAGCCGGGCGAGGACGAGATTGGGAAGGCCGAGGCCGCTCATGGCCACGATCAGACCCGCCAGCAGCGGGCTTTCCGACTTGACGTAGGCGAAACCGCCGAGCGCGACGGCGATGACCGCGAAGACGATGATGAACTGTTGACGGGACATCGTCAGCCCGGCTTGCTCGATGCGCGTTTGCAAGTCGGGGCGCTTGCCCTTCGCTTTATTTTCCAGCTCCTTGATGTTTTCGGCGATCTGCTTCTTCTTCGCGGCCCGGTCGACCGTGCCGGCGCTCGCCTTCACCTCGGTTTTCTTAATCTTAAGCGCCGCGCGCCGTTTGTCCGCTCGCGAATCGCCGCCGGCGAACGCGAATGCCAGACCCCCGCACGCGAGGATCACGCAGCCCGCCGCCAAAATCGTGTTATTGACCATTGCTCCGTATCCCAGCGTGTCGAAGCGCTAAGGCGCTTCGTTGATCTCCGAGGCGTCGAGCGCCGCGGCCAGGCGCTGCTCCTCGCCGAAGTAGCGCGCGCGGTCCCAAAAGCGCGGCCGGCCGATTCCGGTCGAACGATGCCGGCCCTTGAGTTTGCCTTGCGCGTCCTCGCCCAGGACTTCGTAGACAAACAGATCCTGGGTGATGATGACGTCGCCCTCCATCCCCATCACCTCGGTGATATGGGTTATCCGCCGCGATCCGTCGCGCAGGCGCGCGGCCTGCACGATCACATCGACCGAAGAGCTGATCATCTCGCGAATGGTGTGCGAAGGCAGGGAATAGCCGCCCATCGTGATCATCGATTCGATACGGCTGAGCGCCTCGCGCGGCGAATTGGCGTGGAGCGTCCCCATCGAGCCGTCGTGACCGGTGTTCATCGCCTGCAGGAGATCGAAAGCCTCCGGTCCGCGCACTTCGCCGACGATGATCCGCTCGGGCCGCATGCGCAGGCAGTTCTTCACGAGATCGCGCATCGTGACCTGCCCGGCGCCCTCGAGATTGGGCGGACGCGTTTCCAGACGCACGACATGCGGTTGTTGCAACTGCAATTCCGCCGCGTCTTCGCAGGTGATGATCCGCTCGTCCGGTTCGATGTAATGAGTCAGGCAATTGAGCAGCGTCGTCTTGCCCGAGCCCGTGCCGCCGGAAATGACGACGTTGCAGCGAACGCGGCCGATGATCTTGAGGATTTCGGCTCCGGTCGGCGAAATCGAGCCGAACCGCGTGAGCTGATCGAGGGTCAGCTTGTCCTTCTTGAATTTGCGGATCGTCAACGCCGCGCCGTCGATCGCCAATGGCGGCGCGATGACGTTGACGCGCGAGCCGTCCATCAGGCGGGCGTCGCAGATCGGCGAGGCCTCGTCGACGCGCCGACCGACCTGACTGACGATACGCTGGCAGATGTTCATCAACTGGGCGGCGTCGCGAAATCGAACGTTGGTCAATTGGATCTTGCCGCCGACTTCGATGAAGCAGCGCGTCGGGCCGTTGACCATGATGTCGGCGATGTCGTCGCGCGACAACAGCGGCTCGAGCGGCCCGTAACCGAGCACGTCGTTGCAGATATCGTCGAGCAGGTCCTCTTGCTCGGAGATCGACAGGACGAGATTCTTGATCGTCACGATTTCGTGGACGATGTCGCGAATTTCCTCGCGCGCGCTCTCCGGATCGAGCTTGGCCAACGCCGCCAGATCGATCGCCTCGATCAGCGCGCCGAAGATCATCGACTTGGTTTGAAAATAGCTGTCGGACCGGCGTTCCGGTTGCGCCAGGGACGGCGGCTCGGCGCTGGCTGGCGACTTCGTCGACTCCGGCCGGGGCGCGAGCGCGCCGGCCGGAGTCGGCGCCGCCTGGGCGCTCAATCCGGGATTGGACCGCTTACCGAACATGCTCTATTTCCCTGCGTCTGCGGCCGCCGTGCGCGGCGCCGACCGCGAGCGCCGACGTTTGCGGTGTTTTGATGCGCGGCTCTCAAGCTTTCTTTCGGACGAATTTGGCGATGAACGGATCGAGCAGGCCGCGCTTGGCCTTGCGCGCCTCGCCGCGGCCCGCGACCTCGTTGGCGAGATCGGCGAAGATTTCGGCGATTTTTCCCTTGGCTTCGATTTCGGCGATCATCTGCCCGTTATTGGCCGCGGCGCCGAAGAGCTTGGCGTCGTGAGGGATGACGGCGAATGGCTCCATTTCCACGGTCTTGGCGAAATCCGCCACCGAGATTTCCGGGCGCCTGGGCATGCCGACGCCATTGACGATCAGACGGGGCGGATAGTCATTGGGCCGCGAGCCGCGGATGTTGTCGATGATGTTCTTGGCGTTGCGCAAGTTGGCCAGATCCGGCCCGGCGACGATGACGACTTCGTCCGAGCCGACGAGCATGCGTCGCGTCCAGGCGGTCCAGGCGTGAGGAATGTCGAGAACGATCCAGGGCGCCGAGGCGCGCATCGTATCGACGACCGAGTCGAACGACGTCTCGGAAAAATCATAGAGGCGGTCGAGCGTCGCCGGCGCCGCCAACAGGTGCAAATTGTCGCCGCACTTGGACAGAAGACGGTCGATGAGCGTCGCGTCGACGCGTTCAGGCGCGAACACCGCCTCCGCGACGCCCTGCGGCGGATCCTGGTTGTAGTCGAGGCCCGCCGTGCCGAAGCCGAGGTCGAAGTCCGCGACGATCGTCGCCATTTCCAGCCCCGTGGCGAGCGCCCAGGAAAGATTATGGGCGACCGTCGACGATCCGACGCCGCCCTTGGCGCCGATGACGGAGATCACGCGTCCCAGCGGTTTGGCGCCGGCCGTGCGAAAGAGATGCGAAATCGCCTGGACGAACTCGACCGCGCTGAATGGCGCGACGAGATACTCGCTGACCCCACGCGCCATCAACTGCCGGTAGAGCACGATATCGTTCACTCTGCCGAGAATGACGACCTTCGTTCCCGCGTCGCAATATTGCGAGAGTTCGTCGAGTTGCTCGATGAGCGATTCGCGGTTCGCCGTCGCCTCGAGCACGATGACGTTCGGCGTCGGAGCGTTGCGGTACGCCTCGACCGCGGCGACCGCTCCGCCCATGTTCTGCTTGACATGGGTCTTGCTCATGCGGCGATCGCCGATCGCCGCCTGGACGACGGCGGCGGTTTCCGGGGTCTCGCAAAAGGCTTGAATGGAGACGCGAGGAATCGGATCGATTTGCGGGATGGCCGTCCCCCGCGGGGCGGCGAGCGGCTCCGCCTGCTCGACTGCCTGAACGCGCATGGCTCAGCCTCCCGTTCCGACTTGGCCGATCGCCGTGTTCTGAATCTTCCAGTTGGTCCCGGGATCTTGGCCGTTGCGCACGTCGACGATCGCCCGCAACCGCATGTTCACGTCCGGGGGGTCGCTCGCGCGCGTTTGCGCGAGATCGCGGGGATCGTCGACCTGGGCGGCGAGCACGGACTGGGTCGCGCAGCCAAAATTCGGGTAAGCGTCGTTCTTCCAGCCCTCGATCGAGCCGCCCGACGCCAAATCGCTCGGCCACTGGCCGCATGGCGTGGGCACGCTGGCCTTCAGGCCTTGAAATATCAGCCGCACCGGCGACGCGCGCGTCGCGGCGGCGGCGGGGTAGACGCCGACGCCGATATAACCGCGCAGCCCGGTCGAGGCCAAGGTTCGGCGAATCTCGTCGATGATCCGGCTGTTCCTCTCTCTTTGGCCTGCCGGCGCCAGAATGGTGATCCGGCCCGTGCCCAAAGCGCGATAGCGCTCGGCGAAGCCGCGAATATTGGCCACCGACTGCGAATCGAGGCCGGCGCCGATGGGATAGACGTCGAGCATCGTCGGCGCCTGAGCGAGAACGATCGGATGACGCTGGTGATAATCGCCCGGCTCGATCCCGTCGTTGGAAGCATAGTCGACGCCGCAGCCCGCGAGCGGGGAGGCCGCGACGCTGGCGAGGAGAAGCCAGCCGAAGGGCAGGGCTCGTAAGCGGCGTTGGGTTGGGTTCCTCGACATGACAGGACTCTCGTTTGATGGCGGCGGCATGGTCTCGTCTTTGCTCAGTCGGTGATGAATCCGACCTTGCCGGAGTACCCGGGCATGGGCTGCAGGGCGCCCGAACTCGAATAAATTCGATTGACGCGCCCGAGCAGCCAGGACTGGGGATCGCTCGCTTCGCTGAAATTGGCGTCGGGCCGCACCACGTCGCGCGGATCGATCGCATGCACGATGTAGGGCGTGACGACGATCAGCAGCTCGGTTTCCTCGCGCAGGTAGTCGCGTGAGCGAAACAGAGTTCCGAGGACCGGCAAATTCATCAGGCCAGGCACGCCGTTGATCGCCTGTTGCGTCTTCGTCGAAATGAGGCCGGCCGAAGCGATCGACCCCCCCGACGGCAATTCGACGGTCGTTTCGTTCTTGCGCGTGCGGAAGCCCGGAACCGACGCGCCGAAGATGTTGACTTGCGTCGAGGTGTCGATATCCGTCACTTCCGTGGCGACGCGCAATTGGATGCGGCCCGGCGAAAGAACCACCGGAGTGAAATTCAGCGTGACGCCATAGGGCTGCTGAATGATGGTGGGCGTGCAAACGTTGCCGCTGCAGCTTTCGCCATTGAGGATCGGGACCGTGCCGCCGGCGAGGAACTTGGCGCTTTCCCCGGAGACGGCGGTGACCGTCGGTTCGGCGAGGGTGCGCGCGACGCCCTGGCGTTCGAACGCCGCGAGCGTCGCCGATATGTTCTGCCCCGCCGTGACCCAGCCCAAGGTCGCCGCCGTATTGCTCAGCGTGCCGTTGACGGAGAAGGGATTGCTGACGGTGAAGCCGTTCGAGCCGGAGCCGACGCCCGTCATGTTGACGCCGAGCTGTTTGACGATGTCGCGGCGAATTTCGGTGATGGCGACGCGCAGGCTGACCTGGTCGAGGCCGCGGATGATCAGCGAGTTGATCACCTTGCCTTGCGGGGTGGTCGAGGTGGTCGAGCGGCTCGAGACGGCCGAGGTGGCCGAAGCGGTCGAGGTGGTCGAAGTGGTCGCTCCGGCCGGCGCGACCGAACCTTCGCCCGCGTTGTTAACTTGGCTGAGGTAGCCGTTGGCGATATCGATCGCCTTTTGCGCATCCCCGGCCGAGGCGACCGATCCCGTAAGGATGATCGATTCGGAGACCGTGCGAACGCGAATGTCGTTGCCCGGAATCGCAGTGTCGAGCAATTCCTTCAGGCTCCCGACATCGCGCCCAACGGAAATTTCGTACTTGGCGATCTTGCGGCCGTCCGCGGCGAGCGCGAAGATCGTCGTCTGGCCGGCCGCCAGGGTGGAAATATAGATGCGGCGCGCCGAGCGCACGATGGCGTTGGCGACCTTGGGCTCGCCGACGAAGATTTCGGCCGCGTCCTCGGGCAGATCGCAGATCACCGACCGGCCGACGCCGAGCTGCAAGGTCTTGACCGCGCCGTCCGCGACGTTGCACTCCGACGAGGGCGCCGCCGCGTCTCCCGACAGTGCCGGCGTTTGCGGCGCGAGCGCGAAGAACGCGATCGCCGCGCCGATCGAAAGGGCGGACCGGCGCGCGAAGCGATGCCTTGTCATGCGGCGATCCTCAACCTTGAACTTTGCCATGGCCGCCCTCTTCATCAGCGCGTCGCAGTCTGCGGAGCGCCGTAGCGCACGATCGTCAAACTATTGGGCCCGCCGCCGCTGTTGGCCTCGCTGGCCGTTTCGGCCTGGCCGGCGCTGTCGGCCAGACTGCGCAGGACCAGATGCAGGTTCGCGTTGCCGGCATGCTGGGCCAGGATGATCAATTCGACCTGCGCCGGATCGAGCTCCAAGGTCGCGTTGGCCCCGACCACGACCTTCTTGCCGTTTTCTTCCTGAACGTTCTGTCCGATCGCGAGAACGCGAACATTGGTCAGGATGGTTTGCGCGCCGATCACTTCGACCCCGCGGGCTTTCGTCGCCTCGTCGTCGCGATAAATCTTGATGACGTCGACCCGGTCGTTGGGAAGGATAAAGCCGCCGGCGTAAGAATCGCCGGAATTGTCGATCTTGATCGCGACCGCGCGCATTCCCGGCGGCAAGATCGCGGACATGAAGCCGCTGTTGCCGCCCTTGACGAGCTTGTCCCGGCGCATCGGTTCGCCGCGCAAGAACGCCTCCCGGGTCAACGATCCCTTGACGTCCTCCATGACGTTCGGGCCGCTCGATTTGGCGATCATGTATTCGGAGATCGCCGCTTTCGGCCACGGCTGCCAAGCGGTCGAGCCTTCGCCGACTTGAGCGCCCATCGGCATGTCCTGCGCGGCCACCAGGACCTCGTCCGTCTCGATCTTGGGCGCCTGGACGACATGGGGCGGCGGCGGCGGAGACGACGAATTGTTGAACAGAACATAGGCCGCGCCGAAAGCGACGACGGTCAAGCCGAGAACCGCGATTTGCACTTTGTTCATGAACTCAGGCCCTTTTCGCGCCGCGAGACGCTACGTGAGGGCAATAAGAGCAGCCAATCGTCAAATTACGGTTAATCAGGCGTATCTAAGTGATTACCGAAGGATGAAGGCCGCGGGCCGGCCGCCCTCCTGGCGCGGCCCGCCGCCGGGCCGAGCGCTTACAGGCTCGCCGCGGCCTGCCAAATCTGCGTATGGGGGTAGAGCATCATTCCCGCCGCGGCGAGCGCGATCCCGTAGGGGACGCCGGTCTTGCGGTCGTGCAGCCGCGCGATCCATTCGTGGCGGGAAAGCCAAGTCGGCAAAACGAAGCGGCGTCCCAGCAGAATGACGAGGGTCAGCGCGCCCCCGTAGACGGCGGCGGACAGGCCGTAGTCGAGAATCATGCCCCAGCCGAGCCAAAGCGCCGTCGCCGCGGCGAGTTTGGCGTCGCCGCCGCCGATCCAGCCGAGCGCGAACAGGCCGAACATCGCCGCCAGGACCGCGGCGGCGCAGGAAAGATGGATCAAGATGACGCCCCAGGGAACGCCGACCGCGACGGCCAGGACGAAATAGCCGATCGCCAGGGCCGCGCAAACGCGGTTGGGGATCGTCATCGTGACGAGATCCATCGACGCCGCCAAGGCCATCGCGGCGGGAAAGAAAACGATTGTCGCCGGGATGAGGATCGTCGCAGCCATGGTTCGCCAGTCGTGATCGAGGGGTCGCAGCGTTGGAATCTAGCGGCCAAACGTTGCTTCGCGGTTACCTCCGCGAAAAGGAAAAGGCGCTGGCGGAGGGAAGCGCGCCGGCGCCTTCGAAAAGTCTTTGCAGCCCGTCGCGTTTATTTTAGCGCGCCGCTGACTTCGGCGAACTCGCTGCTCAGACTGGTGCCGAGAACCTGCAAGGAACCGATGATGAAGACGGCGATCAACGAGGCGATCAGCGCGTATTCGATCGCGGTGGCGCCGAATTCGTCGGCGACGACTAACTTCAGACGCTTGATCATGAATTTGCTCCGGCCCGGGGAATTGCGTCTCTATGGCGCCTCCATCGCGACCCTAAGGAATCGCGCCAGTGTGGCGGCGCGTTGCTTCCGCGGAGTTAATTCAATTGCAAGCATTCGATGGTCGTCGCCTTGGCGCGCCGAATGGTTAAGGCGCGATTAAGGGCCTCCATGCAGGATTTCGAAAGCCGAACTCCATCCTTCCAACAAGAATCCTGCTCCATCAAACAACCCTAGCCCGGGCTGTCGGCCGCTTTCAGACAAGCGCGGCGCGCGGAGAGGTTTCGGCATGCGCGAGAGAATAAAGGCCGACATCGACCGAGCCCGCGCGAAACCCCGCCTCGCAATAGCAGAGGTAATATTCCCACAGGCGCTTGAAAGACGGCTTGTATCCCAACCGCTCGATTTCCGGCCAGGCGTCGAGAAAACGGCGGCGCCACTCGCGCAGCGTCAGCGCGTAGCTGTCGCCGAAGGTTTCGGCGCCGACGAGTCTCAGGCCCGCGCGCTCGATCGTTTCGCGCAGCATCGACTTGGACGGCAGGAACCCGCCGGGAAAAATGAAGCGTTGAATGAAGTCCGGCCTGCGGCAATAATCCGCGAAGCGATCCTCGGCGATGGTGATCGCCTGCAGCACGCAAAGTCCCCCCGGCTTCAAGCGGTCGCGAATCGTCTCGAAATATCGCGGAATATATTCCCGCCCGACCGCTTCGATCATCTCGATCGAGACAATGCGGTCGAACCGGCCCTCGACGTCGCGATAATCCTGCAATTTGAATTCGACCCGCGCGTCGAGCGCCTCCTCGCGCACCAGGTCGCGAGCCCGCGACAACTGCGCCGGCGAAATCGTGACGCCCGTGACCCGAGCGGCCCCCGCCCTGGCGATCGTCGCCGCGAGCCCGCCCCAGCCGCTGCCGATTTCGAGCACGGTCGAGGCGCCGGAGAGCTTCAACGCCTCGACGATGCGCGCGAGCTTGGTTTGCTGAGCCTGCTCGAGCGTCGCGTCGGCGCGTGGAAAGATCGCCGACGAATAGATCATGCGCGCGTCGAGCCAGAGCTGGTAGAATTCGTTGCCGAGATCATAATGCGCTTCGATATTTCGCCGGCTGCCGGAGGGCGTATTGGCGTTGCGCCGATGCGCGAGCCAATTGACGAGACGAAACGGCGCCATGCCCCTCAGGGCGTCCATCAGGCGCTGGCCGTTGCGCGCGCCGAGTTCGATCAGCGCCTCGATGTCCGAACTCGCCCAATCCGCGTCGAAATAGCTGGCGGCCAAGCCGACGTCGCCCTCGGTGAATAGGCGCCGCACGCCGCGCCAACTCCGGAACGAGATGTCCGCGCTGGGACCCGGCAGGGCGCCGACGCGTTCGACCCGCTCGCCGGACGGCAGCTCGACGGCGAGGCGACCGACCTCGATAACCGACAGAATCTTCGAAAGCGCGAAGCCGGCGACGCTCGACGGCCAAGCGCGCGGACCCTTTCCGCTCGGACGCTCTGCAGGCGAACGCGCTGATCCCATGTTCCCCTTCCCCGGCCTTCCCATCGGCTTGGGCGCCGCAAAAAGACGGACGGACCGGGCCGGCGGCAAGGGATTTCAGCCGCCGGACGCCGACGACACGGCAATAGTGGCGCCGCTCCATCACCGAGACAAGGCCCCTTGAACAGCCGACTTCGTCCGAGAGGGCCCGGCTGCGATTCACGACGCGGCGAGGTCGAGCCAGCACCGGCCCTCGCGATCCTCGACCTCGACCAGCCAGAGGTCCGGATCGAAGGCGATCTCCCGCGCCATTCGCGCTTCCACGAAATCGGCCTCGACCCATTCCTGCTTGTGCGCGCGCGTCCACAGTCGCTCGACGCCGCGAGCGCCAACTTCCGATTGCGGCGCCGGCTCGAACAGCGCGGCGCGCCCGTCGAGCCGATCGATCTTGACGTAGATCGCGCCCGCCTCGGCGGCGCCGCGGCGGCGCAAGACCGCGACCGCGCCTTCGACCGCCACGCGCCTGAGATAGGCGGCGACCCAAATGTCCGATCGCAGCCGCATGCGCCTATCGCCCGGAAGCGCTGGCGGCCGTCGTCAGTTGCTTGAGCAGGCGCGGCGTGACGTCCGTCGAGACGGGGAGCGAATGGGCGCGCTCGAAATCGCGCAGCGCCGCCGACGTCGCCGCGTTCGCAAGCCCATCGGCCTTAAGGACATAGCCGAGCTTGATCAGCGCATTCTGCGCCGCCAGGATCTGCTTTTGGCCCTCCTTGCCGGAATCCGCGCGCAAGATGTCGCCGATCGCGTCGACGCCGTGGGCGCTCGGCGCGGGTTCGACGCCGCTCCCGAGATTGGCCGGCCGCGTCGGCGGCAGCACCGCGGCGGGCGGCGAATCGTCCGCTTTGGCCGCCTGGGGCGCCGGCGCGGCGGCGGGCGGCGGCGCCCCGACGGCCGGCGGACGAGCGGCGAAGAATGGGGCGGGATGGCGTTCATGTTGAAGGGTCAAGGCGTTGACCACGATTCCGGTCAGCACCGCCGCCAGCGCGGCGCCGGCGTATCCCCGCGCGGGCAGGGCGCGCAGGCGTCGGAACGTCGCGGCGAGGAAGCCCGCATGTCCTGTCCGCAACGCCGAACGCGCGGGCCCGGAGAGAACCGAATCATGACGCATGCGCGCTAACGCCTCAGGCAATCTTCTTCTCCTGGATCGAGTCGGACGCGCGCGGCGCGCCGCGATGGCCAAAATTGGACGCGGTCTCCAGGCACGCCGCCGCGGCGCGGCCGGACTTCTCTTCGGAGCGGCAAACGAGGGGCAAGCGCGCGGTCACGCGCGTCCCGACGCCCGCGACGCTTTCGAGCAGCAAAGCGCCGCCATGCAGTCCGACCAGACCGCGCACCAGCGACAGCCCCAGTCCAGCCCCCTCGAAACCGCGGTCGTACTCGGCGCGAACCTGAAAGAAGGGATCGCCGAGCCGCGGCAGAAATTCTGCGGGGATGCCGATGCCGGTGTCCGTGACATGAATATGTACGGCGTCGCCGACGACGTCGGCGCCAACGGTGATCCGGCCGCCGGCCTCGGTGAATTTCACCGCATTGGATAGCAGATTAATCAGGATCTGGCGACAGGCGCGCTTGTCGGCGATCAATTCGCCCGCGCCGCTCGTCGGCGCCCTGACGATCTCGATCCCGCCGGCTTCGGCCTTGAGCCGAAGCATGTCGCAGCAATCGGCGATCAGCGGCGCGATGTCGAAGGGCTCGGGCAGGATCCGGAATTTGCCCGCCGCGATTTTCGACGTGTCGAGGATGAGATTGACCATGGAGAGAAGGTGTTCGGCGGAGGCGTGGATGATCTTGGCGTATTCGCTTTGCTTGGCCGCCTCGCGCGGCGCCAGTTCCGGATCGCCGAGCATTTCCGAGAATCCGAGGATCGCGTTGAGCGGCGTGCGCAATTCGTGGCTGACATTGGCCAGAAGTCGATCTTTCCAGGAATTGGCGAGTTCGGCTTCGGCGCGCGCCGCCTCGAGCCTTTGCTCGGCGGTCTTGGCGTCGGTGACGTTGCGCACCACGGACATCGCGGCGGCGCCGTCGCCATCCCGGCCGCCATTCGAATCGGGGCTGAATCGGTGAACCCGGATTTCCGCCCATGCGAAAATCGGTTCGTCGTATCCGCCGGTGCGCAGCCGCACCATTGCGGTCATCGTTTCATCGCGCCGCGCCGCCGTGTCGATCGTGTAGAGGTAGGCGGGGCGGTCGGCGACATGGATCCGGTTGAAGAAGCCGCGGCCGAGCAGGCTGTCGGTGGCGAGGCCGAACAAGGCCGGCGCGTCGCCGCTCGCCGATATCACGCCGCCGGCCGCGTCGTGGCGCATGACCAGATCGCCGATCGCGTCCGAAAGAACCTCATAGCGCCTCGAATTGGCGATTTCGACGCGGCGGCGCGCCAGGCGCATCCTGCGCCCGCCCAACAAGTGCAGGGCCGCGTAAGCGGCGGTCGGCGCGGCGATCGCGGCCGCGCCGCCCGCGCTCAGCGGCGTCGCGCCGCCGATGAGTCCGGCGTTGTGCGCGGCCGCGAGGGCGAGCAAGACCGCGATCGCGATGAGGCTTGCGAACCGCAACATCGACGACGAACCGGAAATCGCGGCTTCGAGCGGAAGCAGCATCAACCATCCCAAGCTGAGCTCGGGCGACAATCCCGCGCCGACCGTCACGATGAGGACGAGCAGAACCAGACCGAACAGCGAAATGAGCTGGGCCTCCAACAAATTTCCGGTGCGCGCGAGATGGGCGATCGCGGCCAAGGGCGCGATCAGCCAAGCGACCGCGCCGAGCTGCCAAATCGCGCTCGCTCCGGCCAGAGCGAGATAGCGCGGAACGAAGGCGGCCACGAAAACGAGGGTCGCCAAACGCGCTAATATGAACAGCTCGTGGCGCGCGCGCTCGGCCTGAGAGACGCGGGCGTCGCGATGGACGAGATCTTCGATGCGCCGTCGCGCGATGGGAATAGGGGACACGAACCTCGGCCTCCGCGACCTTCGGGTCGATTCGACCACCCCCGAACGATCCCAGTCCGCCCTTAAATCAACCCTAAAACCGGCGGCGCCCGCTTCGCCCGAGGTCGCTTTGAGGGCCGCCGGCGACAATTGCCTGCCTTCATGGTTACCAAATCGTTGCCGGGCCGCGGCTTGGCGTTGCCGCCGGGTTAATTCAAGCCGTCGAATGCGCGGCTTTCCCGGTACGAGAGTTCAATTCCGACGCGCTAGGGTGGACCTCGCCGCCATCGTGTCCGGCGGCGTTTCACGGCTCGAAGCACGCTCATGGGTTTCCTCCTGCGATCCGCCTTTTGGCTCGGCCTGGTTTTCCACGCGATGCCTTGGGGCGACGCGCGACTGACGGACGCCGTCCCGGCCGCGCGGGCCGCGCTCGCCGCCGGCATAGCCGCGCAGACTCAGGAGGGAGCGGCCTCGGCGATCGCGAGCGCGGTTCTGCGCACGACGCTCGAGCCGCAGCCGGCGAGCGCCGGCAAAGCCGCGACGCGCCCCGAGCCCTCGGCCAAAACGAGGCGCGCCTCGATTGACACGCTCTCCCTCAGCGATCGCCTCGCGCCATGGCGCGGCGCCGGCCTGCGCTCGACCCTTTGAGCGCGCCATGCGCGAGGCTGGCCCTCGCCGGGCAAAAGCGGATATAAGCGAAACGTTCAACGTTTCCGCGAGCGCGCCGCTGACCCCGATCGAAGCCATCCGTGCCGATTTCGCCTTCCTCGAGGAATGGGAGGACCGCTATCGCTACGTCATCGAGCTCGGCCGCACGCTCGAGCCGCTGAGCGAGGCCGAGCGCGACGACGCCAACAAGGTGCGCGGCTGCGTCAGCCAAGTGTGGCTGCTACGCGAGACGCGTCGGGACGCGGCCGGACGAACGATTCTGCACTTTCGCGGCGACAGCGATTCGCATCTCGTGCGCGGGCTCGTGGCGATCGCGATCGCGCTTTTCTCGGACCGGACGCCCGAGGAGATTCTCGCGACAAACGCCTCGGCGACGTTCCGCGAACTCGGCCTCGAGCAACATCTGACCCCGCAGCGCTCCAACGGCGTCCGGGCGATGATCGAGCGCATCCGCGCCGACGCTTTCGCGCCCGCCTGACCCGATCCTAGTCCCCCGGCGGGCCGCGGTCGGGCGTGAGGCTCTTGAGATAGCCGGCGATGGCCTCGCGGTAGGCGGCCGGCAGTTCGGCGGTGTTGCGCACCGTCGCCGCCATCGGCCCGCCGAGCGAATCGCCCGTCGGCGTGAATCCGCTGGCAAGCGCTTCGACGATGTCGGCCTTCGACCAGTCCTTCAGACCGCCGGCGGTGATGTCGGGCGCCTTGCCCTTGCCGTCCGGGAGCGGTCCGCCGGTCAGCCGCCTATGCGTGACGATCGCGCCCAGGATGTTGCGCGGCGAATGGCATTCCGCGCAATGTCCGGGCCCTTCGACGAGATAGCGCCCGAGCTTCCACGCCGCGTCGCGGCCCGGCGCCTCGGGAAGAGCGTTCGCGCCGAGAAAGAGCCGCTTCCACAGGCCAACGCCGCGGCGGATCGTGAGGGGGAAAGCGAGCGCGTGCGGCGGCGCTCGGCCGGCGACCGCCGGCAGCGTGCGCAGGAAGGCGAAGAGATCGCGCACGTCGACCGGCGTCATGCGCCGGTAGGACGTGTAGGGGAAGGCGGGATAATAATGCTCCCTGCGCGGCGAGACGCCGAGAAGCAGCGCGCCGGCGAAGTCGTCCGCGCTCCAGGCGCCGATTCCGTCCTTGACGTCAGGGGAAATGTTGGGGGGATAAAACGAGCCGAACGGCGTCTTCAGCTCCAGCCCGCCGCCGAGGCGAAAAGGATCGGGCTGGCCCGGCGACATGTGGCAGGAATCGCAGCCGGCGGCGAAAAACACGATGCGTCCGGCCGCGGCCTCGCCCGGCGCGTCGACCTCCTGGGCGACAATCGCACTGAGCGAGCGCGGCGCCGATGCGAACCAGCCCGCCGCGCCGAGCGCAACGATAATCGCCAGTCCCGCGAGGACGAGGAGCGCCTTTTTCATCGATTCCTTCGCTCGTGGTCCAGCAGGGGCGGCGAGCCGGCCTCGCTCAGGTCTTCTTGGCTCGATATTTCTCGTGGCATCCCCCGCAATTCTTCAGCACGCCCGGCATTTGCGCCTGAAAACTCGCGGAGTCGACGATCCCCGTCGAGGCCGCCGCGACATCCTGAGCCAGTTTGGCGAAACGGGCGTTGACGTCCGCCTTGTTGTCCCAGATCTCGGGCAGCGCGTTGGTGTCGCCGGTCTGGCTGTCGTCGGGGAACAGCGCGGGCGCCTTGGCCGCCGCTTCGCCATAGCTCTTCAAAGCCGCCTGGACCGCGCCGAGGTCGAACGGCGCGCCCTTGAGCATGCCGACGACGATTTTCGTCGCGTCGCCATTGGCCTTCATCAGCGCGCGACGCTGCACGATCGCATCGCTGTCGGCGAGGACCGCGCCGAGGCCGACTACGAGAACAAGACCCGTCAAGACCAATCGTTTCATTGCAACGCCTCCCTCTTCGCCGATTCGAGAACCGGCCGCAAACTCGAATTTCATTCCTAAGCACGTCAAAGAAAAGCGCCGCGGTCAACAGCGGCCATCACTTTCTCGTGCCCGGCGCAGCGCGGCCGAACCGGCGCGGCGAATCCACTTTTAGCGATCCTGTGGAAGGTTTATGCTTGGCTTGCAATCCAAGGGAGGCGCACATGACTCTCATCGCATCGCGGCGTACCGTAATCGGCGTTCTCGCTCTCGTCGGCGTGGCATGGGCGGGGTTCGCCCACGCGCAGCCCATCTCTTTTTCCGTCCAACTCAGCGGCGCCCAGCAAGTTCCCGCGGTTCAGACCGCCGGCGCCGGAAAGGCGGATTTGACCTATGACGCGACCACGCGGGTCCTTACATGGTCGATCGCCTATAGCGGCTTGTCCAGCCCGGCGACCATGGCGCATTTCCACGGTCCGGCGGCCGCCGGCGCCAACGGCCCGGTGGCGCTCTGGTTGAGCAAGCAAGGAAGCCCCGCCGACAGCCCGATCACCGGCGAGGCGACGCTGAGCCCGGCGCAGGCCGAGCAGTTCGCGGCGGGTCAATGGTACATCAACGTGCATTCGAAGGACCATCCGTCCGGCGAAATTCGCGGTCAGGTGACGCCGCCCAAGGGCTGACGCGCCTCGCTACACGAATTTGACGAGCGCGATCGCGGCGGCGGCGCTGCAGGCGAGGAGCAACAGCGCGCGCGCCGAACTTTTCATCAGCGGCGGCCGCGTCGCCGGCGGCAGAACCTTGCGGCCGGCGACCATCGGCAGAAGCAGATTGTGCCGCTTGCCCACGGCGTAGGCGAGGATCGCGAGCAGGTGAATCGCGATCGCGGCCAGCAGCGCGTCCCAGAGAAACCGATCATGCGAATCGTCGATCAGATTGGCGATGAGAGCGGGGACGCGCTCGGATAGCGGCCCCTCCTCGGCGATATCGTTGCCGACATAGAGGCCGCTCAGGGTTTCCCCGAGCATGAGCGCGACAAGCAGCAGCACCATCCAGCCGCCCGCCGGGTTATGCCCAACCTGGAGATCGGGCTCGCGGCGCAGCGCATGGGCGAGATGCCGCGCCGCGGCGCGCGGCGAGGCGAGAAAGCTCGCGAAGCGCGCCGTTTGGCTGCCGAAAAAGCCCCACAGCAGCCGGAACAGCAGCGCGACGAGGAGCGCGTAGCCGGCTCGCGCGTGCCAATCCATCCAGTTCAACCGCGCCGTCGCGTAAGCGGCGCCGATCAGCGCGACGGCGAGCCAATGGAAAACGCGCGTCGGAACGTCCCAGACGACGATCTTGCGGCCGACGCCGGCCGCGTCGTCCGCCGAAAGCGCGGCGTCTGGACCGCGATGGCTCATTGCGCGCCGCCTCCGCCGCGTGATTGGCTCCCGTCGACGATGCGCGACGCCGAGGCCGGCGTTCCCCGCGTCGTCGTCTCTATCGCGCGCGGGACGATTTCGCGCCGGCGTTCTCGATCGCGCGATAGACCGCCAGCGGCGTCGCCGGCATGTCGATATGATCGACGCGATAGGCGCGCCACAGCGCGTCGCCGACGGCGTTCATGACGGCGGGGGTCGAGCCGATCGAGCCCGCCTCGCCCGCGCCCTTGAAGCCGAGTGGATTGGTCGTCGAAGGGATATTGCGCGTTTCGAAATCGAAGTTCGGCAGGTCGCCGGCGCGCGGCATGCAATAGTCCATGAAGCTCGCGGTCAGCAACTGCCCGCTTTCGTCGTAGATCGCGCGCTCCATCAGCGCCTGCCCGACCCCTTGCGCGATTCCGCCGTGCACCTGGCCCGCGAGCAGCAGCGGATTGAGCGTCGCGCCGAAATCGTCGACCACGGTGTAGCGGACGATCCGCGTCGCGCCGGTTTCCGGATCGATCTCGACCTCGCAAATATGCGTGCCGTTGGGATAGGTCGCGTTCGGCGGCGTGAAGGATTCGATCGCCGTCAGCTTCCGCGCCGTCGCGGCGGGCAGGGCGGCGATTTCGGCATAGGAGATCGCGCGGTCGGTGCCGGCGATGCGGATATGGCCGTCGGCGATTTCCAGATCGGCGACCGCCGCCTCCAATTTGTCCGCCGCCAGCTCCTTGAGCGAGGCGGCGAGCGTTTGCGAGGCGCGCGCCGTCATGACCGCGCCGACGGGAATCGAGCGCGAGCCGCCCGTGCCGTTGCCGCTGGCGACGCGATCGGTGTCGCCCTGCACGACCTTCACCCGTTCCAAGGGAACGTCGAGGTACTGCGAAACGACCTGCGCATAGGCCGTCTCGTGCCCCTGCCCGTTCGATTGCGTGCCGATCAGCAGCGTGAAATCGCCGTTCTTGTCGAGCGTGACCGAGCCCTCTTCGCCCTCGCCCCACGCGGTGCATTCGATATAGCTGGACATGCCGATTCCGCGAATGAACCCGCGCTTGCGCGCCTCCTCGGCGCGCTCGCCGAAGCCCGCGGCGTCGGCCTTGGCGAGGCAAGCGCGCATCGCGCCCTCGAAGTCCCCGACGTCGTAATCGCGATCGGTCCGGGTGTGGTAAGGCATCTGCGAGGACTTGACGAAATTGCGCGCGCGAATCTCCTCGGGCGGCAGACCCAACGCGCGCGCGCAGCGATCGACGAGCCGCTCCAGCACATAGGCCGCCTCGGGCCGCCCGGCGCCGCGATAGGCGTCGACGGGAACGGTGTGGGTGTAAACGCCGCGCACGCGCGCGTGCAGCGTTTCGATGCGGTAGGAGCCCGTCGCCATCGACGCCCCGAGCCAGGGAATATACGGCGCGAATTGCGAGAGATAGCCCCCGAGATTGCCGAGAATGTCGACGCGCAAGGCGAGAAACCGGCCCTCGGCGTCGAGCGCCATCTCGGCCGTGGTCACGTTGTCGCGGCCCTGCGCGTCGCCGACGAAATGCTCGGAACGGTCGGCCTGCCAGCGCACGGGGCGCCGCAGGCGCCGCGCGGCTTCGAGAACGAGCGGATATTCGCGATAGACGAAGCTCTTGGTGCCGAAGCCGCCGCCGACGTCCTTGGTGACGACGCGCAGCTTGTCCGGCGAGATCTTCAGAATGCCTTTGGCGACGAGATCGCGCAGCCCATGCGCGCCCTGGCTGCCCGCGTGCAGGGTTAGGCGGTCGGTCTCGGCGTCGTATTCGGCCAGCGCGCCGCGCGGCTCGAGGAAATTGGCGACGACGCGCGGGTTGACGATCTTCACGCCGACGACATGGGACGCGCCGGCGAAGACTGCGTCGGTCGCTTGCCTATCGCCGATATGGGCGTCGTAGGCGACATTGCCGGGGGCGCCGGCGAAGGCCTGCGGCGCGCCCGGCCGCAACGCCGCTTCGACGTCGACGACCAGCGGAAGCTCTTCCCAGGCGACGGCGACGGCCTCGGCGGCGTCGCGCGCCTGAAGGAGCGTATCGGCGACGACCATCGCGACGATGTCGCCGACATGGGCGGCTTCGTCGACGGCCATCACGGGATAGGGCTTCAGCGGCGTCAGGGAATTGTCGGAATTGCGCACCGGGGCGAGGCAGGCGATCCCGCCGAGCTTGGCGAAATCCGCGGCGACGTAAACGCCTTTCACCCCCGGCATTGCGCGCGCGGCGTCGATATCCTCGATACCGAATCGCGCATGCGCGTGCGGGCTGCGCAGGAAGACCGCGTGCAGCGCGTCCTCGCACGCCGCGTCGGACGTGTAGCAGCCGCGCCCGCTGACGAGGCGGATGTCCTCGACGCGCTTGACGCCTTGGCCCATGCCGAATTTCGTCGCCTTCATCGCTATGATTCCCTTGGGGGCCAGCCGCGCGAAATCGAGCGCGCGGACCGTGATATCGCAACTTTAACATCCGCGGCCGCGCCGGTCGCTGGATTCCGGCCACAATATTTGCCCGCTCGCGTCCCATTTGGTCAACGGTCCGTTAATCCGCGGGGACGAAACTGGCGCGATATTGGCGCTATTTTCGGAATGCCTCCATGAACGCGCACGAAGATGTGAACCCCGAGCGTCCACTCGAAGCCGAAGCCGGCCCGGCGGGGAACGCCGACGCCGGACCGTCGGACCCGGCGGCGAGCCCAAACGAGCAAGCGGAGAAAGCCGCCGAGGCGGCCCAAGCGCCCGGCGCGGCGCCGGCCGCCGCTCGCGCGGGCGACAACGCGCCGCGAATCGACCCGCCGCGGCGGCTCCAGCTCATTCCCTTCGCCGCGCCCTCGGGAGCCAAGGCCGCCGCCGGCGCGACGGCCGCCGCGCGATGGCCGGGGCGATGGGCGATCGGGCTCGCCGCCGGCCTGGCGCTATTCGGCGCCGTCGCGACGGCCGGGCTTTACGATCACGCGCGGCAGTCGAGCCTGCTGGCGGCCAAAGCCGAGGAAAGTCGCGGCCTGGCCCAGACCGTCAAGGCGCTGAAGGATCGGATCGACGCCATCGAGGCCGCCCGGTCGCGCGACGAAACCGCGGATCTGCGCAAAGTCGCCGCCGAGATGAAAGCGGAAAGCGGCGCCACGCGCGACGTCAGCGGCGCCCTCGCGCAACTGACGGCGCGGGTCGATCGCGTCGACCACGACCAAAGCGCGCGCCTCGACAAGCTGGCCGATCGCATCGACCACGATTCGACCGCCCGAATCGCCGACCTCGCGTCGCGCCTCGACAAGCTCGAAAAGAGGCCGCCCGCCGTCGTCGCGGTCGCCCCGACGGCGCCGACGCCGTCGCCCAGGCTGGCCGCGCTCGCCGCGAGGCCCGACCCCCTCGTCTCGAACGAAACGACCGGCTCGATCGAAAAGCCGCGGGCGCCGCTACGCGGCTATTGGCTGGTCGAAGCTCACGACGACTTCGCGGTCGTCGACGGCCGGGACGGCCCGCAACAAGTCGCCCCTGGCGACGTCCTGCCCGGCGCCGGCCGGGTGCTGCGAATCGAACGGCGCGGACACGACTGGGTCGTCGTGACCAGTTCGGGGATCATCGTCGGCGATCAGCCGCGATTCTGAGCGCGGTCCGGCCGATGGGGGCGCCCGGTTCGACCCCCGCGCGACGAATGCGCACGACGACGTCGACGCGCGCGATTTCGCACCCGTCCGGCGCCTTGGGCAATCGCGCGAGCGCGATATCGCCGTCGGGGATGTCGATGAGCGCGCTGGTCTCCTCGATCAGGAAATGATGGTGCGGGGTCGGATTGGTGTCGAAATAGGTGCGCGGCCCGTCGATCGCGATTTCGTTGAGCAATCCGACGCCGGTGAATTGGTGCAGGGTATTGTAGACCGTGGCGAGCGACACCGGCACTCTCGCGGCCTTGGCTTCCTCGAACAGCATTTCGGCGGTCACGTGCCGGTCGCCCTTGCCGAAAAGCAGCCAGCCCAGCGCGACGCGCTGGCGGGTCGGGCGCAGGCGGGCCTGGCGCAGTTTCGCGCGCAGCTTGTGAACGGGGCAGCCGTCCATGAAGCCGCCGCGAGCGGCGGGCCTGGCGGGCGAAATGGCGATGGCGGGCACTTGAGGACGTTTCTCCCTGATTCGGGCGGGCCGACGGGCGCGCGCTGGCGCGCGATGTGAAGACATATCACATCGAATCGCTGCCGTCAGCCAACCCGCCGCGAGAGTCTCAAGCCCGATTTCCCAAGGAGAATCCCACTTCGCCGGGCCGCGGACGACCGATCCGCCGGCCTGGGCGCGAATCTGCGCCCGCTGGCGGCGCCGGACTCCCGGTTCGACAAAAGGATCGAAGCCGAGCGCTTTCGGGACGCGCGCGCCTGTGTTACCAAGCCGATGAAAACGCCGGCGCGCGGGGCGACCGCGTCCACAAGGAATCAACGAGAGCATGTCCGAACGGCGCTCCCATTTCGCCTACGAAGACCTTTTGGCCTGCGGCCGCGGAGAGCTGTTCGGCGCCGGAAACGCCCAGCTGCCGCTGCCGCCGATGCTGATGTTCGACCGCATCGCCGACATCAGCGAAACTGGCGGCGCCCATGGCAAAGGCGGCGTGCGCGCCGAGTTCGACATCAAGCCGGAGCTGTGGTTCTTCTCTTGCCATTTCAAGGGCGATCCCGTCATGCCGGGATGCCTCGGGCTCGACGCGCTCTGGCAGTTGACGGGGTTTTTCCTCGGCTGGCTCGGCCTTTCCGGCCGCGGTCGCGCGCTCGGGGTCGGCGAAGTCAAATTCATCGATCAGGTGCTTCCCTCGATCAAGAGGGTGATCTACGGCGTCGACGTCAAGCGCGTCTTCAAGGGCAAGCTCATTCTCGGCATCGCCGACGGCTGGTTGGAGGCCGATGGGCGACGCATCTATGAAGTGAAGGACCTGCGCGTCGGCCTTTTCGGCGCCGCAAAGCCGGGCCAAGCCTAGAGTCCGCCAGGCGAGCCGGCGAAGGAACTGTCTGGAGCAAAAGGATGAGACGCGTCGTCGTCACCGGCATGGGGATCGTCTCCTCGATCGGCAACAACGCTGGGGAAGTCTTGGCGAGCCTGCATGCGGCCAAATCAGGCGTTTCGCGCGCGGAAAAATACGCCGAGATGGGCTTCCGTAGCCAAGTCCAGGGCGCCCCGAGCCTGAGGCCCGAGGAGATCCTCGACCGCCGCGCGATGCGTTTTCACGGCGGAGGAACCGCCTGGTGCCATGTCGCGATGGACCAGGCGATCCTCGACAGCGGGCTCGAGCCGGGCGAGGTGTCGAACGAGCGCACGGGACTCATCATGGGCTCCGGCGGCCCCTCGACGCGCGCCATCGTCGAGGCCGCCGACATCGCGCGGACCAAGGGCCCCAAGCGCGTCGGCCCCTACGCCGTGCCCAAATCCATGTGCTCGACCGCCTCGGCGACGCTGTCGACCTGGTTCAAGATCAAAGGCGTCGCCTATTCCATTTCCTCGGCCTGCGCGACCTCCAATCACTGCATCGGCGCGGCCGCCGAGCAAATCCTGATGGGCAAGCAGGACGTCATGTTCGCCGGCGGCTGCGAGGATCTCGATTGGACGCTCTCGGTGCTGTTCGACGCGATGGGCGCGATGTCCTCCGCCTACAATTCCACGCCGGAGCGCGCCTCGCGCGCCTACGACAAGAATCGCGACGGCTTCGTCATTTCGGCGGGGGCGGGCGTTCTCGTGCTCGAGGATTACGATCGCGCCAAGGCGCGCGGCGCCCGCATATACGCAGAGATCGCCGGTTACGGCGCGACGTCCGACGGCGCCGACATGGTCGCCCCGTCAGGCGAGGGCGCGGCGCGCTGCATGCGCCAGGCGCTCGCCAGCGTGAAGGCGCCGATCGACTACATCAACCCGCACGCGACCTCGACGCCGGTCGGCGATCTCAAGGAGATCGAGGCGCTGCGCGAAGTCTTCGGCTCGGGCGACGCCTGCCCGCCGATCTCCGCGACCAAGTCGCTGACCGGCCATTCGCAGGGCGCGACCGGCGTGCACGAGGCGATCTATTGCCTGCTGATGATGCAAAACGGCTTCATCTGCGAAAGCGCCCATATCGAGGAGCTCGATCCCGCTTTCGCCGACATGCCGATCGTGCGCAAGCGCCGCGACGACGTGCGGCTCGGGGCGGTGCTCTCCAATTCCTTCGGTTTCGGCGGCGCCAACGCCACGATCGTTCTCAAACACGTCGACGCCTGACGAAAGAAGAAGTGAACGGGATGAAATCTGGCCTGATGAGCGGCAAGCGCGGCCTCGTGATGGGCGTCGCCAACGATCATTCCATCGCCTGGGGCATCGCCCAGGCCCTCGCCGCTCAAGGCGCCGAACTCGCCTTCACCTATCAAGGCGAGGCCCTGGGCAAACGTGTGCGCCCGCTCGCCGAAAGTCTCGGCTCACAACTGTCGCTGCCTTGCGACGTCGAGGACGTCGCTTCCGTCGATTCGGTTTTCGCCGCCCTCGGCGAGAGTTGGGGAAGCCTCGATTTCGTCGTCCATTGCATCGGCTTTTCCGACCGCAACGAGCTCAAGGGCCGATACGCCGACACGACGCGCGAGAACTTCATCCGCACGATGGTCATTTCGGCGTTCTCCTTCACCGAAATCGCCAAGCGCGCCGCGCCGCTGATGCCGAGCGGCGGCGCGATGCTGACGCTGACCTTCGGCGGCGCGACGCGCGTCATGCCCAATTACAATGTGATGGGCGTCGCCAAGGCGGCGTTGGAGGCGAGCGTGCGATATCTGGCCGCCGATTTCGGCCCCGCCGGCATCCGCGTCAACGCCATTTCCGCCGGGCCGATCCGCACCCTCGCGGGCGCCGGCATCACCGACGCGCGATTCATGTTCAATTTCCAGCGCCACCATTCGCCGCTGCGGCGCACCGTGACGATCGAGGACGTCGGCGGCTCCGCGCTTTATCTTCTGTCCGGCCTTTCCGCGGGGGTGACGGGCGAGGTGCATTTCGTCGATTCCGGCTACAATATCATTTCCATGCCGCGTCCGGACGACATCAAGGGCGCTGGTTGAACCGCCGGCGCCGGCGGCATGGTTTATTTTTTCGCAACGGCTCGCCGCTAAGCTCCAGCGCGTCTTCGCGCGAGGAGAGGCCATGACGACGTTCGCTCCGCTTCACCGGCTTGCCTCCCCCATGCGCTGGCGGTGGCTGTTCCGGCTCGTCGCGGCGCTGCTGGCGATGGCGATCGCGGCGGCGCTCGCGTTGCACCCCGGCCCGGCGCGCGCCGCGGCCGCCGCCAGGCCGAGCGATGCGGCCTTTCACAAATTCGTCGCCGATCTCTGGCCGCTCGCCGAGGCGCGCGGCGTCTCGCGGGCGACGTTCGCGACCGCCTTCGCGGGCGTGGCTTTCGACCCCGCGATCGTCGCGCACACCAAGAACCAGGCCGAATTCGTCAAGCCGATCTGGCAATATCTGGCGAGCGCGGTCTCCAGCGCGCGCATCGAGCGCGGCCGGGCCAAGGCGGAGGAGGAGCGCGCCTGGCTCGCCAAAGCCAAGGCGACCTATGGCGTCGACGAATCCGTCGTCATGGGCATCTGGGGCATGGAGACCGAATTCGGCGCCTTCGAGGGATCGGACAATGTGATCCGCGCGCTCGCCAGCCTGGCCTTCGTCCATTTTCGCGGCGACTATTTCCGCGACGAACTGATCGCCGCCCTCGTCATTCTCGAGGAAGGCGACATCGGCGCGCGCGAAATGCGCGGCTCGTGGGCCGGAGCGATGGGCCAGACCCAGTTCATGCCCTCGAGCTTCAACGAATACGCGGTCGATTTCGAGGGCCACGGTCGCCGCGACATTTGGAACAGCGCGGCCGATGCGATCGGCTCGACCGGCAATTATCTCGCCAAACACGGCTGGATCGCGGGCGCGCCCTGGGGTTTCGAGGCGCGCCTGCCCGCCGGTTTCAAACTGACGGACGCCGATTCCTCAAGCCCCGCGCCTTTCCAGTCGTTCGCCGAGCGGGGCGTCGTCCGCGCCGACGGCGGCGCCTTGCCGCGCTCGGGCGAGGCGCAATTGCTGATTCCCGCCGGCCTCGACGGGCCGATCTTTCTCGTCACCGCCAATTTCAAGACGATCAAGAGCTACAACAATTCGACCGCCTACGCGCTCGGCGTCGCCTTGCTCGGCGACGCCATCATGGGACGCGGCGGCCTTCGCGCGCGATGGCCCGTCCACGATACGCCGCTCGGCCAGCGCGAGATTCGCGACTTGCAGACAAGGCTGCGCAAAATGGGCTATGATGTCGGCGACGTCGACGGCCGGGCCGGCGAAACCCTGCGCGCGGCTTTACGCGCCTATCAAGAATCGATCGGGGCGCCGCCGGACGGCTACCCGACCCTTGCGTTGTTGCGAAAAATGCGAGGCCGCGGCTAGCCGCGGCGGCGCGGATGGTTCGAGATGAAGCTCGCGGTTGATCCTCAATTCGTCGCGCGGCTGGCGCGCATCGCGGCGATCGCCGTCTTTTGCATCGCCTTGGGCGGACCCGCGGTCCGGGCCGAAGACGGCGGGCTGGGAAGCTTCTTTTCGCATTTGTTCGGCGGCCCGGCGGCAAAGCCGCCGGAGGCGCCCCCGGCGCATCGCCCGCGCAAGAAAGTGCGCGATTTCGTGCCGGCGACGACGACGCGCGAGCCGGGAACGCCGGGAGGGGCGCCGGTTCAGCCGACCTTCTTCATCGACGTTCTCGGCGACAGTCTCGGCCTTCTCGCCGAGGACGGCCTGACCCAGGCTTTCGCCGACAAGCCGGAGATCTCGATCGCCAACAAATCGCGAGAAGCCTCCGGCCTCGTGCGCGACGACTATTACGACTGGTCCAAGGCCGCGCGCGATCTGGCGACGGGGAAGGACCATATCGACTTCGTCGTGGTGATGATGGGCATCAACGACCTGCAGCCGATGCGCGACGGCGCCGATACGCTCGATCCCTTGAGCGATCGCTGGCGCGCGCTTTATGCGCAGCGGGTGGAGGCCGTCGTGGCGCCGTTCCAGGCCGCGCATATTCCGGTCGCCTGGGTCGGCCTGCCGCCGATGCGCACCGAGCGCATCAACGCCGGCGTCGTCAAGCTCAACGAGATCTACAAGGAACACGCGGAAAAGGCGGGCGCCAAATACATCGACATCTGGGACGCATTCGCCGACCAGAACGGCCAGTACGACGCTTATGGGCCCAATGTCGACGGCCAGAACGTCAAGTTGCGCGCCGCCGACGGCATTCTTTTCACCAAGGCCGGCTCGCGCAAAGTCGCGCATTTCCTCGAAGCCGAGATCATGCGCGTGTTCGACAAGAACCGGCCGCAGAACGAAAGCGCGACGCTGCCGCCCGACATCGAGCAGGCCGCTGGCGACATCAACGCGCAGATCCGGCGCGAAATGGGCGCGCCTGAGGGGCCCGCCGCGCCCGGATCGCCCGCGCCGCTCGAACCGCCGAAGCCGCTGGCCGGGCCGATCCTGTCGCTGACCGCGCGGCCGATTTCGCCGGGCGGCGCGCTGGCGGCGCGCGAAGCGACGCCGGCCGGCGAACCCGATGCGGTCGCGCGCGTGCTTCGTCTCGGCGAGCCCGTCGATCCGCGCACGGGACGCGCCGACGATTTTTCCTGGCCGCGTCTTTAGAGCGGGGCGCCTCGATCGTCGAATCCGGGCCGCTCTCGATTTTTCGCGGAGCGCGTGGATCGCGCCAAAATCGCGCGGCCCCGTTCTTGTTCGCGGCGCGGCCTCGTGTTAGGCGACGCGCCGAGCGAGAGGCCGGCTTCGCGTCGGGCCTTTCGGACTGGCGTCCGCCTGCGCGAGCGCGCGGCGGCGCCGATTGAACACCCCTAGCGGGCGAGGAGAGACGGGATGGTCGACCAAAACAGCAACGGCGCGGCGGAGTCGGGCGCCGCGGCGCCGCGATTTTCCGTCCTCGCGCAGTACATCAAGGACCTCTCCTTCGAGAACCCCAACGCGCCGCGCGCTCTCGCGCCGCAGCAGGGTCCCAATATCGGCCTGCAAGTCAACGTCAACGCGCGCCAGATCGGGCCGAACGACTATGAAGTCAGCCTCATGCTCGAAGGCGGCGCCGGCGAGGGCGCCGCGGCGCTGTTCAAATTCGAGCTCAGCTACGCCGGCGTGTTCCGCGTCGAAAACGTTCCGGCCGAGCAGATCCAGCCGCTCCTCATGATCGAGGGGCCGAGACTGTTGTTCCCGTTCGCGCGGCAAATCGTCGCCGAGGCGGTGCGCGGCGGCGGCTATCCCGCGCTATACGTCGATCCGATCGATTTTCATGGCCTTTACATGCAGCGGGTCGCCGCCGCGGCGGGCGCGCCGGCCGCGCAAGCCTAAGCGTCCTCCCCGTCGCGCTCGGGCGCCGCATAGCGGGGCCAGATCGCCGCGTCGCCGAGCGTGGCGACGAGCGCGCGATGAGCGCGCCGCTCCGCTTCGCTCAGTCGCGGCGCGAGCGGAACGGGGCGCGTCCTTCGCGCCGCCGCGGCGGGGCCGGCGCCGCGTCGACCGCTCTCGATCGCCGCGAAGGACAGCGAGCGTTGCCGCCCGCCGGTCAATTCGCCGTAGATCTCGACGAGGATCTCCGCGTCGAGCAGCGCGCCGTGCTTGACCCGTCGCGAGCGATCGATGCGATAGCGGTCGCACAGGGCGTCGAGGTTGTTGGGCGCGCCGGGGTGCTTGCGACGCGCCAGCGCCAGCGTGTCGACGACCTGCTCGGCCGCGATCGGCGCGCGCCCGGCCGCGCTCAGTTCGGCGTTGATGAAGCGCATGTCGAACTCGGCGTTGTGGATCACCAGACGATCCTCGCCGACGAAGGCGAGAAACTCGTCGACGATCGCCGCGAAGACCGGTTTGTCGCGCAGGAACGCCGTCGAATGGCCGTGAATGCGGAAGGCCTCGTCGGGAACGTCGCGCTCGGGATTGATCAGCGCGTGGAACACCGCGCCGGTCGCGATCTGGTTGACGATTTCCACCGCGCCGATCTCGACGAGGCGGTGGCCCTGCCCCGGATCGAGGCCGGTCGTTTCGGTGTCGAGCACGATTTCACGCATCGCCATATCTCCCGCCGGGCATGCTGGCGACCGCGCGCAACACGCCCGCCGCCTGCGCGCGCGTCTGCTCGAGAGTTCCGTTGGTGTCGATGACGCAATGAGCGAAGCGCCGCTTTTCCCGATCCGGCGTCTGGCGGGCCAGGATCGCCGCGAATTTGGCCGCGGTCATGCCGGGCCGCGCGAGCGCGCGCGCGCGCTGCGCGGCTTCGCCAGCGCTGACGACGAGGACGAGATCGACGGACCTGTGACCCGCGGTCTCGATCAGCAGCGGCACGTCGACGACGACGACGCGCCGGCCTTCGGCGGCGGCCCGTTCGAGAAAGGATCGGCGCAGCCGCGCCACCTCGGGATGAACGACGGCTTCCAGGCGCTTCAGCGCCTCCGGATCGGCGAGCGCCAACGCGGCGAGCTTCTCGCGGTTCACCTCGCCGCCCTCGACGACGCCGGGAAAGATCGCCTCCACCGCCCGGGCTTCCGGCGAGCGATAGAATTCGCGCACCGCCCAATCGGCGTCGAACACGGGAACGCCCAGCGCCGCGAACATCTTGGCGACCGTGGACTTGCCCATCGCGATCGAACCCGTCAGTCCCGCGACGATCACGAGCGTCCCTTCCCGGCGGCGAGGATGTCGGCTTCGACCAGCGCGCGCAACTCCGGCGTCACCATCGGGCGCACGCCAAACCAGCGCTCGAAGCCCGGCGCCGCCTGATGCAACAACATCCCGAGACCGTCGACGGCCCGCAGATCGCGGCGCCGCGCGGCCTCGATCAGCGGCGTCGCCAGGGGAATATACACGATGTCGGCCACGACGGCGGTTTTCTTCATCGGCGCGAGGTCGATTTCGAGCGCGCCGTGCCCGGCCATGCCGAGCGTCGTCGTGTTGACGAGGAGATCCGTTCCCTCGAGCCGTTGCGGCAGCTCGCTCCAAGACCCCGCCGTCGTCCCGCGGCCGAATTGCGCGGCCAGAGCCTTGGCGCGTTCGGCCGTGCGATTGACGATCGCGACGCGCCCGAGGCCGCGGGAGAGCAACGCATAGACGATCGCGCGCGCCGCCCCGCCGGCGCCCACCACGACGGCGGAGCCGGCCTCGCCGCGCCAGTCCGGAGCGCCGGCGTCGAGATTGGCGAGAAAACCCGCGACATCGGTGTTGTCGCCGCACAGGGCGCCGTCGTCTTCGCGCCATAAGGTGTTGACAGCGCCCGAGCCTTGGGCGTCCGCGGCGAGTCGGTCGCAGGCCGCGAAAGCCGCCTCCTTGTGCGGGACGGTGACATTGGCGCCGACGAGGCGGTCGCGGCCGATCGAGGCGGCGAAGGCGGGAAACTCGCCCGGCGGCACGGCGAACCGCTCGTAGGCGCCCTCGATCCCGAGCGTCCTCAGCCAGTAGCCGTGAATCAAAGGCGAGCGCGAATGCGCGACCGGCCAGCCGCAGACGCCGGCGCGCGGCGGTCCGGCGGCGCTCATAGCGCCAGCATCCCTTCGCCGCGAAGGCAAGCCAGAAGCTTCAGCATCGGCAGCCCGAGGATCGTCGCATGGTCGCCCTCGATCGCGTCGAACAGATGCACGCCGAGTCCTTCGATCTGATAGACGCCGACGCTCGCCAGGACGCCGGGTCCGGCGCAAGCGAGATAGAGAGCGATTTGCCGGGAATCCAGCGCCCGCATGGTAAGATCGGCGCGCTCTTGGCCTTCGCGGAGGATTTGGCCCTCGCGCGCGATCGCGAAAGCCGAAGTCAGCCGATGCGTGCGGCCGCTGAGCGCGCCGAGCATCCGCGCAGCCGATTCCAGAGTTTCCGATTTGTGCAGGAGCCGGCCCTCGAGAGTCAAAATCTGATCGGCGCCGATGCACAGCGCGCCGGGCCGCCGGGCGCTCACTTCGAGCGCCTTGGCGCGCGCCAGCGCCAACGCGAGCGCTTCGCTCTCCCCGCCTCGCTCGAGAAACGCGCGCTCGAGCGCGCGTTCGTCGATATCGGCCGGCTCGACTTCGAAGGCCAGGCCGGCGCTTTCGAGCAAACGCCGGCGGCTGGCGCTCTTGGAGGCCAAGACCGGTTTTTCCCGGCCGATCCAAAGGGAGGGAGGGGACGACATGAATGGGCGTCGACTTCAGGCCTGAGTGATGAACTTGAGACGGTGTTCGCGATAGAGATCGAGAATCGCGGCGGCGGTTTCTTCGATCGAGCGGCGCGTGACGTCAATAGTCGGCCAGTTCCGTTCGGCGAAAAGGCGACGCGAACTCGCGACTTCCTGGGCCACCGCGACGCGGTCGACATATTGGGTCTGCGAATCCGCGTGAAGCGCCAGCAGACGATTCTGCCGGATCTGGATGATCCGCTCGGGCGAAGCGACGAGGCCGACGATCAGCGGACGGCGCAGATGATCGAGGGCCGGAGGCAAGGGAACCTCGGGGACGAGCGGGATATTGGCGGTCTTATAGCCGCGGTTGGCCAGATAGATGCTCGTCGGCGTCTTCGAGGTGCGGCTGACGCCGAGGAGCACGATGTCGGCGTGCTCGAGATTTTCCGGCATTTGGCCGTCGTCGCACATCATCGTGAAATTGAGCGCGTCGATCCGCTTGAAATACTCGGGGTTGAGCATGTGTTGCGCGCCGGCGCGCGGCGTCGAACTCTGCCCGAGATAGGATTGGAACAGCCTCAGGATCGGGCCGAGCACGGACAGGCACGGCGAGCCGGACGCTTCGCAAGCCGCCTCCAGGCGGCGCGACAGGTCGGGATCAACCAGCGTGAAAAGGACGATTCCCGGCGCATTTTCGATCTCGGCGACGATGCGGTCGAGTTGCGGGCGCGTGCGCACGAGAGGATAGACGTGCTCGATCGACGCCACGCCCTGATATTGCGCGGCGGCGGCGCGCGAAGCCGCGATCAGCGTTTCGCCGGTCGAGTCGGAGACGAGATGAAGGTGAAAATAACTGCGCCCCATGGGCCGCCTCCGAGGACTCGATGTCAGCTTATAACCAGGGTTGATCGCTGTGGACAGGCGTGGACAAAGGCCGCGAGAGAGAGCCCCGGCGGTCCGCCGCCCGGCGCGCGCCGTCCCCCGTCCACAGCCCTGCCGCGCGGGAGACGCCGTCCGATCGGTTGCGACGTTACCGGGACTTGTGGGGAAGCCGCCCTGCTGCTTCACACGCAAGAGCGTCGCTCGGCGCTTGAAAGGGTTAACACTTTCTTAATTTATCCCCAGCCGCGGCGTAGAGGCTTCGGGCGACCCGGAGGGGCCGTTGCCGGCCCCTGGCCTGGGGACAAAATTGCTTTCGCGCGTTGGGCTCGCCTAAGAAGAATTAATAAGACTCATTATCTCTTAGATTGTTTATTGCGCCGCCTGGCGCGGGACGGCGCTGGGGGAATCCGGCTTTCGGCGCGCGCAATCGACTCGGGGGTTTGATCCCGCCGAGCGACCGTGGCAAGATCGCGCGCTCATGCGGCTCAGTCCGCCCTTACGCCGACGGACCGAGCCGACGCATGCTGTCCCTGGACCTGTGGATCAAGACGCTGCACATCCTGGCCATCATCGCCTGGATGGCCGGAATGCTCTATCTGCCGAGGTTCTTCGTTTATCACGCCGACGCCAAGGCCGGATCGGAACTTTCCCAGACCCTGAAGGTCATGGAGCGAAGGCTGCTCAAGGGGATCGTCAACCCCGCGATGATCGCGGTCTGGCTGACCGGGCCGCTGCTCGCCTACCGGCTCGGCTATTTCCAGTCGCCATGGCTGCAGGCGAAATTAGCCCTGGTTCTCGCGCTTTCCGGGATTCACGGCTATCTCGCCGGATTGGTGCGGACCTTCGCCGAGGACCGCAATCGCCGGCCGGCGCGATTCTATCGCATCCTCAACGAGGTTCCGACCGTCGTCATGGCGCTGATCGTCTTTCTCGTGGTGTTCAAGCCGTTCTAGGCGGCTGCGGCGACTTTCAAGCAAAAGACCGTTGAAAGATTCCGCAAAGCCGACTAAGCAGGGGCCCTCACCTTCAGCGGGCGCTTCCCACGGCAAGCGGATTTTGTCGATCCGCGCTGGCTTTCGCCGGCCCAGGCAAGCAGCGGCTTCGTTTCGTATCCCCGCGCTCCGCTTTCCCATTCCGTCGCCGACGCGCCGACGCGCGAGCGAATTTCAAGGACGCCCCAATGCGGGAAATCAAACTCAAGGACCTCAAGAAGAAATCGCCGACCGAGCTTCTCGCCTTCGCCGAGGAGAACGAGGTCGAGAACGCCTCGATCATGCGCAAGCAGGAGCTGATGTTCGCGATTCTCAAGCAGCTGGCGAGCGTCGACGTCGAAATCATCGGCGAGGGCGTGGTCGAAATCCTGCAGGACGGTTTCGGTTTCCTGCGGTCGGCGGACGCCAATTATCTCGCCGGTCCGGACGACATCTACGTCTCGCCGTCGCAAATTCGGCGCCTCGGCTTGCGCACGGGCGACACCGTCGAGGGGGTGATTCGCAGCCCGAAGGAGGGCGAACGCTATTTCGCCCTGCTCAAGTGCAACGCGATCAATTTCGAGGACCCGGAAAAGACCCGCCACAAGGTGCATTTCGACAATTTGACGCCGCTCTATCCCGATGAACGGCTCCGCCTGGAGGTCGACGATCCGACGCGGAAGGACTTGTCCGTGCGCGTCATCGACATCGTTTCGCCGATCGGCAAGGGCCAGCGCGCCCTCATCGTCTCGCCGCCGCGCACCGGTAAGACGGTGCTGCTGCAGAACATCGCCCAATCCGTCACCGCCAATCATCCCGAATGCTTTCTCATCGTGCTGCTGATCGACGAGCGGCCGGAGGAAGTCACCGACATGCAGCGCTCGGTGAAGGGCGAAGTCGTCTCCTCGACCTTCGACGAGCCGGCGGTGCGTCACGTCCAGGTCGCGGAAATGGTGATCGAGAAGGCCAAGCGCCTGGTGGAGCACGGGCGCGACGTGGTGATCCTGCTCGATTCGATCACGCGCCTGGGGCGCGCCTACAACACCGTGGTGCCCTCGTCGGGCAAGGTGCTGACCGGCGGCGTCGACGCCAACGCCCTGCAGCGTCCCAAGCGCTTCTTCGGCGCGGCGCGCAACATCGAGGAGGGCGGGTCGCTGACCATCATCGCGACCGCGCTGATCGACACCGGATCGCGCATGGACGAGGTGATTTTCGAGGAATTCAAAGGCACCGGCAATTCCGAAATCATCCTCGACCGCAAGGTCGCGGACAAGCGCACGTTTCCCGCGATGGACATCACCCGCTCGGGAACGCGCAAGGAGGAATTGCTCGTGCCGCCCGATATCCTCAAGAAGATGTACGTGCTGCGCCGCATCCTCAATCCGATGGGCACGGTCGACGCGATCGAATTCCTGCTGGGGAAATTGCGCGAGACCAAGACCAACGCGAATTTCTTCGAATCGATGAACACCTGATCGCCTCGAGGCCCCGCCGTGCCCGAACCCGCCGCCGAAACGCTAGCGCAGCTTCGCGTCGAGATCGATCGCATCGACGCGTCGATGCACGCTTTGTTGATGGAGCGCGGGCGCATCATCGATCGGCTGATCGCCATCAAGACCCGTCAGGGCGGCGGTTCGGCGTTTCGCCCGGCGCGCGAGGCCGCGATGATGAGGGCGCTCGCGGAGCGCCACGAAGGCCATCTGCCGCTCGACACCGTCGAAAGCATTTGGCGGATCATCATTTCGACCTTCACTTACCTGCAGTCGCCCTATAGCGTGCATGTCGACGTCTCCCGCGGCGACGCGGCGATGCGCGATTCGGCGCGCTTTCACTTCGGATTCACCGTGCCCTGCGTGCCGCATATGAGCGCCAACGGCGTGATCGGCGCGGTGGCCGCCGCGGCGGGCGATCTCGGCATGTTCGCGTTGGACGGCGGGCCCGGCGCCGGCGCGTGGTGGATGCGTCTGACGCGCGCCGACGCGCCCAAGATCATCGCGCGCCTGCCTTTCGTGGAGCGGCCCGACCATCCCGCGGGGATGCCGATCTTCGTCATCGCCAAACCGCTCGCCGACGGCGCGGCGCGCGACGTGGTGCTCGAGGCGGTGACCCTCGACCGATGGCGCGGCGAGTATCCGCAAGCGATCGCGGCGCTGGGAGGCGGGATCATCGGCAACGCCGCCAATGGCATGGGCCTGTCGCTGCTGATCGCGCGGCCGGGCGGCCTGCCCGAGGGCGCCGGCGGCCTCGCCTTGCGCCAGGCGGGGGCGACGGACGTGCGCAGCCTCGAGGTCGGCGCGCACGCCGCGCGCTTCGACGGATCGAAATTGCGCCCGCGCCTGGCTTGAGCAAACAACGAGGAAACGATGTCCGCGTCAGAATCATTGCGACCGCGACCCCGCGCCGAAATCATGGCGATCGAGGCCTATGTTCCGGGAAAGAGCGGCGTGGCCGGCCTCGCCAAGGTCCATAAGCTCTCCTCGAACGAATCGCCGCTCGGGCCCTCGCCGAGTGCGATCGAGGCGTTCCGCGCCAGCGCGGATCAGTTGGCGCTCTATCCCGACGGCTCGGCGCGGCTGTTGCGCGAAGCGATCGGGCGGCGCTACGGGCTCGACGCCGAGCAGATCATTTGCGGCAACGGCTCGGACGAACTCCTTTCGCTGCTCGCGCATGTGTATTTGCGGCCCGGCGACGAAGGGCTGTACAGCCAATACGGCTTTCTCGAATACCCGATCGCCATCCGCGCGGCGGGCGGGACCCCGGTCGTGGCGAAGGAAACCCGCGAGACCGCCGATGTCGACGCGCTGCTCGCCAAGGTCGGCGCGCGCACGAAGATCGTCTATCTCGCCAACCCGAACAATCCGACCGGCACCTACCTGCCGTTCTCCGAGGTCAAGCGGCTGCACGCGGGGCTGCCGGGAGATACGCTGCTCGTGCTCGACGCGGCCTACGCCGAATATGTCGCGCGCAACGACTACGCGGCGGGGATCGAACTGGTCGCGACGTCCGACAACGTGGTGATGACGCGCACGTTCTCGAAAATTCACGGCCTGGCGAACTTGCGCATCGGCTGGGCCTATGCGCCGGCGCCGATCGTCGCGGCGCTCAATCGCGTGCGCGCGCCGTTCAACGTCAACGGCGCGGCGCTGGCCGCGGGCGTCGCGGCGATCGCGGACGCCGCCCATGTCGATGCGGGCGTGGCGCATAACGCGCGCTGGCTGCCCTGGCTGAGCCAGGAGATTTCCGCGCTGGGGGTCGGGGTGACGCCGAGCGTCGGCAATTTCCTGTTGTTGCGCTTTTCGCGCGAGAACGGCCGGACGGCCGCCGACGCCGACCGCTTCTTGAGCGCGCGCGGCTTCGTCCTGCGCGCGGTGGCGGCCTACGGCCTTGCCGATTGCCTGCGCATGACGGTGGGGACGGAGGAGGCCAACATAGGGGTTGTCGCCGCCCTGGCGGAGTTCATGAAGGACGGACGCCGTGGCGGATAGGCTCGGGCCCGCGCTCGCCGCGCCGCTGTTCGAGCGCGTTGCGATCATCGGAATCGGCCTGATCGGGTCGTCGATCGCGCGCGCGGCGCGCCGCAGGAATGTCGCCAAGACGATCGTGATCGCGGATTGCTCGCCCGAGGCGCTGGGGCGCGCGGCCGCGCTGGGGCTCGCGGACGAAGTCGCCGCTTCGTCGGCCGAGGCGGCGGCGGGAGCGGATTTCGTGATCTTCTGCGCTCCGGTGGGCGCCAATGAAGCGCTCGCGCGTGAAATCGCGCCGGCGCTGAAGGCGGGCGCGATCGTCTCCGACGTCGGTTCGGTCAAGGGCGCGGTGATCGCGGCGATCGCGCCGCATCTTCCCGAGGGCGTGCACCTGATTCCCGCCCACCCCGTGGCGGGAACGGAGCAGTCGGGGCCCGATGCGGGGTTCGCGACGCTGTTCCTCAACCGCTGGTGCATTCTGACGCCCCCGGAGGGCGCCGACGCGAGCGCCGTCGAGCGCGTGCGGGCGTTTTGGCAGGCGATCGGATCGAACGTCGAAGTGATGAGCGCGGCGCATCACGATCTCGTGCTGGCGATCACCAGCCACGTGCCGCATCTCATCGCCTATAATATCGTCGGCACCGCCTACGATCTCGAAGAGGCGACGCGCTCGGAGGTGATCAAGTTCTCCGCCGGCGGCTTTCGCGACTTCACCCGCATCGCCGCCTCCGATCCGACGATGTGGCGCGACGTGTTCCTCAACAACAAGGATGCGGTGCTGGAGGCGCTGGGCCGTTTCAACGAGGATCTGACGGCGCTGCAGCGCATGATTCGGCGCGGCGACGGCGACGGGCTGTTCGCCCTGTTCACGCGCACGCGCGCGATCCGGCGCGGCATCGTCGAGCAGGGCCAGGAAACCGCCGCGCCGGACTTCGGACGACGAGCCGGCGAGGACGCCGAGTCCGGGACGTGAGGGGATGACGAGGCGGGCAGGCGAGACGCCGCACGATCTCTGGGTGTTCGGTTACGGTTCGCTGATGTGGCGGCCCGGCTTCGTCTATGACGAGCGCCATAAGGCCTTGCTGCGAGGCTGGCGCCGACGGCTCTGCATCTATTCGCATGTCTATCGCGGCACGGCCGATCGGCCGGGGCTGGTGCTCGGGCTCGATCAGGGCGGCGCGTGTCACGGCGTCGCCTTTCGCGTCGAGGCGGGCTTGCGCGAAGCCACCGTGCGCTATCTTCGCGAGCGGGAATTGGTGACGGCGGTCTATCTGGAAAGGATGGTCCCGGTCACGCTCAGCGACGGCCGGCGCGTCACGGCGCTCACCTACGTCGCCGACCGCGCGCATGGCCAATATGCGGGACCGATGCCTCGCGACAGCCTGCTGAGGCTGGTCCGGCAAGGCGTCGGGCAGTCCGGCGACAACGCCGAATACGTGCTCGCCACGCGCGACCATTTGCGCGAACTCGGCATCGTCGACGGCGAATTGGAATGGCTCGCCGCTCAGCTGCGCGCGGCGTAAGGGGCGGCGGCGGAGAGGTCGTCGAGCGCCGCGCGGCGTTCGGCCGGCGAGGCCGCGAGAAGATGCAGATGGAATTCCACGCGGCCGTGGACATGCGACAGCGACTCGATCGCGCGCGCGAGGAGGGGCTCTGGGAAGACGCCGGTGTCGGCGAGCGCCAGCGCCCGGCGACGGCCATCGGGGCCGACCGCGGCGGCGATCAGCACCGCGTCGCAATAGGCCGGACACGCGTCGGCCTGGTAAACGGAGACGATGTAGCGGCGCCCAGACGCTCCCCGCCAAGAACAGAAGCGCGGGGATAGGCCCTCGCCCGTCAGCGCGGCGAGCGGTTCGCCGTCCGTCTCGGCGAGGTATGCGGCCGTGGGGGGCGCCGACTCGGGCCAGCGTTCGGCCTCATGCGCGGGCGCGCCGGCCGGGCAGGGCGAAACGGCGTCTTGAAGCGCCAACATCGATCCATCTCCATGCGAGCGGTAGAGAACAAAACTAGAACAAATGTCGCTCCCCGTCAAGCCTCTCGGCGAAAGTCGGCGCCCTTGGGCCCATCGATCGTGGCGGCGCCGGCGGCCAGAATCGGCGCGAGGCCCGGATCGGCCTTGACCGCTTCGGCGTTGAGGCGGGCGCAGGCCGTCTCGATCGCCGCTTGCAGCCGCTCGGCGAAGGCGTCGCGATCGAGGCCGGGAGCGATTGGCGGCAAATATTCGATCACGGCGACGCCCGGCCGACGCGTGAAACCGCGCCGGCCCCAGAAGAGGCCGGTGTTGATCGCGACGGGAAGGCAGGGGGCCCCGGTTTCGGTGTAAAGCGCGGCGACGCCGAACTTATAGCGCGGCGGCGCGCCGGGCGGGCGGCGCGTGCCCTCGGGAAAGATGAAGATCTGCCGGCCCGCGCGCACGACCTCGCGCGCCTGGGCGATGATCTGGGTCAGCGCGCTGCGCCCGCGGGCGCGGTCGATCGCAATCTGCCGGGCGCCGAGGAGATAGAGCCCGAAAAGCGGGATGAACACCAGCTGCCGCTTGAGCACGATGGCGAAGTCGGGCGCGTATTTCAGCAGCGCGAAGGTTTCGAGGAACGATTCGTGTTTGGCGGCGATGATGTAGCCGCCCTTGGGAATGTTCTCGAGGCCGCGATATTCGACGCGCAGGCCGCAGATCTTTTCCAGCAGCCAGACCGAGGTCGAGCCCCAGAGCCGCGCCATGATGAAAACGCCCTGACGCCCCCGGAGAATCAACGGCAGGCCGAGGATCATCAGGACGATGAGATTGACGTAAAAGGCGAGATTGAAGACGAGCGAGCGCAGCTTGATCATGGCGGTCCGTCGGGTGAGGTCGTCGAAAGGGCGCCGGCGTCGCTCACTGCAGGCTCCTGAGTTGCCGGAACACGATTTCGCGCGACAGAAGCCCGGTGAGGCCGGCGATGCCCAGGCAAATCGCGAGAATCGCGGCGTAGCCGACGAAATCGAGCGCGAAGGCGCCGAACAGCGCGGCGATTTCCTCGCCGCCCGCCGAGCGGCTGCGCCAGGTCGAGAGCAGGGCCGCGACGGCGAAGAACAGCGCCGCCGAGACGCCGCCGATCGCCGCGCCCTTCAGCCCCAGCCGCAGGAAATGGCCCTGGAACTGCCGCGCGATGTAGGAATCGGCGGCGCCGACGAAATGCAGCACTTCGATGATCTCGCGATTGCCCGCCATGGCGCCGCGCGTGGCGAAGCCGATCGCCGTCGCCATCGCGAGGATCATCAGGGCGAACAGCGCGGCGGCGAAGACGACGACCGCGTCGGCCATCGTGTCGAGGCGCGACAGCCACAGTCGATGATCGTCGAGACTGGCGCCCGGCGCCCCGGCGGCGAGCGCGGCGCGCAGCGGTTCGAGATCCTCGCGATGTTCGCTGCGCATGTGAACGACGATGAGGCGAGGGATCGGCAATTGTCCGAGATCGAGGCCGTCGCCGAGCCAGGGCGCCAGCAGCTTCTCGGATTCGGCTTTGGTGTAGGCGTGGACGTCGGCGACGCCGGGGGCCCGCGCCGCGATGTCGGCGGCCGCGGCGACGAGCGCCTCGATGTCGTCGCCGGGGCGCGGTTTGATCTGGATGGTGACGTCGCGCGACACGTCGGCGCGCCAGCCCTGCGAGGCCTCGGCGACCAGGATCGCGCCGCCGGCGGTGAGGCAGGCGAGAAAGGTCATGATGGCGATGACGACCACCAGCGCGCGCCCGGCGATCGAATCGGAGGGAACCAGGGGCATGTCGCGCTTGAGCTGCGAATCCGGGGGGAGGCCCGGCGGGGACGATTCGTTCACGGCGAATCGCCCTCGAAAATCTTCAATTGCCCGTCGCCGACGACGAGGCGTCGCGCGTAGCCGAATTGATCCATCAGCGTCAGGTCGTGCGTGGCGATGACGACCGCGGTGCCGGATTTGTGCAATTCGACGAACAGCCGCAACAGGCGGCGCGCCAGAGAGGGATCGACGTTGCCGGTCGGCTCGTCCGCGAGCAGCAATTCCGGGCGCACGATGAGCGCGCGCGCGATCGCCGCGCGCTGCTTCTCGCCGCCGGAGAGCACCGGCGGCAGGGCGTTCATGCGATCGCCGAGACCGACCCAGCGCAAGAGTTCGACCACTTCGGCGCGATAGCCGCCTTCGTCGCGCCCCATCACCCTGAGCGGCAGCGCGACGTTTTCGTAAGTCGTGAGATGGTCGAGCAAGCGAAAGTCCTGGAACACGACGCCGATTCGCCGCCTGAGCGCGGTGATCTGGTCCTTGTCGAGTTTGGCGGCGTCCTCGCCGAAAATATGGATCGTTCCGCGCGTCGGGCGCAGCGACAGCAGCATCAGCCGGAGCAGCGTCGTCTTGCCGGCGCCGGACGGCCCGGTGAGGAACTGGAAGCTTTGCGCGGCGATGTCGAAATCGAGGTCGCGAACGACCTCGGCGCCGATGCCGTAGCGCAAGCCGACATTCTCAAAGCGTAGCAACGACGACCCTCGGGGGATGAACGCTTAACGCGGCCTTAACCATGAACGCGACCAAATGCCAACCTTTCCCGCGGGAGCCCGGAGCGAGGCTGATTCGCCATGTTCATCGTTTGCAAGACCTGCTCCAATTCATACCACATTCCCAACGAGATTCTCGGCGACGAAGCGCGCCAATTTCGCTGCTCCGGATGCGGCCGATCCTGGGAACTGCGGCCGCGCGCCACGCTGGCCGCGTCCGTCGCCTCGACGCGCGGCGATCCGGCTCTGCTCGATCGGGCGCCGGCGCCCGGCCCCACGCTCGCGCGGCGTCTGGCGCGCCTCGCGCGCAAGCTCGCCGCGCCGCTCGCCGCCGCGGGCCTGCTGGCGGGATCGATGACGGCGATCGGCGCGCGCGAATCGATCGTCGCCGCCGCCCCGATCGCGGCGGGCGCCTATGCGGCGATCGGCCTTCCCGTGAACGTGCGCGGATTGGCGATCGAGGATGTGCGCGCGCGAGTCGGGGTGAGCGGCGACAAGAAAATTCTCATGGTCGAAGGCGCCGTCGTGAATCTGCGCGAGGCCGAGACCGCCGCGCCCGACCTGCGCATCGCCTTGCGCGCGGCCGATGGCCGCGAGCTCTATGTCTGGATGACGCGCGCGCCGAAGAGCCGACTGGCGCGCGGGGAGCGCGCGCGCTTCGCGGCCCGGCTCGCTGCGCCGCCCGAGGGGATCGCGGACGCACTGGTGAAATTCGTCGCGCCAGGGGATAAGGTCGCTCCCGACCCGGAGGGATCATGAGCGGCGCGAGACAAGTCGAGGTATTGTTCGAGGAGAAGGCGATCGCCGAGCGGACGGCGGGCCTGGCCGCGGAAATCGCCAAGGCGGAGCCGAAGGATCTTCTCGTCGTGGCGATCCTCAAGGGCTCCTTCATGTTCGCGGCCGATCTCTTACGCGCGATGCATCGCGTCGGCCTCGAGCCGCACGTCGAGTTCTTTCATCTCTCGAGCTATCGCGACGGCACGGTTTCGTCGGGAACGGTGACGATTCTTCGCGACATCGAATCCTCGGTGAAGGGCCGCGACGTCGTGCTGGTCGACGACATTCTCGAATCCGGCCGCACGCTGGCCTTCGCCAAGGATTTGCTGGTCGCGCGCGGCGCGCGCCGCGTGCTGGTCTGCACATTGCTGGAAAAGCGGGGCAAGCGCGAAGTGCCGATCGACGCCGACTTCGTCGGCTTCTCCTGCCCCGATCTCTTCGTCGTCGGTTACGGCATGGACGTCGCCCATTCCTATCGCGAATTGCCGTTCATCGGGCATGTCGTCACCGCGGCCGATTCGAAGTGATCGCGAGGGGGGCGCGCGTGTTTACAAGCGTCTACCAATCCTTCGCCGAATTCGGCGGCCCGGCGTATGGCGCGGCGCGGGTGAGGGCGCTGCGCGCCGAACTTTTGGCGCGCGGCCTCGCCGGCTTCGTCGCGCCGCGCGCCGACGAGCATCAGAACGAATACGTCCCCGCCGCCGCCGAGAGGCTGCTGTGGCTGACCGGCTTCTCCGGCTCGGCGGGCCTGGCGATCGTGCTCACGCAAGCGGCGGCGATCTTCGTCGACGGACGCTACGCCGTTCAGGCGCCGGCGCAGGTCGACACGGCCGTGTTCACGGTGCGCCCTATCGTCGAACAGCCGCCGGGCGCGTGGATCGAGGCCAATCTGAAGCCGGGGGAGCGGCTCGGCTACGACCCCTGGCTGCACACGCCCGAAATGGTCGAGCGCCTGGGGAAAGCCTGCCGCGCCGCCGGCGGCGAGCTCGTCGCCCTCGACTCGAACCCGATCGACGCGATCTGGAGCGACCGGCCCGCCCCGCCGCTCGGCGCGGTGAGCGCGCATCCCGCGCGTCTCAGCGGCGAAAGCGCGGTGCGTAAAATCGCCCGCGTCCGCGCCGCCGTCAGAGAGGGCGACGGTCTCTTGGTCAGCGACGCGCACGACGTCGCCTGGCTGTTCAACATCCGCGGCGCCGACGTCGCCCATACCCCGCTGCCGCTGAGCTTCGCCTATCTGCCGCGCGAGGGGCGCCCGACGCTGTTCCTCGACGGGCGCAAATTGTCCAGCGCGATGCGCGCCCGGCTCGGCGAATTGGCTGACATCGACGAGCCCGATTGGCTCGTTGGCTTCATAACCGGGCTCGGCGCGGCGGGCCTGCGCGTGGCCTTCGACGGGGGAAGCGCGCCGGCGCGCCTGACCCAGGCGCTGGAGGCGGCGGGCGGCGAGGTTTCGCTGGGCCCCGACCCGATCGCGCTGTTGAAGGCGGTCAAGAACAAGGCCGAGCTCGCCGGCGCGCGCGCCGCGCATATCCGCGACGGCGCCGCGCTGGCGCGCTTTCTCTGCTGGTTCGATCGCGAAGCGCCTGGGGGCAAGCTGACCGAGATTGCGGCGGCCGAGGCGCTGGAGACGTTCCGGCGCGAGACGGGGGCGTTGAAGGACATTTCCTTCCCGACCATTTCCGCCGCCGGCCCGCATGCGGCGATCCCGCATTATCGCGTCAGCGAGGCCTCGGACCTCAGGATCGGCCGCGGGATCTTCCTCATCGACAGCGGCGGCCAATACGAGGACGGCACCACCGACATCACGCGCACGATTTGCGTCGGCCGCCCGACCGCCGAGATGCGCGACCGCTTCACCCGCGTGCTCAAGGGCCATATCGCGATCGCGCGCGCTGTTTTTCCCAAGGGGACGAGCGGCGCCCAGATCGACGCCCTGGCGCGCCAGGCGCTGTGGCGCGCCGGGCTCGACTTCGATCACGGCACGGGGCACGGCGTCGGCTCGTACCTTTCCGTCCACGAGGGCCCGCAACGCATCGCCAAGACCGGCACGGTCGCGCTCGCGCCGGGCATGATCGTCTCCAACGAGCCGGGCTATTACGCCGCGGGCAAATTCGGCATTCGCATCGAGAATCTCGTCGTCGTCGAGGAGCGCGCGATTCGCGGCGCCGAGCGGCCGATGCTGGGTTTCGAGACGATCTCGCTCGCCCCGATCGATTTGCGCCTGATCGAGCCGAAGCTGCTCGACGGTGAGGAGATTGCGTGGCTCAACGGCTATCACGCGAGGGTGCGGGAGACGATCGGGCCGCTGGTCGAGCGCGAGACGAGGGGCTGGCTGAGGGAGGCGACGCGAAGGGTGGGGTGAGGCCCTGTCGCGGTCGTGGCCGGGCTTGTCCCGGCCATCCACGTCGCGCCGTCGCGAAAACTTTCAAAGTTGGCTGCTGCTGCGCCGCGTGGATGCCCGGCACAAGGGCGGGCATGACGGCGCTACAAGATGGAATATGATGATAGGCCCGCGCGTCCGGGCGTCAAAATCATGGTCCCGCGCCACAACGCCCTGTCGCTCGGGGTCGCTCGCAACATCGCGAAAGCGGCGGGCTGGTAGGAGGAGTTCGGCATGAAACGCTATTTCGCGCTTCTGGACGGCGAACCCGGCCCCTACGGCGTCGCATTTCCCGATTGCCCCGGTTGCACCGCGATGGGCGCCGATGAAAACGAGGCTTACGCCTACGCCATCGCCGCTCTGGGCGAATGGGTGCACGACGCCGGCGCCGTGGGCGAAGCGCCTGCGCCGCGCACGATCGAAGCCTTGCGCCGCGATCCCGATGTCGTCGCGGCGCTGGCGGAGGGGGCGGTTTTTCTCGCCGTGCCACTGGTCGTCGAGTCCGGTCGCGCGGTGAAAGCCAATATTTCTCTCGACCAAGGCTTGCTCGACGCCATCGACGCGGCCGCCAGACGCAGCGGCCTGACCCGATCCGCCTTTCTATCCAGCGCCGCGCGGGAAAAAATCGCGGCTTCCGGCTGACACGCGCGTTGAGCCGATCCGTTGCCTCTGAGCGCCTTCGCGCGAAAGCCGAAGAGGGCGGCAGTTCGACCAGCTGCGATCGGCGCCGCGCGCCGGCGCGGCGGAAAATCGCATCGCAAGCGATTGAAATCCTAGAGTCGAGCCCGAATATGGCGCCGGGCATGATCGCGCGGACCTTCTTGGGCGGCGCGCGACTTGCGGTCATGCGCGCGCGCCGGACTCCCCTCGCGGTCTATCGGACTCACATATCCGAATTCCATGCCTTGGGGGTCCGCTCTGCCTGATCCGTGCTCGGCGTCAAGGCCAAGCCCGCTTCGCGGGTCGCGCTACGCGCGAGCCTTGACCCCTCCGCGCGGCTCAGGCTCTTGGTTTCCATGATCTTTGCTGCACGAAGCCGGCCGCGAGGCCGGTTCGCGCAGCAAAGATCATGGAAGCAAAAAAGCCGCATCGGAACGGCGCAGTCATCGCGAAGCAACCGTAGCGCGGCGGTTATGTCGGCCGTTGAACCCTAACGCCGTCATGGCCGGGCTTGTCCCGGCCATCCACGCCGTGCCGCTGCCTTGCCCTTGGAAGGTTTCGACCAAGCGGAGCCGCGTGGATGGCCGGGACAAGCCCGGCCATGACGTGCTTGGGGCGCCCTGCCCTATCCCCTCAACTTCCTCACATGCGCGATCAGCCCCGCCGTGGACGCATCGAGCGCGCTCAAGTCGGCGTCGGGCGAGGCGACGATCGGGGCGAGGCGCGAGGCGAGCTCCTTGCCGAGTTCGACGCCCCATTGGTCGAAGGGATTGATGTCCCAGATCGCCGCTTCGACGAACACCTTGTGCTCGTAGAGGGCGATGAGCCGCCCCACCGTGCGCGGCGTCAGCTGCGCGTAAAGCAAGGTCGAGGACGGCCGACTGCCGGAAAAGGTCTTGTGCGGGGCGAGCCGCGCGGCCTCTTCGAGGCTGGCGCCTTGGTTGGCCGTGATCGTCTCGGCCTCGGCGCGGGTGCGCCCGCGCATCAAAGCCTCGCCCTGCGCCAGGCAATTGGCGATGAGCAGGTCGTGGTGATGGGCGTCGGCCTGGGTCGGCGTCGCCGCGACGAGAAAATCGACCGGCACGACTTCCGTGCCCTGGTGCAACAGCTGGAAGAAAGCGTGCTGGCCGTTGGCGCCGGGCTCGCCCCAGATGACCGCGCCGCTGTCGATCGTCACGGGCGAGCCGTCGCGGCGCACGCTCTTGCCCTCGCTCTCCATCTGCAATTGCTGGAGATAGGCGGGAAAACGCGCCAGGCGCTGGTCGTAGGGGATCACGGCCTGCGCGGCATGGCCGAGGACGTTGCGGTTCCACACGCCGATGAGCCCCATCAGCGCCGGAATGTTTTTGTCGAGCGGCGCCGCGCGGAAATGCTGGTCCACGTCATGGCCGCCGCGCAGGAACTCCTGGAAATGCTCGGGGCCGATCGCGACGGCGAGCGGCAGGCCGATGCTCGACCAGATCGAATAGCGCCCGCCGACCCAATCCCAGAAGCCGAACACGCGGCTCGCCTCGACCCCGAATTCGGCGACCTTTTCGAGCCGCGTCGAGACGGCGGCGAAGTGATCGACGACGGCGCCTTCGCCGAGCGCATGGACGATCCAGGCGCGCGCGCTTCTCGCATTGGTCATCGTCTCCTGCGTCGTGAAGGTCTTCGAGGAGACGATGAACAGGGTGCGCGCGGGATCGAGGCCGCGCAGCGTATCGGCGATGTCGGCGCCGTCGACGTTGGAGACGAAATGGGCGCGCAAATTGGCCGGCGCATAGGGGCTGAGGGCGCGCGTCGCCATCGCCGGGCCGAGATCGGAGCCGCCGATGCCGATATTGACGACGTCGGTCATGGGTTGGCCGAGCGCGCCGCGCAGGCGGCCCTCGCGCACGTCGCCGGCGAAGGCGAGCATCCGCACGCGCTCGCCTAGGACCTCGGGCATGACGTCGCGGTCTTCGACGAGAACGGGCCTGTCCGAGAAATTGCGCAACGCGCTGTGCAGCGCCGCGCGCCGTTCCGTCGAATTGACGAGATCGCCGCGGAACATCGCGTCGCGTTTGGCCTCGACCTCGGCGGCCCGCGCGAGCCGGATCAGGAGATCGAGGCTCGCCGCGTCGATGCGCTGCTTGGAATAATCGTAGAGGAGATCGTCGAAGGCGACGTGGAAGCGCTGGAAGCGCTCGCCGTCGGCGGCGAATTCGGCGGCGATCGTGTGGGAGAGAACCTCGCGGCGACGTTCGGCGAGGTCGGAGAAGATCGCCAAAAGGGCTGCCTGCGTCATGGACCTTTCCCTTTTTCGCGCGGGGCTCTATGCGTTCGGCCCGCCCCCGCCGCGTCGAGTTTGCTTCATATGCCGCCTCAATTGCAATTGCGAGACATTCGCCTGACCCTCGGCGGCGCGCCCCTGCTCGACGGCGCGGAACTGACGATTTCGCCGGGCGACCGAATCGCGCTGGTCGGGCGCAACGGCTCGGGCAAATCGACGCTGCTGAAGATCGCGGCCGGCGAAAGCGTCGCCGACGGCGGGACGCGCTTCGCCCAGCCCAACGCGCGCCTGCGCTACCTCCCGCAGGAGCCCGATCTGACGGGCTATGCGACGACGCTGGATTTCGTGCTCAGCGGCCTCGGCGAAGAGGACAACCCCTATCGCGCGCGGGCGCTGATGGACGATCTCGGCGTCGATCCCGCCGCCGATCCCGCTGAATTGTCGGGGGGCGAAGCGCGCCGCGCGGCGATCGCCCGCGTTCTGGCCCCCGATCCCGACATTTTGCTGCTCGACGAGCCGACCAACCATCTCGACCTCGTCGCGATCGAATGGCTGGAAAAGGAATTGGCGCAATCGCGCGCCGCCTTCGCGCTGATCAGCCACGACAAACGGCTGCTCGGCGATCTCACCCGCGCCACCGTGTGGCTCGATCGTGGCCGCACGCGCCGGCTCGATCAGGGCTTCGCCGCCTTTGAGGCGTGGCGCGACGCCAAGCTCGAAGAGGAGGAAATCGAGCGCCACAAGCTCGATCGGCGCATCGTCGACGAAGAGCATTGGATGCGCTACGGCGTGACCGCGCGGCGCAAGCGCAATATGCGCCGGGTGGGGGAATTGGCCGCGCTGCGGCGCGAACGGCGCGAGGCGCGCCGCTCGCAGGGCGTCGCGACGATGGTCGCGCAGGACGCCAAGGCCTCGGGCGCGCTGGTGATCGAGGCGGAAAAGATCTCGAAGTCCTACGGCGAGCGGACGATCGTCAGGGATTTTTCGCTGCGCGTGATGCGCGGCGACCGGATCGGAATCATCGGCGCCAACGGCGCGGGCAAGACGACGCTGGTCAATCTTCTCACTGGGGCGCTGGCGCCCGATTCGGGGGTCGTGCGCCTGGGCGCCAATGTCGCGATGGCCAGCTTGGATCAGCGGCGCGCCTCGTTGCAGCCGACGACGACGCTGGTCGACGCGCTGACCGGCGGGGGCAGCGATTTCGTCGCGGTCAACAACGAGCGCAAGCACGTCATCGGCTATATGAAGGACTTTCTGTTCTCTCCGGATCAGGCGCGCACGCCGATCGGCAAATTGTCGGGCGGCGAGCGCGGGCGGCTGATGCTGGCGCGGGCGCTCGCCCAGCCCTCGAACCTGATGGTCCTCGACGAGCCGACCAACGACCTCGACATCGAGACGCTGGATTTGTTGCAGGAGTTGCTGAGCGATTATCCCGGCACGATCCTGCTGGTCAGCCACGACCGCGACTTTCTCGACCGCGTCGCCACCTCGGTGATCGTCAGCGAGGGCGAGGGGCGTTGGCGCGAATACGCCGGCGGCTATTCCGACATGGTCGCGCAGCGCGGCTACGGCCTCTCCGGGCCCTCGGCGCCCGAAGCGCCGAAGCCGGAGAGGCCGCTTGCGCGCGAAACGGCGCGCCCGCCGGCCAAGCGCAAGATGTCGTTCAAGGAAAAACATGCGCTGGAGACGTTGCCGGGCCGGATCGAGGCCCTGCAGGGCGAGATCGCCGCGCTGGAGCGCAGGCTCGACGATCCCGGACTGCACGCGCGCGATCCCCAGGGCTTCGAGCGCGCGACGAAATCCTACGCGGCCAAGCGCGCCGAGCTGGAGGCGGCGGAGGACGACTGGCTGGCGCTCGAAATCCTGCGCGAGGAAATCGGGGGGTAGCGCTCCCCGCAGCTTCAGGGCGCCAGCGCCGTCTCGACGATCCCCGCGAGATAGGCCATGCCGTAAGGCAGCGCCGCGTCGTTGAAGTCGTATCCGGGATGGTGGAGCCCGGCGGAATCGCCGTTGCCGATCCAGATGAACGCGCCCGGACGCGCCTCGAGCATGAAGGAAAAATCCTCGGCGCCCATCACCGGAGGGACCTCCGTCATGACGCGCTCCGCGCCGACCACTCGACGGGCGACCGAGGCCGCGAAATCCGTCTGAGCGGGATGATTGAGCGTCGGCGGATAGTTGCGGACGTAATCGATGTTGGCGCTGATCCCCGAGGCGGCGGAGATCCCGGCGACGATCTCGCGGATGCGCCGTTCCGCGAGATCCCGCGTCGCCGGCAGCAGCGTGCGCGTGGTGCCTTCCAGTTCGGCGGTTTGCGGCAGGACGTTGTTGGTCGAGCCGGCGGTGAAGCGGGCGATCGAGACCACGCAGGAATCGAGCGGATCGACGTTGCGCGAGACGATGGTCTGCAGCGCGGTGACGATGTGAGCGCCGGCGACGATCGTGTCCACGCATTGATTGGGGAATGCGGCGTGGCCGCCTTTGCCTTCGAGGCGAATGGTGAAGAAATCGGCGGCGGCCATCAGCGGGCCCTTGCGAATCGCGAAGACGCCGACCGGCACTTTCGGCGCGTTGTGCATGCCGTAGACTTCCTCGATGGCGAAGTTTTCCATCAGTCCGTCGTCGATCATCGCTTGGGCGCCCGCGCCGCCTTCCTCGGCGGGTTGGAAGATGACCACCGCCGAGCCCGAGAAATCGCGGGTGCGCGCGAGATAGCGCGCCGCGCCGAGCAGCATCGCGGTATGGCCGTCATGGCCGCAGGCGTGCATCTTGCCGGGAACGCGGGAGCGATAGGGCAGGTTGGTCGTCTCCTCGATCGGCAGCGCGTCCATGTCGGCGCGAAGGCCGATGGCGCGCTTGCCCTCGCCCTTGCGCCCCTTGATGACGCCGACGACGCCGGTCTTGCCGATCGCGGTCCTGACCTCGTCGCAGCCGAACTCGCGCAGACGCTCGGCGACGAAATTGGCGGTGCGCGGCAGGTCGTAGAGAAGTTCGGGATTGGCGTGCAGATCGCGCCGCCAGGCCTGCGCGTCGGGGACCAGCTCTTGAATCGCGGAATTTATCGGCATCGACACGTCTCCATTGCGGCGGGGAAAATGACCCTGGCGCCGCGGCGCTGTCAATCCGCCGCGCGGCGCTTGCGATGCAGCAGAAAAACCGCCTGTTCGCCCAGCAGGTTCCACGCCCAGGTCGGCAAGGCGACCTGCAACGGCTCGCCGTGGCGATCGAGCGCGACGCTCTTGTCGATCGTCGCGCCGATTTCGCGCGCCAAGGCGATGAAATCGGCGATGGTGCAGAAGTGGATGTTGGGCGTGTCGTACCAGGAATAGGAAAGGCTCTGCGTCACCGGCATCCGGCCGGTGAAGGCGAGTTGCGCGCGCACGCGCCAATGGCCGAAATTGGGCACCGACACGATCGCGCGCCTGCCGATGCGCAGCATGTGTTCGAGCACGACGCGCGGGCGCCGGGTCGCCTGCAAGGTCTGCGACAGGATGACGTAATCGAAGGAATCATCGGGATAATCGACGAGATCGGTGTCGGCGTCGCCCTGGATGACCGAAAGGCCCTTGGCGACGCATTGGTTGACGCCGCTCTGCGACAGTTCGATGCCGCGGCCGTCGACCGCGCGCGCATCGCGCAGCAGGTTCAGCAATTCGCCGTCGCCGCAGCCGACGTCGAGCACGCGCGAGCCCGGTTCGACCATTTCGGCGACGACGACGAGGTCGACACGCGGCGCGGAAGTTCGGTTCGACACAGGGCGCGGATCTTCCATCAGGAAATGCCGCGGGCGCGCGCGGCGGCGTCGATGAAGCCGCGCGTCGTGGCGAAAAGCTCGGGAACGTCGAGCAGGAAGGCGTCGTGGCCGCGGTCGGTTTCGATTTCGACGAAGGACACCGAAGCGCCGCCGGCGTTGAGCGCGCGCACCAGGGCGCGCGAATCGCTGGTGGGAAACAGCCAGTCGGAGGTGAAGGAGACCACGCAGAAGCGCGTGCGCGAGCCCCGGAACGCGTTGACCAGCGCGCCGCCGTAATCGGCCGCCAGATCGAAATAATCCATTGCGCGGGTCATGTAGAGGTAGGAATTGGGGTCGAAGCGCTCGACGAAGATCGAGCCTTGATGACGCAGATAGGATTCGACCTGGAAATCCGCGTCGAAGGAGAACGTGCGCGCGGCGCGGTCCTGCAGATTGCGGCCGAAACGGCGATGCAGCGCGCTGTCCGAGAGATAGGTGATGTGGGCCGCCATGCGCGCGACGGCGAGGCCTTTGGCGGGCCGCGCGCCTTCGGCGAGATAGCGCCCGCCGCGCCAATCCGGGTCGGCCATGATCGCCTGGCGGCCGACTTCGTGAAAGGCGATGTTCTGCGAGGAATGGCGCGCGGCGGTGGCGATCGGCAACGCGCTGAAGACGCGCTCGGGATAGAGGGCCGCCCATTGCAGCACCTGCATGCCGCCCATCGACCCGCCGGCGACGCAAAACAGCGAATCGACGCCGAGCCGATCGATCAGCATCGCCTGGGCGCGCACCATGTCGCCGATGGTGACGACGGGAAAATCGAGGCCGTAGGGCTCGCCGGTCGTGGGGTTGACCGAGGCGGGGCCGGTCGTGCCCATGCAGCCGCCTACGACATTGGCGCAGATGACGAAGAACCGGTCGGTGTCGAGCGGCCTGCCCGGGCCGACCATCGTTTCCCACCAGCCGTCGCGTCCCGTGACGGGGTGACGGTTGGCGACATGCTGATCGCCGGTGAGGGCGTGGCAGACCAGGATCGCGTTGCTCTTGGCGGCGTTGAGAGCGCCGTAGGTCTGATAAGCGATGGTCAGGGGCGTGAGATCGACTCCAGCCTCCATCGCCAGCGGGCGGTCGGGCCCGAGCCGAAGCGCGAGACTGTGCGGCGCGTCGGCCTCGCTCGCGGCGCCATTCCCAGGGATTGCGCTGGCTTCACCCAAGACGGACTGGCCCGATGTGCACGAGACCCTCGCAAGGAGTTCTATTTGGAGAACGAAGCGTTTGATATAACGAAATCGTGCGGCGCGCAAGGCGATTGGGGCATGGTTTCGCGCGAGCCCAGGCGATGGCGCCCGCGTTAACAAGCCATTGACGCTCTTGCAATGTTTGCCCGCTCCGTAACGGTTTCGGCGCCGCTGCGAGGCTAGTCTCTGGCGCGATAAAAGCCCAAAAAGGGCACGGGAATTGGCATGAGCGACATAGCGGCGGAGAGCGGCCTAGGGCCGTTTGATCCCTATTGGACGGACGACGCCCCGCGCCCTCGCCGCGATCGACGGGGCTGGGGCTGGCGCGTTGCGCTGGGTCTGGCGGCGGGGATCGGGCTTGTCGGCGTGACGGCTCTCGCGCCGGCGCCGCCGAGCGCGCCGAGCGCCGTTTCCGCGCCCGCCGTCGCGCCGGCGTCGAGCGAAATCGTCGACTCGACCCTCGCGCCGCTTTTGACTTTCGAAACCGCAGACGGCGTCCGCGCGCGTTACGAGGCGCGAATCGACAGGGCGACCGGCGCGCGCCGCGACGCCTACAGCCTCGGCGCGCTCGACGGCGATGCGCCGGCGTTGCGGGTCGAAATGTGGAAAAGCGCGAGCGCCCGAGGCGCGGGGAGCCTGTTCGTCGAAATCGCCGAGGAAACGGCGGCGTTCGGCGCCGCCGTCGAGCGGCTGGGGATTTCGCAGATCGCGACGACTTCGCAAGGTCCGGTCGAATGGGCGGACCTGACGTTGGCGGGCGCGCGGGGGAAACGGACCTGCGTCGGCTTTCGCTTGGTCGTCCGGGTCGATGGCGGGCTGCACGGCGTCGCCTGCGCCGCGGCGGGCGCGAAAATCGACGCGGCGGCGCTGTCGTGCCTGGTCGACCGCCTTGCGCTCACGCGCGCCGGGCGCGAAGCCGGCTTCGCCGATATCATAAAGAGCGCGGGAATCCGGCGCCCGACCTGCCGCGCGGCGATCGGCTGATCGCGGCGCCGGGGTTCAGGCGGGCGCGCGCTCCAGCTCGGCGACGATCGCGTCGCCCATTTCCTGCGTCGAGGCGAGCCGACAGCCCTCGGCGCGGATGTCGGGCGTGCGCAGGCCGCTGGCCAGCACCCGGGCGATCGCGGCGTCGAGACGATCCGCCGCCGCGCCGAGGCCGAAGGAATAGCGCAGCGCCATGCCGAACGAAGCGATCATCGCGATGGGATTGGCGAGGCCCTTGCCCGCGATATCGGGCGCGGAGCCGTGCACCGGCTCGTAGAGCGCCTTGCGCTTGCCGGTCTTGGGATCGACGTCGCCGAGCGAGGCGGACGGCAACATGCCGAGCGAGCCGGTCAGCATCGAGGCGACGTCGGAGAGCATGTCGCCGAACAGGTTGTCGGTGACGATGACGTCGAATTGCTTGGGCCAGCGCACGAGCTGCATGCCGAGCGCGTCGGCGAGCTGGTGCTCGAGCGTGACGTCGGGGAATTCGCGCTTGTGCAGCGCGGTCATGACCTCGTGCCAAAGCACGCCGGACTTCATCACGTTGCGCTTGTCCGACGATGTCACCTTGTTTTTGCGCTTGCGCGCGAGATCGAAGGCGACGCGGCCGATGCGCTCGATTTCGAACGTGTCGTAAACCTGGGTGTCGATGCCGCGTTTCTGGCCGTTGCCGAGATCGATGATCTGCTTGGGTTCGCCGAAATAGACGCCGCCGGTCAGCTCGCGCACGATCATGATGTCGAGGCCCTCGACGACTTCGCGCTTGAGCGAGGAGGCGTCGGCGAGCGCGGGATAGCAGATCGCGGGGCGCAGATTGGCGTAGAGTCCAAGATCCTTGCGCAGCCGCAACAGGCCGGCCTCGGGGCGCGCCTCATAGGGCGCGCCGTCCCATTGCGGCCCGCCGACTGCGCCGAAAAGCACCGCGTCGGCGGATTTGGCGAGCGCCATGTCGGCGTCGCTGATCGCCTGTCCGTGCGCGTCATAGGCGCAACCGCCGACGAGGCCCTTCTCGATTTCGAACTGCGCGAGCCCGGCGCGCGCAAAGTGCGCGATGACTTTTTCGAGTTCGGCCATGACCTCGGGGCCGATGCCGTCGCCGGGAAGAAGCAGGAGCTTGTAAGTCGCCATGGGTTCGCCGCTCTTGGGTGCGTCATGGCCGGGCTTGTCCCGGCCATCCACGTCTTGGGGCCGATGGCTCGCCTATCGAGGTTCGGCGCGTCGGCAAGTCGTGGATGGCCGGGACAAGCCCGGCCATGATGGGGAGGGGGACATCGTGCTCGCCCCGGATACGAAAGGCTTGCTAAACGATTTTCGGGCGAGGGAGAAGCGGCTTTTGCGGGAAAAGCGCGGCGCCGGCTGGCGCCGAACGCCGCTCGCGCTATGATGGCGAGAGAGCCCGGTCGCGGGGCGCTCTTAAGGGCTCGCAAATTCGGTGACGACAATCAGCAATGCGACGGCGGACGCCTTCGTGAAACGGCCGCCGCGCGAGACGCGGTTCTTCCTGGTCCATGGAACGGACGAGGGCCTCATCCACGAGCGCGTGAAGGGCCTCGTCAAGGCGACGCTCGCGGGCGAGCCGGACCCGCTTCGCCTGACCCGGCTGGACGGCGACGCGGTGGCGCGCGATCCCGGCGCGCTCGCCGACGAAGTCTATGCGATATCGATGTTCGGGGGCTCTCGCGCGGTGTGGATCGAGGCGCAGGCGCGCGACCTTCTGCCGGCGCTGGAGCCGTTGTTCGAGCGCCCGCCGCAAGACTGCGCGGTGATCGTGGAGGCCGGTTCGCTGAAGAAGGGAACGGCGCTGCGCACGGCCTTCGAGAGAGCCGACAACGGCGCCTCGATCGAATGTTACCCCGACGACAGGCGCTCGCTCGGACCCCTGATCGAGGCCGAAGCGCGCGCGGCCGGGCTCGCGATCGCGCCCGAGGCGCGCGATTACCTGATCGGCCTGCTGGGCTCGGACCGCATGACGACACGCGGAGAAATCGCCAAGCTGACGCTCTACGCTCGCGGCAAGGAGAGAATCGACGTCGAGGACATCGAGGCGATCGTCGCCGACGCCGCGCCCTCCGGCCTCGACGCGCTGATCGACGCCGCGTTGCTCGGCGACATGGCGGGACTCGAAGCGAGCGCGAGCCGCTATTTCGCCGACGGCGGCGACGCGGGCATGCTGGTCATCCGCCTCGCCTCGCGCCTGACGCTGCTGCATCGGCTGCGGCTGGAAATGGAGCGGGGAAGCGCCTTCGAGGCGGCGATGCAGACGCAATACGTGCGCATTTCGCCGTCGGGGAGAGCCGCCTTGAGCAAACAAGCCGAGCGTTGGTCGTCGTCGGCGCTGAGCAAACGCCTTGCCGCCGTCGCCGCGGTCGCCGCGCGCGTGCGCCGCGATCCGCGCCTGGCGGATATTTTGGCGACGCGGGCGCTATGGTCGCTGGTGTCAGGATTGCGCGCGCGGGGGTGATGTCGCTCCGGCGCGGTGGCGCGTCTGCGGCCGATCACCCGGGCCTCTCACCCCGTCCTCCCCCGCGCGCGAGGAGAGGACGGGGTGAGAGGCGGGGCGAGTTATCCGCCTCGTCGCCGAATTTTGGGAACGTGGTCGCCAGTGCGAAAAGGCGAACTCTTACCGCGCGGGCTGGCTCAGCCGGCGGCAAAAGTCGTCGAGCTGTTCGAAATTATGAAACGCGATCCGCATTTCGCCGTTCTCGCCGGAGTGGCGGATCGTCACCTTGGCGCCCAGCGCGAGGCCGAGCTTTTCTTCGAGCGCCCGCGTATCGGCGTCGACGGGCTTGGCCGCCTTGGCGGCGCTGCGCTGGGACTGCCCGGCCCGTTCGCCCAGGCGCTCGATGTCGCGCACGGTGAGGCCCCGCGCGACGATGCGGTCGGCGATCGCGTCGGGGTCGGCGACGGCGAGCAGGGCGCGCGCATGGCCGGCGGAAATCGCGCCCGAGGCGAGCAGCGCCCGGCTGTGTTCGGGCAGTTGGGTCAGGCGCAGCGTATTGGCGATGTGGCTGCGGCTCTTGCCGACGATCCGCGCGATGTCGGCGTGGGCGTAGCCGTAGTCGGCCGCGAGCTGCGCATAGCCGTTGGCCTCTTCGAGCGCGTTGAGATCGGAGCGCTGGACGTTTTCGACGATGGCGATCTCCAGCGCCTCGCGATCGCCGGCCTCGACGATGAGGATCGGAATCTCGTGCAGGCCGGCGCGCTGCGCGGCGCGCCAGCGGCGCTCGCCGGCGATGATCTCGTAAGCGTCGGCGACGCGCGGGATCGGCCGCACCAGCACCGGCTGGATGACGCCGCGCTCGCGGATCGAGGCGGCGAGCTCGTCGAGTTCGTCTTCCGGGAAAGCCTTGCGGGGATTGCGCGGATTGGGATGCAGGAATTCGATCGGCGCCTTGCGCGCGCCGCCCCGCCCGCCGGCGGGCGCCTCGTCCCCGGCGTCGCCGAGCAGGGCCGCGAGTCCGCGCCCGAGGCGCGGGCGATGATCGGCGTGGCGGGCGGCGTCTTCTGCCATCAAAAGCTCCTATGGGACGGACGGGGCGCGCGTCAGGCGGCGCGCCAGCGCCCTTCGCGCTGAATGACCTCGGAGGCGAGTTTCAAATAGGCTTGGCTGCCCATGCATTTGAGGTCGTAGAGCAGCACCGGCTTGCCGTGCGAGGGCGCCTCGGACACCCGGACGTTGCGGGGAATGACCGTGTCGTAGACCTTTTCCCCCATGAACGCGCGCACGTCCGCGACGACCTGGCCGGCCAGCGAATTGCGCGGATCGAACATCGTGAGAACGATGCCATGTATGGTTAGCGAAGGGTTAAGCGAGCGACGCACCTGATCGACGGTCTTGAGCAGCTGCGAAAGGCCTTCGAGCGCGAAAAACTCGCATTGCAACGGCACGACGACCGCGTCGGCCGCGGCGAGCGCGTTGATGGTGAGGAGATTGAGCGAGGGTGGACAGTCGATCAGGACGTAGGTGATCGCGTCGTGATTGTCGTGGGAAAAGAACGCTTTCAGCGCGTTCTTTAGCTTGTAGGAACGGTCGGCGTGGCCGGAGATTTCGAGCTCGACGCCGAGCAGATCCATCGTCGAAGGGGCGATGAACAGCCGCGGCACGGCGGTCGGCGTGATGATCTGGGCGAGCGAGCGCTCGCCGACCAGCGCATCGTAGCTCGACGAGGTGCGAGACTTGCGATTGATGCCGAGGCCGGTCGAGGCGTTGCCCTGCGGGTCGAGGTCGATGATGAGCACGCGTTCGCCGATCGCGGCGAGCGCGGTGCCGAGATTGATCGCCGTCGTCGTCTTGCCGACCCCGCCCTTCTGGTTGGCGAGAACCAGGACGCGCGGAGATGGGCTCGGCGCGGGCTTTTGGCCGGGGAATTCGCTCGGGGACGGGGCGTTGTCGGTCATGAACGGGCCTTAGAAGCGCTTCGAACCCGGAGAATCACGGCTTCGGGATCGAGCTTGCTGGCGACGAATTCGATCGCAAAATCTTGCGCGGCGGGGGTGGTCTCGAGCTGCGCTTCGGCCGAGCGTCCGCGCGGGAAGACGCCGACCGCGCCCTGGGCGATCCACACTTTGGCGAATTCGAGGAGGCGGGGCAAGGGGGCGAGCGCGCGCGCAGTGACGGCGTCCACAGGCGCAAGGGATTCGGGATCGATGGATTCGATCCGGACGGCGTGGATTTCCGCCGGCGCGCCGGTCGCGCGGGCGACTTCGCGCAGGAACGCGCATTTGCGCTGGTCGCTTTCGAGGCAATGCACGCGAGCGCCCGCGACGTCGGCGAGCTGAATGGCGATCACCATGCCGGGAAAGCCCGCGCCCGACCCCATGTCGACCCAGCGCTGGGCGTGGGGCGCCAGCGCGAGAAGCTGGGCGCTGTCGGCGATATGGCGGGTCCAGACTTCGGCGAAACTCGCCTCGGAAATGAGGTTGGTGACCTTTCGCCATCTCGCGAGAAGGTCGACATAGACCGCGAGCCGCGCTTCCGTTTCCGGCGGCACGGGAACGAGGGCGAGCGCCTTGGCGCGATCGCTGGTCATGCCGGGGCTGTTTCACGTGAAACAGAGGCGGGGGCCCCGGCCCTCATCCGGCCCTTCGGGCCACCTCTCGGCGAACCGAAGGTTCGCCTGACACCCGTGAACGGGAGAAGGGCCAAAGCCCCTCTCCCGTTCACGGGAGAGGGGTTGGGGTGAGGGCGGCCGCGCATCACGCTTCCGCTCTCCCAACGCCCGTTCGCCGACGGGCATGGGCGGCAATCAGGGCGAGGGCGGCGGGGGTCGCGCCCTCAATGCGGCCAGCCTGGCCGAGGCTCGCCGGCCGCGCGGCGATGAATTTGGCCTTGAGTTCGTTGGAAAGGCCGGACAGGTTCGAATAGTCGAAATCGGCGGGGATGGTCGCCGCCTCGCTGCGACGATAGCGCGCGACATCCTCATCCTGGCGGTCGAGATAGACGGCGTATTTGGCGTCGGCCTCGACGCGGCGGGCGAGCGAGGCGTCGATGGCGCCGAGTTCGGGCCAGACGCGTGCGAGCGCCTCGATCGTCAGATGCGGCTGGGCGGCGAGCTCGAACGCGGAGCGGCGAACGCCGTCCTGGTTGACCATGATCCCCGCGGCCGCCAGCGCCGTCGGCGAGGCTGTCGCGGCCTTCATCGCCGAGCGCGCGGCGTCCAGCCGCGCCATCGCGTCGCGATGAAGGGCGGCGCGCTCAGGCCCGACGCAGTCCAGCTTCGCGCCCTTGCCGGTCAGGCGCTCGTCGGCATTGTCGGCGCGCAGCGACAGGCGGTATTCGGCGCGCGAGGTGAAGATGCGATAGGGCTCGGTGACGCCCTTGGTGACGAGGTCGTCGATCATCACCCCGAGGTAGGACTCGGCGCGATCGAAGATTGCGGGCGCGGCGCCGCCGGCGAGACGCGCGGCGTTGAGGCCGGCGACCAGGCCCTGCGCGGCGGCCTCTTCGTAGCCGGTGGTGCCGTTGATCTGTCCCGCGAGATAGAGGCCCCTGACGCGGCGCGCCGCCAGGCTGGCGTCGAGTTCGCGCGGATCGATATAGTCATATTCGATGGCGTAGCCGGGGCGCAGGATGCGCGCGCGTTCGAGGCCGGGAATGGTGGCGAGAAACGCCGCCTGAACATCCAGAGGCAGCGATGTCGAAATGCCGTTGGGATAGATTGTGGGATCGTCGAGCCCCTCCGGCTCGAGAAAGATCTGGTGGCTTTCGCGGTCGGCGAAGCGAATGACCTTATCCTCGATCGACGGGCAGTAGCGCGGCCCGCGTCCGGAAATCGCGCCGGAATAGACGGCCGTCCGATGGGCGTTGGCGCGCACGATGGCGTGGCCTTCCGCGTTGGTGCGCGTGATGTGGCAGGGGACCTGCGCGGTCGTGATGGCCCGGGTCATCGCCGAGAAAGGTTCGGGCGGATCGTCGCCGGGCTGAACCTCGAGCCCCGACCAGTCGATCGAAGCGCCGTCGAGCCGGGGCGGCGTGCCGGTCTTGAGGCGCCCGAGGGCGAAGCCGGCGGCGTCGAGCGAGCGGGCGAGGTCGACCGAGGGCGGGTCGCCGACGCGGCCCGCGGGGGTGCGTTCGTCGCCGAGATGGATGATTCCGCGCAGGAAGGTGCCGGTGGTGACGACCGCCGCGCGGCAGGAAAGCCGGCGCCCATCGGCGAGTTCGATCGCCGCGACCGCGCCTGCCTCGAGAACGAAGCGGCCCGCCTCGCCTTCGACCACGGTCAGATTGGCGGTCTCGCGGATCAGCCGCTGCATCGCCTGGCGATAGAGCTTGCGGTCGGCCTGGGCGCGCGGACCCTGCACGGCGGGGCCCTTGCGGCGGTTGAGCACCCGGAACTGAATCCCGGCGGCGTCGGCGGCGCGCGCCATCAGCCCGTCGAGCGCGTCGATTTCGCGCACGAGGTGGCCCTTGCCGAGCCCGCCGATCGCGGGGTTGCAGGACATCACGCCGATCGTGTCGCGCTTGTGCGTCAGCAGCGCCGTGCGCGCGCCGAAACGAGCGGCCGCCGCGGCGGCCTCGCAGCCGGCGTGGCCGCCCCCGATGACAACAACGTCGTAATCGTTCATTCCGCCCGTCTCGATTGTTTCACGTGAAACACATCTCATTTGCCGACGCAAAGGCGCGAAAATATGTCGCCAAGCACTTCTTCGACATCGATGCGGCCGGCGATGCGCTCCAAAGCGCGCGCCGCGAGCCGCAGGTCTTCCGCGACCAGCTCCAGCTCTTGGGCGCTGGGATCGAGCGCGCGCTCCAGCGCGCCGAGCGCGTCGGCGAAAGCCGCGCGGTGCCGCTCCAGCGTGATCAACGCCGGCGCCGGCCCCGCCATTCGCTCTTCCGCGAGATTGGCGACGGCGTCAAGCAATTGCGCGATTCCGGCGCCGGTGAGAGCGGAAATGCGGATCGCCGCCCCCGCCGACTCTCGGCAAATCCTGTTTCCCGGCCGGCGGTCGGCCTTGGTGAGAACGACGATCGTCGGTCCGCCGCCGGGCGGCGGCGCGTCGACCGGCTCCTCGGCGTCGCTCAGCCACAGCGTCAGGTCCGCCTCTTCGGCGCGCCGGCGCGCGCGCGCCACCCCCTCGCGCTCGATCGGATCCTCGGTCTCGCGAATTCCCGCGGTGTCGACGAGCGTGACGGGATAGCCCCTCAGTTCGAGCGCCACTTCGACGAGATCGCGCGTCGTGCCGGGGATCGCCGAGACGATGGAGACGTCGCGCCGCGCCAGCGCGTTCATCAGCGTCGACTTGCCGACGTTGGGCGGGCCGGCGATGACGACGTTGAATCCCTCGCGCAGCCGCGCGCCGGCCTCTGCGCCGGCGAGCGCCGCCCGCACGCGCCGCGCCGCCTCGGCGACGATCGCGCGCGCCGCGTCGAGCGAAAGCGCGTCGGCGTCTTCAACGTCGGAGAAATCGATCTGCGCCTCCAGGATCGCCATCGCCTCGAGGAGCTTGGAGCGAATCCCCTCGGTCTCGCGGCTCAGCGCGCCGCCGGCGATGCGCAGGGCCTGGCGGCGCTGCGCCGCGGTCTCGGCCTCGACGAGATCGGCGAGGCCCTCGACTTCGGAAAGGTCGAGCTTGCCGTTCTCGAAGGCGCGCCAGGCGAATTCGCCCGGCTCGGCCGGCCGCAGCCCAGGAATTTTCGCGAGCGCGCCGACGATTCCGGCGATCACCGCCCGCCCGCCCGTCACATGCAGCTCCGCCATCTCCTCGCCGGTGAAGCTGCGCGGCGCGAGAAAGCGAATGACGAGCGCGCGATCGAGCGCCTCAAGGGTGACGGGATCACGCAACAGGCGCAGCGTCGCGACACGGTCGGGAAAGCGCGCGCCCGGCGCCAGCGCCTCCAGGGCAGCCGCGCAAGCCGGGCCGGAAAGCCGAAGCACCGCGATCGCCGCCCGCCCGCCCCCGGAGGCTGGAGCGAAAATGGTGTCGCGAGGGGAAAAATGGGCGCGCGCGCCGATCATGGCCTAACCGATTTCGTCGTCGAGCCGTCATCGGCTCGGCGTCGCGCCCTCTATAATGCAAGCCGCGGCGCACGTCAGCGGCGGTTGCGATTCCCATCGTAAAGCGCCAGGATCGCGATCGCCACGAATTGAGGAATCTCGGAATGCTCGTCGATGGACAATGGAGTTCGGATTGGCATCCCATACAGGGGACCGACGCCAAGGGCGGATTCGTGCGGCAGATCTCCAGCTTCCGTCATTGGATCACCCCGGACGGACGGCCGGGTCCGACCGGAGAGGGCGGTTTCGCCGCCGAGGCGGGGCGCTACCATCTCTATGTCGCGCTGACCTGCCCCTGGGCGTCGCGCACGCTGATCGGCCGCAAGCTGAAGAAGCTCGACGAGGTCATTTCCGTCACGGTGGCCGAACCGATGATGACGCCGCAGGGCTGGCGCTTCGGCGACTTCCCCGGCGCCGGCGCCGACACGCTCAACGGCGCGGTCCATGTCCACGAACTCTATACCCTCGCCGATCCGCATTTCACGGGGCGGGCGACCGTGCCGGTGCTCTGGGACAAGAAGCGGCGCACCATCGTCAGCAACGAGTCGGCCGACATCCTGCGCATGCTCAATTCCGGCTTCGGGCCGCTCGCCGACGCTTCGCTCGACCTCTATCCCGCCGATCTGGCTGAAGAGATCGACGCGCTCAACGAGCGTCTCTATGCGCGCCTCAACAACGGCGTCTATCGCGCGGGCTTCGCGACCACCCAGGTCGCCTATGAAGAAGCCTTCCACGAAGTGTTCGCGATGCTCGAGGAATTGGAGGCGCGGCTCGCGGATCGCCGCTATCTCCTCGGCGAGCGGCTGACCGAAACCGACATCCGCGCCTTCGTTTCGCTGGTGCGCTTCGACGTCGCCTATGTCGGGATATTCAAGTGCAATAAGCGCCGCATCGCCGATTATCCCGCCCTCAGCGCCTATTTGCTGCGGGTCTTGAACCTACCGGGGGTGCGCGGGACCGTGTCGATCGAACACATCAAGCGCGGCTATTATTCGATTCGCACGCTCAATCCCAACGGCGTCACGCCGCTCGGGCCGGAAATTCCGGGATTGACGGACCAGGAGTGACGGCGGGTCGAGCGACGCCCGGCTGCGCGCCGCGCGACTTATTACGTACTATTACTTATAAGGCGTCGTGCAGACGACGTATTGGTCGGCGATGATCTCGTGGTCGCCTTGCTTCTCCCGCTGGAAGTAGAGGTAGCAGATGCTCAGCGCGCCGGTGCGGTAATCCACGCGGAAGACGCCGCCCTCCTGTTCGTGCCGGGTCGCGACGAGCCCGTAATCGCCGGGCTCCTGCTTGGTCGCGCCTTCGCCGCTGCGATAGCAGACCGTCACGCCGAAGGCGCCGGGTTCGATGTCGGTCTTCCCCGGATTATGCGCGTATTGGCAGGCGATGACGTCGCCGGTCAGTTTATCCAGTCGATAGACCAAGGAGAGATTGATCTGCGGCGCCGCGAGGAATTCATATTGCGTCGCCGCCGCCGAACCGGCGCTGAGCATCGCCACGGCCGCCAGAATGGGAATCGCGCGTCGCATCGCCGGACCTCGGGGTTGAAGCGAATCACCGACGCCCAGTCTAGCCGACCTCGGCTCGGCAGGGCAGGCCGAGGCCCCGCCCGCGCCTCAGTCGGTCAAAATTTCCTTCGATTCGACCGTCGAATCCGCCTTGAGACGATAGACCAGCGGCACGCCGGTGGCGAGCTCCATGGTGGGAATCGTTTGCGGCGTCAGGCGGTCGAGCACCATCACCAGCGCGCGCAGGCTGTTGCCGTGCGCGGCGACGAGCACGCGCTTGCCGCCGAGCACCGCGGGCAGGATGTACTGGCAATAATAGGGCAGAGCGCGCGCGACCGTGTCCTTGAGGCTCTCGCCGCCGGGCGGCTGGACGTCATAGCTGCGCCGCCACAGGTGAACCTGCTCCTCGCCCCATTTCTTGCGCGCGTCGTCCTTGTTGAGGCCGCAGAGATCGCCGTAGTCGCGCTCGTTGAGCGCCTGATCGCGCGATTCCGGCAGGCCGGTCTGGCCGAGTTCGGCCAGCGTCAGTTCGAGCGTGTGCTGCGCGCGGATCAGGGCCGAAGTGAAGGCGACGTCGAAGGCGAGGCCGCGCGCCTTGAGCCGCCGTCCCGCCTCCTTGGCCTCCTCGATCCCCAGCGGGGAGAGGTCGGGGTCCTTCCAGCCGGTGAAGATGTTCTTCAGATTCCAGTCGCTCTGGCCGTGGCGCAAGAGAACGAGCAGGCGGTCCGATTGCGGCATGGGTCAGTTCTCCGGCGGAAGGGGCGGCGCGTTAAAAGCATGATCAGCGGCCGGCGACAATCTTAAAAAAGCGCGCCGCCGCTCGATCGCTCACGGTCGGCGCGCGCCGAGGTTCCCTTCCCGCGCCCCCTCGCGATGGGCGACGGGGGCGAGGCCGGGCGGGAGAGCGACGAGTTCGCGGCGCGCCACGCGGCGCACGCCGACGGGGCGATAGACCTGCTTGGTCGCCTCGACGATCTGCACACCGGCGAAGGGCAGGCCGATCGCGGCGCCCAGGCGCTCGATCGCCGGCGCGGAATTGACGAAGAACCTTCGCCGGAACGGCGGCGCGTAGAGCGCTTCGCCCCAAAAGACCGGCGAGAATAATGCCCCGCGCATGAGATCGCGCAGCTGCCCCTTGGAATAGGGCTGGCCCTGGCCGAACGGCGTGCCGTCGACGCGCGCCCATACGCCGCGCCGCGACGGCACGACCAGAATCACCCGCCCGCCAGGGTTTAGGATTCGCCAGACCTCTTCCAGCACCACGCTCGGATGCTCCGCCGTCTCCAGGCCGTGGACGACGAGGACGCGATCGATCGAGGCGTCGGGCAGGGGCAGCATGTCGGGGGCGACCAGCGCCGAGGCGGAGCGTCCGCTCGCCGGCCAGTTGACCACGCCCTGCTCGGCCGGCATGAACGCGAGGATGCGTTGCGCCTCGTCGCGAAAGCGCTCGAGATAGGGGCCGCCGTAGCCTAAGGCCAGAATCGACAGCCGCGCGCAATTGTCCCAGCGCGCGCGCAGCACCCGCCCGATCAGCCGACGCGAGACGTCGCCGAGCGGCGAAGAGTAGAAAGCGACGAGATCGTTGACGTCGAGCGGCATGAATGGTTACGCCTATCGGCAAGCCCTGAGCGAATTTGGACCAGTCCGCGCCGCGGCGCAAATGGCGTCCCGGCGGCGCGGCGCGCACGAGAGAAGGCCCGACATGACGACGCACGTTCATCAGTTTCTCTGCCTCAAGGACAATTACGGCGTCCTGATTCATGATTCGGGCTCGGGCGCGACGGCGGCGATCGACGCCGCCGACGCGGACGCCGTCATCGCCGCCGCCGCCTCGCAAGGTTGGGAGCTGACCGACCTTCTCGTCACCCATCACCATTTCGATCACGTCCAGGGCATTCCCGGCCTGAAGGCGCGCTTTCCCAAACTGCGCGTCGCCGGACCGGCCAAGGAAGCGGCGCGCATCGGCTCGCTGGACACGCTTCTCAGCGAGGGCGATTACGTTCACGTCGGCGAGCTCGGCGCCAAGGTTCTGGAGACTCCGGGCCATACCGCCGGCCACATCGTCTATTGGTTCGAGGAGGACGAGATCGTCTTCACCGGCGACACGCTGTTTTCCCTTGGGTGCGGCCGCGTATTCGAGACGCCCTATTCCGTAATGTGGGATTCGCTGGTCAAACTCGCGGAGCTGCCGGGCGAGACCGACGTCTATTGCGGCCACGAATACACGGAAGCCAATGCGCGCTTCGCCTTGACGATCGAACCCGACAACGCCGTTCTGCAAAACCGCGCCGCCGAAGTCGCCGCCTTGCGCGCGGCCGGCAAGCCCACGGTGCCGACGACGATCGCGGCGGAGCTGGCGGCCAATCCCTTTCTTCGCGCGGAATTGCCGAGCGTCCAAGCGGCGGTCGGCATGGCGGGCGCCGATCCGGCCGCGGTATTCGCGGAGATTCGCGCCCGCAAGGACCGCTTCTGAGCGGCGGACGCCGGCGATACGGCTTGCCGTGACGTTAAGCATAAACTTTGCGTTAACCGATTCCGCCCATTGTCGAAGCGGCGGCGACCGGGCCCGCGCGCGCTCGCGGCGCGTGATCGACGACCGGTCGAACGGGGAACGGATCGGGTGCAAGACATCGAAAGTTTTTCCGATTGCGAAGCCCCGGCGCGGAACAAGCGAGAGTTCGCGCCGCCGAGCAAGGCGCCAGACGAGTCGACCGCCGGATCGACCCGCAGTCTCGACCCGCGCTCGGTTCTTCGCTCCCTCAACGCGGTCATCTATGATTGGGACATCGCCAGCGACCGTTTGACCTGGGGCGCGAACGTCGGGGAGACGCTCGCGGCCTTTTCCGCCGCTTCGCTCGCGACCGGGGCCGGCTTCGCCGAACTGGTGACGGCCGACTCGGAGTCCTCTCGATTTCAGGCGATCAACAACGCCTCGGCGCGCGACGAGGGCGAGGGCGCGCCCTATCGCATCGCCTATCGCCTCGCGCGGGCGGACGGCGCGAGTTGCGCCGTCGAGGATTTCGGCCGCTGGTTCGCCGACGCTCGCGGTCGGCCGGCGCGCGCGCACGGCGTCATCAGAGTCCTGCAGCGAAACGGAGACTCGCGTTTGGCCGCCGCGGAGGCGACGTCGAGCGCTCGCGAGGGCGCGCACGCGAGCCGGAGAAGCTTCAATGAAGCGCTCGAATCGCGCTTCGCGCGCACGCGGCCGGGCGAGGCGGTTTTCGCCGTCCTGATGGTCGGCGTCGAAAATCTCGCGGAGCTCAATCGGCGACTCGGCTACGAGGTGACGGACGAGGTGATCGCGAAAGTGGGCCGCCGGCTCGCGGCGAGCGTGCGCGCGAGCGACGAGGTCGCGCATTACGCGGGCGGCAAGTTCGCGGTTCTCCTGTCCACGGGAAGCGCCGAGCAACTGGCGATGGCCGCGCCGAGGCTGGCGCGCCGAGTCAACGCCGAAGCGTTCGAAACCGCGGCCGGCGTCGTGCGGGCCTCGATTCGCATCGGCGCGGCGCTCGCGCCCCGGCACGGCCGCAACGCCTGTCGCCTTCTCCAGCGCGCCGAAGAGGCCTACGAACAAGCCGCCAGCGAGGACAATCGCTACGCGCTCTATGCGCCGGGCCAAGCGCTGAGCGAAGCGCAACGCCGGGAAGCCGCGATCGCCGATGAGATCGTTTCAGCGCTGAACCAGCGCAGAATCGTGCTCGCCTATCAACCCGTGGTCGCGACCAAGGCGACGGGGGCGGGGTTTGTCGAAGCGCTGCTGCGCGTGCGCCAGGACGACGGCGGTCTCGTCGGTCCCGAAGTCCTGCTTCCGGTCGCGGAAAAAGTCGGATTGGTCGCGCAGCTCGATCAGCGCGTGCTGGAACTGGCCCTCGATCGACTGGCGGCCGAACCCGATCTGAGAGTCGCCGTCAACATTTCCGTCCTCACCTTGCGGGCCCCCGACTGGGTCGATCGCCTGAAAGCGGCGCTCGCGACCCGTCCGGGAACCGCGCAGCGACTGATCGTGGAAATCGTCGAAACGCTGGCGATCGAGCCCATCGACGAAGCCGTGCGGGTTCTCGGGCGCATGAAAGCGCTCGGGGTCGCCATCGCGATGGACGATTTCGGCGCCGGACACACCTCGTTTCGCAATTTGCGGCGCCTCGGCATCGACATCGTCAAGATCGACGGCGCGTTCGTGCAGAATGTCGCGCGCTCCCTCGACGATCGCTTCTTCGTGCGCACCCTCGCCGAACTCGCGCGCCATCTCGGCATCGAAACCGTCGCGGAATGGGTGGAGGACGCCGAAGCGCGCCGGTTGCTCTGCGAATGGGAAATCGACTATCTCCAGGGGAATTTCCTCGGCCGCCCGGAAATCTACGAGCCTCATGCCAGCGAAGCCCGATTGGCGCTGGGCGGGGCCTAAGGAAGCGCGCTCGGGAGCGATCAGCCTTTTTCGGTAAGGCTGTCCAGACGGCGCCGCATCTCCGTCAGCTGCGTCCTCAATTCGTCGATATCGGCGCTCGCCGCGGGGGTCTCGGTCTTCTCGGATTCGGCCGGTTGCGCCGCGCCGCCCGCGAAGGGGGAAAAAAGGCCCATGGCTTGCGTGAAGGCCGCGAGGTTCTTTCGCGTCATTTCCTGGAGCGCGCTGAACGAGGAAGCCGAGAACGGGCCTTGGCCGAACGCGCGGCTCGCGGCCTCGCGCATCGCCTGCTTCTCGCCGGTGAACTGGTCGATCGAGTATTCGAGATAGCTCGGCAGCAGCGCCTGAACGCTGTCGCCGTAGAAGCGGATGAGCTGACGCAGGAAAGTGATGGGCAATAGCGATTGGCCCTCGATCCCCTCCTGCTCGAATATGATCTGCGCGAGAACCGAGCGCGTGATCTCCTCATTGGTCTTGGCGTCGTAAACGACGAAATCTTCGCCGGTCTTCACCATTTTCGCCAAATCGGCGAGGGTCACGTAGGCGCTGGAAGCCGTGTTGTAGAGACGCCTGTTCGCATATTTTTTGATTGTGGTCGGCGTGGTGGGATTCGACATCGTTTACGGTCTCGACTCTACGCTCGCCCTTTCCGGACGTTGACAGAATAGGCTCTTTTTCGCCTCCTCGGAATAGTTTTTTGCGGCGCGGCGATCGGCGGACCGTCGAATTTTCGTCGGAAAAGGCTAAATTTGCGAAAACGCGCCTAACGCAGCGCGTCGCCGCGGGACGTTTCATTCTTTTGTACACTGGCGTCGCCGGGCGCCGTTCGTGTACAAGAACGGCGAGGAAAGAGGCGTCGACGACAATTTCGGCGCCCTCGTGGTTTCCCAAGGGAGCACTCCATGTCGGTATCCGAAATCGTCATCGCCAGCGCGAAGAGAACCGCCGTCGGTTCGTTCAACGGCGCCTTCGCCAACACGCCCGCGCACGAACTGGGCGCCGCGGCGATCAAAGCCGCGCTCGAATCCGCGCATGTCGACGCCGCCGAAGTCGACGAAGTCATTCTCGGACAGATTCTGTCCGCCGCGCAGGGCCAGAATCCCGCGCGCCAAGCCGCGATGAAAGCGGGCGTTCCTCAGGAAAAGACCGCGTTCGGCCTCAACCAATTGTGCGGTAGCGGCCTGCGCGCCGTCGCGCTCGGCCTGCAGCAGATCGCCAACGGCGACGCCAACATCATCGTCGCCGGCGGGCAGGAATCGATGTCGCAGGCGCCTCACGCCGCGCATCTGCGCAATGGCGTCAAGATGGGCGAGATGAAGTTCATCGACACGATGCTGAAGGACGGGCTGTTCGACGCGTTCCACGGCTATCACATGGGCAACACCGCCGAGAACGTCGCCGCCAAATGGCAGATCACCCGCGAGGACCAGGATCGCTTTTCCGTCGGATCGCAGAACAAGGCCGAGGCGGCGCAAAAGGCCGGTCGGTTCAAGGACGAGATCGCGCCGTTCACGGTTTCGACGCGCAAGGGCGACGTCGTCGTCGCCGACGACGAGTTCATCCGCCCCGGCACGACCTATGAAGCGCTCGCCAAGCTCCGCCCCGCCTTTTCCAAAGACGGCACGGTCACGGCGGGCAACGCCTCCGGCATCAACGACGGCGCCGCGGCGCTCGTCGTCATGACCGCCGCCGAGGCCAAGCGCCGCAATCTGACGCCGCTCGCGCGAATCGCATCCTGGGCGACGGCGGGCGTCGACCCGGCGATCATGGGCTCGGGCCCGATTCCGGCTTCGCGCAAGGCGCTGGCGCGCGCCGGCTGGACGGTCAAGGACCTCGATCTCGTCGAGGCGAACGAAGCCTTCGCCGCTCAGGCGCTCGCCGTGAACAAGGACATGGGCTGGGATCCCGCGATCGTCAACGTCAACGGCGGCGCGATCGCGATCGGCCATCCCATCGGCGCTTCGGGCGCGCGCGTGCTGGTCACGCTGCTGCACGAAATGGCGCGCCGCGACGCCAAGAAGGGCCTGGCGACGCTGTGCATCGGCGGCGGCATGGGCATCGCCCTGACGGTCGAGCGCTGAGGCAAGCGCCGCCGCTTCGGCGCGGCGGTTCGGCAAAGATCAAGAGCGCCGTCCGACGAGGCGGCGTTCAGGGGAAACGTCTCATCAAAGGAGAGTCGCATGGGCAAAGTGGCAGTGGTCACCGGAGGCACGCGCGGAATCGGGGCCGCCATTTCCAAGGCCCTCGCGGCGGCCGGGCACAGCGTCGCGGCGACTTACCACGGCAACGACGAGGCGGCGGCGAAGTTCAAGGCCGAGACCGGAGTCCACGTTTATAAATGGGACGTCGCCAGCTTCGAGGCCTGCTCGGCGGGCCTAGCGCAGGTGGCCAAGGATCTCGGCCCGGTCGAGATTCTCGTCAACAACGCCGGCATCACCAAGGACGGCATGTTCCACAAGATGACGCCGGACCAATGGTACGGCGTCATCAACACCAACCTCAACTCGCTGTTCAACATGTGCCGCCCGGTGATCGAAGGCATGCGCGAGCGCGGCTTCGGCCGCATCATCAACATCTCCTCGATCAACGGTCAGAAAGGCCAGATGGGGCAGGTCAATTATTCCGCCTCGAAGGCGGGCGATCTCGGCTTCACCAAGGCGCTGGCGCAGGAGAACGCCAACAAGGGGATCACCGTCAACGCGATCTGCCCCGGCTATATCGCCACCGAGATGGTGATGGCCGTGCCGAAGGACGTATTGGAAAAGGCGATCATCCCGCAGATTCCGGTGCGCCGACTCGGCCAGCCCGAGGAGATCGCGCGCTGCGTCCTGTTCCTCGCTTCCGACGACGCCGGTTTCATCACCGGATCGACGCTCAGCGCCAACGGCGGGCAGTACATGGTCTGATTTCGCTCACGGCGCCGCAGGAACTCGCCGCGCGCCGAGCACGACTTTCGGCACCAGCGACGCGACCGCGGCCGTGAGCAGCGCGATCGCGAACATCGCCAAAAACGTCAGGTGGAGCGAGCGCTCGAGCGCGGTCCGAATCGACGCGTTCACCGTCGCGTCCTGCGCCGCGCCTTCGAGAAGACGCCGCAGTTGGTCGGACGACACGACGGCCGCGGTTCCCGAATGCATGAGACCGTAGTTGAGGACCGCGCCGAAGATCGTGGCGCCGAAAGTGCTGCCCAGGCTTCGCGCGAACAGGAAGGATGCGGTGACGCTTCCGCGTTCGGACCAGTCCACGATCTCCTGGAGCAAAACGAGCGACGCGCTGCTGAGAAGTCCCATGCCGAAGCCGACGATCAAAGATCCGACGCCGGCGACAAAGGGCGGTCCGTCGGGATCGAGGAGGACAAATATAAGAGCCCCGATGGGTATGAATAGGCTGCCCGTCAGCAGCACGGGGCGCACGCCCAATCGCGTGAGCATGCGCGTGGCGAGCGTCGCCCCGATCGGCCAGCCGAGGACCATCACGGACAACGCGAACCCGGCCGTCAATGCGGATTGCCGCATCGCGCCCTGGACATACATGGGCAAGAAGGTCGTCAGCCCGATCATCGTCATGCCGGCCAGCAGCGACGCGCCATTGGCGGCCGCGATGGGTCTGCGCCCCCATAGCTTGAGCGATATCATCGGCTCGGGAGAGCGCCGCTCCTGCGCGACGAACAGGCCCGCGCAGACGATCGCGAGCGCGGAGATCACGCCGATCTCGGTCCAATCCGCAGTCGAAATCGCCGTCAGGTCCGCCATGATCGCGGCGATGGCGATGGTGAACACGCCCGCGCTCAAATGATCGATTTTCCGCCGCTCGTGGGTGATATTCTCTTGAAGGAAGACCCAGAAGCCCGCCGCCGCCAGAATGCCGATCGGCACGTTCAGCCAGAAAATCCACGCCCAGGAAAAATGTTGAATGATCAGGCCGCCCGCCAAGGGCCCGACGACGGCCGAGATGGCCCAGACGCTCGCCAGATAGCCCTGGATCTTGCCGCGCTCGTGAGCGGAATAGAGGTCGCCCACCACCGTCATCCCGACCGGTTGGATGGCCCCGGCGCCGACGCCTTGAACGAGCCGGAACAGGATCATCGACGGCATCGACCACGCGAATCCGCAAAGGATGGAGCCGACGAGAAAGATCGCGATGCCCGACAGCATCACCTTCTTGCGTCCCAACAGGTCGGAAAGCTTGCCGAACACCACCGTTGTCGCGGTCTGGGTGAGGAGGAACGCCGAAAACACCCAGCTGTAGAGTTGCAATCCCCCGAGCTGGCCGACGATTTGCGGCATCGCCGTGGACACGATGGTCGCCTCGATGGCGATCATGAACATCGCCGCCATCACCGAGGCGAGCACGAGCGGTCGGTTTGGTTTGATAGCGGGCATTACGTGTCCATCGGGGAGAAAGCATCGGTCAACGGCTGTCCAGCGGGCGCGCCCGAAACGAGAGATTCGTGGCTAGCCCGCAGCCTTGACCGCGCCTCAATGTAGGGGAGGGTTATCGGAAATCACCGCCTGCGCCGATCAACTAAGCGTCAACAGCCGGACCGAAGCGCCGATCTGCGCCCGCGACGACGGTCTGCGGGAGCCTGACAAGTCCGCCGCCCGGTCGCCAGACGTCACGGATTGCGCCGCGCCCGGTCCTCGAACTCGCGTTCGACCTGCGCGACGATGTCGCCGATGATTTCGTTGATGGCGAAATCCTTGGGCGTGAACACCGCCGCGACCCCCGCGGCGCGTAATTTTTCCGCGTCGTCGGGGGGGATGATGCCGCCGACGACGACGGGCACATGACTCAGACCGGCCGCGCGCATGAGCTCCAGAACCTCGTGCGTCATCGCCAGATGCGATCCCGACAGAATCGACAGGCCGACGCAATCGACTCCGGCCTTGGCGCGCTCGACGATCTCCTGCGGGGTGAGCCGAATGCCGTCATAGACCACGTCCATGCCGGCGTCGGTGGCGCGCACCGCGATCTGTTCGGCGCCGTTGGAATGGCCGTCGAGGCCGGGCTTGCCGACGAGGAACTTCAAGCGGTGGCCGAGTTTCAGCGATACGCGCTCGACCTCGCCGCGTAAGGGATCGAGATCGGCCGCCTCCTGGCGCGCCCTGGGGCTGACGCCGGTGGGAGCGCGATATTCGCCGAATTCGGCGCGTAGCGCCGCGCCCCATTCGCCGGTCGTCGCGCCCGCCTTGGCGGCCTCGATCGAGGCCGGCATGACGTTGGCGCCGCTCTTGGCGGCGATGCGCAAGGCCTTGAGCGCCGCCGCGACGCGCGCTTCGTCGCGCTGGGCGCGCCAGGCGTTCAGGCGGGCGACCTGTTCGGCCTCGACCTCGGGCGAGAGCGCCAGGATCGCGCTGTCGCCCGCCATCAGCGGCGACGGCTCGCTCGTCGTGAAGCAATTGACGCCGACGACGCGCTGTTCGCCGCGTTCGATCGCCTCGAGACGACGCGTATTGGATTCGACGAGCCTGCGCTTCATCTCGCCCGATTCGATCGCCGCGACCGCGCCGCCCATCGCGTCGATCGCGGCGAGCTCGGCCATCGCCTCGCGTTTCAACGCGGCGACGCGCTCATCGATGACGGCGCTGCCGTCGAAAATGTCGCCGTATTCGAGCAGGTCGGTCTCGAACGCCATGATCTGCTGCAAGCGCAGCGACCATTGCTGGTCGAACGGGCGCGGCAGGCCGAGCGCCTCGTTCCACGCCGGCAATTGCACGGCGCGGGCGCGCGCGTTCTTGGACAGCACCACCGAGAGCATCTCGATGAGGATGCGGTAGGCGTTGTTCTCGGGCTGCTGCTCGGTGAGCCCCAGGGAATTGACCTGGACGCCGTAGCGGAAGCGCCGCTTGGCGGGATCGGCGATACGATAGCGCTCGCGGGTGATTTCGTCCCAAAGCTCGGTGAAGGCGCGCATCTTCGCCAGTTCGGTGACGAATCGCATGCCCGCGTTGACGAAAAACGACAGGCCGCCGACGACGTTGGCGAATCCGGCCGCGTCGACTTCCCCCGATTCGCGAACGCGGTCGAGCACGGCGACCGCGGTCGCCAGGGCGTAGCTGAGCTCCTGCACCGGCGTCGCCCCGGCCTCCTGCAGATGATAGGAGCAGACGTTCATCGGATTCCATTTCGGCGTCTCGCGCGCGCAAAAGAGAATCAGGTCCTTGGTCAGGCGCAACGACGGAGCGGGCGGAAATACGTAGGAGCCGCGCGATAGATATTCCTTGATGATGTCGTTCTGGGTGGTGCCGGCCAGTTGGCCGCGCGGCGCGCCTTGTTCGTCGGCGACGGCGATATAGAGCGCCATCAGCCAAGGCGCGGTGGCGTTGATCGTCATCGACGTGTTCATCGAAGCGAGCGGAATGTCTTGGAAAAGGGCGCGCATGTCGCCGATGTGGGAGATCGCCACGCCGACCTTGCCGACCTCGCCGCGGGCCAGGGGATGATCGCTGTCGTAGCCGGTCTGCGTCGGCAGATCGAAGGCGATGGAGAGGCCGGTCTGGCCCTTGGCGAGATTGGCGCGATAGAGGCGATTGGACTCGAGCGCGGTCGAATGGCCGGCGTAAGTGCGGAAAATCCAAGGCTTGTCGCGCGTCGCCGCCGTTTCCGATGTGCCGCCCGCCTGCATCCCGCGCCGTCTCCGTTTCGCCTCGCTCGATTTTGTGCACAGCACAATCGCAGAAAATGGCGGTGAGGGCTAGCGGCTCGGCGATCGGCCGCGGGGCCAGCGAGATCGAGGCGGCCGATTGTCGGATCGTCGCATCCGTGTCGGCCGTCTCCGCCCAACACCAGCGCGGCGCTTGCGCGGATTCATCCCTCTGGAGAAAGGCATGTGGCACAAAGTGACACTATGGTGACACTATACAGCGCGTCCTCATCGTTATAGTCAAAGAAATATAGCGCTGGCATCCATCGCCGGCGCAAATGAGGGGGCGCAATATGATTTTGTCGAGATCGCTTCTGTTGGTCGCCGGAGCGAGCGTCGCGCTGACGGTGAGCGCGCAGGCCGCCGATCTCCCGACGAGCAAGCCCGCGCCCGTCGCGCCGCCCACCCTCGCAGCCTGCGCGAGCGTCCAGGAGATCCTCGTCACCGATTGCCCGCTGACGTGGCACGGCATCACCCTGTACGGCACGTATGACGCCGGCGCGGGCTGGGTCAGCCACGGCTTGCCGGAAAACGGCTATAATTATGAGGGCGAATCGCTGGTCAACCGGAACGGCAACCATTCTCAATTCCTCTTTGCGCCGGACAACCTGTCGCAGACGGGTCTGGGCCTCAAGGGCACGGAAGAGATTCTGCCCGGCTGGTCCGTTGTGTTCAACGCCTCGACCGGCATCAATCCGCAGTCCGGCCAGCTCGCCAACATGGCGGCCACCAACACCAGCAACGCCGGCCTCCCCAGGAGCAGCTATTCGTTCGCCGGCGACGGCGCGCGCGCCGGCCAGATCTTCAACGACGAACTCTATGGCGGTATATCGTCGAGGAACTTCGGCACACTGACCTTCGGTCGTCAGCGCGCCCTGGGCACCGATGCGATGCTCGCCTACGATCCGGCCGGCGGCGCCTATTCCTTTTCGTTCATCGGCTATAACGGCCTGATGGCCGGCGGCGGCGACACCGAGGACACCCGTTGGGACAATGCGCTGAAATATCGCGTCTCCTATGGCCAGGTCCATTTCGGCGCGATGTATAAATTCGTCGACGGCAGCGGCGGCTGCTACTCCGCCTCCGCCGCCTGGACGGCCTCCACCTGTACGCCGGAAGCGCCGCATAACGACGCCTACGGCTTCGATTTTGGCGGAACCTACGACAACTTCTCGGGCGACGTCGTCGTCCAGCATGTCAACCAGGCGATCAGCGTGCTCAACCCCTTGCTGGGGCCTACGAGTCTCACGCAGCCCTATCAGTCGACCACCGACAGCATCAATACAAACCCGATCAACGGGGCCAATCTGATCGGAACGGCCAACACCGAATATGGCATCGTCACCGATAACACGGCAATCATGGTCGCCGCCAAATATACCTGGGACCAGTACAAGTTCTTTGGCGGCTACGAACACATCCTGATGCTTAACCCGGCGAACCCGTTGGGCGTCGGCGCTACCGCCCAGGGCGGTTATCGCTTGAGCGGCGTCGAAGACAACAATCTTGATTCCCCGAAGATCGTGCAGGTCTTCTGGACGGGCGTGAAATACGCTTACGACGGCAAAACCGACATTACTTTGTCCTACTATCATGAGCTGCAAAACGACTTCCGTGTTCCGTCGACCTGCGTGCCTGTCACCAATTTCCGCGCTTCCTGCGCGGGTACGCTCGACGAGGTTTCGGCCTATGTCGACTATCGCTTCACCAAGCGCTTCGACGTTTATGCCGGCATTGCCTATTCCGACGTCACCGGCGGTCTGGCCATCGCCATTCCCCACGGCCCCGGCGTCCCCTATTACTACGACAACAACATTGCTCCGACGGTTGGCGCTCGTTACGCCTTCTGATCGTTTTCCGCGGAAAGCAGTCCCCGTCGCCCAGGCGTGAAATCAGGTCCCGCGAGCTTCGGCTCGCGGGATTTTTTGCGCCTCGCGATCCCGCGGCGCCAATGCGCGCGCGTTCGGCGCCCGATACCCCGGCGTCGAGTTCGGCGACATCTCTTCCGCTTCATTCGACTAGGTCCCAATACGGCCGTGGGCCGAAGCAGTCGGCGAGGAAATCGACGAACGCGCGGACTTTGGGGGAAAGATGCCGGGAGTGCGGGTAGACGGCGCTCATCGCCATATCCTGCGAGATGAATTCGTCGAGCGCCGTCACCAGCGCGCCCGCTTGCAAGTCGCCTCCGACAATGAAAGTCGGAAGATTGACGATCCCGAGGCCCTGTAGAGCGGCGGCCCTCAGCGCGTCGCCGTTGTTGGCGCTGAGGCGCCCTTTGACTTCGACAGGCCAGGACTTCCCGTCGGGCGCGGTGAATCGCCATTCTTGCGACGAGGCTATGTTGCTGTTGAAGAGGCACTCATGGCCCTTCAGATCCTCGGGCGACAAGGGCAGGCCCCGCGCCTCGAAATAGGCCGGACTAGCGCAGACCACGCGACGGATGGGAGCCAGTCTGCGAGCGATCAGACTTGAATCTTCCATCGCGCCGATGCGCACGGCGACATCGAAACCCTCGTCGATCAAATCCACGAAGCGATCGTTCATAGCGAGGTCGACGGCGACTTCGGGATAGCGGGCGAGAAAATCGGGCAGGGCGGGCGCGAGATGGAGGAATCCGAAACTCATGGGGGCGCTGACGCGCAGGCGGCCTCGCGGCGCCGACTGCAATTGGCTGACCGCGAGATTGGCTTCTTCGAGATCGGCCAGAATGCGCGTGGCGCGCTCGAAATAGCCGCGTCCCGCCTCGGTCAAGGTGAGCGAGCGCGTCGTTCGGTGAAACAGGCGGACGCCGAGCTCGCTTTCCAGCGCGCCGACGTTGCGGCTGACGGCCGATTTGGACGAGCGAAGGCGCCGGGCGGCTTCGGAAAACGACTGGGCTTCCGCGACGCGAACGAAGGCTTCGATAGCGGCAAGGCGATCCATATTGTTGCTCCATATGCAACAGTCTTGTGCAGAAACTATGGATTGTCCCTGCATTTGCGGCAAGCTAAATCCGCATTCCTAGCCGGCGAGCAGGTCGCCCGGCGCTCTTTTGCCCAGAGGTGTCCTATGTCTCTTGCCACTTACCCTTCCGCCAAGCCGATCGTCCCCGCGCTTGGAACGATCGCCAATGCGCTTTCGCCTTTCGCTGAACCCCTGGTCCGCGTCACCGCAGGTCTGTTGCTGGTCCCTCACGGCGCGCAAAAGCTGTTCGGTTGGTTCGGCGGCTATGGCGTCGAAGCGACGGGACAATTCTTCGCCGCGAAGCTGGGTTTGCCCGCCTCCCTCGCCTTGCTGGCCGGGCTTATCGAGTTCTTCGGCGGACTGATGCTGGCTGCGGGGTTCTTGACCCGTCCGGTCGCCGCGCTGGTGTTTGGCCTGATGGCCGTCGCCGTCTTGCAGGTCCATCTCCCGATAGGTTTCTTTTGGACGGCAGGCGGCTACGAATATCCCCTGTTTTGGGGCGTCGTCGCGCTTTCCCTGGCTATTCGCGGCGGCGGACGTTACTCGGTCGACGCTCTTGTAGGGCGTGAAATCTGAAAACAGAGCCGGCGAGCGCCCCGGCGCTCGCCCCAATTCTGGAGAGCCCCAATGACCATCGCCGTTCGACCGGCTCAATCGCGCGGGCATGCGAACCATGGCTGGCTCGATAGCCGCCACACGTTTTCCTTCGCGAATTACCATGACTCCCGTCACATGGGTTTCGGACCTTTGCGCGTCATCAACGAGGATCGGGTCCAGCCCGGCGCAGGCTTCGCCACCCATGGGCATCGCGACATGGAAATCCTTTCCTATGTGATCGAGGGCGCCCTCGCGCACAAAGACAGCCTCGACACGGGATCCGTGATTCGTCCCGGCGACGTGCAGGTCATGTCGGCCGGAACGGGCATCCGGCACAGCGAGTTCAACGCCTCGAAAGTCGAGCCCGTTCACTTCCTGCAAATCTGGCTGCTGCCGGAACGCCAGGGCCTTCCTCCTCGCTACGACCAGAAGACGTTTCCCGACTTGGAAAAGCGGGGGCGTTTGCGCCTCATCGCCTCGCACGACGGCCGAGACGGCTCTGTGCTCATTCATCAGAACGCGGATGTCTTCGCCACCCTTCTGAACGACGGCGAATCCGTCAGTCACAAGCTGAATGCCGGTCGCAGCGCTTGGGTCCAGATCGTGCACGGAAGCGCCGACATCGACGGCGTCCGTGTCGATACGGGTGACGGAGCGGCGATCGAAGGCGAAGCCGCCTTGTCGATCACGTCGCGGCGCCGCGATTCCGAAATCCTCGTCTTCGACCTGCCCTAACCTCGGGGGTCGGCGGCGTTTCCAGGAAGCGCGACTTTCTTGAATCCTGCTCTTATCGACTTGTTAGGGAACACGATCGATCGCTCCGCGCTAATACACCCGCGTTCTCAGGAAGCTCAAGATTAGGATCAGGGAGACCGGTGCGCCGAACAGCAGGGTGAAGCTCAAGTAGGGCTCATAGCGGAGGTAAGGGAGGAAATAATTGTACCTGAGATAGAGTCCGACCCAGGCGCCCGCCAAGGCCAGCCCGGAGTTGACGTAGGGGCCGAAGCCTTGTCTGCCCATGAGGTAGTCGAGCAAGAATCCGATCAGGAAGAATCCGACGAACAAGGCCAGCCAAAAGCAGACCATCTCGAATCCTTCGAGCGAGCCGATCATCCTGAAAAAAGGCGTCATGGCGGCCATTTCGTCTTTTCCTTGGTCCGTGCGCCCCCGCGGCGAGATCTCCAGCAAACTTTACGGCGCCGTGGCGCTCCGCGCATCGTCATAACCAGGAATTCCTTTGCGGTCGGTGAATGCGGCGACGCGAAGTTCGCATCGTTCACGGAAACGAAAGTGGGGTTGATTTTAGCCCGGCGCCGCGCCATGCATAGATACCGCGGTGCAATAAGCCGTTGGAAATCGGCGCTCGCGCTCGCCAATCGAGTTCCGGGCTCTGGGCGCCGGACCGCGCAAACCGAGGAACGTCATGAACACTCGCCCCGTGGGCGGCGCGCCGCCGGATATTCCCGACGCCGCATCGGCGCCGAACAAGGATCTCTACGAAATCGGCGAAATTCCTCCGCTCGGCCATGTGCCCGCATCGATGTACGCCTGGGTCGTGCGCAAGGAGCGGCATGGACCGCCGGAGCAGTCGATGCAGGTCGAGGTCGTGCCGACCTGGCCGCTCGACAGCCACGACGTGCTCGTTTTCGTGATGGCCGCCGGCGTCAACTACAACGGCGTCTGGGCCGCGCTGGGCGAACCGGTCTCCGTGCTCGACATCCATAAGAATCCCTTCCATATCGCGGGATCGGACGCGGCGGGGATCGTCTGGGCGGTCGGATCGAAGGTGAAGCGCTGGAAGGTCGGAGACGAAGTCGTCGTCCACTGCAATCAGGACGACGGCGACGACGAGGAATGCAACGGCGGCGATCCGATGTTCTCCGCCTCGCAGCGCATCTGGGGCTACGAGACGCCCGACGGCTCGTTCGCGCAGTTCTGCCGCGTGCAGGATCGCCAGCTGATGGCGCGGCCCAAGCATCTGACCTGGGAGGAAAGCGCCTCCTACACGCTGACCCTCGCCACCGCCTATCGCATGCTGTTCGGTCACGAGCCGCATCGCCTGAAGCCCAGCGACAATGTCCTGGTCTGGGGCGCCTCGGGGGGGCTCGGCGTATTCGGCGTGCAGCTTTGCGCGGCGGCGGGCGCCAATGCGATCGGCGTCATATCCGACGAATCGAAGCGCGAGTACGTGATGTCGCTGGGCGCCAAGGGCGTCATCAACCGCAAGGATTTTTCCTGCTGGGGCCAATTGCCCAAGGTCAATTCCCCTGAATATTCCGCGTTCATGGCGGGCGCGCGCAAGTTCGGCAAGGCGATCTGGGACATCACGGAAAAGCGGGACGTCGATACGGTGTTCGAGCATCCTGGCGAACAGACGTTTCCCGTGTCCTGCTTCGTCGTCAAGCGCGGCGGCATGGTGGTGTTTTGCGCGGGAACGACCGGCTTCAACCTCACCTTCGACGCCCGCTTCGTGTGGATGCGACAGAAGCGCATCCAGGGCTCGCATTTCGCCAATCTCAAGCAGGCGGCGGCGGCCAACAAATTCGTGATCGACCGCCGCATCGACCCCTGCATGTCGGAAGTCTTCCCGTGGGACAAGATTCCCCTCGCCCACACCAAGATGTGGAAGAACGAGCACGCGCCCGGGAATATGGCGGTTCTCGTCAATGCGCCGCAGACGGGTCTGCGGACATTCGAAGACGTCGTCGAGGCGGCTCGCCGATAGCGCGAGCCGGCCTCGCCGCGATTTGCCTTTCCCCCGCCGAGCCGTTAGGCCATCGGCGCGGGCCGCGCCGGCGGCCGCGCTCGCTCGGGCGGCGTCGCGGCTTCGACGTCTTCGAGCGGACCCTCGCGCCCGATGCGATTGCGGAGTTTCGGCCTTTGTCGGTGAGCGATGTCTTCAAGGGTCAAGCCGCCGAACGCGCCATGACCTTCGTGCGTCCGGGAATGAAGCTCGGGCTCGGCACCGGCTCGACCGCGCGTCATTTCGTCGACCTGCTGGGTCAACGCGTCCGACAAGGCCTCGATGTCGTGGGCGTGCCGACCTCGGAGGCGACCTTCCGTCAGGCCGAAGCGCTCGGCGTGCCGTTGGCGACGCTGGACGAGATCCCCGAACTCGACCTGACGATCGACGGCGCGGACGAGATCGATTCGTCGCTGCGCCTGATCAAGGGCGGCGGCGGCGCCCTGCTGCGCGAGAAGATCGTCGCGGCGGCGTCGCGGCGCATGCTGGTGATCGCGGATTCGGCCAAGCTCGTCGCGCGCCTCGGCGCCTTCCCGCTGCCGGTCGAGGTCGTCCCCTTCGGCCTCGCCGCGACACGGTTGCGCGTCGAGCGCGCCAGCGCCGCACTCGGCTTGTCGGGATCGATCGAACTGCGCCGCCGCGATGGGGAGATTTTCGTCACCGATGGCGGGCACTACATCCTGGATTGCGCCTTCGGCGCCATCTTCGCGCCCGAGGCGCTCGCCAGCGCGCTCGCGTCGATCCCCGGCGTCGTCGACCATGGCCTGTTCATCGGCCTGGCGAGCGCCGCCGTCGTCGCCGGGCCGAACGGCGTCGAAACTCTCGGCGCGCTCGCTTGATCGCCACAAAGCAATGGAGAGTGAAATCGTGTCCTCGTCCCAATGGAAAGTCAAAGCGTCCCTCGGCGCTTTTCTCGTTCTGGCGCTCTCGAGCGCCGGCGCCCGCGCGCAGGAGCCGACGCCGGCCGCGTTGAATTACGCCAATCAGATCCTGGTCGACACCGGCATGAAGACGTCCCTCGATCGGGTCGTGCCGGGGATGCTCGGACAATTGGAACACAACGTCACGGCGACGCGGCCGGAGCTGAAGGACCCCCTGCACGCGACGTTGCTGGCCATCGAGCCGGAATTCGTCAAGACCGAGGAAGGCGTCCTGGCGGGGTCGGCGAAATTCCTGGCGAGCCAAATGACCGAGCAGGAGCTCAAGGACACCGCAGGGTTTTACGAGAGCGCGACGGGCAAGAAATACATCATCACCGAATCCGCGCTCATGAACGACGTCACGACTCGCGCGGGCGCCTGGCGGCAGCAATTGTCGACGGAGATTGTGACCCGCGCTCGCGAGGAAATGAAGAAAAAGGGATACGAGTTCTAGGCCGCGATCGCGCGCGTCGGCGGAGCGTCCGGGCGCGCGACGCCGAAACTAGGGAAAGGTTCGCGCGATGGCGTTCGACGTCGACCTGTTCGTGATCGGAGCCGGATCGGGCGGGGTTCGGGCGGCGAGAGTTGCGGCCGAGCACGGCGCGAAAGTGATCGTGGCGGAGGAATTTCGCGTCGGCGGAACCTGCGTCATCCGCGGCTGCGTGCCCAAGAAGCTGTTGGTCTACGCGAGTCGCTTCGCCGACGATTTTTCCGACGCCGAAGGGTTCGGTTGGAGCGTGGGTCCGACGCGTTTCGATTGGCCGAGGCTCGTGGCGGCCAAGGAGCGCGAAATCTCGCGCCTGTCCGCGATCTATCGCGCCAACCTCGCCAAGGCGGGCGTCGAGCTGATCGAGCGGCGCGCCGAATTGATCGACGCCCATAATGTCCGGCTCGCCGGCGGCCGAACGGCGAGCGCTCGGCATATCCTCGTCGCGACCGGCGCGAGGCCCGAGCCGCCGCGTTCGATCGAAGGCCTCGAGCACGCCATTTCCTCCAACGAAATCTTCGATCTCGAGACCTTTCCCAACCGGCTGCTGATCGTCGGCGGCGGCTATATCGCGGTCGAGTTCGCCTCGCTGTTCGCCCGGCTCGGCGCCGAGGTCGTCGAAGTCATGCGCGCCGGCAACGTGCTCAGGGGATTCGACGAGGACATGCGCGAAGGCCTGCGCGACGAACTTCGACGCGCCGGCGTGGAGCTGCGGTTCGGCTGCTTGCCGACGCGCATCGAAAAGCGCGGCGCGAGGCTCTCCGTCGCCCTCTCCGACGGCGACGCCATCGAGGCGGATCAGGTTCTCGTGGCCACCGGTCGCAAGCCGAACACCAGGGGGCTGGGACTCGAATCGGCCGGCGTCACGCTCGACGCGGCGGGCGCGATCGTGGTCGATAGCGCCTCGGCCTCCAACATCCCCTCGATCCACGCGGTCGGCGACGTCACCAACCGAATCAACTTGACGCCGGTGGCGATCCGCGAGGGCCACGCGCTCGCCGATCGGCTGTTCGGCGGGGGCAAGGGCGCCGTCGATCACGACAACGTCGCCCACGCGGTCTTCGCCACCCCGGAGATCGGCGCGGTCGGCCTCACCGAGGCCCAGGCGACGGAGCGCTACGAGGTCGTCGACATCTACAGGACCAACTTCAAGCCGATGAAGGCGACGCTCTCGGGCAGCGCGGAGCGCACGATCATGAAGCTGGTCGTCGACGCGGCGAGCGACCGGGTGGTGGGCGCGCATATCCTCGGCCACGAGGCCGGGGAGATGATCCAAATCCTCGCGATCGCCATCAAGATGGGCGCGACCAAGGCCGATCTCGACGCGACGATGGCGGTCCACCCGACCGCCGCGGAGGAGCTCGTGACGATGCGCACGCGCGCCGCGCGGATCGAACGCCGGGCGAGGATCGAAGCCGGCGGCTAGTCCAAGCGGCCGCGGACCTGCGCGACAATACCGCGCGGCGTGCGGCGCTTGGCCGCATGCCGGGAAGGGCGCGGTCTTCCCATATTACAAATATACGCCGCAAGAATGAGATCGGAGGCGCCGGTGAGGCGGTTCTGGGCGTCTCAGCAACGTGGTCATTCGCGCTTCTCGCCGATGCGACAAGCCGGCGCGGGGCGGGCGCGGCTGTTCGGCGCGGCGCTCGCGGCGGCGCTTGTCACCGCTCCCGGGGCTGCGCGCGCCGACGGCTGCGGCGATGTATGGAACGCGGTCGACAACACCGTCACCTCGCTCGCGTCGGGAAATTGCGCCGCGGCTTGCGCGGATCCCGTCACCTGCGCCGCCGCGGGGGTCCTCGCTGGAGCGCTCGCGACGCAAGGCCCGGGCGCGGCCGGCAATATGTGCGACCAACTGAACGCCGCCGTCGGCGACGCCAACGCGTTGGGGAGTTGGCTAGCCCCACTAGGCGAAACAGCGGCGGACTTGATCAAGGAAGCCGGGCTGGCCGGCGCGGTCAGCGCCGCGCAATGCGCCTGCGACATCGAGCAGGGCGTCGGCCAATTGGCGAGCGACCTCGGCGCGTGCCTTGTGGGCATCTTCTGCGCAATACCGGGCACGAACTGTCCCTGCACGCCCTCGCCGCCCCAGCTGGTCGATTGCAGCCAGATCATGAACGACAGCGGGAGTCCCGCGCCTGCCCAGGTAACACCGGTGACGAACGGGACTCTCATCGTCGCCGCATTTCAGACATGCTCGCCGACATACTGCTTTTGCCCAAGCCCGATGGTATTGAGCGAGAATCCGATTGCCGGCATGAACATGAGCTGTCCCTGCGACAGCTGTCCCTCGTCGTGTCCGATCTATTGTGGTTGTTATTGGTACTATTCCTGCCAATGCCCGGCGGGAACGACTGCGGCCGCGCCGGCGGGACCGCTCGCGCAAATTTGCATTTGCGACACCACAGGTCGTGCGGCGGTCCCGCCCGTGCCGGGACCGTACAACCCGGGCGGCCAGATCTGCCCGACGCCGCTGACCGGAATCGCCTGTCCTCAGGGGCAAGCGAATTTCAAAGGCCAGTGCGTTCCGGCCTGCGCGAGCAACCAGGTGCGCGCGCCGGACGGCCATTGTTGCGATCCCTCGCAAGTGACGTCGTGCGGGACGTGCTGCCCGGACGGTCAGACGGCCAACTTGTCGAACGGGACCTGCAACACGCCGATCAGTCAATAGGCGAGCGATGGACACGCCGCGGCGCACTCTCCTCTTCTCCCGGCCGCATCTCGCGAGCGAAGCGCGCCGGCGCTTCGCCGCGCTCGGCTTCGCGGTTTTCGCGCTCGTCGCCTCGGCCGCGGCGCAGGCGCAGATTGCGCCTTTCGCGATCGTCGATCCGGGCGAGGCCGCCGTCACCGGATTTTCCGGCGCGCCGCCGCCGGCCAACGTCGCGCCGGGCGAGGACCCGGGCGAAAAGACGTTCATCGATCTCGGCGGCCCGTCGCTGCGCGTCGTCGATCTGCGCCACATGGGCGGGCCGGCCGCCGCGCAGCTCGTCGGCGCGCCGAAGCGCTTCACCTTCGAGGCGCGGGACGTCGGCCAGGTCTTCGGCGTCGCGCTCGACGACGGCGCCCCGCCCAACATTTACGTCGCCGCGACGTCCGCCTACGGACTGCCGATCGTCGCGCCCGGCCCCGGCGGCGCGTCGGTTCATGTCAAGACGGGCGCTGCGGGCGCGCGCTTCATGCCCGGTCTCTGGGGGCCGCGCGGCGGGCCGGGATCGATTTACAGGATCGACGGCGTCACGGGGAAGGTGACGCTGTTCGCCAACGTGACGAGCGACGGCCGGCCCAATTCCGGCGCCGCGCTCGGCGCGCTCGCCTTCGACCCGCAATCGAAATCGCTTTACGTCTCCGACCGCGAAAGCGGCCTCATACATCGCTTCTCGCTCGCCGGCGCCGAGCTCGGCGTCTACGACCATGGCGCCGCCGGGCTCGCCGCCCAGGGGCTGCCGGCCGTCGCGTGGACGTCGACCGCGCCGCTCGACGTCACAAGCTCGAAATTCGACAGCTCCGATCCGGGCGCGTGGAACTACGCCGCGCCGGCGCGCCGCGTCTTCGGCCTCGCCGTCCATGAGCGTCGCCTCTATTACGCGGTCGCCGACAGTCTGCGCGTCTGGTCGGTCGGCCTGAAGGACGACGGCTCCTTCGGCGACGACGCAATCATCGAGCTCGCCGCGCCGCCCGCCGCCGGCCCGACCGAGATTTCGACGATCGCATTCGACAGTGGGGGGCGCATACTGCTCGCCGAGCGGGCCGCGCCGACGGGCGCCTTCGGCTTCGAACCGCTCGCCGCCCCTTCGATCGGCCGTCTGCTGCGCTATGCGATCGTCGGCCAAGCGCCGGGCGGGCGGCGGGTCTGGCAAGAGGTCCCGGACGAATACGCCATCGGTTTTCCCGGCGATTATCGCAACGTCGACGGCGGCGTCGCGGAAGGCTATAATTACGTGCATTCGGGCGAGATTACCGCCAGGTCGTGCGGCGGCTTCCTGTGGACGACGGGCGAGGACCTGCGCGACGCCGCCGATCCCGCGCTCGCCGAGCGCCTCTCCAAGACAGGCCCATTGCATGTCGACGGCCTGCAGGGCGAGGGCGGTTGGTGGGAACGCCCGCGCAACGTCCCGCCGCTGACGAGCTATTTCGTCGCCTACGGCGACGGCCCGTGGGACGAGGCCTACCACGGCCGGCTCGGCGCGATCGCCATTCGCCGCGATTGCACGCCGGCGCGTTTTGGCCTGCTCGGCGTCCCCTGGCCCGGCGGCGCTCCGCCTGCCCCGATGGGGCCGCCGCGCGCTCCGCCGACCGGCGGACCGACCCCGCCTCCGCCGACGCCGCCCGGCGGGTGCAATCCGAACGAAATTCGCCTCGTCCGCGACGGCGGGGCGACCTGCCAGCCGAGCTGCCCGCAGCCGAACGTCCAGATCGGGAACCAGTGCTGCCCGCCGTCGACGTTGGCCCCCAACGCGACGTGCTCGAACTCGTCGTGCCCGGCGGGGCAGACACCGATCGGGCCGAGCAATTTCTGCTGCGACAACGGTCACGTTTACTCAAGCGCGAGCGGTGGGCCGGCCTGTTGCCCGAGCGCGGTCGTCAATGGCCAATGCGCGCCAACGCCGCCGTCCCCAATATGCGCGCCAACCAATCCGAATTGCGCGCCGACCTGCGCGGCCGGTTATGTCGCGGTCGGCGGCGCCTGTTGTCTGGCAGGCCAGGTCACGTCCACCGGCGTCTGCTGCCCCCTCGGCGAAGAGCCAAGCGGCCCGAACAAGAGCGTGTGCAGGCTGTGGACTCCGGTTCCGCCTCGGCCGAATTGCTGCGGCCCAGGGCTGATCCCGACCGTCGACGGCCCGTGCTGCGCGCCTGAGAACGTAACGTCGAACGGCGTTTGCTGCGGCAAGCCGCTCGATCCGACCAACCGCGCCGTTTGCCCGGCGCCGGGGGCGAAGTTTCCAGCGCCAGGGCCGATTCTTCCCGCGCCGCCTCCTCCGAGCCCGGCCTGCGCGTCTGGTTACGCTAAAGTCGCCGACGGGAGCTGCTGCCTTATTCGCAACCTCAGCGCCGACGGACGGCTGTGTTTGATTGGCCCGCGAGCCGCGCGGCAGTGTCCGCCGGGCGAAGCGCGAACTGCCGCCGGCCGTTGCGCGCCCGTTTCCGCGCCTGCCTGCCCCCCGGGCCGAATCCGCAGCCGGGGCGGGACTTGCGTTCCTGTTACGCCGGCCCGCTGTCCCGAAGGGCAAGTGCGAAATCGAGCCGGCGTTTGCGCGCCCGCGGCGCCCCCGTCCTGTCCGCGCGGCTTGTCGCGCAACGCGCGCGGCGTCTGCGCGCCGGCGCCTTGCCGGCCGGGGTTCGTCCGCAACCCGTTGGGTCTTTGCGTTCCGGCCGGACCCGGCCCCGGGCCGTTCGCGCCGCCGCGGGGACCGCTCGGCCCCGGCGGCTTCGCGCCGCCGCGGGGTCCGCTCGGTCCTAGCGGCGTCTTTGCGCCGTTGCGTTGATCCCTTGGAGGTCTGATCATGAAAGCCGCAATCCTTTTCGGCGCCGCCATTCTGATGACGATCGCTTCTCAGACGGTTAGGGCCGAGGACTCCCGTTCGGGCACGGAGGCAATCATCAAGGATTATCTGGCCGCGCACCCCGACGAAGTCGGCGAGATCGTCAAGGACTATTTCCTCAGGCATCCAGAGGCGGTCAGCCAGATCCTGACCGACGTCCTCAAGCAACGCCAAGCCGCGGCCGGCGCGAACGGCAAGACAGCCGTCGATCGTAGCGCGGCGATCGCCGCCAACGCCGCGGCGCTTTTCTCCTCGCCGCATCAGGTCACGCTCGGCGACCCGCAGGGCGACGTCACGCTGGTCGAGTTCTTCGACTACAGTTGCGGCTTCTGCAAGCG